>Ga0208714_1000216_pt1 | contig 16810 bp, 15 predicted proteins | sample NGESurshal072012_3_FD_184461 | JGI IMG/M metagenome (GOLD analysis project Ga0208714, IMG submission 184461) | Arctic peat soil microbial communities from Barrow, Alaska - NGEE Surface sample 415-1 shallow-072012 (SPAdes) | ecosystem: Environmental > Terrestrial > Soil > Wetlands > Peat ... | reverse complement strand
CGAGGTCGACTTCATGGCGGTGGCGTCATACGGCTCGGCGACCGATTCCTCGGGCGTCGTGCGGATCCTCAAGGACCTCGACGCGGCGATCGAAGACCGCGACGTGCTGATCGTCGAGGACATCGTCGACTCGGGTCTGACCTTGCAGTACCTGATGCGCAACCTCGGCTCGCGCAACCCGCGCACGCTGGAGGTCTGCGCGCTGCTGACCAAGCCCGAGCGGCGCAAGGTCGACTTGCCCACGCGCTACGTCGGTTTCGAGATCCCCAACCGCTTCGTCGTCGGCTATGGCCTGGACTACGCCGAGCGGCATCGCAACCTGCCGTTCGTGGCGGTGCTGGAGCGTTAGATACCGCGTTCTGACACTGGCGGGCGAGAGCCGCCAACCGCGGGAAAACTCGCCCCCCCATGGTAGGCTAGGGGCCTGGTGACCACCATTCCAGCCGGCGCCAGAGCACTGCGGATTAACCAATGAGCCGTTTCTTCAAGAGCGCCGCATTCCCGATCCTCATCGTCGTGGTGCTGGCGTTCCTCGCGGTCAAACTGGTCAACCCTGGTTCGAGCGTGCATCGCACGCACAGCTACCAGACGCTCGTCTCCAAAGAGCTCCCCGGCGGCGAAGTCCGCGAAGTCAAGTTCAAGAACAAGGGCAAGTCGCTCGAAGTCAAACTGAAGAACAAGGAAGACTACGAAGTCGGCTTCATCGACCAGGCGGCGCCGGAACTGATCAAGGAACTGCGCACCGCCGGCGTCGCCTACAACGTCGAATCGGAAAAGAGCAGCGCGCTGCTGAGCCTGCTCACGTACATCATCCCGTTCGTCCTGTTCTTCGGCTTCTGGATCTTCTTGATGAACCAGGTCCAGGGCGGCGGCTCCAAAGTGATGTCCTTCGGCAAGTCGCGCGCCAAGCGGCTGTCTGCGGACTCGCCAAAGATCACCTTCCGCGACGTCGCGGGGGTCGACGAGGCGGTCGAGGAGCTGCACGAGATCAAGGAATTCCTCGAGAATCCGAAGAAGTTCCAGGCGCTCGGGGCGAGGATCCCGACAGGCGTGCTGTTGTACGGGCCACCGGGCACGGGCAAGACGCTGCTGGCGCGCGCTGTCGCGGGCGAGGCCGGCGTCCCGTTCTTCTCGATCTCCGGATCTGACTTCGTCGAGATGTTCGTCGGCGTCGGCGCATCGCGCGTTCGCGACCTGTTCGAGCAGGCCAAGCAGAACAGCCCGTGCATCATCTTCATGGACGAGATCGACGCCGTCGGGCGCCACCGCGGAGCCGGTCTCGGCGGCGGGCACGACGAGCGCGAGCAGACGCTCAACCAGCTGCTCGTCGAGATGGACGGCTTCGAGGCGAAGGACAACATCATCATGATCGCCGCCACCAACCGGCCGGACATCCTTGACCCGGCGCTGCTGCGCCCGGGCCGCTTCGACCGCCAGATCGCGGTCGACCGCCCCGACCGCAAGGGCCGCGCGAAGATCCTCGAGGTGCACACGCGCGGCAAGCCGCTGGCGAAGGTGATCGACATCGACGCGCTGGCGGGACAGACGCCGGGCTTCACCGGCGCGGACCTGTCCAACCTGATCAACGAGGCCGCGCTGCTGTCGGCGCGCACGGGCAAGCGCGAGATCGGCCAGGACGAGCTCGAGGAGGGGATCATGCGCGTGATCGCCGGCCCGGAGAAGAAGACGCGCGTGATGAGCGAGAGGGAGCGACTGATCACGGCCTACCACGAGATGGGCCACGCGCTCGTCGCACACTTCCTCGAGCACTCCGACCCCGTGCACAAGATCTCGGTGATCTCGCGCGGCCAAGCGCTCGGCTACACGATCTCGATGCCTCAGGAAGACCGCTTCCTGACGACGCGCGCCGAGCTCAAGGACGCGATGGCGATGACGCTCGGCGGACGCGCGGCGGAGGAACTCATCTTCTCAGAGATCACCACGGGCGCCTCCAACGACATCGAGAAGGTCACGGCGACGGCCAAGCAGATGGTCATGCGCTTCGGCATGAGCGAGAAGCTCGGCCCGCGCGTGTTCGGTCACGACCACGGCCAGCCGTTCCTCGGCCGCGAGTTCTCCACCGAGCCCGACTACTCCGACGAAATCGCGCGCGAGATCGACGACGAGGTGCGGCGGATCATCGAGATGGCCCACCAGCGCGCGCGAGAGATCCTCACCGAACACCAGAGCGAGTTGACGAAGATCTCCGAGATCCTCGTCAAACACGAGACGATCGAGAAGGAAGAGTTCCTGGCGCTGCTCGCCGGCAAGAGCGAGGAGGAGGTGTTCGGCATCGAAGAGGAGACCAAGCCCGAGCTGCCGGCGCCGCCCGTCTCGGCCGATCGCGCCGAGCGCGAAACCCCGCGCACGATTCCTCGTCCCGGACTCGCCGGCGGTACGGCGGAGATCCGTGGTACCGACCCGGAGCGTCCCGAGCTCGCCTGACGGTCGACCGGCGCGCCTGGCGGCGTCCTCGATCGCGCGTGTGCTGGCCGATCGGAGATCCCATCGATCTACGATCGGCACACTTCGCTCACTGCGTCCTTGCCAGGCACCCCGATCGCCTCGTCAGGAGGTGCGCCCTATGACCGTCGGCTTTCGCTTGATGGGGATCGTGAACGTGACGCCGGACTCGTTCTCTGACGGTGGGCGCTTTTTGGCGCCGGGCGCGGCGATCGAGCACGGGCTGTCGCTGATCGCCGAGGGCGCGGGGATCGTGGACGTCGGTGGCGAGTCGACGCGGCCGGGCGCCGAGCCGGTGCCGGTCGACGAGGAGCTTCGGCGCGTGCAGCCGGTGGTCGAGGGCCTCGCGGCGGCTGGGACGGGCGCGCAGATCTCGATCGACACGTCCAAGGCGGTCGTCGCGCGAGCCGCGTTGGACGCCGGGGCGAGCCTGGTCAACGATGTCAGCGCCCTGCGCGGCGATCCGCAGATGGCCGGGGTGGTCGCCGAGAGCGGCGCCGACTGCTGCCTGATGCACATGCTCGGCGAGCCGCGCACGATGCAGCGCGACCCGCGCTACGACGATGTGGTCGACGACGTCAAGTCCTTCTTGCTGGCGCGCCTGGAGCTCGCAGTGGCTGAGGGCATCGACGAGGATCGCCTGCTGCTCGATCCGGGCATCGGCTTTGGCAAGACGATCGATCACAACCTGCAACTGCTGGCGCGCGTGGACGAGATCGTGGCCCTCGGTCGCCCGGTTGTGATCGGCACTTCGCGCAAGGCCTTTCTCGGGCGCATCGGCGGGGACGCGTCCGACCGATCAGAGATCGGCCAGCGGCGGCTGGCGGGAACGGTCGCCTCCAACGTGCTCGCGCTGGAGCGCGGCGTGAGCGTCTTTCGCGTGCACGAGGTGGCAGCCGTGCGCGAGGGGCTCGCTGTGGCTGCTGCTACTTTGGGCGGAAGATGGACGACGAGCCCGACGGCGACGACGCGGACGACCTAGACGACGACCGCGATGGCGAGGAGGATCGCGAGGACGCCGCCGAGGCGGTGACGGTCGAGATCACTGGCCTGTCGCTGTACACCCACCACGGGGTGAGCGAGGCCGAGCGGGAGATCGGCCAGCGCCTGGTGCTCGACCTGCGCTTGGACATCGGCGAGAGCGACGCGACGGTCACCGACGCGATCGAGGACACGGTCGACTACGGCGAGGTCTGCCAGCTGGTCGCGCTGATCGCCCAGCAGCGCTCGCACAAGACGCTCGAGCGCCTGTGCAGCACGATCGCCAATCGCCTGCTGGCCGACTACGACCTGGAAGGCGTGTGGGTCAAGGCGACCAAGCCCGAGCCGCCGATTGCGCTGACCGTCGACGAGGTGTCCGTCGAGGTGTGGCGCGAGGCCGAGGCGTAGGCTTCGCGGCGATGCTCCTGAAATGTCAGAGCCTCGCGCCCGCCGGAGCGCGGGCATGAGCACCGCCGAGCGCTACCGCTCGGCGGTGCAGCGCAAGGATCTGCAGGCGGTCGGCGAGCTGCTCGCGCCGGAGATCGTCTTTCACAGTCCCGTGACCTTCCACCCGTTCATCGGCCGCGAGACGGTCACGAACCTGCTCGCGGAGGTCGTGCAGGTGTTCGAGGACTTTCGCTTCACCGACGAGCTGGAGATGGACGGGGCGCACGCGTTGATCTTCCGCGCGGGCGTCGCGGGCTCAGACCGCGAGATCGAGGGCATCGACCTGCTGCGCTTCGACGGCGAGGGACTGATCGCCGACTTCACGGTGATGCTGCGCCCACTCTCCGCGCTCGTGCCGTTCGCCCAGGCGATGGGCGAGCGCGCGCAGGCCGCTGGGCTGCAGACGACGCGCGCCTGAGCGCCGGCGATGTAGCGTGTCCGACGTGTCCACGCGCATCGGACTGCTCGGACTCGGCAGCAACGTCGGCGACCGGCGCGCCCACCTCCAGGCGGCCGTCGAGGCTCTGGCGGGCGCGGGAGTCCGGCCGCTGGCATGCTCGTCGACCTATGACACCGACCCGGTTGGCGAGGTGCTCGACCAGCCGAGCTTCCTCAACGCCTGCGTGCGCGTGCAGACCGAGCTGCAGGCGCTCGATCTGCTCGATGCGGTCAAGGCGCTGGAGCGCGAGCTCGGCCGGCGCAAGTCGGGCGTGCGCCACGGGCCGCGGGCGATCGACGTCGACGTGCTGCTGCTCGGCGACGTGCAGCTGCACGACGAGCGCATGACGCTTCCGCACGAGCAGCTGCTCAGTCGCCGCTTCGCGCTGATCCCGGCGCTCGAGCTGGACTTCGCCTGCGCGGTGCCCGACGGCAGGCGCCTGGCCGACGCGCTGGCGGTGTTGGGACTGGCGGAGGGCGTGCGCTGGGCTGGGCCGCCGCTCGACTTGCCCGCAGCCTAGGAGGCGACGGTGCGGTGCTCGTCCCAGCTGGCGAGTGCCAACAGCGTGGCGCCGTCGACGCCGCGCCCGGACACCACGCACAGGTGCCCGGCGCGCAGCCAGCTGACGACGGCCGTGCCGTTGACGGTGAGCAGTCGGTAGGGCGTGCCGTCGCGCATCGACACGACGCCTCCGCTCATCTGCGCGGGGGCAGTGCCGGCGACGATCGCGTAGCCGACGCGCCGCCCGCGAGGATTGGCGTAGAAGATCGTCGTGACCGTGCGGCCGTCGAGGTGGTCGGTGCGCGAGCCGGTTGAGCGCCAGCCGAAGTGCCCGCCCCAGTAGGGGAACGAGACGCCGTCGACGGCGGCTGTCAGCTCCCCGCGGTCGGAGGAGCTCTCGGCCGGCGGCGCGCTCGTGGCCTGTCGGAGCGTCAGCGCGGATGCGTCGCGCACGCTCAGCGTCGAGGACCCGCCGCTCAGGCCGACGACGATAGCCAGCGCGACCACGACTGCGGCGATCGCCCCGCCGGCGGCGAGCCTGGGGCCCAGGCCGAACGGGCGGACTGCGCGGTCCTTGCGACTCGCGCCGGCGTGGGGCGGGCCGGTCGCCGGCGCCTTGCCGGCGATCATCGCCTCGATCTGACGGTGAAGCGACTCGGGCGCGGGCAGGTCGATCGAGCGGATCTGCTCGATCAGCTCTGCTTCGGTTCTCGGGCGTGGGTCGGTCATGGGATGTCCCTGCTCTCTACGACTCCGCCAGAGCGCATTTGTTCCTGGCGTGGCTGAGGTTTCTCGCTTCGCGCATCCGCGGGACCCAACGCCCTTGCCGCGTTCTCCCTGCCACCAGGCTCGTCGGCGTCGGCGAGACGTCCGGCGACCCGCTTGCGCGCGCGAAACAGCCGCGTTGTCAGCGTCGCCTCGCGCACGCGCAGCGCGCGGGCGGCTTCACGGTAGGACAGGCCGAGCACGTCGACGGCGACGAGCGCCATGCGGAAGTCCTCGGGCAGCTCGGCGATCGTCGCGTAGAGCTCCTGCACTTCCAGGGCCTGCTCGGGACGTCCCATCGGCTTTGGATCGGCGGCGACGACGTCGTCGAGCGTCGCCACGGTGACGGGCCGGCGCCCAGCCGTGCGCCGGCTCGTCAGGAAGGTGTTGCGCAGCACGCGCATGAGATAGAAGAGATCGTCGTCGCCCTGGATCACACGCGGTCGCGACAGCACCCGGGCGAACGTCTCCTGCACGAGGTCCTCGGCGTCCTCGCGTGAGCCGCACAGCCCCCAAGCGGCGCGGTACAGGCGATCGACGTGCTGGCTGAGTGACTGTGGATCGAGGATGCGCATGGCGTCGTCCGGGCTTGCACAGCCCGGCCTACCGGCGACTGTAGCGCCGCTGGCGAACGGCGTCGCTGGGCGCAGTCGCGGCGCTGTGCGGTCGCAGCGTCGAGGGGGCGCGTCGCGCGCAAGGCGCTGCGCCGCGGCGGCGAGAGGCTAGGCGGCGGCTGCGATCCACTCGGCGGGCAGGACCCCCGCAGGGATTTCGCCAGAGCTCGGCGGGAAGTAGCGCGTCAGCCCGGCCGACGCTCGCCCTTGCATCAGCGGGCGCAGGTCGGCGATCGTGAGCAGCAAGCGGATCGTGCTGCCGATCTGCAGGTCCGCAGCGTTGGGCTGCTCGCCGCCGAGCAGACCGTCGGCGATCCAGCCATCGATGCGATCGAGCTGCGCGGGGAGCGCGCCGATGTATGCGCGGGCGGACTCGTCCTTCGCCTTGCTCTTGGTCGCCAGCAGGCGCGCGGTCAGCGGCAGTGCCGGACGCAGCAGCTTTGCCGGCAGCGGCAGCTTCGCGTCCCCGGCGTAGCTCTCGATGGAGGCGGGGCGGCGTAGGAATGCGACATCGAGGATCTGCCGTGGGACGTCCTGGAATGACTCATCGCCCCAGCGCTCGGCCTCGAGCACCTGCGCGTAGGACGGACTGCCGGCGGGCGGCAGCAGCGCCGGCTCGGGCACGAGCTGATCGAGCCGGCGCATGATCGAGCGCGACCCGACGAGGCGCTCGCCGTCGAGCCGCATGCCGGGAACGGTCCTGCCGCCGTAGCGAAGCGGGCCGATCAGCTGCTCGACCGACGGCAGCAGGTCGACGCGGTCGTAGGCGATCGACTTGAGCTTGAGCGCGGCCTCCACGGCGGCGCACGGATGCGAGCCGGGCAGGACATACAGCTTGGGTCGGGTCATCGACATCGGCACGCCGAGCATAATGATCGCCAATGCTGCTGGTCGTCGACGTCGGGAACACACAGACTCATTTCGGGATGCTCCGCGGAGAGGAACTCGTCGAGCATTGGCGCTTTGCGACCGTGCGTCAGTCCACCGCCGATCAGCTCGGCGCCGCTCTGCGCAACCTGATGGAGCTGCGGGGCTACGGCTTCGGCGATCTGCAGGCATCGATCGTCTCCTCGACCGTGCCCCAGCTGGAGCCCGAGTGGACGGCGATGGCCAGCCGCTATCTGCGCCACGAGATGCTCGCCGTCGGGCCGGGGACCAAGACGGGCATGCCGATCCGCTACGACAACCCGCGCGAGATCGGCGCCGATCGCCTGGTCAACGCGGTGGCGATCCGCGAGCGCTTCGACGGCTCGGCCGTGTGCGTGGACTTCGGCACGGCGACCACGTTCGACGTCGTCTCGCGTGAGGGCGAGTACATGGGGGGCTCGCTGATGACCGGCATCGAGATCTCGCTGGAGGCCTTGTCCGAGCGTGGCGCGCGCCTGCCGAAGATCGAGCTCGCGCCGCCGAAGAGTGTGATCGGCAAGAACACGATCGACGCGATCCGCTCGGGCGTCGTCTACGGCTACGCCGGCGCGATCGACGCGATCCTGCGGCGCCTGTACGCGGAGCTCGGCGAACGCGCTCACGCGATTGCCACGGGCGGGCTGGCCGGACTGGTCGTGCCCTACGCGGAGGAGTTGGAGGAGGTCGACGACCTGCTGACGCTGACCGGGCTGCGGCTGCTGCACGAGCGCAACTCCTAGATCTGCTTGATGGCGGCCGGGGGCCGCATGGTTGGCGCGTGGGGAGCGTCGGGCTCGTGGGGAGATGGACCGCTGCAATGCGCTCGCAGGCGGACCGACAGAGCCACGGCGAGGTGTGTGTGTTCTGTTTCGCGGACTGCGATAGCAATCGTATATACGATGTAAATACTATGGCTATCGCTGGCATTATTCGCACACACCCAACCCGCGCTGTGTAACTACCATGGCTATCGCTAGGCGCACGAGCCATAATTGGGGGATGACCGCTGCAACGCCATCTGCCGATCGCTTGACCGAGCCCTGGCAGCTCGGACCGCTGCGCGTGCCCAACCGCGTGCTGCTCGCTCCGCTGGCGGGGATCGGCAACTGGTTCGTGCGCCTGCAGGCCAAGCGCTACGGCGCGGGGATGGCGGTGTCGGAGATGGTCTCGACGCACGCGATCCACTACGGCAACGAGAAGACGTGCGTGGAGATGCTGCGGATCGATCCGCGCGAGCGAGTGGGCGGGCCGGTGTCGATTCAGCTGTTCGGCGCGGACCCGGCGATGATGCGATCGGCAGCCGCGCGCGTGGCCGAGGTGGGGGCCGACGCGATCGACATCAACATGGGCTGCCCGGTGGCGAAGGTGTGCAAGACGGGCGCTGGCGCGGCGCTGCTCGCCGATCCCGACCGTGCGGTCGCCGTGGCGCGGGCGGCTGTCGAGGGCGCCGTGGGAGGGCAGGGTGCGCTGCCGGTGACGGTGAAGCTGCGCTCGGGCCTGCGCGCGGGCGAGACGAGCGGCTTCGATCTCGCCCGCCGTCTGGTCGAGGAGGCGGGCGTCGCGGCGATCGCCTTTCACCCGCGCTCGGCCGCCGTGCAGCATAGGGGCGTGCCGGACTACACGCTTGCGGCGCGCCTTGTCGAGTCGCTCGGTGCGCCGGTGATCTTGACGGGCGGCCTCGGCGACGCCGCACGCGTGCGCGAGGCGTTCGCCGTCACGGGGGCCTCGGCGGTGATGCTCGCGCGCGGGGCGCTCGGCAATCCGTGGCTGTTCGCCGAGCTGGTGGCCGGACGCGAGCAGGCACCGACGCCCGCCGAGGTAGTCGAGGAGTTGCATTGGACGATCGAGCGCGCGGTCGAGCACCTCGGCGAGCCACGCGCCACGCGCTACCTGCGCAAGTTCTATCCGTGGTATCTCGCGCGCTTGCAGATGGACGCTCAGAGCGCCAAGCGCCTGCAGGCTCAGCTGCAGCAGTCAGAGACGCTGGGCGAGGTGCGACAGCTGCTGCAGGCGCGCCCGGCAGCGCTCGCGCTGGCCGTTTAAGCGCCGCTCGACCGTCTTTGCGCCCCCGCTATACTGCTGCGCTCCCTGGGGGCCGTCCGCCGCGAATTTCCCGCTGCACAGCGGGGATTTGAATGCCGACTGCCCAACCACGAAGCCGCGATCGAGGGTCACATGCCGAAGGACGTAATCCTCACCCCTGAAGGGTTGAAGAAGCTCAAGAGCGAACTGGAGCTGCTCTCCACAGAGAAGCGCAGAGAGGTCGCTGAGCGGATCAAGGAGGCGAGGGAGTTCGGGGACATCTCGGAGAATTCCGAGTACGACGACGCGAAGAACGAGCAGGCGATGGTCGAGAGCCGCATCGCACAGCTGCAGGAGAAGCTGCGCATGGCGACGGTGATCGAGACCAAGGACCTGTCGACGGACGTCGTGCAGATCGGCTCGGTCGTGCACGTCAAAGACGAAAAGACGGGCAAGTCGGTCAAGTACACGATCGTCGGCTCCGCCGAGGCCAAGCCGGAAGAGCACAAGCTCTCCAACGAGTCGCCCGTCGGCCGCGCGCTGATCGGCCGCAAGCGCAACGAGACGGTCGCGGTGAAGGTCCCTCGCGGCCCCGCGCGCAAGCTCAAGATCACCAAGATCGACGTCGGCCTCAAGTAGGCTCGCCGTCAGTGAGCGGAACCCCGCAGGACGTCGGCCCGGGCGAGCCGGCGAAGCACGGCCTGCCGGAGCTGATCGCCGAGCGGCGCGCGAAGGCGGCGCGGTTGAGAGAGGCCGACTCGGAGTCGTTCCCGTACGCGTTCAAGGGAGTCGAGCCGATCGTCGGAGTGGTCGAGGCCTACGAGCACCTGGCCGACGGCGAGGAGACCGAGGAGCACCACCGTGTCGCCGGGCGCCTGGCGGCGCGACGTGGCTCGGGCGGCGCGGCCTTCCTGGACGTCGTCGACCGCACGGGCAAGCTGCAGCTGCATGCGCGCCGCGACGTGCTCGGCGAGGAGGCGTTTGAGCGGCTGACGTCGCTGGACATCGGCGACCTGATCGGCGTGGACGGGGCGGCGCTGCGCTCCAAGCGGGGTGAGATCTCGCTGCGCGTTGACCGCTTCGCTGTGCTCGCCAAGGCGCTGCGCCCGCCGCCGGACAAACATGGCGGACTCAGCGACGTGGAGACCCGCTATCGCCGGCGCGAGCTGGATTTGATCGCCAGCGAGCCGGCGCGACGGCTGTTCATCGACCGCGCGAAGATCGTCTCGGCCGTGCGCGGCTATCTCGACGGGCAGGGATTCGTGGAGGTCGAGACGCCCGTGCTGCAGCCGCTCTACGGCGGCGCGCTGGCGCGCCCGTTCACCACCCACCACAACGCGCTGGAGCGCACGCTGTACCTGCGTGTCGCCACCGAGCTGTATCTCAAGCGCCTGCTCGTCGGCGGCCTGGAGCGGGTATACGAGCTGGGCAAGGACTTCCGCAACGAGGGCGTCTCGACCAAGCACAACCCGGAGTTCACGATGGTCGAGTTCTATGAGGCGTACGCCGACTACGGGGATGTCGCGGTGCGCCTGGAAGAGCTCGTGCGCGCGGCGGCCGCGGCGGTCGGCTACGCGGGCGAGATCGATTTCGCGCGAACGTGGCGGCGCGTGAGCTTCGTGGCGGCGATCGACGAGGCGACGGGCATCGACCTGTCGAGCGTGCGCGACGCCGATGCTCTGCGCAAGGCGATCTCAGGGCGCGAGCTGCAGATCCGCACGCAGGACGCGACGTGGGCGCAGATGGCCGACGACCTGCTGTCGAAGTTCGTCGAGCCCGGCCTCGTCCAGCCGACCTTCGTACTCGACTATCCGGTGGCGCTGTCGCCGTTCGCGCGCGAGCATCGTTCGTTGCCCGGGCTGGTCGAGCGCTGGGAGGCATTCGCCGGCGGCATGGAGATCGCAAACGCCTTCTCCGAGCTGAACGACGCCGATGCGCAGCGCGAGCGCTTCGAGGCTCAGCGCGCGGCGGCCGAGGGTGGCGACGAGGAGGCTCAGCCCTACGACGAGCTGTTCGTCCAGGCGCTGGAGCAGGGGATGCCTCCGGCGGGCGGAGTGGGCGTCGGCATCGATCGGCTGGTGATGCTGCTGACCGGCCGCGACTCGATTCGCGAGGTCGTGCTGTTCCCTGCGATGCGCGACTGACCGAGAAACGCCCGCTCACGCCAACACCGCGCGTTCAGGCCTCAAGCCAGGGCCTCGCGGTGACGATTGACCCCTCACGGGGCCGGGTGACCGGTTGGTAGACTGCCGTTGAGGCCTGGACCCCCACCGAACAGGCCTGAGACCAGACCACATAGCTCACTTGAGGCGCCGTCCTCGCAGGAAGGATTCAACCATGTTCGAGCGATTTACAGAACGGGCCCGGCAGGTGGTCGTTCTCGCGCAGGAGGAGGCGCGGACGCTCAAGCACAACTACATCGGCACAGAGCACATCCTGCTCGGACTGCTGCGCGAGGAGGAGGGTCTGGCCGCCCGCGTGCTGGAGAGTCTTGACATCACCGTCGAGCGCGTGCGCGCGCAGGTAGTGCGCATCGTCGGCTCCGGTGAGGAGGTCACCTCCGGGCAGATCCCGTTCACGCCGCGTGCCAAGAAGGTTCTCGAGCTTGCGCTGCGCGAGGCGCTCAGCCTCGGTCACAACTACATCGGTACCGAGCACATCCTGCTCGGCCTGGTGCGCGAGAACGAGGGAGTCGCGGCGCGCATCCTGCTCGACTTCGACGCCGACTCCGAGAAGATCCGCAACGAGGTCATCCGCATGCTGTCCGGCCCCGGCGGGCGTCGTCAGGGACAGTCCGGCGGCTCGGGCGCGGGCGCGGGCGCGGGCTCCGGGCCGGGCGAGGGCAAGAAGTCCTCAAAGCTGCTCGACCAGTTCGGGCGCAACCTGACCAAGCTCGCCGCCGAAGGCAAGCTCGACCCGTGCGTCGGGCGCGAGACGGAGATCGAGCGGATCATGCAGATCCTCTCGCGGCGCACCAAGAACAACCCGGTGCTGGTGGGCGAGCCGGGCGTCGGCAAGACCGCGGTGGTCGAGGGCCTGGCCCAGCGGATCACCAGCTCCGACGTGCCCGAGCTCTTGCGCAACAAGCAGATCTACACGCTCGACCTCGCCGCGCTGGTCGCCGGCTCGAAGTACCGCGGAGAGTTCGAGGAGCGCCTGAAGAAGGTGATGAAGGAGATCACCCAGCGCGGGGACATCATCCTGTTCATCGACGAGCTGCACAACCTGGTGGGCGCCGGAGCTGCCGAGGGCGCGATCGACGCCGCGTCGATCCTCAAGCCGGCCCTGGCCCGAGGCGAGCTGCAGACGATCGGCGCGACCACGCTCGAGGAGTACCGCAAGTACCTGGAGCGCGACTCGGCGCTGGAGCGACGCTTCCAGCAGATCCGCGTCGAGGAGCCGACGATCGACCAGACGGTGGAAATCCTCAAGGGCCTGCGCGACCGCTACGAGCAGCACCACAAGGTGCAGATCACCGACGAGGCGCTGCGCGCCGCCGGCGAACTGGCCAGCCGCTACATCTCCGACCGCTTTCTGCCCGACAAGGCGATCGACCTGATCGACGAGGCCGCCTCGCGCATGCGCATCAAGTCGATGACCTCGCCGCCCGCCAACCGCGAGCTCGAGGGCGAGGTCGAGACGACCCGCCGCGAGAAGGAGGCGGCGATCGAGGCGCAGGAGTTCGAGAAGGCCGCCGCGCTGCGCGACAAAGAGCGCAAGCTGACCAACAAGAAACGTGAGCTCGAGCAGGAGTGGGAATCCGGTGAGACCGGAGACCGCCCGTCGATCGGCGAGGAGGAGATCGCGGACATCGTCTCGATGTGGACCGGCATCCCTGTCTTCAAGCTGACCGAGGCCGAGACGCAGAAGCTGATGCGCATGGAGGACGAACTGCACAAGCGCGTGATCGGCCAGCACCCGGCGATCGAGGTCATCTCCAAGGCGATCAGGCGCTCGCGCGCCGGGCTGAAGGACCCCAAGCGCCCGACCGGCTCGTTCATCTTCCTCGGACCTTCGGGCGTGGGCAAGACCGAGCTGGCGCGCACGCTCGCCGAGTTCCTGTTCGGCGACGACGACGCGATGATCCGCATCGACATGTCCGAGTACATGGAGAAGCACGCGGTCTCGCGCCTGGTCGGCTCGCCTCCCGGCTACATCGGCTACGACGAGGGCGGTCAGCTGACCGAGGCCGTGCGGCGCAAACCGTACAGCGTGCTGCTGCTCGACGAGATCGAGAAGGCCCACCCGGACGTCTTCAACATCCTGCTGCAGATCCTCGAGGACGGACGGCTCACCGACGCGCAGGGGCGCACGGTGGACTTCCGCCACGCGATCGTGATCATGACGTCGAACATCGGCGCCGCCGAGATAGCGCGCAACACGCCGCTGGGCTTCGCCGTCTCCGAGGACGAGACGGGCATCACCTACGACGACATGAAGAGCCGCATCATGGGCGAGCTGAAGAAGGTCTTCCGGCCCGAGTTCCTCAACCGCATCGACGACGTGATCGTCTTCCACAAGCTGCAGAAGGAGGAGATCAAGCAGATCGTCGAGCTGCTGCTCCTGCGCATCCGCGAGTCGATGGCCGAGCGCGAGCTGCAGCTGGAGCTGACCGGCGAGGCCAAGGACCTGCTCGTCGAGAAGGGCTGGGACCCGTCGATGGGCGCTCGTCCGCTGCGTCGTGCGATCCAGCGCTACATCGAGGACCCGCTCGCCGATTTCGTCCTGCGCGAGCAGCTCACGCCCGGCGCCACCGTCGTGATCGACCCCACGCCCGAGGGCGAGGAGGGCGAGGTGCGCCTGACGATCGTCAAGCCGAAGAAGCAGAAGACGCCGGTCGGCGTCGGAGCCGAAGGCGGCGCGGCGGACGAGCTCACCGAGGGTGAGGACCAGCCCGTGGACGACGCCCCCGAGATCGCCGAGCCCGACGCGCAGTAGGCCGGTCGCGCCCGCGCCACGCATCGCGACGCGCAGATTAGCGTCGCGCCTGTGCCGCGGGCTCGCAGCTCGGCCGGCGTGGCAGTGGAGCGATCTCACACGGGAGCGCTTGACCGACCCGTCGCGAGGCGCGTACAGTCGGTCAGAACCCAATCTCCCAACCTAGGAGGCCGTCATGAACACTTACGTGATTCTGCGGCGCAGCGGCTGGCGCTCGCCGGACGAGCTGCAGGCCGCCGCCGCCCGCTCGACGAAGGTAGGCGATGAGGACATGTCCGATGACATTCGCTGGATTCGCAGCTATGTCCTGGAGGAGGACGGAGGCTCGGTCGGAACCGTCTGCATCTACCAGGCGAGCAGTCCCGAGGCGATTCGCGAGCACGCCTCGCGGGCCGAGTTGCCGGTGGACGAGATCATCGCGGTTGCGGACACCGTGCTGGTGCGCCCGGACCCCGAGCCGGCATCCGCGTAGCTCGCCTGGAGCGTCCCCACCGCAGCGTAGGCTGGCGCGATGTCCCGCGAAACCGCCTACAGCTGCAGCGAGTGCGGCCTGCAGTCCGCGCAATGGCACGGCCAATGCCCGGGCTGCAACGCCTGGAACACGCTGATCGAGGAGCGCCTGCCGGCGGCGGGCGGTCGGTCGCAGGGGCGTGGTCGCCGACGCGTTGGAGGCGAGGGCGCGGCGGCTCACGGCGGCGCCCGTAACGGGCGAGCGCGTCGGCCGGCGCTGGCCGCGCGTCCGCTCAGAGAGGTCGGAGCGGCTCCGCTGCAGCGCATGTCGACCGGCATCGGCGAGCTCGATCGCGTGCTCGGCGGCGGCCTCGTGCCGGGGTCGCTGGTGCTGCTCGGCGGCTCGCCGGGAATCGGCAAGTCGACGCTCACGAACATGGCGCTGGGACACCTGCAGGAGGCCGGGCACCGCACGCTGTACGTCAGCGGCGAGGAGTCGGCCGAGCAGGTGCGCCTGCGCGCCGAGCGTCTCGGCCCGGGGGCGCTGAAGGTTCCGATTCTCGCCGAGACCGATCTCGACACGGTGCTCGACACGATCGCCGCCGAAGGGCCGGCGGCGTGCGTGATCGACTCCGTGCAGACGCTGCACTCCGGCGAGCTGTCGGGAGCGCCGGGCTCGGTCGGGCAGGTGCGCGAGGTGGCCGGACAGATCATGGAACTGGCCAAGTCGCGCGGCACGGCCGTGATCCTCGTGGGACACGTCACCAAGGAGGGGGCGCTGGCGGGCCCGCGCGTGCTCGAGCACCTGGTCGACTGCGTGCTGCAGTTCGAGGGCGAGCGCGAGCGGCCCTATCGCGAGCTGCGCGCGCTGAAGAACCGCTTCGGCTCGACCAACGAGGCGGGTCTGTTCGAGATGCGCCAGGGCGGCCTGGTCGAGGTGCTCGACGCCTCGGCGCGATTCGTCGCCGAGGCGACGCGCGCGCCGGGGAGCGTCGTGCTGGCGGCGATGGAGGGCTCGCGACCGCTGCTCGTCGAGGTGCAGGCGCTGGTTGCGCCGTCGGAGCTCGAGCAGCCGCGCCGCGTGGTCTCGGGCCTGGATCGCAACCGCCTGGCGCTGGTGCTGGCGATTCTCGGCCGTCACGGGCGGATCGGCACGGGTGGATCCGACGTGTTCGTCAACGTTGTCGGCGGCGTGCGCGTGGATGAGCCCGGCTGCGACCTGGCGGTCGCGCTGGCGGTTGCCAGCGCCAGCCGCGGGGTGGCGCTCAACGGTACGCCGAGGGCCTGTTTCGGCGAGCTTGGCCTGACCGGCGAGCTGCGCTGGGTGGGGCATCCCGAGCGCCGTTTGGAAGAGGCGGCCAAGCACGGCTGCGGCGAGGTGATCGCGCCGGTCGACAGCGGTGCTGGGGCGTGTGAGGCGGCGACGCTGCGCGACGCGCTCACGCTGGCCCTCCCGACGGGCTCCAGGCGGCTGACGCAGGCCGTCGCCTGAGCATCCGCCCGCCCGTCCAGGAGGCGCTAAAGAAACGCTAAATGCCCTAGAATGGGCGATTGTGGCCCTGCGATCCGGTGAAGATTTCTATACAGAAGTAAGGCCGGACCCGGGGTTGATGAAGGCACTGGAGATGATTGCTCCAGGGACGGCGCTGCGTGAGGGGATCGACAGCATCCTGCACGCGCGCACCGGTGGGCTGATCGTCATCGGCGAGCCGGAAGACCTCAGCTTTCTGAACTCCGGCGGGCTGAAGCTGGAGATCGACTACACGCCGGCGTTCCTCTACCAGGTGGCAAAGATGGACGGCGCGATCATCCTCAACGCGAACGCCACGAAGATCACCATGGCCAACGTTCAGCTGATGCCCGATCCGACGATCCTCTCGCACGAGACGGGCACCCGCCATCGCACCGCCGAGCGCGTCTCCAAGCAGACCGACGCGCTGGTCATCGCGATCTCCCAGCGCCGCGAGGTGGTCTCGGTGTACGTCGACGGCGCCAAGTACATCCTCGAGGACATCCCTGTCGTGCTGGCCAAGGCCAATCAGGCGCTGGCGACGCTCGACAAGTACCGCACGCGCCTGGACCAGGTGGCAACGCGGCTGACGGCGCTGGAGTTCGAGGGCGGAGCGACGCTGCACGACGTGCTGACGGTTCTGCAGCGTTCCGAGCTGGTGACGCGGATGGCGGTCGAGATCGAGCGCTACATCGTCGAGCTGGGCAGCGAGGGCCGACTGATCGAGATGCAGCTGGAGGAGACGACCGTCGGCACCGCCGCGGAAAAGGCCTC
>Ga0208714_1000215_pt1 | contig 16841 bp, 15 predicted proteins | sample NGESurshal072012_3_FD_184461 | JGI IMG/M metagenome (GOLD analysis project Ga0208714, IMG submission 184461) | Arctic peat soil microbial communities from Barrow, Alaska - NGEE Surface sample 415-1 shallow-072012 (SPAdes) | ecosystem: Environmental > Terrestrial > Soil > Wetlands > Peat ... | reverse complement strand
CGCAAAGGGCCGGCTGATCTTCAACCTCGGCCACGGCATCCAGCCGGAAACCCCGATCGCGCATGTCGAGCAGATGCTGAAGCGGGTGCGGGCGTATAAGGGGTGAGGTACTACACCGGCCGGCTGCGTTCGATGATTTCGGCTGCGCCCCTGGCCAAGAGCTCGAGCCCGACCGCGCGGCCGAGTTCGCGCGGGCGGTCGGCGGGTCCGGAGCGCGAGGCCTCGATGAACAGGCCGCCGGCTTCGTCCAGCACCGAGGCGGTCAGCGACATCTGCGTGCCGTCGATCGAGGAAAATCCCGCGATCGGCGAATTGCAGTGGCCGTTGAGCACCCACAGTACCTCGCGCTCGGCGTCGGCGCTTCTGTGCGCGGCCGTGTCGTCGATGGCGGACAGGATGCGGCGCGTCTGCCAATCCTGCGCGGCGCATTCGACCGCAACGATGCCCTGGCCGACCGCCGGCAGCATTTCGGCAATCGAAAATTCATAGGCGATTCGGCTCGCGAAGCCGACGCGCTCGAGTCCCGAGCGCGCCATGATCAGCGCGTCCGCCGGTCCGACCGCGCCGCCGCCCGGCAGCCGCTGCATCTCGGAATTGTCGAGCTTGCGGACCCGGGTGTCGGCGGCGCCGCGATAGTGAATCACCTCGACTTCCGGAAACAGCCGCCGCGCATAGGCCGCGCGCCGCACCGCGTTGGTGCCGATCTTGAAGCCCTTGCCACGCGATCGCCTGAGATCGTCGATCGAAACGCCGGCGCGCAGCACCAGAACGTCGCCGGGCGGATCGCGCGACAGCGTCGCGCCGATCACCAGCCCCGGAGTATCTTCGTTGCCCGGCATGTCCTTGAGCGAATGCATCGCGGCCTGCAGCTCGCCCGACAGGACCGCCTTGCGGATTTCGGCAACGAACGCGCCGCCCTTGCCGCCGTGCTGCAACAGCTTGCTGGTCTGATCGGAATCGCCGGTGGTCTCGAACTTCACGATCTCGACCTCGAGGCCGGGAACGGCCGCGGTCAGCCGCCTTGCGATTTCTTCGGTCTGGGCCAGCGCCATCACGCTCTTGCGCGTACCGATCCTGATGCGAATTGACGCCATTCAGTTTCCCTTCGCCACGGACGCCGCAGCAGACTTATGGCCGGACCATAAGGCCAGCCGATGCCGGAATGCAAACCAGGCCGGGCCTCCCGCCCCTGCTACCGCGCATCCTGCAGGATCATGTCGGAGGCCTTCTCGGCGATCATGATGATGACGGCGTTGGTATTGCCCGACACCAGGTCCGGCATGACCGAGCCGTCGACGACGCGCAGGGCCTCCAGCCCGCGAACCCGCAGGCGCTGGTCGACCACGGCCAACGGATCGCTGCCCATCCGGCAGGTCGAGGTCGGATGATAGATCGTGCTGCCGCGCTGGCGGCAATAATTCAGGAGTTCGTCGTCGGTCGAGACCTTCGCGCCGGGATCGACCTCGTCGACCACGTAGGGCTTGAGCGCCCGCGCCTGCAGGATTTTGCGCAAGATCTTCAGGCCTTCGACATTGGTGGTGCGGTCGACTTCGGTTGCGAGATAGTTGATGCGTATTTCCGGCGGCGCGGCGGGATCGGCGCTCCTGATGCGCAGCGAGCCGCGGCTTTCGGGACGCAACTGGCAGACGGAGGCGCTGAACCCTGAAAACGAATGCAGCTTCTCGCCCATCCTGTCGGTCGAGAACGGCAGGAAGTGGATCTGGACGTCCGGCGTCGAAAGCCGCGGACTGGTCTTGAAGAACGCGCCCGAGGTGCCGGCCGCGATCGACAGCGGCCCGGTGCGGAAGGCCGCATAGCGCAGGCCGGCCAGCACCTTGCGCGCCGGCGAGTTGACGACGTCGTTGAGCGTGATGCGCTGCGTGCAGCGCATCACCACGCGGACCTGCAGGTGATCCTGTAGATCGCTACCGACGCCTGCGGCGTCGAGCACGACATCGATGCCGTGCCGGCGCAGCAGCTCCGCCGGACCCACGCCGGAGAGCTGCAGCAATTGCGGCGAGTTGTAGGCGCCGCTGCAGACCAGGATTTCCTTGCGCGCCCGCGCGGTCCGCAAAGCGCCGTCCTTGCGATATTCGACCGCGACGGCGCGGCGCCCTTCGAACAGGATGCGCTGCGCCAGCGCCGCGGTTTCGATGTGGAGGTTGGTCCGGCTTTTGGCGGGGCGAAGATAGGCCACGGCGGTGCTGGCCCTTCTGCCGTGCCGCGTCGTGGTCTGGAAGTATCCGGCGCCTTCCTGTGTCGCGCCGTTGAAATCAGCATTTTTGGGGATGCCGGTCTCGGCGGCCGCTTCGATGAAAGCGGCCGAGAGCGGGTCGGCGTGGCTCAACTCCGATACCGGCAGCGGGCCGCCGACCCCGTGGAAATCGTCGGCGCCGCGCGCCTGGTGTTCGGCCTTCTTGAAATAGGGCAGCACGTCATCATAGCCCCAGCCATTGTTACCGCGCTGGCGCCAGCGGTCGTAATCCTCATGCTGGCCGCGGACATAGAGCAGGCCGTTGATCGAGCTCGATCCCCCCAGCACCTTGCCGCGCGGCTGAAACACCGTTCGCCCATCCAAGCCCGGCTCGGGCTCGGTCTGGTACATCCAGTTGACGGTCTTTTCCTTGAACAGCCGGCCATAGCCGAGCGGCACGTGGATCCAGACATTGCTGTCCTTCGGGCCGGCTTCCAGCAGCAGCACCGAATGCTTGCCGTCCGCGCTCAGACGGTTGGCAAGCACGCATCCGGCCGAGCCGGCGCCGACGACGATGTAGTCGAATTCCAGAGCTTCGGCGGGCCGATTCGCTGCGGATGGATTTTTCTCGTTCATTATTTAATCGGCCCCGCCTCGACGCTACCCGCAAAAAACACACTAGGGATTGAGCTTATCCAGCCAAACCTGTCAACTTGGCTATGGTGTTCAAGTTGCGGGCGGTGCCGTCCATCGCAGCCGGGATCCGGAGCTTCGATTTGCCGATTCCGTCGCGGTAGTGGACGTAAATCTCCCGCTTGCCGAGCCGGACTTCTTCGCCGGCCTGACCGGTGATTTCCGCCAAGGCGGTCGCCGGCGGCGACCTGTTCAGGAAGATCGCCACCGTGCGATTGGGGGCGGCCCCCGGAAAGGGATTTGCCTTGAGGACCGCGGCCAGTTCGGCAGAAGTTCGGAGCAGAACTCCGATGGGCTTGCCGGCATAGGCCTTCAGGCTGGCTTCGAGCGCCGCCCTGATCTGGGCTTCGGATTTCCCGCTGTTGAAGATCACATTGCCGCTGGCGATGAAGGTTCTGACCTCGGCAAAGCCGGCAGCCTCGCACATGGCCTTCAGGTCGCGCATCGGAAGCTTGCCGGTGCCGCCGACGTTCACGGCTCGCAGAAGCGCAACGAAGGTTTTCAATTCAGGTCTCGCCGTCTCCCGTGCGTGGCCAACAAGTGCGCATCTACAGCTGGGTCACCTCGCCGAGGCCGATTGCTCGGCTGGTTTGCCGAAAACCCGGCGACAGCCTTCGCTCAGGCCGGCCCGCTGCCTGTGCATGCAGGCAGTAATGCGCTCCACACTCGGAATTTCCGATGCACAAAGCCGAAAAACGTCGCCGGTGCAAAGCCGGCGTTGATCGTCTTGCGTAAACGCGTGACCCGTTACCGGCAGCATCGCCAAACAAACAGCCAGAACCGTTGCGATCCCTGGATTACGAACTGCGAACAGATCGACTCGCATATGGTGTCCCCCGGATTGACCGACGTTGCGGTCGCCACCAGACGGTTGGCCGTCCTAGAATCATATCCATCATCGTATCGATGCGAATGTCGACGCTTCAAGATTCTCGACCACCCGTGCACCGATATTTTGCATCGGCGCTGTCGGCGCAATTGCCGTTCCCTGATTTGGAACCAGCGACGCTCGCCTCAGCGGACCCCGCGGGGCAACTCGAGAATCAGACGTCGGGGTTTCCCGGCAATTTCCGGCGCCTGCGCTCATTGCGATAGTGGGAGAAAGAATGGTACTTCGAGCCAGGCTTGTTGGCCGCGAACACGGTAGCAGATGAAAAACCCACTATTCGCCATTTTGCTTGCATTGGCTGTGCTGTTCAGCGGTTTGGTTGCCGCAGCAGCGTCACCTGCAGAGATGATTTCCGACTTTCGTCTGAAGCACGGCGAAGGACGCGTCGCCATGGATGCGGTTCTCAACCGGATTGCGCTGGAACAGGCGAAGGCGATGGCCGCGAGAGACAAGCTCGACCACGAGGTGCTCGGATCCTTCGGTTCGCGGATCGCCTCGGCGAAAGCGGGGCGGGCTGCGGAAAACATTGCGTATGGCTATGACAGTTTCGAAAAGACGCTCGATCAATGGATTACCTCGACGGAACATCGAAAAAATCTGCTGCTCCCCAAAGCGTCTCGTGTCGGCGTCGCCAGCGCACAAAGCGCCGCCTCTCACCGCACCTATTGGGCGATGGAGATCGCGGGCGACTACGAACCGCTACGGCCGCCGGTCGCCGCCGGCAAGCAAACGCCGCTGGCAACCAAACGGAAAACGTCCGTTCAATCCTGCCGGGTCAAACTCCTCGGCCTCTGTCTTTGAAACACCGGGCGAACCGTATCGGCGCGGCCTATAGCCCCTTCACCGAGCCCGCGTCGATCAGGAGCCGGTTGAAGCGCCGCGCCTCCGCACCCCCCGCGCAACGATAGAACACGCCATCGCAGCGTTGCAGGATCTTCTTCTGCTCCGAAAAGCTCGGACCAAGCGGCACGCCCGCGGCCTGCTGTATCACCAGCGGCAAATACGGCGCATCGAGCGTATCGAGCGCCGAGGACAGATCGGCAGGGGTGAAATTCACCGTATCGATGGCGTAGTATGTTGTCAGATGTCGCGGATCGGACGCCTCCATCCGGCGCGCAAGGGCCTCCTTGTCGAGCGACGGATCGATGATGCGTGGGCCGAATTGCGGCAGATGATCGCCATAGCGCACGATCAGGAAGGATTCCGTTGGGAATTCCTGCGCCAGCCGATCCAGGAGTCCCCTGTAGTCATGTGAAGTCATCCCCTGACGGCGAATGTACTCGTCAATATCGGGGGCGTTGCCGGGATCGCGCCAGTCCGGCGTCAGTTCGGGGCGCAATCGCGTATCCCACGGAAAATGATTGGCCACGGTGTAGACGTAGAGGAACAGCGGCCCATTGCCGCGCTCGCGTTCGATGATCCTGACGGCGCTATCGAAATAGAAACTGTCGGCTTCGAAATCACGCGTACCGAGGTCGAGCATGTCCAGATAGCGCGCGATGCCCGCCGTCGTCTGGAACGCACGCGAACCGAGGAACGCGCCGTAAAACGGATAGAGGCTGAAGGTCTGGTAGCCGCAGCGGCTCAATGAGTGCGGCAGTCCCCGGCTGACGCGCCCGGCGGCGATCCGGGTCACGGACGTGGCAAAGCGTCCGTAGGAGCGGGCCGAGAGGCCGGTGAGCACGTTGTATTCGGTGAACCAGCTCGGTCCGCCCACGCCCTCCACAACGAGCTTGCGCGCTTTTCCGTCGAACGACTGGAAATGGCTGCGATAGCCGGGCGGCACCTTTATTCCGGGTGCCGCGGTGATGTCGAAACTGGATTCATCGTGCAGCAGGATGATGTGAGGCAGTTTGCGCGACGGATGGCAGGAAACCGGCGCTGCGTTCAGGCTTCCGGTTACGCTCGCGTCCGACTGCAGAAAACCGTGCGCGGCAAATTCATGGATCGCCTCCACACCGGTTCGTGCGAATTTCGAAACGTAGTTCCGGCCGATGAAATCCTCATGCAGATCGGTCGGAAACGACAGCGACAGGGCGACGAGGGCGGCCATACATAGGGAAGCGCCGATCAGGTTAGTGCGCATGCCCACGCGATACCGGTCCAGCCGCCACGCTGCCATCAGAACGGTGGCCGTGGCCGTTGCGGCGAGCCCGATCCATCCACGCAACGAGGGAAAGGCCGCCAGCAGAAAGACTGACGTATCTCGGTCGATGATCATCAGGTCGACAAAATCGACCGTCATCCAGAGCTTGTCGTATTTGAATCGCGAGAGCAGCGTCAGCACGACGACGAGTTCGAGCGATATCAGGGCCGCCACGGCCGGCCGACGAACCAGCGCAAGCCAGAAGAAATTGAGCACCGCCCAGACCAGCAGGAATGCCGCCTTGTCGAGAACATCGGCTTCGGTCTCGGCCATGATGGCCAGCGCCACCAGATGAAGCCCCGCGACGATGCAAAGCACGGTCCGGTCCCGGCGGGAGGTCGCCTCGGTAAGCGTGAGACGATCGAGCAGAATGGGCGCGCTGGACGACATGCCTAACGACGGCCCTGCCCGGCCATCTCTTTCCCGTGCCTTGACGCGCTCTCCGCTTTCATGCGGTTCCCCAAGCCCCGGTTGCAGGACATCGCGCTGGCGCAGCGCACCTGGCCACGGTCACGATATCGTAACGTACACAACCCTTTGGCCGCTGCATTATTTCCTATCCGGTGTATGATTTCGCAGGCTTGGCTGGCAGACGAATGCGTTGGAGGCTCACATGCGGTTCCTTGCGGCGATTGGCGCGCTGGCAATCCTGGTCGGTATCGGCGCGGCGATATTCTTCTTCGGGGGCTTTTACAGCGTCGCTGGCACCGCCGAAGACCCGGCGATTGTCACCTGGGCCCTGACCCGGGTGCGCACCGCATCGATCGACCGCCATGCCACCGACCAGCCGCCTGCCTCCATCAACGACGCTGCCAGCGTGCAGGCCGGCGCCAAGGCGTTCGCCGCGCATGGCTGCGTCAATTGCCATGGCGCGCCGGGCGTCAACTGGGCCAAGTTCTCGGAAGGACTGCATCCCGATCCGCCTGACCTGAAGGACGTCGTCGGTGAGCTTGCTCCGGCGCAGTTGTTCTTTGTGATCAAGAACGGCATCAACATGACGGGCATGCCGAGCTTCGCGCAGGCCGGCGCCAAGGACGATGAGATCTGGTCGATCGTCGCGTTCCTGAAGAAGCTGCGGGGCGTCTCCGAAGCCGACTACAAGGCCTGGACGGTGCAACCCGCTCCGTCGCGTTGAGCGCCATCACGGCACTTGAGGCTCGGGCCGGCCCGCCGCGACGACGACGCCTCCGGCGATGCCGGCGAGAACCGCCCAATAGGCGTAACGAAAGTCCGACGCGACGCCGACGCCGAGGAAGCTCAGCACATAGACGGCGGCCGATCCGCATGTACCCAGGGCAAAGGCGCCTTCCGGTGTCTCGCGCCGCCGCCAGGCGAAGCCGTACACGGTGAGGCAGACCAATAGCCACGCGCCAACCCGAAACAGCAGCGTCGGCTTGAGCCTGTCGTGCAGGGAAACCAGCGCGACGAAGGCCGGTCGGTCCGGAAACACATTTTGCGTCGGCCGCTCGACGTCGGCGACCCACATTGTGAGGTTGTCGCCGCCAAGGAAATTCCACATGAACGCCGCGCGATGCCGCAGATAGGACGCCGGGTGCCGCATGATCGCGCGCAGCCACGCGTCGGTGATCGCGGGCGTGCCGAACAGCTTTTCCTCGCGCTCGATCTTGCGCATCACGAAATCGCAAGGCTCGAGCCGCCAATAGATGTCCCACTGGGTCGGCTGGTAGCAGCCGTCCAAGAGCAGCGCGGTTTCCGGCTCGCTCCAACTGACCGGAAACTGGTTCTGTTTGGCGAAATGGCTGACGCCACCGAGGTCGAATATCATGAGCGCCTGCAGCGGATGCTGCCGCGTCGCGCCCAGCGCGTCGTAATAGACCACCTGCACCAGCGCAAACAACCCGGCCATCGCCGGGACGAACAGGATCACGGTGCGCTTGACGAATATTTTCGTCGGCCATGCAATGTAAGCGGCGAGGATTGGCGCCGCGATCAGCGCATTCGGACGCAGCAACACGCCGAAGGCGCACAGCGCCAGCGCCAGCGCTTGTGCCGGCACGCGAAGGCGCGCGTCACGCCTGGCGACGGCGAAAGCGATCGCGGCCGCGAGTAGCCAGATGGTCGCGAACAGCACGTCGCGCCAGATGATTCCGACAAAGACAAAGGCCGGCGGCAGCAGCGCCAACAGCGGCAGCAACACAGCGAGCCGGGTGCCGCGGCGCGCTAGCGCCAGTGCCACGATGCCAAAGCCGAGCCAATACGAGGTCGCGATCAGCAGGAACATGCTGCCTGCGCCGGGTGCGATCGGGTCGATCATGCCCCACAGCACCGTCATCACTGGGGATTGCCAGTCGCCGAGCACGCCCTTGGCAATGTCCTCGTAAACGAATTTGGCATCGTAGGTCATGATGCCGGGATAGAAGATCACGAGCGTCAGGGTATGGCCCGCGGCGATCAGCGCGCAGACGGCGAGGCACAGACGCCGCCGCATCGGCTGCCGGCGGTCAGGCGAGAGAGGCATAAATGTCCCCGGAATTGGCCGCGTGCGGCAGCCCGCTCACCCAGCGGGCGATCTCTTCGCCGCTGAACCAATCGACCTGCACAAACGTCTGGCTCTCGCCGAGCGCGGCGTTGAAGCGCGCATAGCCCAGCGCGATGCAGCGTTCGATGCAGGCTAGCGCGACATCGCGCTGGATGGTCGTGAACTCGAATGACAGCGCCTTGACGGCGCGCGTCAGTCCGGCCAGCGCTTCCGCCTCGAACCCTTCGACGTCGATCTTGATGAAGGCGGGTATACCGTGCTTGCCGATCAGCGCGTCCAGCGTCGTGAGCGGCACCTCCACCGACCTGGTCCAGCGCTGGCGTTCCCAGCCCGGCGCATCGCGCGCGGCTCTGACGAACGCGGGCGAGGCGGTCGAAACCGTCGGGTTGTCGGCATTGATCATCAGGCTGGTCGCGCCGACCAAGCGGCCGACCGCCGTTGCCTCGATCGCGACATCGGCACTCCGCCAGTACAACAGTTTCAGCACCCGGACCATGGCGGGCTGCGGCTCGACCGCGACAACGCGCGCGCCCAGCCGTCGGAACGAAGCCACGCGGTCGCCGACATGAGCGCCGATATCGAACACGAGATCGCCGCGCCGCACGAAGCCGCCATAGAGCCGGTCCATCGCCGCCGCGCGCGACCTGTCGCCATAATAGACACGAAGCGACCGCAATATGCCGCGCGCGTTCCTGAAACTTTCGAACACCACCTCAGACCGCGCTTGGCCGCGGCGACGGCGCCGCCGCTTCGATCGCGGGCAGCGCCAGGACCAGCAGCGCCGTCGGCCTCTCGGTTTCCTCGGGCAGCCGGCCGATGCCGATCCTTGCGGCAAAACTGCCGAGCCAGGGCCACGCCGTGATCACGGCGAACGGGATCGCCAGAGCAGGGCCGCCGGCGAGAAACAACGCATACGGGATCGCCGCCGGCTGCGTCATCGCCAGCAGGCCGAGCGCGGCGCATCCGAGCAGCGTGTGCGGCCACAGATTATGCAGCGCCAGCGTCAATGGCACCGCGTGATCGTCGCGGGTCTGTCCGATCCAGCCGATTTCGCGGCCGAACAACAGGCCAGTGAGGAAGATCGTATGGCCGAACCAGAGGATCGGACAAAGCAGGATCGAGTACACGGTCTCGATGACGAAGTTGACGACGAACAGTCCGGCGCCGCCGAAGGCGCGGCGAAGTTTCGGATGCAGCAGGATTTCGATGGCGCTCGCGATCTTCGGCGCGAACCACATCACCAGAACGCAGACGAACAGCGCCGCGCCGGCGTCGGCGCGAACGAAGCTTGCGGGCGTATCGGAGCAGGCAACCGCGAGGGCGCCGAGAACGAGCAGCCCGATCCAGGCCGGCGAGCCGATGAACATCAGGATCGCCAGCACCAGCTGATAGCGGCTCACCGGCTTGAGGCCGGGAAGCCTGAGAAAGCGCCAATACTGCATGTTGCCCTGGCACCAGCGCAGATCGCGGCGGATGAATTCCAGCAGGGTCGGTGGATTTTCCTCCCAGCCCAGATCCTCCTGCGGAAGCACGCGCACATCGTAGCCGGCGGCGCGCATCAGTACCGCTTCGATCTGGTCATGGCTGAGGATATGCCGATCTTCGGCACCGTCCCTGGACAGAACCGGAAGCGCGCAATGCGCGATGAACGGCGCCAGCCGCAGCACCGCGTTGTGGCCCCAATAGGGCCCGCAATCGCCCTGCCACCAGGCGCTGCCGATGGTGTAGGAGCGCATGCCGAGCCGCATGCCGAACTGAAAGACGCGCGCAAACGCACTGGTCGACGGCAGACCGACGATCAAGCCCTGCAGGATGCCGAGCCCGGGATCGGCCTGCATGATGCGCACCAGACGGAGAACGGCTTCCGCAGTCATGAAGCTGTCGGCGTCAAGCGTCACCGCCAATTCATGCCGGCCGCCCCAGCACTCGCAGAAGTCCCGGATGTTGCCGGCCTTGTAGGCCGTGTTGACGGTACGGCGCCGATAAATGATCGCGACCCGGCCGCGCCAGCGCGCCGCGAGCGCCGTGAAGCATGCCTCCTCGCTGGCAGCAATCTGGGCATCGCTGGTATCGCTGAGGACATAGAGAGTAAAACACGCGCCGCAGCCGGCGGCGTCGAGGCCGGCCAACATCGGCTCGAGGTTGCGGATCATCCGCTCCGGCAACTCGTTGCGGATGCACAGCAGGATCGCGGTCGAGGCCGTCACCGGCTCGTCGCCGCGGATGCGCGCCGCCACCGGCATGATGGCAGCAAGCGGATCGGCGGCAAACCGCATGATCAGAAACCCGATCACCGCGTTCCAGAATCCCGCCACCATCCACGGCAACGTCATCGCGAACAGCACCAGCAGCGCGATGTCGACCGCGCCAAAACCACCCGGCGACAGCGCCAGTGCGGCCAGCGCCAGCGATCCGGCCATGGTGACGGCGAACAGGGCAACAAACAGCACCCGCCGGCGGAAAAGTTCGTTTCCGGCGGTATTGGCCTCGATGGCTTGAGATGGGGAACGTTCTAACACAAAGGGTACAGCTTCTAATCCCGCAGCAGACAATGCTCACTCAATGATATAACACGACAACCGTCCAGGAATTCCAAGCCGGGGATTAAAGAAATTGGCGATCAGCCGGACCGACGAGGTGGCTCAGGCGCTCTGGTATAGCGGGCGCGGGCACGCCGAGATCCGCCAGGAAACGCTCGCGCAGCCCGGCGCGGACGAAGTGCGCGTGCGGGCGCTTCATGGCGCGCTCAGCCGCGGCACCGAGGCGCTGGTGCTGGCCGGACGGGTACCCGAGAGCGAATACGAACGCATGCGCGCGCCCTTCATGGCCGGCCATTTCCCGTTTCCGGTGAAATATGGCTACGCCACGGTCGGCCGGATCGAGGGCGGCACCGAGGGCTTGCGCGGACGCAACGTGTTCACGCTCCACCCACACCAGGACCTGTTCAATATCCCCGCAAGCGCCGCCATCCTGTTGCCGGAAAACCTGCCGCCGCAACGCGCGGTGCTGGCCGCCAATATGGAGACCGCGCTCAATGCGGTCTGGGATGCGGCGCCTGGCCCGGCCGACCGTATCGCCATCGTCGGCGCCGGCGTGGTCGGCTCATTGGTGGCGTATCTGTGCGGGCGGCTTCCCGGCGCGGAGGTGACGCTGGTCGACATCAACCCGGCACGCGCGGAATTAGCGCGAGCCCTCGGGGTTAGCTTTGCTAGCGCCGAAACGGCCGAGGGTGACTGCGACCTCGTCGTTCACGCCAGCGGCAACCCGAGCGGACTTGGCACGGCGCTGGCGCTCGCCGGTGAGGAGGCAACCGTGCTCGAAATGAGCTGGTACGGCGATGCGCCGGTGACGGCGCCGCTCGGCGGGGCCTTCCACAGCCGAAGGCTGCGGCTGGTGTCGAGCCAGGTGGGGCGGATCGCGCCGTCACACCGGCCGCGCTGGACCCACGGGCGGCGGCTTGCCGCGGCGCTCGCTTTGCTCGCCGACGCCCGGCTCGACGCGCTGCTGGCGCCGGCGGTTGCGTTTCATGATCTACCGCGGCGGTTGCCCGATATTCTCGACGCCGGAAGCGGCATACTCTGCCAGCCCATTACTTACGCCTGAAGGAGGTCCCTTGTTCGCCGTTGAAGTTCGCGACCACATCATGATCGCCCATTCGTTCCGCGGCGCCGTGTTCGGGCCGGCGCAGGCGCTGCACGGCGCGACCTTCGTCATCGACGCCGCCTTCATCGCCGAGACGCTCGACGACAACGGTATCGTCATCGATATCGGCCGCGCGCATGACGCGCTGAAAGCCGTGCTGGCGGCGCTGAACTACCGCAACCTCGACGACGTGCCCCAGTTCAAGGGCAGCAACACCACCACCGAATTTCTCACCAAGCACATCTATGATGCGCTCGCCAGCGACGCGCGCGCCGGCGAGTTCGGCCGCAGCGGCAGGGAAATCAAGGCGATCCGCGTCACGCTCTCGGAGTCGCATGTCGCGCGTGCCTGGTACGAGGCGGATTTGTGGTAGGGCGTTTTACGTTTGCCGTGCCCGGCGATCTTGCGATTCCGACTGGTGGCTATGGCTACGACCGGCGCATGATCGCCGAACTCGGCGATCTCGGTTGGCAGATCGATCTCCTTGACCTCGGCGAAGGTTTTCCATGGCCCGATGAGATGACGCGCACGGCCGCGCGGACCCGGCTATCCGCCTTACCCGCCGGCCGCGCCATCGTCATCGACGGCCTGGCGCTTGGCGTCTTGCCGGAAGCAGCCCTGCAGTTGGCCGGCCGCAATCCGTTGCTGGCGCTGGTGCATCATCCGCTGGCGCTGGAATGGGGACTGTCGGTGGCGCAGGCCGACGCGTTGCGCGCAAGCGAACGAGCCGCGCTCGCGGCCGTGCAAGGCGTCGTCGTCACCAGCGCGGCCACGGCAAAACTGGTTGCTGCCGATTACGGCGTGCCGGCCAAACGCATTACCGTCGCGAGGCCGGGCAGCGATCCGGCGCCGTTGGCGCGAGGCAAGCAGGACGGCGTCGTGCGGCTGCTGTCGGTCGGCGCCGTGGTGCCACGCAAAGGTTTTGACGTACTGATCCCGGCGCTGGCGGCGCTCACCGACCTGCCATGGCGGCTGACGATTGCCGGCGACCGCACGCGCGACCACGATGCGGCCGCGCGGCTCGATGCCGACATTGCGCGCTACGCGCTCGGAGATCGAATTGCTGTGCTCGGCGCCGTATCGCCAGAGCGCCTCGCGGCGCTCTACGCGGAAGCCGATGTGTTCGTTCTCGCCTCCCGCTTCGAAGGTTACGGCATGGCCTATGCGGAGGCGATCGCGCATGGCCTGCCCGTCATCGGCAGCCATGCAGGCGCGATCCCGGATACGGTGCCGGCGGATGCCGGGCTGCTGGTCGCGTCAGGCGATGTTCCGGCACTGGCAGAGGCGCTGCGCCGCGTCATCGGTGATGCCGGCCTGCGGCAGCGCTTGGCTAATGCCGCGCGCGCGGCGGCACCGCAGCTCCCGACCTGGCGGCAGTCCGCGGAAATCTTTGCCGGCGTATTGGAGCGGCTGGCATGAGCGGCTTCTCCGCCGACTGGCTCACGCTGCGCGAGCCCTACGATTTGCGCGCGCGCAATCCGGCCGTTCTCGACGGTGTCGCGGCCTCTCTCGATCACCTTTCCTCGGTTCGAATCGTCGATCTCGCCTGTGGCACCGGCTCGACCCTGCGCGCGCTGAGCCCGCTTCTGCCCGCGCGGCAGAACTGGAAGCTGATCGATAACGATCTCAGCCTGCTGGCGCGCGCCACGGCCACGCCGCTCGCCAAACATGCCACCATCACCGCCGTCCCGCTCGACCTCAACCGCGATCTCGAAGCAGCACTCGACGGGCCGGTCGATCTGGTCGCGACCTCGGCCCTCCTCGATCTCGTTTCCGAAACCTGGCTGGACCGGCTCGCGGTCGAGATCGCCACGCGCGCGATCCCGCTTTACGCGGCGCTGAGCTATGACGGGCGGATCGAATTCACGCCGTCGGATCCGCTCGACGCCGACATCGTCGCCGCGGTGAACGCGCATCAGCGCACCGACAAGGGTTTTGGGCCGGCGCTCGGGCCGACGGCCACCGATTTCGCCATCGCGCGCTTCGAAGCGCTCGGCTATTCCGTGCACCACGGCACCTCCGACTGGACGATGGGACCGCACGATCTCGACATCCAGGCCGAACTGCTGGCCGGCTGGGCGAGCGCCGCGCGCGACATCGGCGCGTTGTCGCCTGCCGATACCACGGCCTGGCTCAGGCGCCGCCATGCCGCCATTGCCGAGGGAGGCTCACTCCTCGTCGGTCATGTCGATTTTTTCGCCACGCCAAGCGCCACGCGCTGAGCCGACAGGTCGCAGTCGAACAGCACATCGTCGCCGATCTGGTGCACGCGGAAGGGCATGCGCTGCGCCTGATCGGCGCGCTCGACCGGCGGCACGATCAGGCCCGGGCCTCCGGCGCCGAGCACGATCGGCGCGACCATCACATGCAGGCGGTCGAGACAGCCTGCGGCCAGAAAGCGCGATACCGTGTTGGCGCCGCCTTCGATCAGCACACGGCGCATGCCGCAGCCGGCGAGCGCGGCGAGAATCGCCGACGGCGCGATCTGCCCATCGATCGTCGGCAGGGCGACAATCTCCACGCCGGACGGCGGCGCGCAGCACGTGCCCTGCGCCGTGATCAGCAAGCGGCGGACACCGTTGTCGGCGAACATCCTCGCGTCCGCGCCAAGCCGGCCCTTCGGATCGATGACGATTCGCGCCGGTTGCGGCCCCGCGACTCGCCGCACCGTCAATTGCGGATCATCCGCAATGGCGGTGCCGACGCCGACGACGACGGCGTCCACCAGCGCCCGCAGCCGGTGCAGATGCACCAGTCCCGCCGGCCCGTTGATGTATTTCGAATGGCCGGATTCCGTCGCGATCCGGCCGTCGAGCGACTGGCCGATCTGGCCGACGATCACGAGGTCGTCGACCGTGCCCTTGCGCAGCGGACCGAACACATCCGCCCAGGCCCGCGGCAAAGGCTGGCGGCTGTCGCGGAATAGATCGCTGAACTCTTCCCAAGGATCGGAAGACGCGGATTCGCTCGATGGGAGATTGCTGGTGTGCACGCAGGAATCAAGAACACTGTGTGGTTGCGATAACAATGCGACTATCTGCCATCCTCCCACAAAAATCATCCCTTTGCGACTGGAATGATGCCGGGCGAACGGTGTTCTACGGGCACGGCCCAGGAACAGAAAGTATGGGAATGATTGACGTACAGACCGGCGCAGGCTCGGCTTTATTCGGAAAAAGGGGGCACACTCGTGTGAGCCGCGCCCTCGGCGAATTCCACGGACGGCGGCCCGTTCTCATCACCGCATCGGGCGAAGCGATACTCGCATTGCCGGTCGAAGGCCTCGACAGGCAGCGGCTTTCCGAATTCACCGCACTCTGCGGACCGGTCGTGCCGCGGCTCATCATCACGGAACGGCGCGCGCTCGCGCTTGGCCTCGATGCGGCAACGCCGATGGCATTGCCGCTCACGACGGGCGACGACGCAACGACGATTCTGGCGCTCGTGACCGACGCGACCGCCGATCGCGTGCCGGCGACCGCGCCGGCGAGCCGGGCGGCCACTGCGGCCATTCAGCTCGTCAAGATATCGCTGGGCCTGCCGGCGGTGCTGGTTGCGGACGTGGCCGGCCACGCCGTCGCGTGCGAGGAGAGCCTCGTTAGGGTTGAGGCGGATGCGGTGGCGCGCTTCGCCGATGATGCCATTGGCTCGCTCATCGTGGCGAGCGAAGCCACGGTGCCGCTCACTTCGGGCACCCCGACCCGGTTTGTCGTATTCCGCGACGCCATGGGCGGCAGCCCGGTCGCCATCATCGTCGGAAAGCCCGATTTCAGCGCTGCCGTTCCGGTGCGCCTGCATTCCGCCTGCCTGACCGGCGACGTGTTCGGTTCACGGCGCTGCGATTGCGGCGATCAGCTTCGGCTCGCGCTGACGCGGCTCGAAGCGCTGGGCGGCGGCGTCATTCTCTATCTGGCGCAGGAAGGCCGCGGGCTTGGCCTCGCCAACAAGATGCGGACATATCGATTGCAGGACGACGGCCTCGACACTTTCGATGCCAACACCACGCTCGGCTTCGACGACGACGAGCGCGATTACGGCATCGCCGCCCGCATGCTGGGGATGCTGAACTGCACGCGGATCGTGCTGCTCACCAACAATCCCGCCAAGGTCGACGGCCTTATCAGTGCCGGCATCGAGATCGCCGGCCGAATGCCGCTCGAAGCGCCGATCAATGCCGACAACCGCCGGTATATGATCGCCAAGGCGGAGCGCTCCGGACACAGTTTCGATCGCCTGGCGGCCTTGCTGACCAACCCGTCCTAGGCGACAAGGGCTCTCCAGGGGGTAGCGTCGACCGACGCTTTTGCACACCCGCCCGCGTGGCGAGAGGAGATGTCGGCAGCATGTCGTGGCCCACCATCCGCTCCGGTGCCGACTTGTTGCGTGCGCTCGTGATCGGAACGGGTCTGTGCTGGTCGGTCGCGTTCGTCGCCGTCGCGCTGGGCTATGAGCTGGAGTTCTACGCCGACGGGGCGATGTTTTCCTACGCCGTCGCGGTGCAGGACGTCTGGGCGTTCCACTGGCACAATATCTCCGGCCGCATGTCGGTGTTTTTCCTTACCCTGCTGCCGGCGGAGGCCTATGTCGGCCTGACTGGCAACCCCCGCGCCGGCATCGTCGTCTATGGGCTGCTGTTCTATCTCGCCCCGCTCGCGGGGCTGATCGGGACATTCGCGGCCGACCGCTCGCGCGGCCGCGTCTTCTTCGTCTACGCCTGTGGTTCGACCGCCCTGCTCTGCCCGCTGATCTTCGGTTTTCCGACCGAGATGTGGCTGGC
>Ga0208714_1000214_pt1 | contig 16850 bp, 12 predicted proteins | sample NGESurshal072012_3_FD_184461 | JGI IMG/M metagenome (GOLD analysis project Ga0208714, IMG submission 184461) | Arctic peat soil microbial communities from Barrow, Alaska - NGEE Surface sample 415-1 shallow-072012 (SPAdes) | ecosystem: Environmental > Terrestrial > Soil > Wetlands > Peat ... | reverse complement strand
CGTTGCCGCCGCAAGCAATTCACTTGCGTCTAGCAATTCGTCGGCGCTCAAGCGTCGGGACGAACTGGTTCTGGAGAGAAATCATTCGCCGCCGTAGGATTGCTACCGGTTGCCCTTGAGAACGAAGCCGCCGTCAGGTGACCGGCCGATCACAGTATCCGGTTCACCGATTACCCTTCCTAGTGACGGATAGCAAGCGTTGAAGGTCGTTTCTCTCTCCGAGAACTCTGTAACACCCAAGCCGCTAGGTCACCCACGTTCTCTTTTCTCGTTTGCCGCACGGAGGAGTACGATCTGTCCGACTGCCAGTCGACCGATGCGAGTGACCACGCCGTAGATTCCCGCGTTGTTCTGGTTCGCTCGAACGACCGCCTTCATCACTTCTGGCGCCGGAGTTGCTGAGTCGGGATCAAGGTTCAACATCGAGCAGCGGATGTCGCGCATCGTAACGGTGACGGCGGGGGCGTCGTCCGCCTCGCCGAATGAGAGCACACCGCCCAACCACTGGTCCTCCTGGAAAGGAGCCGATCGCAGTGAACGAACCACAACATTCGGGCGAAATCGTCGCGCGTCCAGGCTCCGACCTGCGAGTCGTCCGATCTCGTGCACCGTATCGAGGGCGATCACAGAGATGCTCGATTCATCGAAGATGCCATGCCTTAACTGCATCATCTCCACGGGAGCCCCGTACCGACGTCCGACCTCCGCGGCCAAGTCCTCCCCGAAGACAGGCATCTCTTCGCCATCCGGCGTGCGAATATGCGTAGGAAGGTCTCCCTGAGCACCGTCTTCACGGCGGTGCGGAGCAAACAGGAGCAGGTCGGGAAGCTTGCTTGCTGTCAGCCACGGCATCCCACTGCGGTTCCCCATCCGCCGGAATGCCAGGCGTCTGTCACCATCGAGGCCGTACCAGCCCAGGTTAGCTTCCTCGAGTCGTTCGCCGCCCATGGACTTCACGGGATACCGGAAGATCGCCTCCACATGTCCGATTTCTATGAGCATGCTCGATCCGAGCCCGCCAAACACTTAGTCAGCATAACTCGTCAATTCGTTATCCGTGCCAAATTTGTTCGGGCGGGTCTTGGTGGGAAAGCATAGGAGGGTCCAAACGTGCGTCCCGCTGAACTTTTCTGGCCGCGCTGGCGTTCTTTGCGGTTCAAAAAATACTATTCACTGCGCGGGTTCAAGAATCAGTTTCTGGACGCGCCAGTTCAATATTTCCGCGACATAGAGCTCGTTCTGAGATGGACAAGCAATTTCGTGGATCCACCCGAACTCTCCTAACTGCTTGCCAGATTTTCCGAACACGCCCAGAACTCTTCCATCGAGGGAAAGCTTGTATATCCTCCCCGGATAGGCGTCGGAGCTGTACATCACTTGATTCGGCGGAGGTGTAATGCAGATCGCCCAAGGTGAACCCGGAGACCTTGTCGGGTTCGGCTGTTCGCGCTTGTCCCCGATTGCGGGGCGAGCACTATGATCGAAAGGCACGTCGACGGTGATTTGGCGCAGGAACTTTCCCTCTCCATCGAACACCTGGATTCGGCGGTTACCGCGATCCGCCACGTAGACATTTCCCTCAGCGTCGACCGCAATGCTATGCGGAGTATCGAACTGCCCGGGTTTGCTTCCAGGCTCACCCCAAGATTTGAGCCATTTACCATCTTTGTCGACTTTGGCGATTCGCGAATTAACGTAGCCGTCGCTGATGTAAGCGTTGTTGAATTTGTCCCACGCTATATCTGTCACCTGTCTGAACATCCCGTCCTCGGGAGGTAGTGGCGGGTTAGCGTCCTTCAATGGCCCGGTGCCGTCATCCGAGGCCTCCTGCTTGCGACCGAACACCATTACGACGCGTCCCTCAGGATTGAATTTAATGACCATGTCTGAGCCCTTATCGGTAACCCAGATGTTGTCCTCGCGATCGACCTTGACCGTGTGCGCGTAAGACCACGCGTAGAGGTTGTGGCCGATCTCACGTAGAAATTTGCCGTCCGCGCCAAACTCGAGAAGCTGCGCAGCACTCGCCCCATAGGCCGGCCCCGTCGTATTGCCACGCGAGAAAACAAAGACGTGTCCCTTGGAATTGACTGCCACCCCTGCAACTTCCCCGAAATACAAATCGGGGGGAAGTTTAAAAAAGTCGGGAACCGAACGGTAGCGTATTTCAGGCACCGGGGGCTGTTGAGCAAAAAGCGAAGCGGCCACAAGAAGCAAAAAAAGAAAGGACCATCTCATCGAAGCCTCCGACAAGCCAAAGCTTGTGCATCACAATATAACTTACAACTTCCGACTGCCCAGCAGTGCGACAATGGTTCGGCGAGTGAGTACTGGAAAGCCTGGCCGGACCAATCTGGAGGCGTTACTTCCGGATTGCCCGTCAATCACTCAGAGGTTCTCTGCAGCACCGAACGATGCCTCTTGAAGCGGCTTTCCGCGAGTTGGTGGACCTAGGGCGAGAACCACAATTAAGGCAGTGAGGAGAATCGGGTCGATGATCAAATACAATAGCGATTTTCCGTGGATCGCGAATAAATGTCCAAAAACTAAAAGCATTGTCACGGCACCTACGCGTCTAAGGACGCCGCATACCGGCAGGAGCGGACACGTTTGTAGACACTGGCCGACTTGTGGGGACTAATCTTACCGCGGCACTTCGACGACATGCCGACTATACGACCGAGTGGATTCCGGGACACATGGGCATTTTTCGTCACCTATCGCGTGAAACTTCCCACAACAAGACTTGATCGGCATAGGGGCGGCGGTCACCCGCCGACCCTATGCCGATCAAACCAGCTTCGCGGAGATCAGAGGACAAGGAGCGCTCCGTCGCAGGGCACTCGTCGGAGAACGAATGTCATCGAAGCCTACTTCTGCCCGACGACCTCGGTAGCACGGGCCGCGCCCCGGAGCGCCCCAAGCCGACCGGGAGTATTTGCGAGTGCTGTCTCAAATTCCTTCAGCGCTAAACTCGGTTGATTCTGCTCCAGGAGGAGGTAGCCGAGCTGTTCGCGGGCCGGAACAATCGGTCCCGGCGTCACAGGAAGCTTCTCGATAGAGTCCTCCTCGTCGGCTGATGCGCGCATCAACGCCACGGCTTCATCCGGTTTCCTGTTCGCCTGGGCTGACCACGCCATAACTTCACACCTCAGGACCCCCACTTGAGAAGCCCAATAGTCGTTGCCTAAGGCGTGAAGCTGTGTTTCGATTTGCAGCAATCGGTCAATTTCCGTGCGCGCCTCGGGAGTGTGTCCATTCCGCGCGAGTCCCAACCCGCGAGCCCACACAGCAATAGCGACAACATGAGGCGGGGCTGACGTTGGGGGACCGATGCTGGCAGCCTCAGACCATTGACCACGCTCCACCGCGTAGCGAACTGGCATCGCGGTAGTGGCGTACGAAATCTTGAAATCGCCTGCGTTCAGCTCCGGCATGTTCTTGAGTTGCTGAATGACCTGGGCCGCCTCGTTGTCGCGTCCACTCTGCAGATACGCATACACCAGGTAATCCATCGCGTGCAGTTCTTCTCCCGTATCGCCCTGCTGATGTGCGGCTTCCCTTGCTGCAAGGTTGGAAGTGATTGAATCGTCCCAAAGGCCGAGCCGCGTGAAGATATGCGACGGCATGTGCAATGCATGTGGTGCTGAGGGGGCAATCTGGGCGTAGGCTCTGGCCGCCGGGAGACCTCGTGGTGCGAGTTCTGCATTGTCGTATGCATGGATGAGGTAGTGAGGGATTCCCGGGTGCTGCGGGTAGCTGCGATCAAGTGGCTCAAGCAGATCGGCAGCCTGCTTCTGCTTCGCATGTGTCTTGTCGGCGGGCGATGCGTTCGAGAGCAGTGCGAGCGCGTAAAACACTTGTGCTTCGACGTCCTTCGCGTTTTTCGTAGCGAGATCGCTCATGGCGCCCTCGTAGTTCAACGCCCGCGTGCGATACGGAACGGTGTCGGCGTCCTGATAGATCAAGCTCGCCGCATGAATAAACTGTCGCTCACGCACGGATCCCGTCCCGATCTGCTGGGCCCGCTGGATTTCATTTTGCGCAATCGAAATTGTCGCGCGCGCAATGGGAGGTTCCCAAAGTTGGTGAAAGTACGTCATGGCCAATCCCCAATGTGCCATTGCACACTGCGGATCCACTTCGGCTACGGTCTGAAATGCACTTTCAGCGGCGGCGTAAGCGAAAGAGTGCAGCAGCGCCACGCCTCGCTCGAACTGCCCCTGAGCCGCCGGGATGCAAGAAATCGGAAACGATACCTTTCCCAACTTCTCTGGTGCCGGGTGGCTGTGAGTTTCTTGTGCTGTCGAGAAGGGACAGATGAATACCAGGACGAGCAGCATTCGCCATAGATCGTGCATCCCCTATCTCCCGAGGCGCTTGACGCTTCGCGACATCCGAATTCTACATTCAAGCTGGCGACAATGTCCTGGGAGCCCTCTGCGGGAATCTCGCAGTCCGCTGCGATGCAGAGCCTGACCCTGGGTCGCCGCGGCGACGTGATGACAAACGAGAGTGATCTTACGACGGATCGCCCGGCGCCCGGCTTGTACTGTTTCGCAACAGTAGAACAAACAGGCTGCGTTTCACTGAGGCTCAATCCAACTGAGCAAACCGGCTGATCGTCGTTGACCGCGCGATTTGCAGTGCCGCATCGTGGAGTTGTAAGCACCTAGGCCGGCAGCTATCCCGCTTCCTAGCAGCGTGGAAGTGCCTGACCTGAAGAGTCACTCCGTCTCGCGACACTCGCCGTCGCGCCTGTTTGTTTTGCGATAGTGGTCTCACTTCAGTTTGATTCTGGCCTGACTTTCATCTCGTCGAGCGTGCCTCGTCGTAAATTCGCTGGAGCCGGCTTGATCGTCAACTAGTGATTTTCCTTCGTGCGCTGACATCGGCGACGAACGGCCCGTTACGGCCGGGAGAGAAGTTCATGTTTGTGAAGGGCTTTGCAGTATCGGCCGCAGGCACTGTTTCACGCCCTCGGCTGGGAGGATTCGTGATGGCGCTCGCGCTGTCGGCGGTGGGCTTCAACGTGGTGGCAATAGCGCAAACGGCCCAGCACATTAGCACGGCGAAAGACCCGGGGGTGCGTGGCGGACCTGCGGGAGCCGGCTCGCCCATTGCCGGGCTCAACGCATATGAGATGGCGTTCTTCAGCGCGGGGCAGGAGAATTTTGCGCTGCTCGACTCGGTGTCGGGAGCACTCGCCGGTACAGGCAGCGGACTGGGCCCGCGGTATAACGCAGAGAGTTGCGCACAGTGCCATGCGCATCCGGCAATCGGGGGAAGCAGTCCGGCGGTGAATCCGCAGGTAGCTACCGCGAACGACGAGGGAGCGACGAACCAGATACCACCGTTCATCACGGCGAATGGTCCGGTACGCGAGGCGCGCTTCCCCTACTCGATGGACTTGCGGTCGGTGGATGGCGGCGTGCACGCGCTGTTTACAATCACGGGACGGACGGATGCCGCGGGATGTAACTTGACGCAGCCGGACTTCGCCCTGGCTGCCGCGAGGAACAACCTGGTGTTTCGCATTCCGACTCCGGCGTTTGGGGGCGGACTGATTGAGGCGATCACGGATGGGGCGATCCGAGCCAATCAGCAAAATAACCTGAGCCAAAAGCGTGCGCTGGGGATCGGCGGGCGGCCGAACATCAGCGGCAACGATGGATCGATCAGCCGCTTCGGCTGGAAAGCGCAGAACAATTCACTCGAGATGTTTTCGGGCGAAGCTTACAACGTGGAGGTCGGCGCCACCAACGAACTGTTCGCCTCCGAGCGCGATCAGACGCCAGGCTGCCAGTTCAACGCCACTCCAGAGGACCACATGAATTACGGGATGGACGGAACGGCCCAGCCCAGCGACGTGATGCGGTTCACGGTGTTCATGCGGATGCTGGATCAGCCGCAGCCAGGGCCGAGATCGAATTCGACCCAGCATGGCAACCAGCTGTTTGCGCAGGTTGGCTGTGCGCTGTGCCATACGGCGTCAATGACAACGAGCAATTCGTCGGTGGCGGCACTTAGTAATGTGAAGGCGAACTTGTACTCGGACCTGTTGCTGCACCACATGGGCCCGGCGTTGGCAGACAACATCGTGCAAGGAACGGCTGGAGGAGATGAGTTTCGGACCGCTCCGTTGTGGGGACTGGGGCAACGACTGTTCTTTCTGCATGACGGCCGGACGAGCGACCTGGTGCGGGCGATCCAGATGCATGCCAGCCCTGGGAATGGAAGCTATCGCGGGTCGGAAGCGAATGCGGTGGTGAATGGATACAATCGGCTGCCGCCGACGGAGCAGCAGGACCTGTTGAACTTCTTGCGGTCGCTGTGAAAGGAAAGGTTCCATGTTATTCACATGGAGCCTTTATTTAGGTTGAGGCGTTTTGCAGGCGTGAGCGTAGCGGGAGCCTGCTCTGAGCGAAGTAGAAGCGCGAACATAACCGTCCGAGGAGAGACGCATTCACAAGCGGATCTCTTTTCGATATTGCGGCGAATCTACCGAAACCAATGGATACAATTTTCGGGAGTGTACTGATCTTCAACTCACTTCAGCGTCGGCGATTGTTTCTCCGGCCTAGAAACGGACCCTATCAATCCGGCTGGGAAGGAGACGAGAAAGACGAAGGGCCCGACTCAGTTGCGTGGGCAGGTGTGTTTTAGCGCGTCGGTTGGACTCTCAAATCTCAACGAACGCAGCACTACGGGTGTCTTACTTTCCGGTCCAACATGCGCCCCGCTTTTCCAGAAATGCCGAGATACCCTCCTGGGCATCGACGGCGAGAGCATTCATGCTCATCACTTCTTTGGCATATGCGTAGGCTTTGGGCTGGTGAAGATCAATCTGGGTATAAAACGCCTGCTTGCCTAGTGCGACCGTCAGTGAGCTGGCTTCTGCAATGCGAGTAGCGAGGTTGTGGCACCGTACTGCCAGTTCATCGGCAGGCACGACCATATTGATGAGTCCCCATTCCACCGCCGTCGCCGCTGGAACCATTTCGACGGTTAGCAACATCTGTAATGCCCGTTTCCGCCCGATCGCTCGGCTAAGGGCCACCATGGGTGTAGTGCAGAAGAGTCCAATCTTCACGCCCGGCGTTGCAAACGCCGCCTGATCGGAGGCCACGGCCAAATCCAGCATGCTGACGGGTCTTGGGTTCGGGAATGTGGAGATTCGCTAACGCGATTCGCCGAAGCGCGGTCTAGTTTCCTCCAACAAGACTTCTGGGGAACTTCGGGTCTCGTCGGTCGGAAAACATCGACACTATCCAGTTCTCACCTCAGCATTGCTTCAATGTCGCCCAGACCCGCCAGGAGTCTGGGCATGAGGGTTGTGAGAGGGGCACCTCATTTCTGCACTCATGAGAAGTCGGTTTTTCGCGGGGACTCCTCGGGGAATCGAGGTCAGAATTGTCCTCCGAGATGCTTAGCGCTTCCAATAATAGGTGAGGCTCAGGCCTACGTAAGACTTCAGCGGAACGCCGACGACACGCTCGAAGAGTTCCGGTTCATTGGGAAGCGTGAGGTTCTCGGTAGTCTGCCCAGTGTAGCCGTGGGCAATGAGGAAGTTGACCGCGACGGACATGCGGTCTTCGAGGAACGGGCGCAGTACTGCGCCGCGGATTTCGGTGACGGATACACCGGTGAATCCGTCTCCCAGTGGCTTGGCCTTGACGAATTCATACTCGCCACGCAGCCGCAGATGGAACGGCAGGCGATTGGCCGAGGCCACGACGTCGAGAATCATTCGGGGCGCTTCAGGAATGGGCTCGCCGGTGATGCGATCGCGGGCGTCAGCCTGTGCGTAAGAGACGAAGAAGCTACCGCGAGAAAAGTTGCGTTGTACGGAGAAGGCCAGAACTTTGTTGAGGGAGGGTCCAACGACTTGCTGCAAGCCAGTGTCAGGGTCGACCTTGGCCAATTCCAGAGAGTTGGAAACGCGTCGCAGCAAGATGGAGAACTGCGTCTGCTGAATGAGTTTCGAAACAACTAGCTGATAAGCTCGCGAGGGCGCGAGAAGCGTTGGCTGGCCGATTCCGTTGCCGATGCGGGGATCGTTGGTGTGGAACGCCTCGCCGTAGCTGAATGACACAATGGGCAAATACCAGCGGTCGGGTAGAAGCAGGGTTAGCGTGGCCTTAGGCAGGGTTAGCGACGACAGCTTGCTAAACGAATTCTGTGGATGAAGAATGTCCTGGTCGTTCATCCAAACTTCTTCCTGGCGGACGCCGAGGTTGAAGTGCAGATAGCGGCCGGATGTGCCGTCAAGCGAAACGAATGGCTCGACGAAGGACAACGTCAAGTTGTTGCTAGTGACAGGCTGAAAAACGCTCGCGTAGTCGAGGTGCATCAGGTCGAGATTGCGGGGAGCGTCGCGGCGCAGATCGACTCCTCCCATGACGGCCAGCCAGGAACGCACGCTCTGGATGTACATGGCCTCGCCGCCTACAACGTTGCGGGTCTCGCTCTGCTGAATGAGGCCATCACCAAAGCTGGAGCGCAGTTGCAGAGCGTAATCGCGAAAGAAACCGGAAAAGGTCAACTGGCGCTGCTGGCTTAGTTTCCAGGTATCGCTGGCGATGGCGAGAAATGTGCGAGTGATGTCACGCTGGCGATTGTCGATGGTGCCGCCGGAGACCGGCACGCCGATGGGGATGAGTCCAGGAATGTCGGACGAACCGTAGTAGCCGGCGCCGAAGAGATTGAGATCGTGCCTGCCCAAATGAAGTTCGCGCGAACCGTTGAGTTTGTACTGCCGGCGGTGCTCCAGGCGATTGAGAAAGCCGTCGCCGAACGAGGCCTCGGCTGCAAGCCAAGCGTTGGTGTCAGGATTGCTTGGGCTCCATCCGGCCATGAGGTCGGCATCGCGATAGTCGCCGGTAACCTGAAAGAAACTATTGAATCGCGGGCGCGGGGCATATGCGGCGGCGACATCGATAGAGTTGTTGCCTTCGCGCACGTTGAACGCCGCGCCGTCGACTGAGACCGAGTCGATGGTGAAGGGGATGAGGAAGTTCGGGTCGGCGTATCCGTTGCCGTGCGCGTTGGCGGGCAGATTGTTGGGATAGAGAAAATTGCCGATCTGAATGTACTGCGCGATAGGCTCGCCGTGGTCGCCGGCGACACCGGGAGCAAAATACTGTGGCGCCTTGATGCCTCCGGAGGCGGTCTCAATGGGCAATCCTGGGATGGAGATGGGAGCGCCGGGCCGGCCGGGACTGGCGTCGAGTACCTCATCGTGCACCACGATATTTTGCGAGGGGTCGGGCGCCAGTGATGACGGAGCCGATGCTGTTACCGTCAAAGCCTGTGCAGAAGATGCGACTCGCTGAAATTGCACTTCGATGCTTTGCTGCTGACCGGCGGCGACGCCTACGTTGATGATGACGGAGACGAACGATGCCGCATCGGCCGAGATCTGGTAAGAGCCGGGAGCGACTCCGTCGAGTGCGAAATTTCCCTGGGCGTCGGTCGTGGCATCCCGAACCGGAGTTCCGCCAGCACTGAGCAGCGACAGGTGAGCGCCGGCAACGGTTGCATCTTGCGGATCGAACACCGTACCGACAATGCGCCCGGCCGATGGCTCAGCGAGCAAACTTGAGCAGGCCAGCCACAACAGAAGCACTGCGGCACCTAGCCTGCTCAAACCAACACTCGATGACTGACGGAATGGGCAGTTCATGGTCAGGCTCCGCCCGTTATGGCCGCGATCCAGTCTGCGAAATACTCGCAAGCATTGTACGTGCCTGCTCAGACTCGGGCGCGTTCAAGTCAGCGGCTTGCCGAAGGTATTTCTGGGCTGCCGCAGTGTCATCTGAACTCAAAGCAATCTCGCCTGCATGACGCAGCAGCCGGGCGTCTTGAATTCCCACAGCTAGCGCCGAATCAATTTGCTGACGAGCCGCCTTGTTGTCACCGTTCACATGCAGGGCCCAAGCGTAGCAATCCAACGTGAACACATCGCGCCGGCGCGCGTACTCGCGGCGGGCGACCTCCAGGGCCTTGGCTGGCTGGTTGGCGTAATCTGCGTAATAGACAATCAGCTCATGATTCGAGTTGTCGGCGCGGTTGGTTTCGGCCAGCGACTTCTCCTCGAACTGGGCGAAAGCCTTCTTCGCCTCGTCCGTTCTGCCCGCCATTTGCAGGGCAACGGCCACGTCAAACAGGTTTTCCGCGTGCGTAGCGGCATCGTATCGGTTCTGAAACAGCGCCACGGCTTCGTCATAGCGCTTCTGTTGCATCCTGACTTTGCCGAGATTGCCCAACGCGTAGTGGTAACCCGGAAACAGGATGAGCGCCTGCTGCAGAAGCCCTTCCGCCTCGCCAGTCTTTCCGCTTGCGACCTTGAGATGAGCGATCTGTGTGGTGATCCAAGCGCGGTCTTCGACTTCGCTCGGAGGCGTGGAATCCAACGCCATCTTCATCAGCTCCACCGATCCGTCGGTATCACCGAATAACTCGCGCAGATAAGCAGCGCGCGTGAGACCGGGTATGTTGCCGAGACGGAGATTCAGCATCCACTGGGCAGCGTTTTCCGCTTCGCTGTAATAGCCGAGTTCGACGTTGGAGTCGGTCAAGAAGCCGTAGACCATGACATCGTCTGGCACTCTCTTGTTGAGTTCGATGGCTTCTTCCCGAGCGGCTGCAAACTCGTGCTTACCGAGGAGCAGCCACACCTCGATGCGCGCCCCGTCATAATTTCCCGCAGAAATGGCAAAGGATTGTTGCAGGGCCTGTTCGCCTTGCGTATAGAAATTGGGATCCGAAGTCTCGCGCGCTCTCCGTGCCAGTGCCAAGGCCAAGGCGTTGTAAGCTTCGAAGTTCTTGGAATTCTTGTTGATGAGTTGCTGTGCGCGAGCGATGCTGAGCTGTGCCGGAGATAGTTTGGCCTCCGTGGTCGCCGAGCTTTGCGCGTAGGTTGATACCGCACACAAGGCCAGCATTAGAAATGCAGCGAGTTTTCTCATGGCCGTACTCCTCTGTCTAGAAGGGTTGGTGGCCGCAGCCTGGGGAACTCCGCTGCGGCCACGGAATGCAGTTAGTTGATGGGGCAGATGCCACCAGGTTGTCCCGAGCAGCCTTCCTGGCCGGGACCGACGTGATGACTGTTGCGTCCGCTGTTGGCGGGCTTGACGTATGGGAAGGTTGTCCCGTAGCCGTTTTCATTGATGTTCACGCCATCGCCGATGCGTGCGCCGTACTTCACCTGGTCCACAAGAATTCCGGCGACCGCACGTGCGGCGATATCGACCACGTCGTCGACCGGGCGCCGTCCGTTCGGGAAACCGGCGTTGTCGCCTACGAGGAATCCCAGACGCTTCTGCTGGCCCACAGGCGTCGGTGGAATGCCCGTGTTCAGGCGGAGCAGATCAGCAATCGGGCCACCGTCGCTAGGGCCGCACCCTGGGCAGATGGGAGCCATGTACTGCACCAGCGGCAACAGGTCTAAACGTGGCGCCGCAGGAATTGGTAACCCCAGTACTGAATTGAACAGGTGGGCCAGAAGTGGATCGAGGAAGAACGCTGCGAACTGCCCGTCGTTCTTCGGATCGTCCATGCTGAAACGATCTTTCGATCCAGTTCCGATAATCAGTTCGTTGATCAGGGAATTACCTTCGCGGTTCACCTGTTGGAACGGTGTCCCTCCCGGAGAACTGGAGCCTTTTACGGACCGAATCGTGATCCTGGGGCGCGAGGTCGCGCCGTAGGTGCCGACTACCGCATTCTTGTCGCTTGCAGGGTGGGTCTTTCCGTCATACGTAAGCATCGTGATGGGAACTTCCAGCACGATCGAATTGACGTTGTAGCCGGCAACAGCATCGGGAGCATAGTTGTGCGTGTCGTCTGTGTCGACTGCGGGCGTTAGCATGCCCCCAACCCCCATGCGGAAGTTGAGTGAGTCGAAGGCCGCACCCAGATCGATATAGAAAGGATCGTCAACCGTCCCGGCGAAAACGCGCATGTTGTTCGCTAGGTTGTAAACGCCCTGTTGGAACAACGCGTTGTAGTCCGGCATCGTCAGTGGGCCCACATTCGACGGCACCGCGTAGAGTGTGGTGCCACCCGTCAGATCGGTGGCCAGGCCATTCTTGACCATCGTCACGGTATAGGTCTGCCTCAGGCTCAGACCGGCCGAACCCGGACCCGACAGGGACGTGATCGGCGGTATGCCGGCGATGCCGCCGACAAATCCCGTGAATACGCCAGGCGCGCGGATTTCTGTCTTAAAGCGGAACTGGAACGTGATGTCTTCTACGCCGTCCCGGTTGTTGTCTACCTTCATTTCATAAAGAACATTCGGATCGAAGGGAAAGTAGTTGGGGCCGTTGGCGGGCTCAAGCAGGGGGTCGACGTTCAGAATCATGGTGATGCGATCAGGATGGTCGTAGCTTACGAACGCATACCAATCGGTCACGTCGGCTGAGTGGTCAAGGGCTGTGACTGGAGCTTCGCGGTGGCTGGATGCGAACATACCGGCTGGTACCAGCACGAACAGTGCCATCGCCAGGAATCGTTTCAATCGCTTCATGGAGTCTCTTCGTTTCATAGATCTACCTCGAGTTGAATTTGGAATTGCGCTGGCGATGCAGGGACCGCCAGGCGGGTTCTTCCTGAATTGGTGATTGCACTCGCGTGTGTTTTCGTTAGCACACCCGACTACGCATAGGACAAGGGCCCGACTTCTATCTGCGAACGTCTACTTCTTGCGTTGTCCCGACTGTCGGACTTTTCTGGGCTCGTACCCGACTTTGCCTGTGCAGACATCCCCGGCTGTCTAGTCATCTCTCGAGGAAGAGTGCACAAGCGCACCTCCCCGAAGCGCGATCGACGGTCCAAGCTGCTCAGACGCTGCGCTTGCGGTGTAGAAATTTCGCGAGGCCCGCTAGCCCGGAGCCGAATAGCACAAGGCTTCCCGGTTCCGGCGTGTTGAATACCGTGACCAGTCCAATGGAGTCGGTGGTGGCTCCCGTGGTACCGGTCCCAATCACATAGGCGCGGCTGGTTACCGATCCGAAATCATCCGATTCCAGAAAGCCATTGCCGGCACCGTTCGGAAGGAAGTCCTGATTGCTAGCGATAGCCTCGAGAAGAAGGTCCCCGTTTCCCGGGTCATAACTGAATGGCTTGCCATGAATCGTCCAGATGGGACTGGTATTCGTTCCCCCGGAGAATGCTGCGAACAAGGTCCAGTCACCGCCCCGGTTGGCAACCAGGTCCGAACCCAATCCATTGACCGTCATCGGAGTTGTGGACAGATAGACGTTGTAACTTCCATTCAGGACATCGCTCCCGCCCCCGAGTGGCTGATCAAAAAAGAAGCTGATGGATTGGATAGCCAACGGCCCGCTGAACGCGCTGGACGAGTACACCTGCTGATAGTCGATCGCTTGTCCGTTGGTCGTGCCGCTATCGTTGGCAAGGAACGGGTAAGAATTCCCGTCGTTACCGCTGCCTGCAGTGACAGTGGCGCTGCTCGCTTGCAAGACCGCGCCTGCTATTAGGAGCGCAAAGAGAAACAGCGAACTTCTGAGCGCACTCTTCATGATTCCTCCTCGTAGTGAAGTTTGCAGGCGCGCCGTACGTTTTCTCTGCGAAATCGGGTCCCCACCCTGTGCAGTCGCTTGTCAACTCGCCTACAGTTTCATCTACGCAGCGTTGCGCAATTGTGGATTGGTCTTGCCGCACTTTTTTCGGAAATTTCTTTTCTGTATTTCTTTCGTGTTGAGGAATCCGATTAAGTATTTCGCTCGTACGACATAAATGGGCAATGGCGAACGAACCTTGAAATCCGCCATGTCAATGGCGCGCCGGTGAGTTTGATTTCCTTTGCTGAGCCGACACGCAGTTTGCGGTTCATTCCGCGCAGAACTTCCGGGGCGTCGGTTTACGTCGAGAAAACAAACCCCGGTTGCGGAAGATGTCAAACGCTTTCATAGGCACGCTGTTTGTTGGCGAGAATAGCCAGCATGCCGGGAGTATTCTCGAGCAACGGACAGTCGAGAAGTCGAGTGACCCTGGAGATAACGGGTCTTTGCTAGGATTGGCGGTATTTCGTCAAGAGGATTTCCGGAAGGCCGACCAGAGACTGTGGATCGACGGCCAACGGCAAGTTGGCCATACGGGTTCGGGGAAGCTTCGCCGGGCCGCTCGTGAAGTCCACTTACGTCAAGTTGACGGGAAACGCCCAAACCGGACAAGTGGAATCCCGGCCAAAACCACTTCTCCGACTAGCCGACTATACGGCCAAGTGGATTCCGTAACCGGCGTGTCAAGGGAGTGACCAGGTCGGGCCGGCATACTTCCCACAACGTGACTTCTGGACAACCTTCGGGAAGGCGGACTCGCCGATAGGCTGTTGCTCAGGACTACTTACGGCATGGCGATGTCGCGTTCGCTATGAGAGCCGGGAGGCCAATATCCCACTCAACGTGAGTGCCATAAGAGCCCAATTCTCCGAACCATTCGCAGGTAAATCTAGTAAAGAAGAGACAGAAGGATCGCTCGCTCTACAAGGCACAAGGCAACGACTGTGGCTTTATCGTTGACGTTCCAGTACCGAGTCCTACTACGGTCACCAAACACTGTGACTTCGGTCCTTTCACTAAGTCCTCCGTAGCTGTACAAAACAGTTGAGAAGCCGTCCGATTCGACACCGGTTGGACTTGCGTGTCGGCGTTTTCGATGAGAAGTCTCACAAGGATAGCAATGAGCAAGCCGCATCTAATACTCTGCTTGTTAGTGGTAATGGCAACTGTCTCCGCTCAATACGTAACTGCCGCGGGCAGGGAAAACCCGGATCCCACGATCGTGAAAACAGACGCGGGAATGGTGCGCGGGAAGATTTCCAATCGCGTGCTTGAATTCAAAGGAATTCCATATGCCGCACCTCCGCTCAGCGAGTTGCGCTGGCAGCTACCGCAACCCCCGAAGGCATGGACCGGTGTCCTGGATGCGACTAAATATAAGAGTGCATGTCCACAGCTCTCGCGCTACGGCTCTACGGAAGCAAGCTATGACGAGGACTGTCTGTATCTCAACGTCACGGTGCCCTACTCCCAACACAGTTCTCCAACGCTGCGCCCGGTTATCGTTTGGATACACGGCGGAGCCTTCGTCGGCGGGTCAAGTTCGCTCTACCCTCTCGACTTCATAGCCACGACAGGGGACGTCGTTGTGGTCTCCATGAATTATCGATTGGGAGTTCTTGGGTTCATGGCCCATCCGTCGTTCGATCCCGACTGGAACGGCGCCCTGGCATTGGAAGACCAACGTAGCGCGTTGCGCTGGGTGAAGCGCAACGCTGCTGCTTTTGGCGGAGACCCGAACAACATCACAATCGCTGGCGAGTCTGCCGGCGCCGCCTCAGTCTGCATGCACGTCATAGCGCCTGAAGAGACACTCGGACTCTTCCACAAAGCGATCGTGCAAAGCGGCGGCTGCGCAACGCCGTTGAAGACTATAGCGGAAAACAGCAAGACTGGGCAAAAGGTTGCAGATTATGTGGGCTGCACTGAGGCGGCGACCGCTTTAGCGTGCTTGCGGGGCAAATCGGTGAAGGACTTACTCGAGGCGGGCAGCAAGGCTCAGGGAAGCAACCTGCTGGCGTATGCGCCAAGCGTGGGATCGAAAGCGATACCGCTGCAGGGTGCCGACGCACTGGGCAGCGGCAAGTTCGTGCACGTGCCAATGATCAATGGCGGAAACCGTGACGAGTTGCGGCTGTATGTTGCTTACGATGCTCAAGCTGGTGATTCGGTGACGAAAGACAATTACGCCGCCCACATTCAAAAAGTTTACGGCGGGTTTGCTGATCAGGTCATCGCCGAGTATCCCAGCAGTGCCTACTCTTCTCCGCCATCAGCACTGGGCACCGTGATGTCGGACTTCCGCCTCGACGTCGGACTTAACAACTGCATCTATCTCCAGACCGACAAGCTGGCTTCGAAGTACGTCAAGGTTTACGAATATGTATTTGCTGATCGTGACGCTCCACCGGTCACCAAAAATCCAGGATTCGAAATGGGCGCGGTACACGCTTCAGAATTGCCGTACCAGTTTCCACATTTCTCGGATACAGCAAAGGTGGATGCGCCTGCCCTTCCGGAGGCGCAACAGAAGATGGCAAAGCAGATGATGGCCTACTGGACGAGCTTCGCCAGAAACGGTGTACCGGTGGCACAGGGCGCTCCAGTGTGGGAGCCCTTCACCGCCGATGACAAGGTGTTTAGGTTCGAACCGGAAAACCTTGGATCCTTCGACGCAAGCTCCGAGCACAACTGTGAATTCTGGAAGAAGCTATACCCAGCCGTTCTAACCAGGTAGGTGCTAGATGCGCGCGTAGCCAGCCCCTCCCGGCACCGGGAGCTCATGGCGCGACCAGAACTTGCTGGCAGGTGCATCGTTTCCTGATAGCTCCTGTGAAGAGGCTCCATCGCACCCTATTTGACCCAGACATAATGCTCGGAGTGGCGTTCGCTTGTCACATTGTCCTGAACCGGCATGTGGGAGACTACTCTCCATAAGCCGGCTAGCCAGCATCCGGCAACCGCATTGGCGGCGCCGTCACTTGGCCGTATAACGCCCAACCCGTGCTGTTGAAGAACTCCACCAGGTCGCGGCCACAAGGACGGAACGCCGACTATTCGTCCATCTCTAACACGGTCACGCCAGTCAAGTACTTTTTGAGGCGCACCACAGCATCCGCTCTTAAGAGCGCGCCATTTCGCTCTCCCTGGAGACTCTTGCCATCATCAACCAAAGGCTCGCGTGTAATCTATCAGGTGGAACTCAGTCCGACCCAACCATCTCTCCGGTCGCAACGTCGATCATGATTACTACTTCGAACT
>Ga0208714_1000213_pt1 | contig 16868 bp, 18 predicted proteins | sample NGESurshal072012_3_FD_184461 | JGI IMG/M metagenome (GOLD analysis project Ga0208714, IMG submission 184461) | Arctic peat soil microbial communities from Barrow, Alaska - NGEE Surface sample 415-1 shallow-072012 (SPAdes) | ecosystem: Environmental > Terrestrial > Soil > Wetlands > Peat ... | reverse complement strand
GGTTTTGGCGCGGACGTGAAGTTCCTGCGTTTTCCGAGAATCGTCGTTGCGCGAGGGGGGTGAGTTCCGCTTTGATGGCACAGTCGTCGAGTCGAACCGCAACCAGGAAACAGGGGTCGAGTACAGGCATGGCAACCGGGCGCACCGCTGCAGTCAAGGCAAGCTGCGAGAGCTGCTTCTTCCATCAGAATCTCCTCTGCGCGCTGTCCGAAACCGGCCCCTGTCCCACCTTCCGCCCGGCCCATCCCGATGGGCTGCGGCCGCCGAGCCAGATGCGGTTCGTCTTTCGCCAGGAGCGCCGCACGCGTGCCGCGTGGGCATTCCCCTCAGCCCAGGAGCAGGCCGCGCTTCACGCCTGAGCGCCCGCCGCGCCGTCGCTGCCCGCCCGCTCCTCGACGTCTGCGCCGTCCGCCGCGCGCTCCGCGCGTCTGGCGATCCAGTTGGCCCCCGGCGTGTCTGAGATGCCGTGCAGGATGATCGAGCAGAAGACCACCAGCGCCGTCAGATCGAAGATGCGCACGCCGCTGGCAATCTGGCGGTCCAGCACGATCAGCGCGAACGTCATCGAGGCGACGCCCTTCGGACCGAACCAACCCATGAACAGCCGCGTCGCGGTGTCCGTGCGCGTGCCGAGCAACGCGATCCACACCGCCAGCGGGCGGGCGATCAGGAACGTCACCGCGACGAAGCCCAGCGCCGCCCAGCCCTCGCGCGTGAACGCGTGCACCGTCAGCAGCGAGCCGAACACCAGGAAGATCCCCAGCTTGACGATTTCCACGATCTCTTCCGAGTGGCGCTCGAAGTGCGCCCGCACGTCCGGACGGCGCACGCCCAGCACGATCGCCGCGACGAACACCGCGATGAAGCCGTTGCCTTTCGGCGAGATCACCGTCACGCCATAGGTGGCGAACGCCGCCCCCAGCGCGAACAGCGACCGCTGGTGAGCGGGGATCCGCTCCTGCGGCGGGCGTTCGTCCTCGCCCCCTGTGCCCTTGCGCGGCATCACCAACGAGGCGATCCAGCCGCAGGCGATCCCGTACAGGAAGCCCAGGCCAACGTCCTGCAGCACGAAGCGCCACCACACGAAGTGGCCCGAGTCCGCGCTTAGCGCCGCCACGAACGCCAGCACCGCAGGCAGCGCCAGGCCGTCGTTGAGCCCCGACTCCAGGTTCAGAGAATGACGCACCAGGCGCGGGACGCGCGCATTGGTCACGATGCTCGACGTCAGCACCGGGTCGGTCGGCGCCAGCAGCGCGCCGAGCAGAAACGACTCCGTCCACGACAGCCCCACCAGCACGCGCGCCGCTGCGGCGACGATGATCGTCGTCAGCGGCATCGCCAGCACGAGCTTGCGCAGCGGCAGATGCCACGCACGCTGCAGCATCTCCCCCTCGACCTCCAAACCGTCGCGAAAGAGGATCACGATCAGCGCCGCAAACGCCAGATCCTCAACGAAGCCCGAGCGCGCCCGGAAGTCCACCAGGTCCAGTCCGCCGTTGCCGAGCACGAACCCCGCCAGCACGAACAGCGCCGCCAGCGAGAGCATCGAGCGCCGCGCGAGACCGGACACCAGCGCGCCCAACATCAACAACAGCCCCAGCACGGTGACGGTTGCCTCAAAGGTCGGCATCGGCGCCAAGCCTGTCATGTCTGCCGCCTCACGCCCGGCCTACGGGCGCAACCGCGCGCTTTCGCTTGCCTCCAGCGGGGTATATTGGCAGCAGACCCAGCAAGCTTCGGAACAGATCCAGCAAAGCTTCGGCAGAGACGAGGTTCGGTGATGGCAGCTAAGGACAGGATCAACAAGGCCGGCGAAGCTGCGCGAGCTGCGCAGCGCAACCAGTACCTGCAGCGCCTGCTCGCAGACGAGGAACTGCGTGGCTCACTGATCACCGCCTACGGCGCTGCCCGCAGCGCGTACGGACGGATGACCAACGGCAAGCCCGCCACGCAGGCGCTGTTCGAGGATCGCAAGCTCCAGAAGGAGCTCAAGGAGGCCGCCAACGCCCTGCGCGACGCGTCGAGCTCGCTGCGCGAGCCTCCCAAGCGCCGCCGCAGCGGTGGCATGGGACGCTCGCTGCTGCTGCTCGGAGTCGCCGGCGTGCTCGCGATCGCCCTCAGCGAGGGTCTGCGCTCGAAGGTTCTCGACCTGCTGTTCGGGGCCGAGGAGGAGTTCGACTACAGCTCGACCACCGCTCCCGCGGAGCCGGCGCCGGCCGGCGCCCCGGCCGCCTAGTCAACGAGTTCGCCGCGAGGATGAGCGCAGCCGTCGACGCCGTCGCCGAGAAGACCGACGCCGCAGAGCAGAGTCCAGCCACCAAGGGCTCGACCTCCGCGGCGCCGGGCGTGGCCGGCGGCCGCTCGCTCTCCGGAGAGAAGGCGCAACGCATCGTCGAGGCGATGCGACGCAGCGTCGCGCGGCGCGGAACGGCCGGCGCGACGTTCGACCACGTCTCGCGTGAGGCCGGCGTCTCGCGGGGCCTGCTCCACTACTACTTCGGCACCAAGGAGCAACTGCTCGTCGAGGCCGTGCGCCGCGACTGCGAGCTGCGCATGCAGCTGCTCGAGCACCAGCTCGCCACCGCGCAGACCGCCGACGACTACATCGACTTGATGGCCCAGAACCTGCAGGAGACCGTCCACAAGGATCCCGACTTCGTCACGCTCGTCTTCGAGCTGTTCACGCTCTCACGGCGCAACGACGACATCGCCGCCGAGTACGCCGGCCTGATGCGCCGCACGCGCGAGCAGGTCGCCGCGATGCTCGCCGCCGCCCAGCGCGAGGGGATCCTGCACCTGCACGCCGAGCCCGAGGCGATCGCCGAGATCCTCTTCTCGCTCGGCGACGGCTTCGCCCTGCGCATGCTCGCCGAGCCCGACCGCGACTTCACCGCGACGGTGCAGGCCGGCATCGCCGCCGCGCGCGCGCTGTTGACCGACTAGCTCGATCAGATGCCGATCTACGAGTACCGACGCCCCGACGGGACGACCTTCGAGCTCCAGCAGTCCTTCAGCGAAGACGCACTGACCGTCGATCCCGACACCGGCGTGCCCGTCGAGCGCGTGCTGCACCCGCCCGCCGTGCACTTCAAGGGCAAAGGCTTCTACAACACCGACTACGGCACGCGCAAGCGCCAGCGCGAGACCGCCGCCGCCGAGGGCTCCTCCTCCAAGGACTCCTCGTCGAAGGACTCCAGCTCCTCCTCCGGCGACGGCTCTTCCTCCTCCGGCGACGGCTCTTCCTCCTCCGGCGGCGACTCCTCGAGCTCGTCCAGCTCCTCCTCCGGCGGCGACGCCAAGGGCGAGAAGGCCTCCAAGGAGTCCGCCAAAGGCAAACACGCAAAACCGGTCGCGGGCAAGAAGAGCTGAGCCTCAATCGGCACGCACGCGCGTGCCGTGCGTCGAGTGAGTCGTGTGTCGCCAAACAGTCTGCGGTAGCAATGGTATTTACAGCTGTATAGACAATCGCGCACCTTGCGTTGAAAAGGCAACACCGACCCCCTGCCCCGTAAATACCATTGCTACCCGCGGACGAGAACGAGAACGAGAACGTGGACGCGCACGCCCACGGATGGCGTGGACGGGTCGCGCACACGTCGTGACCGACGCGAGCTGCGTCGCGGCCCTGGGTGGTCGTCGGGGGTCAGCCGCCCATGAAGCGCGCGACGGCCGAGCGCCGCGAGCCTTCTGAGACGTGCAGGCCGAGCTCACCGTCGGGCAGCGTGACTGAGCCCGTGGGTTTGAGCACGCGTGTCGGCGGGGTGCCGGCGGTCGCCAGCGCGCCGAACAGTCCGAGCAGGGTCGGGCCGCTCATGTCGGAGATGATCGCCGGCGGCGCGTTCCAGGCGATCAGCGGCAGGCGGAAGAAGCTGGAGGGCGACAGCAGCCGGCTCTTCATCTCGGTGAACAGCGCCTGCTGGTGTTCCTCGCGCTGCAGGTCTGTCTCGCTGGGAGCGCACAGGTTCTCGCGCGTGCGCGCCAGCGCCAGCGCCTGCTTGCCGTCGATGTGGTGTGTGCCCTTGGGCAGGCGCAGCGTGAAGCCACCGTTTGAAAAGCCGCCGTCGACGCGCGAGACGATGCAGCCGCCGGTGTAGTCGACGCCACCCATCGCATCGATCAGCTGCGGGAAGTCTTCGAAGTTCACCTCGACGAGGTGGTTGATCGGGATGCCCAGGTAGCTCTTGATCACCGAGATCGACAGTGCCGGGCCGCCGAAGGCATAGGCGGCGTTGATCTTCTGCTCGCCGTGGCCGGGGATTTCGATGACGGTGTCGCGGGGGATCGACAGGCGAGCATCGTGACCGCCGCCGATGCGCAGCAGCAGGATCGAGTCCGAGCGGCTCGGGCCCGAGGTGTTCGCACCCGGTTCCTTGCTCCCCTTCGGGCGCCGGTCGGAGCCGAGCACGAGGATGTTGTTCGCCGACGTCAGCGGAAAGCCGGCCGGATCGAGCACGCCGGTGACGTTCGACGGTGGCGAGGTGCGCTCGAAGTGCGAGCTGATCAAGAACAGCACGAGCGACAGCAGGAGCCAGGCGACGATCAGCGACAGCAGGCCGAGCACGACGCGTTTGGGCGTCAGCCGCCGCCACCAGCCGGCCACGCGCTGTGCGCGGCTGCCGCGCGGCGTGAGCGATCCGCGCGCGTCGCGCCCTCTACGGCGCCAGCCGCGGCGGCCGGTCTGCCCCGGCTGGGGACCGCCCGGCTGGCCCTCGCGCTCGGGCAGCAGGCGCGGCCGCGCGCGGTAGCGGGTGTACCGCGGTGGGGGGTCAGGCTCGGAGGGCATCGGGCGGACCCTATATTTGCGCCATGACTCCCGCGGAGGTCGCTGTCGGGCGGCTGGTCGTCTGCCCGACGCCGATCGGCAACCTGCAGGACGTGACGCAGCGCGTTCTCGTCGCCTTGGCGGAGGCCGACGCTATCGCCTGCGAGGACACGCGCCACACGCGCGTGTTGCTGGCGCGGTACTCGCTTACGACACCGCTCGTGAGCCTGCACGAGCACAACGAACGGGCGCGCGCGAAGGAGCTGGTGGGGCGCATGCGCGCCGGCGCGGTCGTGGCGCTGGTATCGGATGCGGGTACGCCGCTGGTGTCCGATCCGGGCTTTGCGCTGGTGCGCGAGTGCCTTGCCGCGGAGATCGAGGTGGAGGTGCTGCCGGGCCCGAGCGCGGTCACGACGGCGCTCGTGGCCTCGGGGCTGCCCGCTGACCGGTGGCTGTTCGTCGGCTTCCTGCCGCGCAAGCGCGCGGAGCTCGAGCGTTTACTCGCGCACACGAGTGAGACGCTCGTGGCGTTCGAGTCCCCGCGCCGCCTCGCCGGCACGCTGCGCGCGCTCGCCGACGCCGACGCCGAGCGCCCGGCGGCGGTTTGCAGGGAGCTGACGAAGCTGCACGAGGAAGTCCGCCGCGGCAGCGCCGGCGAGCTCGCCGGCCACTTCGAGGCGACGGCGGCGCGCGGCGAGATCGTGCTCGTGGTCGGCGCGGCGCCGGCGGGCGCGGGCTCGAACGACGAGGCGCTGCAGGCGCTGCGTGACCTCGTCGCCGCCGGGGCGCGGGCCCGGCCTGCGGCCGCTGCCGTGGCGCGGCTGACCGGCGTCGGCGCCAACGAGCTCTACCGCGAGCTGACGAGCGAAGCCGCGACGGACGCGTCGGGGAAATGACGGGCGGGCCGTTGGGCGCCGGACAGTAGCCTGGGCGCGGCATGTCCTTCTACGTGACCACCCCGATCTACTACGTCAACGCGGCTCCGCATCTCGGGCACGCGTACACGACGATCGCCGCCGACGTGATGGCGCGTCACCATCGCCAGCGGGGGGAGGCGGTGTTCTTCCTGACGGGGACCGACGAGCACGGCGAGCCGGTGGCCGACGCGGCGCACGCGCTCGGCGTGACGCCGCAGGAGCTCGCCGACAAGAACGCCGAGCGCTTCAAGGCGCTGGCGCCGCAGTTGGGGGCGAGCAACGACTTCTTCATCCGCACGACCGACCCGCAGCACATGGCCAAGGTGCAGGAGATCCTCGCGCGTGTGCGCGACAACGGCTTCGTCTACGAGGGGACCTACGAAGGCTGGTACTGCCCGCGCTGCGCGGACTTCAAGGCGGAGAACGAAATCGACGAGGGCAGGCGCTGCCCGATCCACCACATCGAGCTGACGCGCGAGCAGGAGGACAGCTACTTCTTCAAGCTGTCCGCATTCCAGGAGCGCCTGGAGGCGCTTTACGCCGAGCGCGAGGACTTCGTCGCGCCGCGCACGCGCTACAACGAGGCGCTCTCGTTCATCCGCTCGGGCCTGCGCGACGTGCCGCTGACGCGCCACAAGCTCACGTGGGGCGTGCCCGTGCCGTGGGACACCGAGCATGTCTTCTACGTGTGGTTCGACGCCCTGCTGAACTACTACAGCGCGCTCTCCTACGCGCCGGCGCCGGCGGGGTTGAGTGGGGTTGACGCGATCGGTTCCGCAAGCGATTCGGCGGACATGAAGGTCGACCTGACGCAGATGTTCTGGCCGGCGACATATCACCTGATCGGCAAGGACATCCTGCGCTTTCACACGGTCTACTGGCCGGCGTTGTTGATGGCTGCCGAGCTGGAGCTGCCCGAGCACGTGTTCGTGCACGGCTTTCTATTGATGGACGGCGAGAAGATGAGCAAGTCGCTGGGCAACGTGCTCGATCCGTTTGCGGTGATCGAGCGCTTTGGCGCCGACGCGCTGCGCTTCTACCTGATGCGCGACGTGCCGCTCGGCCAGGACGGCTCGGTCTCGACGGCTGCGTTTGAGCAGCGCTATGAGAGCGAGCTGGCCAACGAGCTGGGCAACCTCGCCAGCCGCTCGATCGCGATGATCGAGCGCTACCGCGATGGCGCGGTCCCCGGCGGCGAGGTCGACGCGGCGCTGCGCGAGGACTTCGCCGGCCTGGCGCAGCGCGTGTCGGCGCAGCTCGACCGCGCCGAGTTGACGGCGGCGCTCGACGAGATCTGGCAGCGCGTGCGGCGCCTGAACCGCTACGTCGAGGAGCAGGCGCCGTGGCAGCTGGCCAAAGACGAGGCGCGCGCGGAGGACCTCGACCGGGTGCTGCGCACGCTCGCCGAGGGCCTGCGCAGCCTGACGGTGCTGCTGTGGCCGTACCTGCCGGCGAGCGCCGAGCGGCTGCTCGCGGCGCTCGGCGCGCCCGACGTGTCGCTCGGCGGCGCGGCGTTCGGCGCCGGCTCGATCGAGCGCGTGAGCGCGATCGAGCCGCTGTTCCCGAAGGACAGGCCGGCGAGTTGATCGACTCGCACACGCACCTGGAGCTGTGCGAGCCGCCGGACTCCGAGCTGGTCGCAGCCGCGGTGGCCGTGGGCGTGCAGCGGATCCTCACGGTGGGCATCGACGGGGTGTCCTGCCGCGCGGCGCTGGCCGCCGCGGAGGACTTTCCGCAGGTGTACGCGGCGATCGGTCGGCATCCGAACGCGGCGAAGGGGTTCGACGACGCGGACCTGGCGGAGCTGCATGCGCTGGCCGAACACGAGCGCTGCCTGGCGATCGGCGAGACGGGCCTGGACTTCTACCGCGAGGGAGCTCCGCGTGCCGATCAGCAACGGGCGTTCGCTGCGCAGATCGAGCTCGCGCGCAAAACGCGCAAGCCGCTGGTGATCCACTCGCGCGCGGCCGAGTCCGAGACGCTTGCGCAGCTCGCCGCCGAAGCAGACGGGGTGCAGGTGATCATGCACTGCTTCTCGATGCCCGAGCGCCTGACCGAGTGCCTGGCGCGCGGCTATGCGATCTCGTTCGCGGGGAACGTCACGTACAAGAGCGCATCGGAGCTCAGCGAGGCGGCGAAGCTCGTCCCCGAGGACCGGCTGCTGGTCGAGACCGACGCGCCGTATCTGACGCCGCAGGCCGTGCGCAAGCAGCGCAACCAGCCGGCGTTCGTCGCCCACACCGTGGCGTTTCTCGCCGAGCTGCGTGGCGTCGGGACCGAGGAGCTGGGCGCGACCGTGCAGCGCAACGCGGCTAGCCTGTTCGGCTGGTGATGCGCGCCGTGTCCGACGTCCCGGTCCAGCCGAGCCTGCGGCGGATGCGGCGCTTCGGCGTGCGCCCGAGCCGCGAGCTCGGGCAGAACTTCCTCGTCGACTCGAACATCCTCGGCGTGATTGAGCGCGCCGCCGAGCTTGCACCCGAGGACGTCGTGCTGGAGATCGGCGGCGGCCTGGGGGTGCTGACCGAGCATCTCGCCGAGCGCGTCGAGCATGTGCACGTGGTGGAGATCGACGAGCGCCTGCGCGAGGCGCTGCACGACGCGACCGACCCGCACGAGAACGTGAGCGTCCACTGGGGCGACGCGATGACGATGGACCTCGCCGCGCTGGCCCCGGCGCCGACGAAGGTCGTCGCCAACCTGCCCTACGGGATCGCCGCGGGGGTGATCCTGCGCACGATCGAAGAGCTGGAAGGCGTGCGCAGCTGGGTGGCGATGGCCCAGCGCGAGGTCGGCGAGCGTCTGGCGGCGTCGCCGGGCGGCGGTGAGTACGGCACGCCGTCGGTGCTCGCACAGCTGGCCTGTGAGGTGCGCGTCGTGCGCGCGATCCCGCGCACGGTGTTTCACCCGGTGCCGAACGTCGACTCGGTGCTCGTCGGTCTGCGCCGGCGCGAGCGGCCGCCGGACGTGCCTGCGATGTCGCCGGCGCTGCGCGCGCTCGTCGCCGGCTCGTTCGCCCATCGGCGCAAGACGCTCGTCGGCTCGCTGGCGCTTTCGGGCGGAGCGCCGGAGCGCTCGCGCGAGCAGGTGCGCGACGCCCTGCACGAGCTCGGCCTGCTCGCGGACGTACGCGCCGAGCGCCTGGCGCCGGAGGAGTTTCGCGCGCTGGCGGTCGCGCTGGGGCTATGAGCGAGATCGGCGCCTACCGCGCGCTGGCGCCGGCGAAGGTCAACCTCGGGCTGTTCCTCGGTCCGACGCGCGAGAGCGACGGCCGCCATGAGCTGGTGACGGTGATGCAGTCGATCTCGCTCGCCGACGAGCTGCGCCTGGAGCATGCCGCCCCGGGCGCCGAGTGCGACGAGATCGTCTGCCCAGGGCTGCCGGGTGCGCCGCAGGAGAACCTCGCGGCGCGCGCGCTGGAGGCCTTTCGCGCAGCGACCGCCTGGCAGGCGCCGCCGCTGCGACTGAGCATCGACAAGCGCATCCCGGTGGCAGCCGGGCTCGGGGGCGGCTCGGCTGACGCCGCCGCCGCGCTGCGCCTGGCGCGCCTGGCGTCGGGGCTTGGCGACGAGCAGCTGCTGCGCGAGCTCGCCGGACGCCTCGGTGCGGATGTCCCGGCGCAGGTCGCGCCGGGGCGCTGGCTGGCAACCGGCGCGGGGGAGCTGCTGGAGGCGCTGGCCGACCCATTCCCGACGCTCGAGCTGCTCGTGCTGGCCTCGACGGCGCAGCTCTCCACGGCGGACGTCTACCGCGAGGCCGATCAGCTCGGCCTGGCGCGCGAGCGCAGCGAACTGCACCAGCGCCACGAGCAGCTACGTCACGCGTTGGAGCTCGGCGCCCCGCTGCCGCCGGCGCGCGAGCTGCTGCACAACGACCTGCAGGCGGCGGCGGTCTCGCTGTCGGCGGGGATCGCCGACGCGCTGGAGGAGATGCGCGGGGCGGGAGCCGACGAGACGCTCGTCAGCGGCTCGGGGCCGACGGTGGTCGGGCTGTTCGGCCACGCCAACCCCGCTGGTCGGGCGCAGCGAGCGGCGGCTGCGCTGCGCGGGCACGTGCCGGAGCCGATCGGCGCGAAAGCCGTCGCGGCGGCGTACGCGCAGCCCGCCAGGCTCCGCTAGCAAAGCCTCGACGCGGCCGCGCGACGTGCGATCGACGGCTGCGTGCGTCACAATCTCGGCCAGAGAACGGTATGAGCAGAACGACAATCAACGAGCTCGTCGCGGTCTGTGCCGGAACATTCGGCCTGGCGCTGTACACGGGGCTGATCCTGGTGCCGGCGTGGACGGCTTACGCGCGGCTGTGGCAGCGGGTCGCCGCGACCGTGCTGACGCTCTACGTGCTCACCGTCTTCGTGGGCATCGGCGTCGGCGCCGCGTCCGCCGCCATCTACTTCTGGGGCTAGCGGCGATGTCCGACTACGCCGCGCTCGACGCGATCACCGAGGCGGTCGAGTCCGGGGCTGGGCTGCCGGAGGTCGTGCGCGCGGCTGCGCGGGCGCTGGAGGCGAGCCTGGCAGTGAGCGACGCGTGGGGCGCGACGCTCGCCGTGGCGGCGAGATCGCCCGCGGAGGAGCGTGCGCTGCTGTCGCAGGGCGAGGGCGTGACGAGCATCCCGCTGCGCGTCGCCGACACGACTGTGGGGGCGCTGCACATGCGCGCGAAAACAGAGCCGAGCGCGTCGATGCGGCGCCTGTTGGCGACGATGATCGCCTCGGAGGTCGAGCGCGTGCGCGCGCCCGACCGGGCGTCGGAGTCCGCGGCGGCCGACTTCCTGCGCGCTGTGCTCGCACGCGAGCTGACCGACCGCGAGGAGCTGCTGCAGCGCGCGAAGGAGCTGTCGCTTGACGTGCAGGACGGCGCGAGCATGATCGTCGCGCGCGCCCATCCGCAGACGCCGACCGACGAGGGCTGGCGCGGGCGCGTTCGCGCGGTCGCCGAGCGCGGGGCGCGGGCGGTCTCCAGCCGCTCGATCGCGGCGCTGTCCGAGCGCGACGGGATGCTCGGCGCGGAGGTGCTGCTGCTCGTGCCGGGCGGCGACGAGCCGACGGCGGCGCGCGCCGCGGACGGCGTCCTGCGCGAGATGGAGGCCGGGCTGGCCGGCTACACGTTCGCGCTCGGGCGCAGCCGTATCGCCGAGGATCCGGCCGACCTGCCGCGCGCTGCCAGCGAGGCGCTGCTGGCGGCGAACGTCGCGCAGGGCTCGGCCGACGGAACGGCGCTGGCGTTCGAGCAGACCGGCGCCTATCGGCTGCTGCTGTCGGCGATGAGCGAGAACCCGAGCGAGCTGCAGCGCTTCTACGACGAGACGGTCGAGCCGCTGGTGGCCTACGACGAGCAGTACGAGACCGAGCTCGTGCGCACGCTGGAGGCATTCCTGGAGGCTGACGGCAACGTGGCGGGAACGGCGCAGCGCCTGTTCACGCACCGCCACACGATCTACTACCGCCTGGAGCGCGTGCGCGAGCTGTCCGGGCACGACGTCAGCTCCAGCGACGGCCGCGAGAAGCTGAGCCTGGGGCTGAAGGCGATGCGCGTGCTGGGCATCTCCTCCGCCGACGGGCCGGCGTCGGAGGCTGGCGCCGAAGGCGGCCGCGTGCCGCGCCGTTCGGGCCGCAGGTCCTAGGTCGGGGTCGGCGGGTCGAGTCCGACGGGCGTCCGCGGTCGACCGTTGGCGCGCTAGCGTCCGCGCGCGCCGAACTCGACGGCGTAGGTGCCGCCGAGCCAGCGCGAGGGGATCGCAGAGGGGACGGCCGCCACCGCCCCGACGCCGGCGTCGCGATAGGCGGCGGTGAGCATGATGCGGCGATGTGGGGGGGACTGCATCCAGGCGGTGACGATGCCGGCGGGCGTCGCGTTGGGGCCTGTGCCGAAGCCGATGTTCTGGGCGGTGCTCAGGCGAGCGCCGGCGGAGTGCGCGACGTAGCCCGAGGCCACGACGCGCGCCATCGGAGACTGCCCGGTGAGGCTCTGGTCGGCGAAGTAATGCCCGCGGACCATGTCGCTGGCCTGGCCGAAGGCGATTCTCGCGAGTGCGCCGTTGACGCGCAGGGGACGCAGTCCGCGCGCGGCGCGCAGCTGGTTCATCAGGCACAGCGTGGCTGTGTCGATGAGCGCGGCGTTGCCCGCGCTGGGGGTGGTGTTGGCCCCTGGACAGGCGCTCGCCGCTGCGCTCGCGCGGGGACTCGCTGCGGCGCTGGAGACTCCAGGGCCGAGTGCGGGCAGCAGGACGAGCAGCGCTGCCACGGACCGGGCGCCCACTCGCTTCCTTGCTGTTCTTACTCCCCGGCGCAAGTGCAAGAATCTTTGCAGAAGGTTCATACCGCCGCGTTACTGCCCTGTTTCTTTGAGTTTTACTCGCGCATTGCGCGCGGCTGTCGGCGGATCTCAGGACAGTTGGGGGCAGTTCAAGCTGTGCGCTGCGGCGCCCGATACAGCTTGCGGGGATATCGCGTCCACGCCATATGATCAGTACTCCCGTTGGGGGGTCGTCCAATGGCAGGACATCAGGTTTTGGTCCTGAGAATCGGGGTTCGAATCCCTGCCCCCCAGCTGAACCGCAGAGCACATTCCCGGCTGATGACGAGCGTCTAGCATCCCTTCGGTGCCCCCAACCGTCCTGATCCTCGCCGCGGGCCAGGGCACGCGCATGCGCTCGCGCAAGCCGAAGGTGCTGCACGAGCTGTGCGGCCTGCCGATGGTGCTGTGGCCGGTGCGCGCCGCGCTGGCCGCGGGCGCCGGGCTGGTCGTCGTCGTCGACTCCCCGGCGCGGGCACTTGAGCCGGTGCTCCCCGACGGCGTCGAGCTGGCCGTTCAGCCGGTCGCCGACGGGACCGGCGGCGCGGTCGCGGCGGCGATCGCCCATCTGGATGCGGGCTCCGCAGCCGGCGAGGACGGGCCGGTGCTGGTGCTCAGCGGCGACGTGCCGCTGCTCAGCGCCGAGGCGATCGGCGCGTTGACCGTGGCGCACGAGCGCAGTGGCGCGGTCGCGACGATGGTCACGAGCGTCCTCGACGATCCGCGCGGGTACGGGCGCGTCGTCCGCGACGAGGCGGGCGCGGTGGTGCGCGTGGCGGAGACGAAGGAGATCGCCGACGCGACGCCCGCGGAGCTGCAGATCCGCGAGGTCAACGCAGGCATCTACGCCTTCGACGCCGGCGCGCTGCGCTCGGCGCTGCCGCGCCTGAGCGTCGACAACGCCCAGGGCGAGCTGTACCTGCCGCAGGTGCTCGACCTGCTGCGCGGCGATGGCTGCACGGTCGCGGCGCACGTGCTGGAGGATCCGGCGCTGATGCTCGGCGTCAACGACCGCGTCGCGCTGGCGCACGCGAGAGAGCTCGCGCAGGAGGCGATCCACCGCCGGCACCTGCTCGCCGGCGTGGACATCGTCGACCCGCGGGTGACGGTGATCGACGTCGATGTGCAGATCGGCCAGGACACGACAATCGAGCCGTTCACGACGATCAAGGGCCGCACGCGGATCGGCGCCGGGTGCACGGTCAGGCACTCCTACCTGGTCGACTGCCTGCTGGAGGACGGCGTGAGCGTCGGTCCGTTCGCCTACCTGCGCCCGGATGCGACGCTGCGCTCGGGCGCGAAGGCGGGGACGTTCGTGGAGGTCAAGAACTCCGACATCGGCGCGGCGGCGAAAGTCCCGCACCTCTCATACATCGGCGACGCCGACGTGGGCGAGGGCACGAACCTCGGCGCGGGGACGATCACGGCCAACTACGACGGCCAGAGCAAGCACCGCACGACGATCGGCAAGCGCGTGCGCGGCGGCGTCGACACGTCGTTCGTGGCGCCTGTCACGGTCGGCGACGACGCCTACACGGCGGCCGGGTCGGTCGTCACCGACGATGTGCCCGACGGCGCGCTCGCGGTCGCACGGGCCAAGCAGCGCAACGTCGAGGGATACGCTGAGCGACGGCGCGCCCGTTTACACTCGGAGGACACATGAGCAGCGTGATCGATACGAGCGCGGCGTCGCGAGCGAGCCTGCCGATCGACTACAACAAGCGGCTGATGCTGTTCAGCGGGCGCGCGAACCCGCAGCTGGCTATCGACATCGCCGACAAGCTCGGCGTCGACCTCGGCCCGATCACCTTGAAGACGTTCTCCAGTGGCGAGGTGTACTGCCGCTACGAGGAGTCGATCCGCGGGGCGGACGTGTTCATCGTGCAGTCGATCTGCGGCAACCCGCAGACGGGGATCACGGCAAACGACTCGCTGATGGAGTTGCTGTTCATGATCGATGCGGCGGTTGGCGCCTCCGCTCACCGGGTGATTGCCGTGACGCCGTGGTTCGGCTATTCGCGCCAGGACAAGAAGTCGGCGCCGCGCGAGCCGATTTCAGCCCGCCTGGTCGCACGCATGCTCGAGTCCGCAGGCGCCGACCGCGTGCTGACGATGGACCTGCACGCCGGGCAGATCCAGGGCTTCTTCCAGAAGCCGGTCGACCACATGACGGCCCTGTTCATGCTCACGCAGTACTTCGGCGACCTCGGGCTCTCCGACCTGGTGGTCGTCGCTCCGGACGCCGGCAGGGTGAAGCTGAACAAGAACTTCGCGTCGAAGATCGGCGCCGAGCTGGCGATCCTCGACAAGGAGCGCCCCGCTCAGCAGGTTGCGGAGATCGGCTATGTGATCGGCGACGTGAAGGGCAAGACGGCGGTGATCGTCGACGACATGATCGACACCGCCGGCACGCTCGCGGCGGCCGCCAAGACGGTCGCCGAGGAGGGCGCCGCGCGCGTCTATGCGGCGGCCACTCACGCGGTGTTCTCCGGCAACGCGTTCGAGAACCTGAGCAACGCCGGCTTCGAGGAGATCGTCGTCACGGACACGATCCCGGTCAGCCCGAATCGCCCGCAGAACATCCGCGTGCTCCCTTGCGCCGAGCTGCTGACCGACTCGATTCGGCGGATCTTCGTCGACGACTCTGTCAGCGAGGTCTTCGGCGGCGAGAACCAGCTGTTCTGAGCGCGCGCCGGCACCGTAGCCGCTGTTGCCTTTAAGAGACAGCTTGGTGCGTTTACAAAACAACTGATACGGTCCGCGGATGCGAGGGGGACGCGTACTGGGTCTTGCGCTGGTCGTCGTGGCGATGCTGATGCCGGCCGTCGCGAGCGCGACGACAGTGACGATGGGAGATCCCAACGTCCCGCTGACGTTCACCGGGGGCACCGGTTGCTTCCCGTGCACGCCAGGCAAGACGCTGGCGCAGAGCTTCACGCCGGACGCAGAGGTCAACTTCGCGCCCGGCTCGGGGATGATAAAGAGCTGGCGGGCGGAGGGGCAGGGTACGGTCAAGCTGAGCGTGTTGGAATCAGCGCCGGAAGGCGGATGGGTGGCCGTCGGCACGAGCGCAGCGCCGACCAATCTTGAAGGCCAACCCAACGCCACGAGCCTTCCGATCGGCGCGGGCGACATGGTCGGAGTGGACCTCGGGCCGAGCGCCCCGGGGAAAAGCGTCGTCGGCTTTGACGAACTGACAAACGCCGAAGTGCTCGTGTGGGTCCCTGAGCTCGCGGACTTCGCACGCGAACCGAGCGAAGAACAACGCGAAAATAAGCACCTCGAGCTCAGTGCCGAACTTGTCCTGACGCCGGTCGTCTCCTCGCTCTCACCGGGGTCGGGGAGCACAACGGGTGGAAATGCCATCACGATCAGCGGCAAATACCTCGACGGAGCCACGCGCGTGAGTTTCGGCTCCACGCCTGCGTCGAGCTTCAGCGTCGATTCCTCTAACCAGATCACGGCGATCGCTCCCGCGTCCGCGGCGTCTACCGTCGACGTGCGCGTGACCGGCCCAGGCGGCTCGAGCGAAGTCGGTGCCGGCGATCGCTACACGTTCACTGCCCCGGCGACGACGACCACGACCACGACGACCTCGCTCGCGCCGGTGCTCGGGCCTGCTCTCGCGCCGGCGAAGCCCGCCGTGAGCGGGTTCGCTCAGTCGGCGAGCAGGTGGCGCCGTGGCCGATCGCTGCCACGCATCAGCAGCGCCGGCGCGCCGCTCGGCACGACGTTCAGCTTCAGCCTCAGCGAGCCGGCGACGGCCAGTTTCGCGTTCACCCAGCGTGTCGCGGGCCGGCGGGTCGGCGGCAGATGCGTGGCGGTCGGGCCGCGCAACGTGGGCAAGCCCAAGTGCAAACGCACCGTGAGCGTCGGTTCCTTCGGCCTGACAGGCCACGCGGGGCTCAACAAGGTGCGCTTCCAGGGGCGCGTCTCGGGCGCCAAGACGCTGAAGCCCGGGGCCTACCGCGTCGTCATCAGCGCTCGCGATTCGCACGGCCTGCAATCCGTACCGCAGACGCTGAGTTTCACGATCGTCCCAGGCTGAGGCATGGCGCCTGACTGAGAGGTAAGGGGATTACACCCCTAAGGTGTCTTTCAGGAGTAGCTGGGCGGGGCGAGGATGGTCTTACAAGCCAATCTCGCCCATCAGGAGGCACTACCAATGCTCAGCTCGAAGATCCGTACCATCGCCATCGCCCTCGTCGCAACCTCCAGCTTCGCCGCGACGTCGCTCGTCCCGACGGCCTCGCAGGCCGCCAAGATCAATCCCGCGCGAAACGCCGCCGCGAAACGTGCGGTGCAGAAGCAGGTCGTCAGCGGCGTCTGCAAAGAACTGCGCGAAATGCTCAACGAAGACCTGCAGCGCCTGGACGCCGCTCGCCGTGCGGGCAACACCCAGGAAGCCACGCAGGAAAGAGAACGCGCCAACGACGCTTACAAAACCGGCTACGAAGGCGAATGCGGTTTCACGATGTAGCTCGACCGAGCTGCCCGTGGCACCGAGCGAGGGCCCCGCGCGCGGGGCCCTCGCTCGTAGTCGCTGCAGCCAGTGGCTCTAGGCTGTCAGCGCGATGCCAGCAAACGCCGTCGAGCTTCTCTGAAACGGATCGTCCTGATCGTCGTCGGCGTGCTGCTGTTCCTGGCGATCAGCGGCGCCCTGGCGCGCTTTCTGTCGGTGGAGAACGTTGAACGCGACAACGAGGGGGCGCTGCTGCACGCGCAGCTGCGCGGCGACGTCAACGCGATGCTCGACGAGCTCAGCGGCTGTCGCGAGCGCCCGTCGTGCGTGGCGACAGTACGCGCGAATGCGAGCAAGCTGCACGGGCCGGGCGAACCGAAGGTCCTCTCGCTGAAATCGCCGACTGCGTATTCGCTGACCGGCGCCACAGGCGCGAC
>Ga0208714_1000211_pt1 | contig 17030 bp, 14 predicted proteins | sample NGESurshal072012_3_FD_184461 | JGI IMG/M metagenome (GOLD analysis project Ga0208714, IMG submission 184461) | Arctic peat soil microbial communities from Barrow, Alaska - NGEE Surface sample 415-1 shallow-072012 (SPAdes) | ecosystem: Environmental > Terrestrial > Soil > Wetlands > Peat ... | reverse complement strand
CCCGCCGGTCGAGCCCTGCCCGCCGCCGGGGCCCTGTCCTGCGGCCGTGCCCGGCGCCCCGCCATTTGGCCCCGGCGGTCGTGGGATGACGCCGGCGTTCTCGAGGATCGGCGTGGCCAGCGTGCGCAGCGAGTTGTCGACCTGACCGGTCAGCTCTGAGCGCGTGCCGATGTACGCCGTCACCGCGACCGCGATCACCGCGAGCGCGACGGCGACTCCGGACGCGAGCCCCATCCGCGCCCGCAGGCTCATTCCGTCCCGCCTCCGTTGCCGTCGGGCTCGCGCAGCGAGTACCCCACGCCGCGAACCGTGTGGATCAACGGCCGCGCGCCGGCGTCCTCGAGCTTGCGCCGCAGATACCCTATGTACACGCGCAATGCGTTCGAGGTCGGGCCGAAGTCGTAGCCCCACACGCGGTCATAGATCAGGCTGTGCGGCAGGACCCGCCGGGGATTGAGCAGCAGCAGCTCGAGCAGCTGGTACTCGGTCCGCGTCAGCTCGACGAAGTTCTCGCCCACGGTGACGCCGTGACGGTCGGGGTCGAGCGTCAGCTCGGCGAAGGTCAGGCCGTCGCCGCCGCCCTCGCCGCCGGCACGGCGCAGCAGCGCCCGCAGCCGAGCCTTGAGCTCGTCGATGTCGAACGGCTTGACCAGGTAGTCGTCGGCGCCGGCGTCGAGCCCGTCGATCCGGTCCGAGACGGTGTCGCGGGCGGTCAGCATCAGGATCGGGACGCGGTTGCGCTCGCGGCGCAGCAGGCGGCACACCTCGAGTCCGTCGATGTCGGGCAGCCCCACGTCGAGCACGACCGCGTCGGGCACACTCGCGGCGATCTCGGCCAGCGCACCGGCGCCGCTCTCGGTCAGGCGCACCTCGTATCCAGCCAGCGTCAGCGCGCGCCGGAGCACATCCCGCAGGGCGCGGTCATCGTCGACGACGAGCAGTCTCATGCCCTCATTGTCGCTGCCCGGGCGGACCTGAGGTCCGATTCCTACGTTGTCCTTAGCGACGCTATCGGCTACCGGGGTCGCCGGCGGCAGGCGTCTCCTCGCGCTGCTCGCGCAGCACAGTGGCCAGGATGCCGTTGACAAACCCCGGCGCGTCGGCGCCGCAGAAGCGCTTGGCGGTCTCCACCGCCTCGTCGATCGCGCCCTCGGGCGGGATCGGCGCGTCACCGGGAGCGGCCTCGGGGTGCAGCAGCTCGAGCAGCCCGACCCGGAGGATGGAGCGCTCGAGCGGGGCGATCCGCTGCAGCGACCAGCCGGTCGCGTGGCGGGAGATCAGCTCGTCGAGCTCGGGCTGATGCTCGCGCGTGGCATGGGCCAGCGCGCGCGTGAACGCGTGGCTGTCACGGGGCAGCGTCTCGTCGAGCGGGACGCCGAGAAGATCGCTCTGATAGAGGGCCCAGACCGCCGCGCGCCGCTGCTCGCTCCTACGCACGCGACATGTATTCGCCGGAGCGCGTGTCGACGCGCACCGCGTCCCCGATGTTGACGAACAGCGGGACGTTGATCTTGGCGCCGGTCTCGAGCACGGCGGGCTTGGTGCCGCCGCCGGAGGCCGTGTCTCCGCGCACGCCCGGCTCGGTCTGCTCGACCGTCAGATCGATCGCGCTCGGCAGCTGCACGTCGGCCGGCGAGTCGTCGATGTAGAGCACGTCGAACTCCTCGCTGTCCTTCATGAACCGGAGCGCGTCGGCGAGCGCGCTCTCGGGGATCGCGAGCTGCTCATAGCTCTGGGAGTCCATGAAGTGGGCATCGGTGCCGTCGCGGTAGAGAAACTGCATCCGGCGCACCTCGGTCCGGACGGGGCGAAACTTCTCGCCGGCCCGGAACGTGCGGTCGATCACCGCGCCGTCGCTGGCCCGCCGCAGCTTCGTGCGCACGAAGGCGCCGCCTTTGCCGGGCTTGACGTGCTGGAATTCGAGGATCTTGAAGATGACCCCGTCGACGTCGATGTGGTTGCCGTTCTTGAATTGATTGGTGCTGATCATGGTTCGGCCGCCAGTGTAGAGGGACCGGCCCGAGCCGATCAGTCGGTGGTGATCAGGCGCTTGGGAACGGAGGTGAGGACCTCGCAGCCCTCGTCGGTGACGGCGACCAGATCCTCGATCCGCACACCGAACCGGCCCGGAACGTAGACGCCCGGCTCGACCGTGACGACGTTCCCGGCGCCGAGCTCGTCCTCCGAGCGCTGTGAGAGCCGGGGCGCCTCGTGAACCTCGCGGCCGACGCCGTGCCCGAGCCCGTGTCCGAAGTGCTCGCCGCGGCCGGCCTCGGCGATGATCTCCCGGGCGACGCTGTCGACGGCGCGACCGCCCTCGCCGGCCCGGACCGCGGCGAGCCCGGCGAGCTGGGCCTCGAGCACGAGCTCGTACGCCTCGCGCGCCTCGCTCCCCGGATCTCCGGTGGCGACAGTGCGGGTGCAGTCCGAGCAGTAGCCGTCGAGCTCGGCGCCCCAGTCGATCACCACGAGTTGCCCGGCCTTGATCGGCACCTCGCGGGGCTGGGCGTGGGGCAGTGCGCCGTGGGGGCCCGCGGCCACGATCGTCTCGAAGCTGGGGCGCTGGGCGCCGCGCTCACGCATGTCGAACTCGAGCGCGGTGGCCAGCTCGCGCTCGGTGCGCCCGACCAGCCCCTCGCGGATCAGGCGCTCGAACGCGGCGTCGGCGAGCACAGTTGCGGCGCGGATCCGCTCGATCTCCTCCGGCTCCTTGACCGCGCGCAACCCCTCGACGATCCCGGCCGTGCCGACCAGCACGACCCGCTCGGGCAGCAGCTCGCGCAGCCAGCGGTGCTGGCGGACGCTCATGTGTGCCTCCTCGAACCCGAGCCGGACCGCGCCCTCGGGGAGCGCCTCGGTGAGCGAGTCGAACAGATCGAGTGAGGCGCGCAGCCGTTCGAAGGAGGGATGCACCTCCTGAGCCGCCTGCTCGACGTAGCGGAAGTCGGTGACGAAGGTGCGTGTCTTGGGCCCGACCAGGGCGATCCCGTTGCTGCCGCTGTAGCCGGTCAGGTAGCCGACGTTGACCAGCTCGGTCACCAGCAGGACGTCGAAGCTTGCCGCCCCGATCGCGTCGGTCAGGCGCTCGGCGCGGCCTCTCACGTGCTCAGCTCCTCTCGCACGCGCTCGAGCGCGTCACGGTACCCCTCGGGGCCGCGGCCGGACACCTGCGCCACGCACAGGTCGCGGATCACCGAGTGCCGTCGCCACTCCTCGCGCTGATAGATGTCGGACAGATGAACCTCGACGGCCGGGAGCGCCGCGATCTCGAGCGCGTCGCGGATCGCCCACGCGTAGTGCGTCCAGGCGCCGGGGTTGAGCACGATCGCGTCCGCCAGCCCCTCGATTCGGTGCAGATGCTCGACGAAGTCGCCCTCGTGGTTGGTCTGGAAGAAACGCGTCTCGAGTCCGAGCTCGTGCGCGTCGGCGGCGATCCGGAACTCGAGCTCGGTCAGCGTGAGGCTGCCGTAGAGGGTCGGGTCGCGGCGCCCGAGCTGGTCGAGGTTGACCCCGTGCATGATCTCGACCCGGTTGCGGATCACGCCACCAACTCTCGCACCGCCGCGGCGAGATCGTCGGCCGCGATCGTGCAGCCCGGATGTGGCGCTCCCGGCGCCTGGAGTAGCACAAACGGGACCGGGCCCTCCCCCACGCGCTTCTTGTCCCGCCACGTCGCCTGCACGATCGCCTCGGGGTCGGCGTCGGTCAGCGTGACCGGCAGCCCCCGGGCGACGAGGAGCTCGCGGACCTCCTGGCGCAGATCCTCCTGATCCGAGAGCCGCAGCGCGGCCAGCAACCCCAGCGCCACCGCCTCGCCGTGCCGATAGCGCGCGTACCCGGTCGTGGTCTCGATCGCGTGGGCGACGGTGTGACCGAGATTGAGCACCTGGCGCAGCCCGGCGTCGCGCTCGTCCCTGGCGACGATCCGTAGCTTGGTCCGCACGCAGGCCGCAATCACTCCCGGGGACAGCGGGTCCTCGCCGGCGCGCACACGATCCCACAGCTCGCCGCCCGCGATCAGCGCCGTCTTGACCACCTCGGCGTAGCCCGCCGCCACCTCCTCGGGGGGGAGCGTCTGGAGCGTGGTCGTGTCGCCGATCACCGCCGCGGGCTGATGGAAGGCGCCGACGTAGTTCTTGGCCTCGGGAAGATCGACCCCGGTCTTGCCGCCGTAGGCCGAGTCGACCTGCGCGACCAGCGTCGTGGGCACCTGCAGGTAGCGCACGCCGCGCTGGTAGGTCGCGGCGCAGAAGCCGCCCAGGTCGCCGACGACGCCGCCGCCCAGCGCGACCACGACGTCCTCGCGGGTCATGCCCGCCTTGGCCAGCTCGGTCCACACGATCTCGGCGTGAGCGATCGTCTTCGACTGCTCGCCGGGCATCACCGAGACGCGACCGGAGAGCGGCTCCAGCGCATCGGCGTACAGCTGGGCCACGCGGCCGTCGGTGACCAGGAACCGCCGGCCGGCGACCGTCGCCGGCCAGAACCCGTCGCGCTCGAGCAGTCGCGGCCCCACGAAGACCGGGTAGTCGCCCGACGCGCTCGCCGCCCACAGCAGCTTCGCTCGTGGCGGCATCCCGTCGAGCGCGGGCAGCACCTGCGCCATCGCATGCGAGCGCTCGGCCGGGACGGTCGCGTCGGCCAGCCGGCGGTAGACCGGCTCGCGCTCGGCGTACAGGCGCTCGAAGCGCCCGCGATCGGCGGCCAGCGGGCGCCCGGTGCCGCGCGCGCGGGCCCAGGCCACGTCGGCGGGCACGTCGATCCAGACGACGAAGTGCTCGGCCAGCGCCGCCCGCACGGCCTCGGAGCCGATCGCACCGCCGCCGAGCGACACCGCCCGCCGCGGCTCGGCGTCGAGCAACTCGGTCGTGACCCGTTCCTCCTCGGCCCGGAACACCGCCTCACCGTCCTCGGCGAACACGCGCTCGATCGGCTTGCCGAGCCGCTGCTCGAGCACCGCGTCGACGTCGACCGCCTCGAGCCCCAGCAGCTCGGCCGCGCTCCGCGCCGCCGTGCTCTTGCCCGCCCCCATGAAGCCGATGAAGGCCAGCGACCGGCCGTGGGGGTGCCTCCCGGACCCCTCCACTAATCGGCCACCTTGCGCCAGACGATGCGGCGCTCGTAGTGGTGCACCGCCGCGTGCACGTCGTCGATGTGATCGCCGCCGAACTTGTCCCGGTAGGCGTCCGCGAGCACGAAGGCGACCATCGCCTCACCGACCACGCCGGCCGCCGGGACCGTGCACGAGTCGGTCCGCTCGCGCAGTGCCTGCGCGGGCTCGTGGGTGGCGATATCGACCGAGCGCAGCGGCTTGGTCAGGGTCGGCAGCGGCTTCATCGAGCCGCGCACGACGAGCGGCGCGCCTGTCGTCATGCCGCCCTCCACCCCGCCGGCGCGGTTGGTCGGCCGGTGATAGCCCTGGTCCTCGTCGTAGAAGATCTCGTCGTGGGCGCGGGAGCCGGGCACGCCCGCGACCTCGAACCCGTCACCGATCGAGACCGCCTTGACGGCTTGGATCGAGAGGATCGCCTGCCCGAGGCGTCCGTCCAGGCGCTCCTCCCAGGAGACGTGCGAGCCGAGCCCGGGGTGCAGGCCGAAGGCGAGGACCTCGAACACGCCGCCGAGCGACTCGTTCTCCTTGCGGAGGTTGTCGATCTCGGCCACCATCGCCCTCGTGGCCTCGGCGTCCAGGCAGCGGACCGGCGACTCGTCCACGGCCGCGAAGTCCTCCGGACGCAGGTCGTCGCGGTGGGGCGCCTGCACGCCGGTGATCTGGATCACGTGCGAGAACACCTGCACGCCGAGCGCGGCCAGGAACGCCTTGGCCACCGCGCCGCCGGCCACCCGCGCCGCCGTCTCGCGCGCGCTGGCCCGCTCGAGGATGTCGCGCACGTCACTGAGCCCGTACTTCTGCGTGCCGACGAGATCGGCGTGACCCGGGCGGGGCAGATGCACCTCCGGCAGCTTCGCCTCGACGGGCCACGGATTCATCCGCTCCTCCCAGTTGGCGTAGTCGCGGTTGCGGACCTGGAGCGCGATCGGGCCGCCGAGCGTGCGCCCGTGGCGGACACCGGCGGTGACCTCGACCTGGTCGCGCTCGATCTTCATCCGCCCGCCGCGGCCGTGGCCGAGCTGCCGGCGCGCGAGATCGCGGTTCAGCGCCTCGCGGTCGAGTTCGAGCCCTGCGGGCAGGCCCTCGATCAGGCAAGTGAGACCGGGGCCGTGCGACTCCCCGGCGGTGATCAGTGAAAGCGCCGCCATCGCGCCCAAGGTTACGGGCACGCCGTCAGGCTTGCGCTCTTGCTGGGTCTGCGACTCGCCGCGGCCCCCGGGGTGGGAGTCGGCGGCCTGCGCGGGCTGCTCAGTAGCCTGCGGCGGCGTCGACTGCGAAGCGCTCGCCGGTGGCGCCCACGAGTGCGAGCCGGATCGTGACCGTCACGTGCCCGAGCCGCCTGAGCTTCGTGGCCGTCGTACGCGATAGGCGCAGGTGCAGGGTTACGGTCCCGGCCTTGATTCCCGAGACGGTGCCGCGTCCGATCACGACCGCCTTACCCCGCCCGGTGCGGATATGCGCCCGTCTTGCAGCCTTACGGGGCACCGAGAGAGTCACGATCCCGTTGGCCGCCTTGTTGGATGTCACGCGTATGGAGAGGCCCGAACGGAGCATCGCTCGCAGGCCCTGCGGCATCAGCTGTAGGCGCGCCTGCAGTCCAGGAGTCGGGGGCACCGGCGGCGAGACCGGCTTGCCGTCCGGCCCGAGCACGACGATCGTCTGGCTGAGGCTGCTGACGTTGCCGCCGCGGTCGGTGACATTCAGACTCACTGCGTATGTGCCGCCCTTGGCGTAGGTGTGTACGACGCTCGGCCCCACGGCGGTCGTTCCGTCGCCGAAGTTCCATCTGTAGCCGGCCCTCGGCACGATCAGCGTCGAGACGGTCTTCGAGCCGTCGAACTGCACGACGTCGCCTTGGTTGGCGGGACTCGGCGCGACGAACGCCGGTGCGAGCCCGACCGCCGGGGTGCAGCTCAGCGCGTTCGGATCGGTCTCGATCACGCCCGCGTTGTTGAACTCGCGCTGGAGCACGTACTTGTTCTGAGCGCTGCTGCCGACCGTGACGCTGTCGTATTGCTTTCCGAACGGAATGCAGCCGTTGTCGTTGATCTCCGAGCCGTTGAGCGCGAACCACCCGTCGAGTCCGGGATTCACGATCGCCGCGATCTGGGCTTGGCTGAGCGGGTTCACGAGCCGGATGCCGGCCTCCGTCGCGATCGGGTTCTGCCAGAACGGGTCCAGTCCTGGCTCGTCGCACTCCGTCAACGCCGTCCACGGCTGCACGACGTACGCAACCTCGGCGCCGCCCACCTCGACCTGCGAGTGGTACGAGCAGAGCGACGGTGGAACGAGCGGTGGCGCGGAGCCCGTAGTGATCGCAGTCAGGGTGAGACCCTTGCCGATCACCCCCGCCGCCTGGCGCTTGAAGTCCGTGCCCCCCGGCGGAGCAACGTACGCGTACCAGCCCGTCGCGCCGCTCATCGGAGGAGGCGAACTGATCGTGATCGTCGAACTGTCCTTCTTCGTAGTGTTGCCGCTTGTGTCGTCACTGGCCGTGACGGTCTGCGACCCGCTCGGCGCTGTCTCACCGCCGGCGGTGATATAGGTGATCTCGACCTGGTAGCTGCCTGATGCAACCGTTCCTCCGGAGGAAACGGTAGAGACAGTCGGGGTCGGAGGCGAGATCATGCCATTCGCGGAGCACAGCCTGCCCGCGGTGTCGAGACACGTCTCGACACCCGGCGGCGTCATGAGGACGAGCAGCGGCGTATAGCCTGGCTGCGTGTGATTCTGTATGCCCTCCTGCGCGATCATCGCGGCCAGCTCGCTTTGTATCTGGGCATCGGTCAGGCAGATGTCATTCGGCGAATCGTCGAACGTACCGCTGAGGTCTTCGTGGAACCAGTTTGTGCCGGTCACAGGACAACCATTCGTCGAGTACGCGTGTCCGGCGCCTGTCGCCGTGGCGTCGCCGAACTTGCACGTTGACCCGCCGACGGCTCCGTAGTCGATGCAACCGCCGCCGTAGACTGAGGCGTTCCCCGCACGCCCAGTCGCGTCCGTGTATTGAGGCGTAACCGCGTACGGTGAGGTAAGCGTGCCGCTGCCGTCGGACACATCGCGCAGGAACTGCTCGACGTAGTTCCTTGTCGTCGCCCAGTCCCTCCGAACCGGATCCCAGGCCAGGTCGAACGTCTCGTTGCTGTGCATGACACCACCGCCATGCGCGCAAAGCCCGTTGTCCGGCAGGACCAGGTCAGGCGCTAGCGCAGGATCGAGGCACGGCGCAGCCGTCGTAACCGTTGGAATCTTGCGACTTGCCAATCCGCTACCCGTGCCCGGCACGAGTGCGACTCCGGTGTAGCTGCTCCGATCACCCGAGTTGAATTGAACACTCGTCTTCCCGATTGCGCTCATGTCGACGACGACGGCCCGCGCGCCGCTCGCTCCCACGCTCAGCGAGACGCCGAGGGTCAGCGCGAGCGCGACGCCCTGTCGGCGGGTGCCGGCGCAACAGCGCCGACCCGCACGGCTGCATCGAGCGATGCGTGAACGGCGGAACATCAGCTTCCTCCGATGGTGAGGTTTCTCAGGTCAACGACAGCACCGACGCTCGGCTCGTACGTGAACAGCGACAGCGCGCTGCGGGTCGACTTGTCGAGCAGATCGCGGCCCACCGCGGACTCCGTGCGGCGGATCCTGCTCGCAGCGGCCGCCGACGCTTGCTGGACGGCAGCGATCTCCGTGACGACGAACTCGGCAGCAGGCGCTGTTGCGCCGGGCGCCGACACGGTCTCCGTCTGGTCCTGCGCCAGCGACAGAATCTCGCAGTCGATCGTGCCCGGTATGCACGTTCCTGGACCGCTGACCACGGTTCCCGACTGGACGACGAAGAGCACTCTGTGGCCGCCCTTCAGCACCCCGAGCTCGATCAGCATGGGCTGGTACTGGTTCGGGAGGAGGCTGAGTCGCTCGAGCGGGTCGATCCGGTCGAAGCCTCCGGAGCTGTTGGTGATCGACACCGCGACGTGGTAGGACTCGGTGGGCGTGAGCCCGGTGACGGGCGGCTTGGGCGGCGTTGTCGGCAGGATCGGTGAGGGGGTGGTTCCGGCCCCGCTCGATCCCGTGGACGCCGTCGAGGTGGTCGACCCGGCGGCGCTCGTGGACCCCGCCTGACCGGTCGCGCCCGTTGACGCCGCTGAGGTTCCGCCGGTCGACGCACTGCTCGTGGAGCCGGACGGCGCCGGCGCCGCGGCCGGCACCACTTGTGGCGTAAACGGATCGCGGGCCTTGCCCGTCAGCCGCGAGACCTGGGCGCTCGTGCTGAGGCTGACGGCCGGCACAGCGGTGCCGCCGGTCACGGCTGCGCCGATCACGGCCGGCGTGGCCGGCGCCTGGACCGGGGAGCTCGAGGTCGAGAGCAGGACCGGAATCGCCACCAGCGCCACCAGCAGCGCCGCCGCCACCGGCCACAGCCGCTTCTGCCGCAGGTCGGAGATGATGTTGGTCAGGAAGCTCATCGAACCGGAGAGGTCACGGCGGCGGCGGCGGCCGGGGCCGGGGTGCTCGGCGCTGACGCGTTCTGGGTGGATGGTGTGCCCGGCGCGGTCGGCGTGGCGCCGTTCATCAGGCCCTGGCCGGCCGGAACTAGGTAGGTGGTGGCGGAGATCGTCGCGGTGATCTGCGGGAACCCGGTCCTCCCGGGCGCGAAGCTGATCGCATTCACGGTCATCAGGCGGCCGCTGACCAGCACGCGCTTGTTCGTGGCCACGACGAAGTCATCAAGCCGCTTGAAGAAGTCCGAGAGGTGGAAGAAGTTGCCCTGGAAGGTAAACGTGAACGGCTCGGTCGGGAAGCCGGCCGGGCCGACAGCGGCGCCGGGCGGCAGCGCCGACGTCACGGCCTGCGTCGTCGGCGCCCCGGGGGTCGTCGCCGAGGACTTGCCTGCCGCCGGCGTCGCCGGGACCGCGCTCCCGCCGGCCCCGGGCGTCAGCTTCAGAGACTGGAAATCGATCGATGTAGCACGGGCGGCGTGCTGCAGCTGGTAGATCAGCGAGGGCACGTTGTCGTCCGGTGGAACGGCCGCGCCGAGCCCGGCGACGGCGGTGTAGTTGCGGCCGAACGTGGCCTGGGCGGCTCGCGCCTGGACCACTTGGGCTTGGGCGCTCGCGAGCGAGGACTGCGCAGCGGTGATCTGGCCACCGAGCTTGGCGGCCTCATTCCGACGCGGCTGGATGATGAGCATCCACGAGCCGACCACCGCGACCACGGCCAGCACGATTGCGATCATGGTTCGGTCGCGTCCGGTCATTTCGATGCTCCTGCAGCGGGTGTCGTTGTGCTCACGCTCTGGGACGTCACGGAGGTGACGCCGAGCGGACCGGCACCCGGGAGCGGTGAGAAGAACACGACCAGGTTGAACGCGGGGCCGTTGCCACATCCGGCGGTTCCACTGCCGCCCGAACCCGCGCTGCTCGAACCGCTGATCGTCGTGACCGAGGCGCCGCCGCTCGACGAATCGGGCTTGGTCGAGTCGGCCAGGGTGACACGCGTGACCCCGTTGATCAGGCGCAGACGCGACATCAGGCGCGCCACGTCGTCCTGGGTTTGCGTGCACCCGCTCATCTCAAAGGCCGGATTGGCGATGTCGGCCCGCAAGGAGGATGTGTCACCGGGGCCCGAGGAGCCGGGAACGCTCGCTCCGGGGGCGACGCTGCCGAACAGCGACACGAGGGAGGAGTTCGCGGGCACGACCTTCGAGAGGTCGGCGAGGGCGGTGTGCCAATCGAAGCGGGTCGCGGCGATCTGCCTCACGGTCTCGGCGCGGGTCTGGGCCAGCTGGGCGAACTGCGTGTAGGGCGCCAGGCGCGCTGCTTCCTGCTGGGTCTGGGCGACCTCGGCCTGCAGCGTGGTCACCTTGCCCTTGCGCTCGGTGATCGTGTTCCCGGTCAGCACGTAGATCGTCACGAACAGGACCGCGATCGCCAGCGCGATGATCGCCAACGTACCCGGGCTCGGCATCCTTCCCGCCAGCCCAGCACGGCCTCCACCGCGCTTGGCGTCGTTCGGGATCAGGTTGACGGCTCTCATGCCGGCACCTGCTCAACGGTCAGCCCGGCAGCCACGGCCAGCGTCCCGGCGTCGATGTCACCGAACGCGCCGGGCCGTCCCTCGGCTACGACCCCGACCTCGAGTGGGATCCCGATCTCCTCGCGGAGCTGGTCGGCGAAGCCGGGGATCGCCAGCGCGGGCCCGGTCAGGACCGCGCGCTCCACGTCGGCGGCGCCGTCCTGCATGGTGTGGAAGTCAAGAGAGTTGCGGACGTCGTCGGCGATCTTGTGGACGCCTTCGCTGAGCACGCTGCGGGCCTCGGCGACGATCTCGTGGTCGCCGTCGACGTCGTCGGCCGGAAGGACCAGGCCGACGTGCTTGAGCCAGCCGTGGGCATGCTCGAGCGTCAGCCCGCGGCGCTCGGCGAGCTCGCCGGCGATGGACTCCATGCCGGTCACGACCACGCGGGTGAACACACACGTGGTGCCCACGGCGACGGCCAGATTGGTCATGCCACCAACGTTGATGTAGAGCGTCGAGGCGGTGCTGCCCGGCGTGTGCAGGGCGCGGATCATCGCGAACGCCGACAGGTCGATTCCGTGCGTTCGCAGCCCCGCGCGCTTGGTTGCCTCGACCAGGCGCTCGACCATGTCGCGGCGGGCGGCCACCAGGACCACCCGGGTCCGGTCGCCCTCCGCTGTCTCGACGATCCCCAGCGACTGGTGCTCGAGGATGGCCTGATCGAGCGGCATCGGAATGTGCTCCTGGGCCTGGAAGCGCACGGCCGAGGCGATCTCCTTGGGGTCCTCGAGTGGCGGCAGGTCGAGCATGCGCATGACGATCCGCTGATTGGCCACACCGAGACGGACACGGCGCCCGAGCTTGTGCTCGGCGAACAGCTTGCGGAGCACCGTGGCCAGGGCGTCGATGTCGACGACCTCGCCGTCGCGGACGACCCCGGCGGCGAGCGGTGCCGTGGCGGCGCGCTCGACCGCCACCCGGCCGGCGCGCGCCTCGACGGCAGCGACATAGCCCGGCTCGATATCGAGCCCGACAACGGTCTTCCCAGTTGAAGTTCTCATTGGCCCAATCACTCAATCGGCCTTTCCGCGTGGGGAGTTGAGGGCGTCCAGACGCTCTGGACGGTTCCCGACCGGTCTCGGTAACAGCTCATCGGACGAATATCCGTGCGCAGCCGACACGCTGCTGACCGAAGCCCAGTCCGGCCAGTGCGGATGCGATCTGTCCTGTGTAGGCACAGGGCTCGACAATCGCCCGAGCGCCGGTTCGGCTCACGAATGCGCGCGCCTGACTGGTGTCCATCTCGCCAGAGAACAGGCGCTGAGCGTCCACCTCGCGATGCAGATGGTCGGGCGTCCAGATTGGATGCCCGACCCAGCTCGCCGAATCGGTGAGCGCGGGGATCGCCGTGCCGAGAGCGACCGGGGCGAGCAGCATTCCCCCTCGCGCGTGGCGCGCGGCGAGCACAGCCGCACGAACGTCGGAGTGGTTGAGTTCCGTGTACTGGGTCACCGGACTGCCCTGCAGCCTCGAGAGCGAGCGGACGGCGAACACCGCGGGGGGAGCGAGCGCCAGGAAGACACAGGTGGAGGCGAGAAGCCGTCGCCACAGTCCGCGGCACGGCGGCCATACGGCCACAGCGAGTACGCCCAATGGCGCTGCGACACCGTCGAGGGCGTGGTACTGGCCGCTGACGCTGAGCCCCACGGTCACCATGCAGCAGAGCCCCCAGAGCAGCAACGGACGCAACCGCTCGTCGGCGTTGGCCCTCCGGCTCGCCGCAACGAGCCCGAGCGCGATGGGCCCGATGCACGTGACCAGCACCGGCCATGGAATCCGGGCCGCACCGACCGAGGCCTGTTCGGATGTTCGCCAGCCGGGATCGAGTCGGCTGAGCGCGAAGTAGTAGATGATCGGCGCAGTCGTGGCCGCACACACCGCCAGCATCGCGCCCCGTTGCCGGCGATCCCAAAGCGGCGAACGGGGCCCGACGCCGCGCCGGCGGTAGACGGTGTGGGGACCAGCGGCGTTGCGCCGGCGATCGTGCCAGACGAGAAGGGCCAGACCGGCGCACACGGCAACCAGGGTCTCCCCCTGCCAGGGATGCAGCCAGGCGATGAGCAGCCCGAGCACGGAGGTACGCAGAGTCGTGCGGCGACGTGCGCTGCCGGCGATGATCGCCTCGAAGCCCTCAATCGCGAAGGGCATCAGCCCGACCGCGATCGCGAGCGGCGCGTATCCCCACAACGACGCCGCCGGCACGATGTCGCCGGCCGCGCGCTGGAAGTCCGGCGCCGCCTGCCCCGGGTCCATGGTGACGAGCGCGCCGACGAGAGGCGTCAGGCCTCCGAACAATGCGAGCAGGAGCGCCGCCGCTCGCCGCGTCGGGCTCTGCGCCGTGACATAGCGTGTGACGAGACGGGAGCAGCCGGCGAACAGAACGCCGACACTGAGCGCCTTCCAGGAGGCGAGCAGCAGCGCGGGGCCGACCCCCGTCACCGCTTGCACCACGCCACTGATCGTCCACAGCGGGTGGACGAACAGCGCGCCGTTGGCAGTACCGAACAGGTTGCGAATCAGCCCGTGGTCGGCGGCGTCACGGATCCACGCCAGATATTGGAGCCCGTCCATCGGATACTGGCCATCGACGCCGAGGAAGACAGCGCCGCGACGGGAGGCGTCCAGCGCGGTGATCACGAAAGGAGCAAACGCCCACACCGCGAGGGCGGACCCGACGAGCCAGCGGATCACGGACCAGGCCGACGGGCCTGCATTTCGACGCGGCGCGGACGTCTGCCCGCGATCCAGGCCGGACGCCCGCCGTACGGTCTCGGAGGCCTGCCGCAGCGTGTCCGGAGCGATTCCTATCGACATCAGGCGATCCACGCCCAGGTGGCGAACGAGAACGTGAACAGAGACAGCATGACTGCACCGATCACCGCGACCGTCCGCACGAGGCGCAGCTGGGCGGCGCACCGCCCGGCGGTCATCCAAAGCGGAAAGATCGTCAGGACGTACCGATCCAGCGACTTGAGCGGCTGGCCGGCGCTGGGGCTCGCGAGGCAGATGAGCAGAACGGCGAGCGCATAGGCCGAGTACGCAGGTGGCAGGCAGCGAAAGCCGGCTACGAGGACGGCCGCGGCCAGCACGAGCACGAGCACGAGATAGATGCTCTCGGCGCTCGGCGACAGGGCCCCACCGATTGATGGGTCGTAGATCGACGCGGCTCCGTGAAGCAGTGCCGTCGTCCCCGTCGCAGCCGCGTGGACGGCGGAGAGGATCGTGTCGACGGGTCCGGTGAAGCGATGCAGGTGCGCGGAGGCCGTCTGCTGGTGAAACGGCGCGAGCCAACCAAATCCTCGTACCGCCAGGTAGCCGAGGTAGGCGATCAGCCCCGCCGGGACCGCCGCGAGCCGGACGAGCCGACGGATGACCCCCGGGCGCGTCTGCAAGGCGATCACGGTGAGCGGGATCACCAGCAGGACGCCCGGGACCCGGGTCAGCGCGGCCAGGGCGCCGAGCAAGCCGGCAACCGCCCAGCGATCGCGGCGGGCGGCGTACACCGCTCCCACCGACAGCGCCAGGAACAGCGACTCCGTGTATACGGCGGAGAAGAAGAACGACAGCGGCGCGAGGGCCAGCAACACCACGGTCGCGTCTGCCGCGCGCCGGCCGAGCTCGAGCGCCGTGAGGCGATGCAGAAACACGAGCGCGCACGCGAAGGCCGCAGCCGACAAGGTGGCGGCGGCCACGACAGCTGACCCGGTAAGCCACGAGCCCGCGTGGATAAGCATCGGGTAGAGCGGGAAGAACACCGTGTCGCCGGGTGTCGCATATCCGTGGCCGGCGATCGCCAGATAGTGAATGGCATCCCAGCGAGCGAACGGACCGGCGAGCACACCGCCGAAACCGCCGGGATGCCAGCTGAGAGACGCAGGATCGAATGACTGCCAACCGCTGACCCGCGACCCCACGAGCGCCCCGGTCACCCCGGCGGCCAGCACCAGCAGCCGCGAGGCCGCAAACGCCCGCAGTGCCACCGAGCTTGTCATCGCCTGCCACGCTTCCCCGCCAAGTACACGGATGCGGTCGGGCGCTCTGACGGCGCCGCCGCGCCCGACGCGAGCGGCGGGACCAGGGTCGAGCTCGAGGTCGCCCATGTGGTTTCCCGGCGAGAGTCCCATGGCCTCAGACACGCTCGGTCGATTGGATGCGGTCAAGAGCGCGGGGCCCAGGCAGTCGGAACGCTCGGTAGCGACGGGCAGCCAAGACCGCAGGGCGTCGAGCTGGCACCGGCTCGGCGAGCAGCGAGATCGCCATCAGCGGGACCACCCAGGCGACGTACAGGAAGGCCCAGTAGTCGGCCACGAGCTGGAGCGCGAGCAGGATCGCCGCCGCCAGCGCCGCGATCCGCACCCGGTCGGTGGCCAGCTGCGGATCGCGCCACAGCCGCACCGTCGCCCCCGCGATCAGGGCCAGCGCGCCGGCCTGGGCGAGCGGCTGCAGCGCTCCGACGTCGAGGACGGTCCACATCGACTGTGGCGACCCGCGCGAGAACTGGAAGGCCAGCGCGTGGGCCATCGCGGCGGGTCCGCCGGTGCCCCCGAATCCGACCAGCAGCGCGAGCATCGCCGCCGACACGCCCGCCAACGCGGCCAGGCCCGCCAGGAGCCGCCGGCCCCGGAGTGGAGCGAGCCAGATCGGCGCCAGCGCGAACGGCGCCAGCTTGAACCAGCCGGCCACGGCCAGCATCGCGCACGATGCACCCGGCCGCCGCCACAGCAAGACGGCGAAAAGCAGCAGGACGGCGAGGACGACATCCGTGGTCCCGGTCGAGACGGTGATCAGCAACGCCGGGAAGGACAGCCAGATCAGCGCGGCGCGCAGGCCGGCGGCCTCGGCATCGGGCGTGCGGCGCGACGCTCCGGCCCACGCGCCGCCCGCGACCGCCCGAAATAGGGCGCCGGCGCCGGCCAGGGTCGCCGCGACGGCGGCTCCGAGGGCCAGGTCGACGGAGTCCCAGGTCGAGCTGACCGGCGAGAGCGCCGCCAGCGGCGTGTAGGCGACGTAGCTCAGGAGCGGATAGGTGTCGCCGTGGACCACGTCCCCCGGCATGTGCCCGTACGGGAGCACGCCGTGGATCAGCTTGGTCGCCCCTTCCATGACGGCGTAGATCACGTCGACCGGGTCCGGTGAGCTGACCCCGACCATCACGAACACGAGCGCCATCGCCACGGCCAGGACGCGCAGTACCCGCACGCGAGAGGCGCCGTCAAGCCCGCTGGTCAGGTGCTCGAACAGGGGCGTCGAGGCCGCGGGCGCGGTGGGCCGGCGTCCGAGACCGACCCAGGCGCAGCGAAGCATCAGGTAGACGAGGCCGGGGAGGGCTGCGACCACGCTGGCGTCGAGGTAGCGGTGCTGCAGCAGCACCGCCGGCACGACGAACGACAGGCCGGCGAGCACGTCGAGGTTGCGTATCCGCAGAACGGGCACGACGCCGGCCATCAGCACGAACATCACCGACAGGCCCAGCAGGACGCCCGGCGTGTACGCGAGCCGGTCGCCGTATGGCTCGCTGCGGCGGGTGAAGTCAGTCATCTGGGAGACCGTGCCGTCGCGGTTGACGGCGACCTGGGCCACGATCCGCCCGCCGGAGAAGAAGGAGACCCGCTCGAGCGTGCTGTCCACGGGTGACGCCGTCGCGCGCGTCCAGCCCGCGCCGGTGACGACGCGCCGGGTGACCGGGTCGCGCAGCGCGTCCCGTACCGCGACGCGCGCGGGCAGCGGCGCGCGCGGAGCCTGATGGGTCAGTGTCAGTCCGAGCCCCGCCACCACCAGCACGGCCAGGGCGACGACGAGGGCTGCGATGACGAGGGGTGCGATGACGAGCGGAAACGGGCTTGGC
>Ga0208714_1000208_pt1 | contig 17524 bp, 16 predicted proteins | sample NGESurshal072012_3_FD_184461 | JGI IMG/M metagenome (GOLD analysis project Ga0208714, IMG submission 184461) | Arctic peat soil microbial communities from Barrow, Alaska - NGEE Surface sample 415-1 shallow-072012 (SPAdes) | ecosystem: Environmental > Terrestrial > Soil > Wetlands > Peat ... | reverse complement strand
CGGATCTTCGCGACGGCGCACCACCTCGTCGAGCGGGCGCTCGGCCACCTTCGACGGTGCTGGCGGCAGCGCAATGGCCCGCGAGGCGCTGCGGCTGCGACCCGGGCCGGGACCAGACGGCCGACTGCCCGACCCGCGCACCCGGGCGGGGATGGCCGACCTCTACGCCTACGCGCACCTGCTGGCTGAGCGCAAGCGCCGCGCCCCTGGCCGGGACGACGTCATGTCGATCCTGCTGACCGAGATCGACTTCGCCGGCGGCCGGGTTCGCCCGAGGAGTTCCGAGAACCTGTTCTGGCTCTTCGCCGTCGCCGGCAACGAGACGCTGCGCAACGGCCTACCCGGAGCCATGGTGGCGTTGTTGGCGCACCCGGAGGGCCAGCAGCGGCTGCGCGCCCATCCCCCGTTGCTGGCCACGGCGGTAGACGAACTGCTGCGGTGGTGGACGCCGGTGATGACCTTCCGCCGAACGGCCACGGCGGAGGCCACGCTGGCTGGTGTGCAAGTGCGGGCGGGGGACAAAGGTCGTCATCTCGTCCACGTCCGCCAACCGGGACGATAGGTCATCTCAGCCATCAGGGCACGCTGGCCGACCCCGAGGCAGTTGCCCGCGCCGTCGCGCAGCCGCGAGCGCTACATATTAGGGCTTCCCCTGAGGAGCGGAACCGGGCTAACTGTCCGCGACGGGCTCCGAGAAGGGCCCTCAGTCCCGCGGGGTGACGGCCGAAGGTCCCTTCGCCGCGCACATGCCGAGCGGGATCGTAGGTCTGAGGTCCACGGAATCGGGGTAGACGAGATGACTTTCTTATGGACGGTTGTCATTCTGGCCGTTGTCGCGGCCGCGGCGCTGGCACTGGCAACCTCGGTGCACACCGTCCGACAGTACGAGCGTGGGGTGGTGTTGCGGTACGGCCGGCTCCTCACCAGGGTCCGCCAGCCCGGCCTGACCTTACCTCCTGCCGTTCCGGATCGACCGGCTGACCCTGGTCAACACCCAGATCGTCACCATGTCGGTCCCCGCTCAGGACGGCATCACCCGGGACAACGTGTCCGTGACCGTGGACGCCGTCGTCTACTTCCGGGTCGTCGACCCGGTGAAGGCCGTGGTCAACGTCCAGAGATACCTCTTCGCGGTGTCCCAGGTGGCGCAGACCTCGCTGCGGTCGGTCATCGGGCAGCGTGACCTCGACGACTTGCTCGCCGCGCGCGACCGGGTCAACGCCGACCTGCGGCGCATCATTGACGAACCGACCGAGGAACCGTGGGGCATCAAGATCGAGCGGGTCGAGGTCAAGGACGTTTCTTTGCCCGAGGGCATGAAGCGCTCCATGTCCCGGCAGGCGGAAGCAGAGCGGGAACGGCGGGCGCGGGTCATCACCGCCGAGGGCGAGTACCAGGCATCGGAGAAGCTCGCGCAGGCAGCCCACGTCCTGGCCAGGGAACCGGCCGCCCTGCAGCTGCGGCTGCTGCAGACCATGGTCGAGGTGGCCGCTGAGAAGAACAACAGTCTCGTCCTTCCGGTGCCGATCGAGCTCTTCCGGTTCTTTCCGGGGGGTGCCCCGACGGCCCTCTCGCTGCCCGACCACCAGGGTGTTCGAGTGGAGGAGAGTTCCGCAGCAAAACGATCGGCGCCCGCTGCGCCAAACCCGCCTTCACCGACGACGACCGTGTCCGCGACATCAGGACCTGTCGGTCCGCCGGCACCTGCACGGCCACAATCAGCGACATAACAGTTCTTTGAGGGTATCCATCTAACCGGCCTAAGCTAAGGGTCTATGGACCGCCCCTGCGTCGGCGTGCACTACCCGAGATCCGTGGGCGAGTTCCAGGCCTGGTTCCGGACTGACGCCGACTGCCTGGACTACCTGGAGTGGTTGCGCTGGCCGAACGGCTTCGTCTGCCCACACTGCGGCCACGCTGGTGGCTGGTGGCTGGTGGCTGGCGGATGAGCGATGCCCTGCCCTCCCCACGCGATCTGACAGCATCCGCGGCATGACCCGGTCCCCGAAGCGGCGGAAGCGGGCACCCGACCCGCCAGACCTCCCCACCGAGCTGGACCCGGCGCCGGCCCGGCTGGAGTCCCGCGCCCGCTGGGAATGCGTGCACGCCGGCGGTGACGTCGAGGTCGGTGCCCAACTGGCCGGGGTCGATATACGCGAGAGCGACTGGGCCGACGCGGATCTCGCCGGTCGCCACCTCAGTGGGTTGCACTGCCGCGACGTGCGCTTCGATCGGTGCGACCTGTCCGGCGCAGTGCTGGATGCCGCGACCCTGACCAGAGTGTTGTTCACCGACTGCCGACTGACCGGGGTAGTCTTGAATGGCGCGACCCTGCAGGACGTTCATGTTCGGGGCGGCCGCGCGGACATGGCCTACCTACGGATGGCCAAGGCAAACTTCCTGCTCGTCGAAGACAGTCCACTCCGAGAGGTGGACTGCTACCAGGCCACGCTGGCGCACACCGCTTTTCTCGGTTGCGACTTGCGCGGCGCGAACTTCCAGGACTGCCGCCTGACCGACGTCGACCTGCACGGCTCGAACTTGGACGGCCTGCGCGGAGCGCTGTCGCTGCGCGGAGCCAGTATCGGCATCGATCAAGTCCTGCCGCTGGCTCCGTCCCTGCTCGCCGACGCCGGCATCAGTGTCACCCCGACAGCTCGCCAGCGGCAGTCATGACTGGCCGAGAACGTCGACCACCTCGTCGGAGCGCTCGCTGGCCACCAGCCGGACGAGCACGGCGGCCGGCACCGCAGGGTCGATCAGCTCGCCTCGGTAGTGCAACCCCATGGAATCGGGTGTAGAAGCCGTCCCCGACCGTGGTTCGGGGCTGGCTGCAGTCACGAGGCGTTCTCGAAGACGAACTCGGATGACGTGTTGGCCGGGTCCAGCGGATCGGGGGCCAGTGCCGGTAGCGGCGTCTGCTGCACTTCCCCGTCCAAGTGGCGGAGCAGGGCGGTGTCCGCCCCCACCATCAGCACCACCGCCGGCCGGCCCGTCCCGGTGGACATGACGGTGCTGCCGGCCACCGGCAGGTGTCCTTCCACCCCGACGGCGTGCACGACGTCCAGTTCGCTGCTGACCGCGGTGTCGGCGACCAGGGCCGCGGCGTCCTCGGGGTCGGCCGCTTCCAGTACGGCGACGGTGACCAGCACCGTGACCAGCCGCTCCCCCGCGTTCACCACGGGAATCCGTCCGCGGCGCGCCCCGGTCGCCAACCGCTCCCTTACCGGCCCGCGCTGTCCCCCGGCGCCGTCGGGCGCGCAGTCCCGTCGTCACGCGGACTCCGGTACCACCGTGACCGGGTCGTGCTGCAAGACGCGGTTGACGGTGGCCCGGGAGACCCCGAAGCTGCGCCCCAGCTCCCCGATCGACTCCCCGTCGGCGCGCAGCGCGCGGAGCTGGCGCGCCTGCGCTTCGGTCAGCCGCGGCGGCCGGTCGGTGTGGCGACCGGGCGGCCGGGCGGCCTGGCGGGCTGCCGCCGCCCGCTCGTGCATCAGCTCCCGTTCGTAGCCGGCGAGCGCGGCGAAGGTGCCGGCCAGCATCCGCCCGGTCGGGGTGGTGTAGTCGATCCCCTCTCGCAGCGACCGCAGCAGCACCCCGCGCTCGGTGAGCGTCTCCACGGTCCGGATCACCCGGACAGCGACCGGCCGAGACGGGTCCAAGGCCACCACCACCACGGTGTCCCCGGTCCGCGCGTGACCCAGCAGCCCGGCCAGCCCGGGCCGGTCGTCGCGCACCCCGGACAGCGGGTCGGCGAAGATCCGTTCGCAGCCGGCGGCGGTCAGTACGTCGCGCTGCGCGGCCAACGACTGGTGATCAGTACTGACCCGGGCATACCCCGCCATCAACACGCCGGGCAGGGTCGCACAAGTCGGCGCGGTGATTCCGGCCGGCCCGCCGACTATCGGACCAACTTCTGAGACGGGAGTTCTGGCGTCCGGCACTCCGACGATCTTGTCTCGAGGGCGTCGTCGCAGAACCAAGGAAGTAGGACGGTGCGCCCGGCCGACGAAACAAGGTGCAGCCCGGCAGTCCCTGGGGCGAGGGACATGTGAGCCGCCCGGACGCGGAGCCACGGACCAGGCGCGCACCCGCGGGCCGGCCGCGGCGACGGGAGTCGGCGGAATGGTGACGACCGAGCCCGACGAGATCACCCGATTGAGCTGTACCGGCTGCCGCCGGCGGAGTTCGTAGCGGAGCGAGACCGCCGGGCACCGGGCGGCCCGGTGCCGGGGCGATCGAGCGTTGGCTGCCGCCTTGGCGGGACTGCGCCGGCCGACGGCTGCGGCGTGGCTGGTGAACCTGCTCGTGCGCGCCCAGCCCGAGGCGGTCGAGGAGCTACTGACGCTGGGCCAGCAGCTCCGCGCCGCCCAGGCCGACCCGGCCGGTCCGGCGCTCTGCGAGCGTCGCCCCGCCGCCACCAGGTGGCCCCGGATGGCCCATCGTCCTGCGCGAAGAAGCTGGGCCGCGCTGCCGGACGAGCAGTCCGGTGGCACCGGGCCTAGGAGCGACAACGTCGGCCGGACTGCCCCGTTCAGCGCTGCGCCCGCTGTTGGGCGCGTGAGGCCATCGGGGCCGCACCCTGAGCAGCGCTGCGTACAGCACCGCCCTGCCCCCTGGACCCGAACGGCTGTTCGATTGCCTGTCATCCTGGGACGGTGGCCGGCGGGATGATTTCCAAGCGCGACAGCCTGACGCTGGCTGAGCGGTCGGCGTTGGCCGGGGTCGGCCGCGAGCGGCTCGCGGGTGCCCGGCACTGCCGGGTGAGCGGCGTGCCGGGCGACCCGGGTCGATGGCCGGGCCTGCTGGCCGAGTGGGCTCAGCGCGACGGCAGCTGGTTCGGCCGCGTCGTGTACGCCGTCGACGACGGCGGCCGGGTCGTGCTGGTCGAGGCGTGGGTGGACGCCGAGCACCTCCAATCGGCTGGCTGATGAGAGGCCAGAGGCCCCGCAGGTCGGGTGAGACGTCGGGCGTGACCTACTGGCGGATGAGCGCCAGCGCGGCGAGGTCGTCGGGCGACGAGGCCGGGCGGGTGTGGCGGGTGGCCGAGCGTCCGCTCACCGCCGCGGCCGAGGTGTTCGACCGGGCCGGCCGGGAGAGCGCTACCGGCCGGTGCCGGCGCGCACCGACACCGGCACGGCGCTGCGCTTCGCGGCCCGGATGGTGGCGCTGCTGCGCACCCGGTACCCGGGTGCGCAGGTGGCGGCGCTCACCGTGGCGCTGACGGCGCGGGTCCCGGGTGAGTCGACGAGGGCTTGGCCAGCTTGTCGAGGCGGGCGGTGAGGAAGTCGCGCTCAACGGTGTTCTGGGTGAGCAGCAGCGCTTCCTCGTACGCCGTCCGGGCCTCGGAGAGTCGACCGAGCCGGCGCAGGAAGTCGGCCCGGGCGGCAGGCAGGTAGGCGTAGCCGGCGAGCTGCGGCTCCGCGCCGAGCGCGTCGAGCGCGTGCAGGCCGGCGTCGCTGCCAGCGGCGAAGCCGACGGCGACGGCGCGGTTCAGGGCCACCACCGGCGACGGCCACAGCTGGACCAGCAGGTCGTAGAGCGCGACCAGTTCACGCCAGTCAGTGTCGGTCCAGCTGGGGGCCTCGGCATGGACGGCGGCGATCGCGGCCATCAGCGCGAACCGGCCGGGTGGCCGCCGGCGCAGCGCCTCACGGACCAGGGCGACCCCTTCACCGATCGCGCTGCGGTCCCACCGGGTGCGGTCCTGCTCGGCGAGCAGCACCAGCCGCCCGTCGCCGCCGACGCGGGTCGCGGACCGGGCGTCGGTGAGCAGGATGAGCGCCAGCAGGCCGGCAACGTCGGCGTCCCGGGGGAGCAGCGCGCGCAGCATCCGAGCCAGGTCCAGCGCGCGTTCGACCAGGTCGCGGCGGATCAGGTCGGCCCCGACGGGGGCGGTGTGCCCGGTCGTGAACAGCAGGTGCACCACCGTGAGTACCGCGTCGACACGGGCGGGCAGCTCCCCGGCCGCCGGCACCCGGTAGGGGATGCGCGCGCCCGAGATCTTCTTCTTCGCCCGAGTGAGCCGGGCGGCCATCGTCGGCTCGCTGACCAGGAACGCCGCGGCCACCTCCGCGGTGGTCAGCCCGCACAGCAGCCGCAGCGTGAGCGCGACCTGGGCCTCCAGCGTCAACGCCGGGTGGCAGCACGTGAACACCAACCGGAGCCGGTCGTCGACGATCTCCTCCGGATCGGCCATCTGTGGGCCGGGATTGACCCGGTCGTCGAGTAGCAGCGGCAGGGACCGGCGCAGCGTGGCTTCCCGCCGGCCGGCATCCACCGCCCGCCGCCGGGCCACCGTGGTCAGCCACGCCCCCGGCCGGGCCGGGACCCCGCGATCACCCCAGGTAGACAGGGCCTGGGCGTAGGCGTCCTGCACGCATTCCTCGGCCATGCCCAGGTCGCCGGTGACCCGCACCGTCGCGGCGAGCACGAAGGCCCACTCGCGGCGGTGCGCGTCGGCGACCGCGGCGCTGACGCTCGGGTCAGCCAGCATCGCCGTCAGTCGAAGACCTGCACCGGGCGGACCTCGACGCCGCCGAACGGCGCCGGCACCTGCTTGGCCACCGCCAGGGCCTCGTCCAGGTCCGCGGCCTCGACCAGGTAGTAACCGCCGAGCGCCTCCTTGGTCTCCACGAACGGGCCGTCGGTCACCGAGAAGCTGCCGGCGGGCTCCCGGCGCACGGTGGTGGCGGTACCGGTCGGCTGCAGCGCGTTCCCGCCGCGCAGGGCCGCGCCGTTGGCGTGGCCGAACGCGGTGTGCTCCTTCATGGCCTGCTCATAGCCCTCCGGTCCGGCGGTAGTCCAGGCCGCCTCGTCCTCGTAGATCAGGATCAGATACTGCGCCATCGTCGTGTCCTCCCGGTCACGGCCCGCCCACCGGGCCTCCCACTGCAACCGACGGATGACCACCGGCCGGATCGACAGCGTCCTTCGAGCAATCAAAGCGCGCTCCGTCGTCGCGCAAAGAGCGGGAAGGCATCACCGTGAATCGTGAACCCGTCCGCACCGAAGAACCGCCGGCCGGTGTAGGACAGGACCCGACCGAGCGGTACGCAAGGGGCTCTAAGCCGTTGGCATCGTCGGGGCGTGGTAGGCAGCATCATCTCGATGAGTACCGGCGCGGCCGGCTCGCCGAGGTCACCGCCGCGCCCCCGGCGGTCGGAGACCGTGCGGGCCGGCCCTGCTGTTGGCCGCGGACACCATCGAGCACCTGTTCGTCGTACCGTCACCCTCCGTGCACCGCATCCAGGAAGTGCAGACCACGACGTACCACGTGCTGTGGGAACTGACGCAGCAGGCACTCGGCTGACCGGCGAGCAGGCCCGCGCTCGGGTCCGGGTGCGGGTCGAGGGCGTCGTCCAGGGCGTCGGGTACCGGCCGTTCGTGCACGCGCTGGCCGCCGAGCTGGGGGTGGCGGGCTTCGTGGGCAACGACGTCGACGGCGTTTTTGCCGAGGCGGAGGGAGCGTCTGGTGCCGTCGGGGAGTTCGTCACCGCGCTGCGCGAGCGGGCTCCGGCGCTGGCGGTCGTCGAGCGGGTGACCGCCGATGCGATGCCGCCCACCGGCGACGGCGGCTTCGTCATCGCGCCGAGCACCACGGGCGGCCGGCGCCGGACGCTGATCTCGGCGGACACCGCGACCTGCGTCGACTGCCTGCGCGAGCTGATCGACCCGGCCGACCGCCGCTTCCGCTACCCGTTCATCAACTGCACCAACTGCGGGCCGCGGTTCACGATCGTCACCGACGTGCCCTACGACCGGGCCGCCACCACCATGGCGCCGTACCCGTTGTGTCCCGCCTGCGCCCGGGAGTACGCCGACCCGGGCGACCGTCGGTTCCACGCCCAGCCGGTCTGCTGTCCGGACTGCGGACCGGCGCTCGTGCTCACCGACGCGGCTGGCGCACCAGTTGTCGGTGACCCGGTAGCGGCCGCTGCCGCCGAGCTGCGGTCCGGCCGCATCCTCGCCATCAAGGGCCTCGGCGGCTACCACCTCGCCGTGGACGCCGTCGCCGAGCCGGCCGTCGCCACGCTGCGGGCCCGCAAGCATCGCGAGGAGCGGCCCCTGGCCGTCATGGCCGCCGACCTGGAGGCCGCGCGGACGATCGCGGGCGTCGGCGAGGTCGCGGCGTCGCTGCTGACTGGCCGGCGGCGGCCGATCGTGCTGCTGCCCCGCCGCCCGGACGCGCCGCTCGCCCCGGCGGTTGCGCCGCGCAACCGCGAGATCGGCGTCATGCTGCCGTACACGCCGCTGCATCATCTGCTGGCCCGGGAGATCGGTCGGCCGTTCGTGTTGACCAGCGGCAACCGCTCGGACGAGCCGATTGCGTACGACGACGCCGACGCACAGCGGCGCCTGGCTGACATCGCCGACGGGTTTCTCCGCCACGACCGCGGCATCAGGACCCGCGCCGACGACTCGGTGGTCCGGGTCTTCCGCGGTCGGGCGCTGCCGATCCGCCGCTCCCGCGGCTACGCGCCGGAGCCGCTGAGCGTGCCGTGGGAGACGCCGCGGCCGGTGCTGGCCTGCGGGGCCGAGCTGAAGAACACGTTCTGCCTGCTGGCGCGCCGGCACGCCTTTGTCTCCCACCACATCGGCGACCTGGAGAACTACGAGACGCTCGCCTCCTACACCGACGGTATCGCGCACTTCCGCCGGCTGTTCGGCATCGAGCCGGTAGTGGTCGCCCACGACCTGCACCCGGAGTACCTGTCCACCAAGTACGCGCACGACCTCGATGGCATCGGCGGCATTGAGCTGGTCGGCGTGCAGCACCACCACGCGCACATCGCCTCCTGCCTGGCCGACAACGGCCACGCCGGTCCGGTCATCGGGGTGGCCCTCGACGGCCTCGGCCTGGGCAGCGACGACACGCTGTGGGGCGGCGAGCTGCTGGTGGCCGACCTGGTCGGATTTACCCGGGCGGGACACCTGCAGCCGGTGCCGATGCCCAGCGGGGCGGGGGCCATCCGCGAGCCGTGGCGAATGGCCGCGGCGTACCTGCACACGGCGTACGGCGATGACGTGCCGGCAGCGCTGGCCGTCGTCCGCCGCAACTCCTCGCGCTGGCGGGTGATGACGACGCTGTGCCGGAGCGCGCTGGTCACCTCCAGCGCTGGGCGGCTCTTCGATGCAGTGTCGGCCATCGTCGGGGTGCGCGATGCCGTCTCCTACGAAGGCCAGGCGGCGGTGGAGTTGGAGCAGCTGCGCGACCCGAACGAGCGCGGTAGCTATTCGGCGCGGGTCGTCGACGGCGTCCTGCTCGGCAGCGACCTGGTGCGCGCGGTGGTCGACGACGTACTCGCCGGGGTTGCTCCGGAACGGATCAGCGCCCGATTCCACCACGGTCTGGCGCAGGCGTTGGTGGCCCAGGTCGAGGGCGTCCGGGAGGGCTGCGGGCTGGACACCGTCGCCCTGTCCGGCGGGGTGTTCCAGAACGTCACCCTGCTGGCCCGGATGACCGACGGCCTGACGGCAGCCGGTTTCCGGGTGCTGGTGCACTCCCGGGTGCCGCCCAACGACGGCGGCATCAGCCTCGGCCAGGCTGTCGTGGCCGCCGCTCGGGACCGGTCGGCGCGTTGACGGCTGCGTATCAGCTGTCCAACAGCCGGCTCGCGGCGGCCAGCCCGGCTGACATCACCAACTCCGCCGGCACCACATGAGCCTACTGGGACCTACTGGGATCTGACGTCGGCCGGACTGAGCCTGGGAAATCGGGCGATGGACCCGGACCTCGCCGTGGGAACGAACTCGCTGTACGTCACCCGAGCACCGACTTCTCGTCGCTGTGCCCGGACAACAACGACTGGCTGAACTTCGTCGGCACGCAGTTCGGGGCCGCCGCGGTCATCGGCGCCGTCCGGGTCGGTGGCGAGCTGTGGTTGGCCTGGACAGCCGCCCGCGGCGGTGGATTCGCGCACCCGCACGTACAAGTTCTCCAGATCGACACGTCGACCTGGAAGAAGACCAAGCAGTGGCAGATCTGGAACGCCGACCACGCGTTCGCCTATCCCTCGTTGGCGCTCAACAGTGCCGACGAGGTCGGGATCGCCCTGGCCTGGGGTGGCGGCGGCAAGTTCTGCGCCAGTTTCGCGATCGGCATTCTGGGCGACTTCGTCGTGTGGTTCTCCGAGGCTAGTAACGCCACCGACGCCACCAACAGCGGTGCCGGATCCAACGGCCGTTGGGGTGACCACGTCACCTGTCGCCAGCCCACCCCGACAGCGCCTTGTTCTCCGGGACTGGGTACGCCGTGCTCCAGAAGACCCCGCCCGCGGTGGGCACCCAGTACAACCCGGCTACATCCTGTTCGGTCGACGGCCCCACGGTGGCGAGCCCGGTCCTATCGGCTGACCCAACCCTGGCGGGCGGCGGGAAACCGGGCGCCGAGCGACAAGCTAGGGCACAGTGGGTATCACCGCGCCACCGCGCCGCATGAGGCACGGCGCGAATGGAGGCTGGCCGTGCCCGGTTGTGCCGCCTGGTGAGCGCGGCGTCCCGCTCCGGCGCATGAGCGGGCCGTCCGGCTCCGGCGAAGACCCGCCCATGACGGACCTGCCGCCGGCGGTGGTCACCGCGATGCGCCTCATTCGTCGCTTGGGCGTCGAGTTTGTCCGCCGCTACCACCGGCTCGAGGTCCTGCCGCAGATCGAGCCGTTTCCCGACGAGCCGGTGCTGATCGTCGCCAACCACGGCTTCGGCGGCATAGTCGACCTCAACGTGTTCGCCCTGTTGGCGACATTTGACGCGCTACGGCTTGACCGGCCGGTCACGCTGCTGACCCACCAGTTGGCGTGGACCCTGCAGGTGGGTCGGTTCCTTGAGCCGCTGGGTGCCCGTCCGGCGAGCCGCCACGCCGGCTGGGAAGCGCTCGCGGCCGGCCGCCACGTCCTCGTGCTGCCCGGCGGCGAAGTTGATGGGTCCAAGTCGTGGCGGGATCGCAACACCATCGTCTTCGCCGGCCGCATGGGCTTCGCCGCCTTGGCGATGGAAGCCGGGGTGCCGATCTTGCCGATCGTGACCGCGGGCGCCGGGGAGTCGCTCCTGGTGCTCACGGCCGGGCAAGGACTGGCGCGCCTCACTCGAACGGACCGGCTGCTGCGGCTCAAGGCGCTCCCGGTGTCGGTGTCGCTGCCGTGGGGGCTCAACATCGGCGCGGTCGGGCTGCTGCCCTACCTGCCGCTGCCCACCAAGCTGGTCACGGCGGTGCTGCCGGCGATGCGGCCGGCACCGGGGGAGTCAGCGGACCAGCTGGCCCGGCGCGTGCAGGAGGCGATGCAGGCGAGGCTCACCGCGCTCACCGCCGGACGCCGCCCGTTGCTCGGCTGAGCCTGGCGTGGAGACACGCGGAGTCGACACGTCGAAGATCGCTGAGGCTTGTCCGGCGATGTGCCCTTCGAGCTCTGTGCCGGGTCAGGCATGAACGTGTGACCTCGGAGACCTGATTGAGCACGTCGTTGACGGGACGCCCGCCGGGCGGCGAGAGCGCGATCTGGCCGACGGCCCGACCGCCCGACCGAAGGTCGGAGAACTCCCGCGCGCGACCGCGCCGATGATCGCGCGCCCTTCGTCGCGGGCCTGCCGTCGCGATCGTGGTGCGCTCAGTGCTCGGTCGGACGGCGTGTCGCGGACACTAGCCGCACCACGATCACCATCGAGGCTGCGCTGTCGCGATCGTGGTGCGCTCAGTCGACGAAGCATGTCTATGCATTGCCGCGTCTGGGCGTAGGAGGCAACACGGCCCGACTGGCTTCGCCGTGGCAGGACTGCCGGGGTAGGCAGGCTCGACCCGCGACCGTCAGGTGCCGGTGCGGTCGCGTTTCGGCGTACCGGGGACATGGCTCGCCCAACACACTGGGCGTCAACTGGTCGTTACAGCTCGTACATGGTAGACAAAGATGTGTACGCGGCTCTTTCCGCACGCGGGGGCGGGGATCGTGGTCCAAGAAGGCAAGCTGTCCGTGGTGCTGAGCGAGTTCGCCCGTACGCTGCTCACCGACTTCCCGATCCAGGCCATCCTGGACCACCTGGTCGAGCGGATCGTCGAGGCGCTGCCGGTCACCGCGGTCGGGATCACGCTGATCTCGCCCGGGTCAGCCCCGCACTACATCGCCGCGTCCGACGAGTCGGCCCTGGCCTTCGAGCGGTTGCAGACGGAGTTCGGCCAGGGCCCCTGCCGGTTGGCCTACGAGTCGGGCGACGCGGTGACTGTCCCCGATCTCGGGAAGGACCATCGGTTCCCGCTGTTCACCGCCGCCGCCCTGCCGGTTGGCCTGGCCGCGGCGTTCGGCTTTCCACTGCGCCACGACGACGGCCGGATCGGCGCGCTGGACCTGTACCGGGACGTCTCCGGTCCGTTGGGTCCGCCCGACATGGGAGCGGCGCAGACGATGGCGGACGTGGCGGCGGCCTACCTGCTCAACGCCCAGGCCCGCGAGGAGGCCCGGGCGGCCTCCGACCGGTTCCGGGACAGCGAGCTGCGCGACCCGCTGACCGGGTTGCCCAACCGGCTGCTGCTGCAGCAGCGCCTCGAGCACGCCGCCCGGCGCGCCGGGCGGTCGCACGCCCCCGCCGCCGTCCTGTTCGTCGACCTCGACCGCTTCAAGCAGATCAATGACACCTACGGCCACCAGGTGGGCGACGACGTCCTCATCGCCGTGGCGCACCGCCTGGCGGCGCTGGTCCGGCCGGGAGACACGCTGGCCCGGGTGAGCGGGGACGAGTTCGTCTTCCTGTGCGAGGACGTGTCGCACGCCGCCGACATCGAGGTCGTCGCGGCCCGCATCCACGCCGCCCTCGGTGTCCCGTTCAAGCTGGCCAGCACCGAGCTTACCGTCACCGCCAGCGTCGGGATGGCCTACGCCGGTCCCGGTGAGGCGGTCTCCAACCAGTTGGTGGTCGACGCGGACATCGCGATGTATCAGGCGAAGCGCAAGGGTGGCGCCGCCCACCAGGTCATCGACCTGCGGGAGGCGCGCCGACACAGTGTCCGCAACAGCCTCGAGCAGGACCTGCACACCGCGTTCTCCGGCAACGCCCTCGACATCGCCTACCAGCCGATCGTCCGCGGCGCCGACGGGCTGGTCACCGGCGTCGAGGCCCTGCTGCGCTGGACCCACCCGAACCGCGGGCCGATCCGGACCGTGGACATGGTGGCCATCGCCGAGGACAACGGGTTGATCACCGAGATCGGTGCCTGGGTTCTGGAACGCAGCTGCACCGAGCGCGGCCGGTGGCTGCGGGAGCACCCGGGCACGCCGCTCGACCTGGCGGTGAACGTCTCCGCCCGCCAGTTGATGAGTCCGCGGTTCGTCCCCAGGGTCGCGGCGGTGCTGGCCACGACCGACATGGATCCGGCCGCCCTGGTCCTGGAGATAACCGAGGGCATCTTCATCCGGGACGGGAAGCGCGCCATGACGGTGCTGGGCGAGCTCAAGACGCTCGGCGTCCGGCTGGCGCTGGACGACTTCGGCACCGGCTACTCCTCGCTTAGCTACCTGCGCCAGTTCCCGGTCGACATCCTCAAGATCGACCAAGGCTTCGTCGGCGCCATCGGGCGAGACCCCGCCGGTGCGGCCATCGTCGCGGCCGTGACCAACCTGGCTCACGTCCTCGACCTGCGCGTCGTGGCGGAGGGGGTGGAGACGCCGGACCAACGCAACGAGATCATTGCCGTCGGCTGCGACTCCGCCCAAGGCTTCTTCTACGCGCGACCGATGAGCGCACCGAAACTTGTCTCGTTGCTCACCACCAGACCCGATGAGGGCCTGCGGCTACCGTCTCGAGGCACCTCGGTGCCCCACCCGCGGGGCGGGTCGACGGCGAGGCCCTGACCGGGCGCCGCCGTACCGTCGCCGACGCCCAGTGGCTGGTCGCCCCAGTGGCTGGTCGCCCAGTGTCTGGTCGCCCGGGTCGCGTCGCGCATGCAGTGCAGGTCGGACCCACAGGCGGTCAGCAGCTGCTCGACCAGTGACCACAGCGGCCGGGTGTCGCTGGGTGGCGGTCATGCGGGTCCCTCCGGCGTTCGCCGGCGGGGCCCTCCCCCGCTGCTCGGACACCTACGTCCGGCGATGACACCAGGGTCGGCGCGGCCAGGTAAGTGCGATCAGCAGTTAGCTGCGCACACAGCACCTACCTGTGCGTCCTGCGACAGGCCCGGCCCCCCAGGCAAGGACCAAGAGGGCCTCAAGGGATCGAGGATGCGCGCCGATGGGCTAATCGACATCGGCCGGATGGCCGAACGGCGCGGCTGCGGTCGCAGCGCGAGGGGTAGGCACCGTGGCGGGAAGAGTGGCGGTGGGGCTCGACATCGGGACCTCGGCGGTCCGGGCCGCGGAGATCTCCGTCGCGAAGGGCGCGGTGACACTGCGGCGCTTCGGCCAGGTCGGACTGCCGGCGGGTGCGGTACGCGACGGCGAGGTCGCCGATATCGACACGGTTGCTGGGGCCATCAAGCGGCTCTGGCGCGAAGCGAAAATCACGCCGAAGAAGGTAGTGCTCGGAGTGTCGAACTCTCGAGTGGTTGTCCGCCAGGTCGACTTGGCATGGCTGCCGGCGGCCGAGATGCGCAAGTCGCTGCCTTACCAGGTGCAGGACTACATCCCGATGCCGATCGAGGACACCGTCTTGGACTTCCACCCGCTCGAAGAGCACGTCGCGCCCGACGGTGGCCGGATGCTGCGGGTGCTGCTCGTCGCGGCCGCCCGCGACATGGTGATGGCCGCCATCACGGCCGCTCGCAAAGCGGGTCTCGACGTGGTTTCGGTCGACTTGACCCCCTTTGCCGTGCTGCGGTCGTTGGCCAGCGTCGAGGAGTTGGGCGTCAACGCGCCCGAGGCCGAGGCCATCGTCCAGGTCGGCGCAAACGTCACGAACATCGTGGTCCACCAGGGCGGCGTGCCCCGCTTTGTCCGCATCTTGGTGATGGGCGGGGAGCAGTTCACCCAGGCGGTCGCCGACCGGATGGGCGTCCCGTTGGAGCAGGCCGAGGAGTTCAAGCAGACGGCCTTCGTCCCGGCGCAACGCCCCGACGTCGAAGACCATCCCGCCAACCGGGCGCTGGAGTCGACAGTCGCCAGCTTCGTCGAAGAAGTTCGCGGATCGCTGGACTACTACCTCGCCCAACCGACCGCCGCGCGGATCGCCCGGGTGGTGCTCTCCGGCGGCGGCGGCTTGATTCCCGGGTTCGTGGAGCGATTGTCCTCGGCGACGCGGCTGCCGGTGGAGTACGGCTCGGTGACCGCCCGACTCACGGTCGGCAACATCGGTCTGTCGGCCGAGCAGCTCGCCGCCGTCGACCCGTTGCTCAGCGTGCCGGTAGGCCTCGCCATCGGGGTGGCCTCATGACGACCCCCACCATCACCCGGATCGGCCAGCTGCCGCGGGTCAACCTGCTGCCGCCGGAGATCTTGGAGGTGCGGCGGTTCCGCCGCGTGCAGCACGGCCTCGGTGCCGTCCTGCTCTGCGCGCTCGGGATCGTGGCGCTGCTATTCACGGTCGCCGCCGGTAGCCAAGCCAAGGCGCAGCAGAAAGTGACGAACGCCAAAGCCACGCAGGTGTCGCTGCAACGCGACGCCGCGCGCTACGACAACGTCAAGGCGGTCTTTGCCGAGGTCGCCACCCGCGAGGCCATGTTGACCCAGGCGATGGGCGCGGAAGTGCAGTGGTCGCACTACCTCAACGACATCAGCCTGACGGTGCCGGCCAATGTCTGGCTAACCCAGCTCACCGCTACCCAGACGGCGGCGGACGCGGCGGGCGCTCCCGGGACGGCCAGCGCGGCCGGAACCAAGACGGCCGGCGTCGACCCGGGCATCGGCACGGTCACCTTCGCCGGTACGGCGTTCGCCCACGACGACGTCGCCGCGTGGTTGGAGTCGCTGGCCAAGGAGAAGGGCTACACCAACCCGTACTTCTCCAGCTCCACCAAGGCCGCCATCGGGTCCCGTCCGGTCGTCAACTTCACCTCCACCGTGACGGTCACGAAGGACGCCTACTCCGGTCGCTACTCCAAGCCGGCGGGGGGCTGACATGGCGAAGACCAAGCAGTGGGCGGCGCTGACCGCCGTACTGGTCCTGCTCATCCTGGCGGCTGGCTGGTTCCTGCTCGTTTCGCCGAAGCGGTCGGCGACCACGGCGCTCAATGCGACCGCCGCGAAGCAGGAGCAGGACAACGCCACGGTGCGGACCCAGATCGCGGCACTGAAGGCCCAGGCGCTCGACCTGCCGAAAAAGCAGGCGCGGCTGACCGAGATCTCGGCCAGGATGCCGGACAACCCGGCGCTGCCCTCGCTCATCCGGGCGCTCAGTGACGCTGCCGACAAGGCGAACGTCGACTTGATGTCGCTGTCGCCGTCGGCACCGGTGGCGCTGACCGCGGCGGTGCCGGCCACCGTGGGCCTGGCCACGCCGCCCGTGGCCGTGCAGCAGATCCCGCTGGCATTGACGGTGCAAGGCAAGTTCTTCCAGATGGAGCAGTTCCTCAGCAACCTCGAGTCACTCCCGCGGGCGTTCGTGGTCACCACGCTGAGCGTGGCTCCGGCGGGTGGCTCCGGCCCGGCAGCCGCGGCACCGGCGGCTCCCGCGGCGGGTGCGGCAGCGGGCGGGGCCACTGCGCCGCCGGTCGGATCGCTGACGGGCACCGTCTCGGCGATGGTCTTCATGGCCCCCGCGATGACGGCGGCCACGCCGGCGCCGGCTGTCGGTACCGCGCCCGGGGCGATGACCGCACCGGCACCCACCGCATCACTCCCGAGCCGGTAAGAGGCAGCCGACGATGTCGCACCCATCCTTTCCGTTCGAGTCGAGCGAGCCGGACGACCCGATCGGCGCCGAGTCGAGCGAGACGGTCAAGCCGGCTGCGGACCGTCGGCGGCTGGCGCTGATCGTGGCCGCCGCCGGTGCGCTGGCGCTCCTGCTTGCGCTCGGCGCCAAGATGTTCCTGTTCTCCGGCGGCGATACCCCGAAGGTGGCGGCCGCGCTAGTGCCGAAACCGAAGCCGGCGGCGAGTGCTCCCGTCGTACCCAAGCCGGCGGTGGTGATCCCCGCGCCCGAAACGGTGCCGTCGACGTTCAGCGACGTGGTGGGTCGTGATCCGTTCACGGCGCTCTACGTGGCTCCGGCGGCGGCGAGCGGCACGAGCACGGGCACGCCGGCGACCGGGACGACGGCGGCCCCGGGCACCGCGGACCCCACGACGACGGCGCCCTCGACCGGCACGTCCCCGACCGGGCCGGCGGCGACCACCTCCGCGGGCAAGCGCGTGAGCCTGGTGCATGCCTTTACCAAGGACGGCAAGCAGTACGCCCAGACCAAGGTCGACGCCACCGTCTTCACCCCGGCGGTGGACGACACGTTCGCAACCACGTTCAAGCTGGTGTCGGTCAAGAGCACCTGCGCGTCGTACCTCAACGGCGACGAGAGCTTCAGCCTCTGCGAGGGCCAGGAAGTCCTCAAGTAGGCCGACACCGTCCAGCTGGTTCGGCGGAGCGGCTCTGGCGGTGGGCTCGGCGCTAGCCCCAGG
>Ga0208714_1000206_pt1 | contig 17581 bp, 13 predicted proteins | sample NGESurshal072012_3_FD_184461 | JGI IMG/M metagenome (GOLD analysis project Ga0208714, IMG submission 184461) | Arctic peat soil microbial communities from Barrow, Alaska - NGEE Surface sample 415-1 shallow-072012 (SPAdes) | ecosystem: Environmental > Terrestrial > Soil > Wetlands > Peat ... | reverse complement strand
TCGATGTCCAATCTCTCGTCCCTTGAGGGAGTGACGACCAGTCCATATCGGCGAGCGGTGTCGGGCATCAACTGCCAGAGTCCCAGTGCGCCCTTGGGCGACAGCGCGGTGGTTCTGCCGCCACTCTCCACCACGACCACGGAAGCTATCTCTTGCGGAACACCTTCACGCTGCAGGATGGGACTCAGTAACGGGCGCAGCCGATCCAGGCGTCTCATCGCCGCAGAGACGCCAGTGGACAGATTCGAACGATATTTCTCATCGAAGTTGCGGACCAGCGATTCAGGGGAACGAACGCGGACGCTTCCGCGATCGTCATTAGCGGCATCGGCCATGCGCTGGACCGCATCGGCAAGCAGGTCGTTCGCTGTGCGGTCCAGTACGTCATGAAAGGCGGAAAACTGGTCAGGCGCTTGCACCGACGCCGGGGCTGCCAGTTTTGTTTGAGCGTCAGCAGTCGACAGTCCAAGAATGGCGAAGACCAGGAACGCGCCGGCGAGGAGTGTCTTACACATGCGGCACCTCGTTTGCCGGAATGAGTTGCACGCCCGCTGGATCTTTCTTCAGGGCTGGCTTCACTTCCCAGTTCCATTTCCAAATGGCATAGACAGGCGGATAAACCACAAGTTCCATCAGGAAAGACGTGATGATGCCGCCCACCATGGGCGCTGCGATTCTCTTCATCACATCGGCACCGCTGCCTGACGACCACATGAGCGGCAGCAAGCCGAATAACATGCAAGCCACGGTCATGATCTTGGGACGAAGCCGTTTGACGGCGCCGTTCACGATGGCCTCGCGCAGGTCATCCCAAGTGCGCATTTCGCCTTTGCGGATGGCATCATTGTAGGCGAGATCGAGATACAAGAGCATGAATACTGCGGTTTCGGCATCGACCCCGAGCAACGCGATAAGTCCGACCCATACCGCAATGCTCATGTTGTAGTTCAGCAGGTAGAGCAGCCAGATCGCGCCAATGGCTGAGAAAGGGACCGCCGACAAAATGATTGCGGTCTTGGTTACAGAACCGGTATTGAAGTAGAGCAACAGAAAGACGATGAGCAACGTGATGGGCAGAACGATCTTCAGCCGCTCCTTCACACGCTCCATCGACTCATACTGACCGCTCCAGACCAGTTGGTAGCCGGCCGGAACGCTAACTTTCTCTGCAACCACCCGTTTTGCATCGGTCACGTAGCTGCCGATGTCGCGGCCGGATACATCCACGTAGACGTAGCCGCTGAGACGCCCATTTTCATCGCGGATCATGCCAGGCCCGGTCTTGACCGTGATGTCGGCGATTTGTCCCATCGGAATCTGGGCGCCAGAGGGAGTGGAGACCAGCACGCGTCTTAGTGCTTCAAGATCGCTGCGATAGTCGCGCAGGTAGCGCACATTTACCGGGTATCGTTCGCGCCCTTCGACCGTGGTAGTTACCGGCTCCCCTCCGATGGCCGACATCAGCACGTCATTGGCGGCATCAATCGTCAGCCCGTAACGCGCCAACTCGTCGCGCTTCAGCGTGAAATCGAGGAAGTAGCCGCCCGTAGTGCGTTCGGCAAAGACACTGGTCGTTCCCTTGACGTCCTTCAGCGCCATCTCGACCTGTTCGCCGATTTTCTGAATCTCTCCGAGATCGGAACCCAGTACCTTCACGCCCAAGGGTGTGCGGACACCAGTCGTGAGCATGTCAATGCGGGCCTTGATGGGCATCGTCCAGGCATTGGCGATGCCTGGAATCTGCAAAGCGTCATTCATACCGCTCGCGCCGTAAACCAGTTCCTGGGTCGACTGGTGGTCAGGCCAGAAGCGCCGCAAAAAGCTCTTCATCCAGTTGGGGGCCCAACTGGAGTACCAGCGCCGACGTGTCGGCCATTGATCGTGTGGCTTGAGCACGATGACGGTTTCCATCATCGAATAGGGGGCCGGATCGGTTGAGCTTTCCACTCGGCCGGCCTTTCCGAATACCGTTTCGACTTCGGGGAATCCCTTGATGATCTTGTCCTGCACTTGCAGAATGCGAGACGCTTCCGTCACGGAAATGCCGGGCAGTGTAGATGGCATGTACAGCAGGGTGCCCTCATCGAGTGGAGGCATGAACTCGGAACCCAGCTTGAAGAAGATGGGCACCGTGACCGCCATTGCGAGCAGGGCTGCCGCGATCGTCTTCCACTTATGCTCAAGAACGAATTCAACGACTGGGTGATACAGCTTCATGAGTGGACGGCTGATGAAATGATGGTCTTCGCTTACGATCTTGCCCACCAGAACCGCGTTCACCACCTTCCCCAACCAGCGGGGACGGATGTTGAAGTTCGCCATGTGGGTGAACAGCAGCCGCATCGCGGGATCGAGCGTAATTGCCAGCACAGCCGCAATCGCCATCGCGAAATTCTTGGTATAGGCCAGCGGCTTGAATAAGCGGCCTTCCTGCGCTTCGAGAGTGAATACAGGCAGGAAGGCAACGGCGATCACCAGCAACGCAAAGAAACTGGGACCGCCTACCTCTTTCACGGCCGAGATCACGACGTTGTGGTAGTCGCCCGGTCTTCCCTCAGCCTCCCAGTGTTCCAGTTTCTTGTGCGTCTGCTCCACAACCACGACGGCGGCGTCAACCATGGCGCCGATGGCCACCGCGATGCCGCCCAGCGACATGATGTTCGCTGTCATGCCACTCATCTGGATCGGAATGAAGATCAGAATGACCGTGACCGGAATGGTGATGATAGGGATGATCGCACTGGGAAAATGCCAGAGGAAGATAAGGATGATCAGGCTCACGATGATGATTTCTTCCATCAGCGTGTGCTTCAGGTTGTCAATTGCGCGATCGATCAACTCCGATCGATCGTAGGTCGTGACGATCTTCAAGCCCTTGGGCAGCGTGGGCGCGATGTCAGCTAATTTGGCCTTTACACGCTCGATTGTCTTTTCGGCATTTTCGCCGAAGCGCATGATGACTACGCCGCCCACGGTCTCGCCCTGTCCATTGAGCTCAACTACGCCGCGCCTTATCTCAGGACCGTAGACTACGGTGGCGACGTCGCGTACCAGCACGGGAGTGCCCGTCTGTGGGTTGTACATGATGACGATGTCTTGAATGTCTTTCAGCGACTTGATGTACCCGCGTCCTCGCACCATGTACTCGCGGCCGGTCATTTCCACCAGGCGGGCGCCCACATCGTTGTTTCCCTTCTGAATGGCGCTTATCACCACGTCAATCGGGATCTTGTAACCAAGCAACTTGTTGGGATCGACATTGATCTGGTATTCGCGGACGAAGCCGCCGGCGGGAGCGACCTCCGCCACACCCGGAACGGATTGCAGCGCATACCGCAGATACCAGTCCTGGTACGTTCGCATCTGTTCCAGGCTGTACTGTGCAGTCGTATCCACAAGTGCGTACTCGTAGACCCATCCGACCGCCGTTGCATCCTTCGCTAGTTCAACATTCACGCCTTTCGGAAGGCGAGGTGTGACCGAGTTGAGGTATTCCAGCGTGCGCGAGCGCGCCCAGTAGATGTCCGTCCCTTCGTCAAAGATGATGTAGACGTAGGAATAGCCGAAATCACTGAAGCCGCGGACATCCTTCACCTTCGGCATGCCGAGCAAGGCCGAGGTGATTGGGTAGGTGACCTGGTCCTCCATGATGTCCGGGCTGCGGTCCCACTTGGAGTACACGATCACTTGGGTGTCGGAGAGGTCGGGAATGGCGTCGAGCTTGGTGTTTTTCATGGATTGCCAGCCGAAGAGGACAGCAGCTCCCACCAGCAGGAACACCAGAAACTTCCGCTTTGCCGAAAATTCAATAATCTTGTTGATCATTGAGTGTTCCCCCTCCGAGCAGTTGCTCCATGCTCAGGATCTGCCCGCCGTTGTGGACGATGAAGGCTTCCGCATCTTCTTTCTTTGCGAAGGCGAAAGCACCGGGCGAGCAACGGTCGAACGCCAAGACCTCGGTGTGCTTCATCTCATCCATGTGCATTCTGTCGTGACTGCAGGCCATGGCGCGGCTTCCGTTCACGTACCAGGCTTGCTTGGGGTCAAGATCGTGCCCCGTGGTGTAATCACGAACGGCGATCAGGCGAACGGGCTTGTGCTCCTGGCGCGATTCGCTTACGGCGCACTGTGGACAGCAAGCTTCCCTCCGCTGTCCACCGATCTCGACTACGACGCGCAATGTTTCTTGTAAGGGACGCCGGCAGAAGCCACACTCTTTCGGAGTGCGAAATTCCCTGAACTCGTACCCGCCGAGAGCAAGCATCGCCAACACTACGAGGCCAAGTACCGCAAGACCTGTCTTTTTCCGTGCGCTCATCTTGTCCTCCTCAGTGCTGCATTCCGCCCATGGCGCTCTTCAGGCGGCTCTCGGAATCGATCAGGAAGTTACCGGAAACAACAATTTGTTCGCCCGGTTTCAACCCGGACAGCACAACGATGCGATTATCGAACTGTGGCCCCATTGTGATCCGGCGCGGCTCGAACACGCCGCCATCATGCACCACGAAAACAACCTGCTCATTGCCGGAATCCAGCACGGCTTCCGCTGGCACAACAACTTTGGTGCCGTAGTCCACTTTCAGTTGCGCGTCTGCAAACATCTGCGGTTTCAGTTCCAACTCAGGGTTGGGAAGTTCAATGCGGACCTTTAAGGTTCGTGACTGTGCGTCAACCATCGGGTAGATGTAGCTGACGTGTCCGTGCCATTTGCGTCCGGGGTAATAGCTGAGCTGCAATTCGACTGGTTGGCCCAAGTGGATGTACGGAACTTCGTATTCGTATACGTCAGCGTTTGCCCAGATGGTCGAGAGATCGGAGATCGTATACAACTCGGTATCGGAGGTTACGGAGGTCTGAGGAAATGCTTTCCTGTCGGTTACAAAGCCTGCGATAGGCGAGTAGAAGGTCAGGTTTTTAGTGACTTCACCAGTTTCATCGAGTTTCTTGATTTGTTCGTCACTGATGTCCCAGAATTTCAGGCGATCGCGCGCAGCCCGAAACAGTGAATTCGAGCCATCGGAGACTTCCTGGAAGGGCGAACTTCCCAATGATGCCTGTCCACGCTTCGCGATCAGGTATTCGTCCTGGGTTGCCACCAGGTCGGGGCTGTAAAGCGTGAACAGCGGTTGTCCCTTTTTCACCAGTTGACCGACGTAGTCCACATAGACCTTGTCGATCCAGCCGCTCACCTTGACGTGGATGTGCGCAATCTTCGTCTCATCGGCAGTGAGCTGCGCGGTGGTGTGTATCGTGCGCTCGAATGATCGCCTTTCCACCTTGCCAGTGCGGACGCCGACCAGTTCCTGCTTGTCGGGTGGGATCATGACTGTGCCCACAGGCATTTTCGCCATGCTGGTTTGCTCGACCGCATATTGCGGAACCAGGTCCATTCCGTCGGGCGCTTTGCCAGGCTTTTCATAGTGACGCTGCGGGTTCATGGCATCGTAGTAATACAGCACCTTGCGCTCTCCCTGGGAAACCTGGGCTGTGCCGTGATCGCCATGCTGATTCCGCCATCCCAATATCCGGCGCCCGTAGATCATTCCGAGGACAACAACGACCAAGACCACTAGAGCAGCGATTCTCGATAATTTGTTATTCATGATGCTTTGCTTCCTTCACTTCGCGGAATTCGCTCCGCCATCGGGCGGCAGCGGTCGTGCCGAAGTCAGTTCCATGCCGGCCAGGCTCTCCATGCGCGCCAGCGCAGTCTGGTAATTGGCAAGTTCGCGGTAGTAGTCCACTTCGTAATTGAGAATTGTGCTGAAGTTCGACAGGACCGTGAGGAAGTCGACGTTACCGACCTCGTAGGCAGACATCGACGACTCTAGCGCCAACGACGACTGCGGCACGACCGCTTTCGAGTAGAGGTCGAGCAGTTGTTTTGACGCTTCGGCAGAGAGGTAACTCTGTTTTAGCTCGAACTGCAATTCGTTTTTACGGTTGTCCCGGCTGCGCTCGGCGCTGATCGTTTCTTCCGTCGTCTGCCTGACCTCTTCGCGTTGCTTGGTTTTGTAGAAGATTGGCACATTCACCGTGAATGTCATGCCGTTCATGTCTTGCAACATAGGCCGCTGCTGGTACATATAGGCAACGTTGAAGTCAGGCAGATAATCCTTATGCGCCAGTTGCGTTGCCAGTTGGCTTTTCTCGACCATCTGCTGTTCCCGCTGCAGCGACGTGTCGTTCTTTGCCGCTAACGCGTAGAGCGCATCAAGCTTTTCGTTCAACGCCGCAGGTTCAACGCCGGCTGCAGGAGGCAGTGGCGATCCGGGATCGCGGGCCATGAAGGTGTTTAGTCTGGCCTGGGCCGTTGCACGCTGCTGCTCCAGCACTGTAATCCTTTGCAACAACAGCGTTATCTCCACTTGCGACCTCAACACGTCTTGCTGCATGCCTTTACCTACGCGATAGCGGGCTTCCGAGATGCTCGACAATTTCTTCAGCAGGTCTTTGTCTTTGCGGGTTATCTGCAGGGCCTTGTCGTAGAAGAAGTAGTCGTAATAGGCCGCCTTCACATCGGCCACGACACGACGGCGGACTGCCTCGTAATCCCATTGCGCAGCGTCTACGTCCTTGGCAGCGATCTGGCCACGCAGCTTTAATTTGCCCGGATAAGGGACCTGCTGGCTGACGGCGACGCCGCGATAACTGGAGGGATCGCCTTCTTGCACGCTGAACGGAGCGAGGTTTCCATTCCACCCGACAGACACCATCGGATCGGCGAGGCTCTTCGCCTGCGGGATCTTATGTTGTTGAGCGTTGACGGTATGCAGAGCGCTCTGCACTCCGGGGTTCTTCGCCAGCGCCTCGCTAACGACCTCTTCAAGCGTGAGGACTTGCGATGAGGGCGATTGGTCAACCGAAGCTGTTGGACCGGCCTGTGGGGCGGTATCTTGGGTCGTCGGGGATTCCTGTGCGGGCGCGGGCAAAGCCAGCAGACTCGCCAGGAGAAAGAATCCTAACCTGCTCATGGATCAATCTCGTCTCTTCGAAAGAGGGATGTATCTCAGGCGCAGAACGCCCGAACGATAGAGACACTTCGAGCAGGGGGGCTAGATCAGAAAAGTGCAGAGGGTGGATTGGGCTGGAGTGAGAAGAACGGCGCAGACCAGTTCACTGCCCAATGCCGATCGCACTGGACGCATCATCAGTGGAACTGCGGTCGCGATTGGCCGGTATGCGCCGGAAGCGGCTGTTTGGATTTGCGACTCTGTTGCGGGCGCCGCCCCACCAGATGAAAACCGGCAACACGGAGCGGGCGCTTCCGGGCCATTCATTGCCATTGACGTTTGCGGAATCAACTTAGGGGGACAGCAAGAGTGAGAAGTCCGCATCTCCGTACAAGTGCCTGCGAGGGCCATTGATGGCAATACCCCCAGCGTGAACACCAGGATCAATCCCACGAGTTTGAGAACATAGCGCATTTAAACAATCTCAGTGTAGGCGCTGATAACCAGCATAGATGTGACCCGAAGTCATATTCTACCGTAATTTCGAGCTTCGCGTCATCCGCCGCGAAACTTGTCGGTGATTGTAAGCGGCACGTGCTGAGGATCAGCAACGCCATAGGTTGAACGGGTGCCAGCGGCGAGAGGCGGCCGGATGGAAGCGATCACCGACTGCTCGGCGCCACAGTCGAGCCGAAGGGAAACGCAAGCGGGTTGCTCCGGACGCTCCCCCGGCACATCACGTTTACATCGCGTTGAGGATTTAGTAGAAGCTTCCGAGCGCTTGCACCGTGGAGCGAAGAAAGCCCATAAACTAACCAATCTCAAACACTTGAGTGCTGGTGCCGGGAGAGGGAATCGAACCCCAAGGGCCGAAGTTCGGCGGATTTTGAGTCGCAGTACGCCATTCAGCAACTATCCCGGATTCAATCAAATGAGGCGGTTACGCTTTTACTCTGCTCGAACGGTGTGGTTCGGTGAGGGATAATTTGTGCTTCTTACGATTACACTGTTAACGATGAATACTCTGGTTGTTGCTGCTGCCGTCGTCGTCATGACCTTGAGCGCGTTTCCAGCTATGGCGTCCGGTGCGGATTTTGGCCCGGACAATCCTTTCTTCGCACCCAGCTCGCTGCCCTTTCAGGCGCCTCCTTTCGACAAAATCAAGGATGAGGATTACCAGCCGGCGATGGAAGCCGGAATGGCGGAGGAACGCAAGGAAGTTCAGGCAATTGCGGATGATCCCACGCCGCCGACCTTTGAGAACAGCATTGTCGCAATGGAAAAGAGCGGCCAGTTGTTGCGTCGCGTGCGAGCGGCTTTCTTCGCCGTCGCCGGCGCGAATACCAATCCGGCGTTGCAGAAAGTCAGATCAATCGAGGCGCCCAAACTCGCGGCGCACCAAGATGCAATCTACCTTGACGCCAAGCTATTTCAACGTGTAGCAACGATCTATAAAAAGCGCGACTCGCTCAAGCTTGATCCAGAGTCGTTGCGCTTGGTTAAGTATTACTACGACGAGTTCGTGCATGCTGGAGCAAACCTTAGCGACTCCGACAAGACTGAACTCAAGAAGCTCAACGAAGAGCTGGCGACCCTTTCCAACGCCTTCAGCACAAAGCTGCTCGCGGCCACGAAAGAGGCCGCGTACGTGACAACAGACCAAGCGGCCTTGGCGGGCCTGAGCGACGCGCAAATCAAGGCTGCTGCCGAGGCGGCGAAGGGCCGCAAGGTGGAGGGCTTCGTCCTCCCTTTGCAGAACACTACGCAGCAGCCCGATCTCGTCTCTCTGAGCAGTCGAGTCACCCGCCAGGCACTTTTCGCAAACTCATGGGAACGCGCGGAACGTGGCGATGCCAACGATACGCGTGACACCATCGCGCGTATCGCACAGCTCCGCGCCCAGAAAGGCAAACTGCTCGGGTATCCGAATTTCGCTGCCTGGAAGCTGGAAGACCAGATGGCAAAAACGCCGGAAGCGGCGCTGAAGTTCATGAACGCTTTGGTGCCGCCAGCCACGGCGAGGGCCGCCAGCGAAGCACAAGACATTCAGGCAGTAATTGACGGGAAAAATGGCGGTTTCAAGCTGCAGCCGTGGGATTGGGACATCTACGCCGAGCAGGTGCGCAAAGCCAAGTACGATCTGGACGAGGAGCAGGTCAAGCCGTATTTCGAACTCGATAATGTGCTCCAGAACGGTGTTTTCTTCGCGGCGAACCAGCTCTACGGACTGACGTTTAAGGAACGTAAGGACTTTCCGGTGTATGCCGCGGGCATGCGCGTGTTTGAGGTGTTTAACGCCGACGGCAGCTCGCTGGCGCTCTTTTATTGCGACTACTTCAAGCGTGATAACAAACAAGGCGGCGCCTGGATGAGCAACTATGTCGACCAGTCCAAACTGCTCGGCACGCGACCGGTCGTAGTTAACGTCGCCAATTTTTCCATGCCTGCCCCGGGCGAGCCTGCCCTCCTCACCTCGGATGATGTCAGGACGATGTTCCACGAATTTGGCCACGCGTTGCACGGCATGTTTGCTAACACGGAATACCCCAGTCTTTCCGGCACCGAGACGGCACGCGACTTCGTAGAGTTTCCTTCGCAGTTCAATGAGCATTGGGCGGCCTACCCTGCCGTTTTCCAGCATTATGCGAAGCACTACAAGACAGGCGCACCCATGCCGGCGGAGTTAGTGGCGAAGATCAAGAGGGCGGCCACCTTCAACCAGGGCTACGAGACCACCGAGTTGCTGGCAGCGGCAGAGCTGGACATGATGTGGCACACACTTCCGGCAAGCGCACCCATACAGAAGCCGGATGCGTTCGAAACCGAAGCGTTGCAGCAGACCCACCTTGCGCTCAGCTACGTTCCGCCGCGTTACCGTTCCAGCTACTTCAGCCACATTTGGGGCAGCGGATATGCCGCGGGTTACTACGCCTACCTGTGGACCCAGATGCTCGACGACGATGCTTACCAATGGTTCGAAGATCACGGCGGCCTGACTCGTGCGAACGGCGACCGATTCCGCAACATGGTGCTATCTCGTGGCAATACCGAAGACCTCGAGAAATTGTATGTTGCTTGGCGTGGGGCGCAACCCAGCATTGAGCCCATGCTGAAGTATCGTGGTCTGGCACCGGGAAGCTCTTCCAAGTAAATCGCTGGCCCAAGTGCCGGAGGCGGTAGAAGAAGGCCGCCGGGAAGAGGAAGCCCACCGACGGACCGACGATCTCAACTGGTCTATTCTCGAAACAACGATTTTAAGGAAGCTGTAGGACTTGCCGCCCATTCTCAACGCACAAGGCATCTCGAAGAGTTACGGGGACACCCCGCTTTTTCGAAATATCGCCTTCACTATTGCCGAAGGCGACCGTATCGGACTGATTGGGCCTAACGGCTCGGGCAAATCGACGCTGCTGCAAATTCTTTTCGGCGCCGTCGAGCCCGATGGCGGAGAAGTCGCATTGCGCAAGCGCGCCCGCCTCAGCCATGTTCAGCAGGAATCGCAATTCGCCGCCGGTCAGACCGTGCGCACGGTGATCGAGGCCGCTCTCGAATGCTCCGCCGTGCCCGCCGACGAGTGGAAGGCCCGCTTGGCTGAGACGCTTGGGCGAGCCGGCTTCGAGGACCTCGACGTTGCTGCGGAGTCGCTTTCCGGTGGTTGGCGCAAGCGGCTCGCCATCGCCGAAGCGTTGGTACAACAGCCCGATATCCTGCTACTGGATGAGCCCACGAACCACCTCGACCTCGCTGCCATCGAATGGCTGGAGGAGCTTATCCAGTCCGCACCGTTCGCCTCCATTGTGGTGAGCCATGACCGCTACTTTCTCGAGAACGTCGCCACTGCAATGGTGGAGTTGAACCGCGCGTATCCTGACGGGTTGCTGCGGGTCACCGGCAACTACAGCAAGTTTCTAGAAGAAAAAGAGGCGTTCCTCCATGCCCAGGCCAAACACCAGGAAGCGTTGGAGAATCGAGTGCACCGCGAGATCGAATGGCTGCGGCGCGGACCCAAGGCGCGCACTTCCAAGTCAAAAGCTCGCATCGACAAGGCGAATCAACTCATCGGCGAATTGGCGGACTTGAACGCGCGTACCCGCACTGCCAGCGCCGGCATCGACTTCTCCGCCACCGACCGAAAGACCAGGCGGCTGATTGAGTTGGAAAATGTCACCTTCGATATCGGCGGCCGCACCCTGTTCCAAGATCTCAACTTCATTCTTACCGCTGGGATGCGGGTTGGTCTTGTTGGACCCAACGGCAGCGGCAAGACGACGTTACTGCGGCTGCTCTCGTGCGAGATCGCGCCTACTGCGGGAGAGATCCGCACCGCCGACTCGCTGCAAATTGTCTACTTCGATCAGGACCGGGTGCTCGCTCCGGATGTTTCGTTGCGCCGCGCGCTGGCGCCTGACAGCGACTCCGTAATCTACCAGGATTCCGTGATTCACGTTGCTTCTTGGGCAGCACGCTTCCTGTTTACCGGCGAGCAACTCAGTCAGCCGGTAGGCCGGTTGTCCGGAGGGGAACGCGCCCGCGTGCTGATCGCCAGGCTCATGCTGCAGCCGGCTGACGTCCTGCTCCTTGACGAGCCCACCAATGATCTTGACATCCCCACGCTCGAAGTGCTGGAAGAGAGCCTGCTCGAATTTCGCGGCGCGCTCGTGCTCGTCACGCACGATCGTTACCTGCTCGATTGCGTTTCGACCACCGTTGTCGGGCTCGACGGCCTTGGCGGCGCCGGGCGCTTCGCCGATTACTCGCAATGGGAAGTCTGGCAGGAAGAACGCGAACGGGCTTCCAAGACAATTGCAAAAACACTTGACCGTGAAACTGCTGTCGGCGGCTCGACAGCATCGACTGCCATTGCGAAAAAGAAGCTTTCCTACCTCGAAGCCCGCGAGTACGCAACCCTCGAGCAACGCATCGCCGAAGCCGAAGATCAGCTTAAGGCCGCCCGTGTCGCCTACGAAGATCCCGCCATCGCCAGCGATGCCGAGCGATTGGTCGCGGCGCAGAGCGAACTGCATGGGGCGCAGCAGCTTGTCGACCAGCTCTACATCCGCTGGGAAGAGCTTGAAAGCAAGATCAACTGATGGTCCTGCGTCATCCCTAAAAGCAGCCGATCTCGGCATTTCGCGCTGCCAGTCGATTACTCCCGGACCGTCGCCAAGCCGGAAGTTGGCCGCCTCGCCAATCTCAGTTGAAGATAAATCGCCATCTCGTCGGTAATCCGGCTTGTCCGTCAGCTATGGCTTTGGCCCGTCCACCCCACAGACCTATTCCGTGATAATTGAGAAATCCGGCCGCGGCCCGGCACCGGCGACCGAGACAAATATTCACAGCAAGAGCCATAAGCTTCCGTTCTAAATCGGCCAGTGGCGGCCCGTTGTATCCAACCCAACCCCAGCCAACAGGCCGCAAGGCGCATTAAGCCGGCTTCGCAAAGTCCCCAGGACTGTTTGCGGTGGCACGCCATTCCGGCTTGCGCTCTTTGGTCGCCTCAGATAGCGCGCGCTTCACACCTGCCACGTCGAAATCAGTGGCGTAGACCGGGCTGCCGGGTTGTTGACGCCATGACTCGTCAAGCCCACCGGCATCAACGCCATCGAATCCGAGCTCGTCTAGCAACCGAAGCACCACCGCCTTGGCCGCTTCGACGTCGCCAGCAATAGGCATGGCTATTCGTCCGGGGGAGCCTGCAGGCCGGCCCAGATCCATGAGATGTTGCGCATAGATGTTATTAAACGCCTTGACCACGGGCCGGCCCAGCTGCTGCGCAACCCACCGGCTCTCGGTCGCGCCAGCTTCGATCCCGTCGATGCGGCCGTCGCGCTGCTGCGCATAGTAGTTGCCGGTGTCTACGACGACCACGTTGTCGGGAACTCCGGCAAACAAATCGGCTGGCAGGTGGGCCACGTTTTTCTGGGGAATCGTGACGATGACCACATCTCCCCTACGAGCAGCTTCGGTGACTGAGACCGGAGTCGCGCCTGTCTCACGGGCCAAGCCGGCGAGCGTTTCGGGACCTCTTGAGTTGGCAACAAAGACTTGATGGCCCAGCGCAGTGAAGCGACGGGCGAGGGTACCACCGATTTGGCCTGCGCCGACGATGCTGATCTTCATATCTGCTCCTTGATGAGTACCTCTAATTGCGATTTCCGGCAGGGTCGGAGACTTGGGAATTGCGGCAGAGTCGGAGCCCTTAGGTGCGTGCCCCGTGTTTGACGATAAAATCCCCACCCAAGCAAAACCGGCTTGGGTGGGGCACCCTAACGATCATTGCCTGGGCCACCCGCCCGCTCGAAGAACACGCCGACCGCCGTCCCGCTCCCCGCACCACGGCGCAGAAACGAAAACCCACGACGCCACGCATCTACAATCTCTCCGGCCGCCCCGCTGTAGCGGCCGTTACTTAAACGATAAGGGGGTGACAGAGTCTCGTTGCAGTTAATACGACATTTTCTCGTTGCAACTACACGCGCCACCTGCAGACACTCTCACCGCTATCGGTACGACTTTGCAGTGACGAACGGCACTTCTGGCAAGCCGGAACGTCCTGAAGAGGAGCGTGTGGCCGTCCGTCTGGCGGCCACACCGCATCACGCACTCCTCATTTGGCATCCTGAAACTCCGGGTAATCGGCGCCAATCGTGGTCTGCCGCCAAGCCTCGAAGTCCTTTTTCATAGCCTCGAGTTTCTTGTATCCCAACTCCAGCGCGGGCTTGCCGAGCAGCAGGTGAAGTGGCGGATTTTCTGAGCTGACAGCTTCGATGATCGCTTCCGCGGCCCGTGCCGGATCTCCCTGCTGCCTGCCGCTTCGTTCATGGGTCTGCCGGCGGCGTTCGCCCGCAGTCGAGGCATAATCGTCAATAACAATTTTGGACTCAAGCAGTGAGCGTCCTGCCCAGTCTGTGCGAAACGGACCCGGTTCTACGATCAGTACCTTAATGCCCAAGGGGGCAACTTCGATCGAAAGCGACTCCGACAAACCTTCCACCGCGTACTTGGTGGCATGATAGTAGCCGGTGGCGGCAAAGCTGACCAAACCACCTATCGAAGAGAAATTCACGATGTGACCGCTGCGCCGCTTGCGCATGCCTGGCAACACAGCTTTTGTGAGGTCGACCAAGCCAAAGAAGTTGGTCTCGAACATCGCACGAACCTGGTCTTCTTCGCCTTCTTCGATTGCCGCGATATAACCATATCCCGCGTTGTTCACCAGCACGTTGATCTGTCCGAACTTCTTCTCAGCCTGCTGCACGGCCTGGGCGATCTGCGCCCGGTTCGTCACATCCAGTTGCACGGCGAGCGCGTCCTTTTCCTTCCCGGAAACGAGTTCCTTCAACTGATCGGGGTTGCGGGCCGTCACTACCGCACGCCATCCCCTGGCCAGCACAAGTCTTGCAAGTTCCTTGCCGAAGCCGGTCGAGCAACCGGTGATAAACCATACCGGCGATTGTTGCTGTGTCATTGCATTCTCCTCCACGTCTTCGATGCATTTCAATTAAGAGCAAACGCTGACGCTCCGGCTGCGAACAGGTCGAGGAGCGGCGGCGTGCGAGCGGAACTCATGCTGAAGGCGGGGCACACCGTCCCCCATTTCCAGTGGCTCTGCTACGCGTACTGCCAAAGGCAAAGTTCGTTCCCGTCCGGGTCTTTGAAATACGAAAGCAGCCCTCCGGGCTCTGACTTGATTGGGCTAGTCGCCACACCTCTGGATTCCAACTCGCGGGTGGCCTCCCGGATATCGGTGACGCCGAGGCTCAAGCGGGCATTGCCATTGCCAGGCAGCGCGTTGCCCGCAGGATTGGGAACGAGTTCAAAGAGCACACCATCGATGTCGAAGCGAGCGACGTAATCCCGAGAAGTGAGATGAAGTCCCAGGATGTCACGATAAAACGCAATAGACTTTTCCATGTCGTTGACGTGGTAATAAACCGCATCGAAAGTGAGCTTGAGACCTTGGGTGGACATTGCAGAACCCTCCTCTCTCAAGGGCCGTCATGTTATGGCGGAAACCGACACGGTAATTCTCTGCCACGGCATCGTCGATTGTCAGTGATGCCGAGCACCCAACAGAATTCAGCGGTCCGTATGCCTTAGCTGCCGACGAAACCCAAACTCCTTTTCCGAAGAGAAACTCGTCTCCCCACCGGCTAGGTTCATTCGGCGCTCCGCAACAGCGTGCAGAATCCCACACTTTCCACCGACGTGAGCAAAAACAGCCGGGCAACCGGACTGCGCGGAGGACACGCAGCCGAACTCCTGGAAATTTGTGCTACAACGCTCAAAATCAATGGGTTGCGAGGGTTAATGCCATTCCAGGCCCCCGGGCGCGACGTAACGCCACGTAGCGCGAACGTGAGGCATTTTACGCGGTCAGTTTCAGGACAACCTACGGTTGGTCAACCATCCGCCGGCTTTCCTCAGTCTTCTGCCCAACCACTGAAAGTCTGGTCGCCTCTCGTTCCGTGACGAATTTATGCCGAGTATTTCCCGCGAGGTGTGCCGAAAGGAAATCGATGATCACTAACCTGACCACGTCGCAAATGGGGGAGTCGAAGCCTCCTTCAGCGGATCGCATTGCTTAAGTCGCGGCGGTCTCACCTACGATCTCCACGCTGGAGGTGATCTGGAATGCTGGGATGAGCGAGCGATACACCGGGCACCTTTGCGCGTACACGCCATGCACACGCTCGACCGTCTCGCGCACCGCGGCCGGATCTTCGGCTTGCAAATGGTGGGTGACATGTACCCGGCGAATGACCAGCACGCCGCCGTCGTCCTCGACTTCCCCGCGGACATCGCAACTGAGGCGGCCGTCTTTTGCGTTGATTTTGCGCGCATCCAGCGCGCCGGCAAAGGTGCCGAGCATTCAACCGCCCAGCGCGGCGATGACGTAGTCGATGGTGGCGGCGTGGGGCTCGGGCAGGCGACTTTCGTCAATGCCGTAGTGTTTGGCAATACCCCCGTGGACGCTGAACATCACGGGCTGTGGTTCTCCTGGCAAGTACGCTCGTCGCAGCGGGCCTTTAATGCGCTCGATGCGTACGTTGGAAGTGTAGGCGATTGCAGTCATTGATTCCTCCGCGTCTACGCCCATGATAATGGAAGGACGGAGTTCGTGGGTTGACTACAGCTAGACTTGCCCCACTCTCGCAGCGACGTTCAAGGACACGCCATTGACATACAGGCATCGACTTGATGGCAGTCTTCTCGAGCCGATCCGGGAGGGTCACGACGGCTCGGTCGCTGAGCCGAAGGGGCAATCCAAAAACTGCCGCCAGTAACCGTCTTGCCCGCGGCGAAGGACATCCACCGCGCTTCCTTGCAGTAGGACCTTTTGCCCGTCGGGCGCGATGCCGTCGATCACCCAGTCGAACATCACCAACGCGGTGTCACCCGAGACAGACTGCGTACGCGGCGTGACCTGCATCGGCAGACGCGGGGCGAGAAAATTGGCGAGCGCAGCGCGGATTTCGGAATGACCGCGCTGCACATTACCGCCGCCGAGATTGAGGACCGCATCCTCGGTATAGCCCGCCACAACCTCGTCGAGGCTGCCCCGGTTGAAGGTAGCGGCGAAGGTTGCCGCAAATTCTTCGGGTTTTGTTGCCAGTGGACGTGTTGTCATACCTTCCTCCGTTCGTTAGTACACTCCGTTTGAAGCGGGCAGACAAAAGGGTCGCTTTCCACGACCCCAAGACCACCCACGGGTGCTTTAGACCTGTCCGAATCCGCCATCGACATTCAACTCAACTCCCGTGATGTATGACGACGCGCCGCTGGCCAGGAACAGGACGGCCTGACCCACTTCCTCGGCGGTGCCGAATCGCTTCAACGGAACTTGCGAAATGATGCTGGCGGCGAAGGCGTCCACCTGGTCCTTGGAGAACCCGAGCTTTCCGTACAGAGGAGTGGCGATCGGGCCGGGGCTGACTACGTTTACGCGAATCCCTCTGGCGGCCAGTTCACCAGCCATCGTCCGGGCAAACGAGCGTACCGCGGCCTTACTGGCGCCGTAAACGCTGGCCGCGGGCAGGCCGGCCTGGTTTGCAATGGATGTGTTCATGATGATCGAGGCGTTGTCGTTCAGGTACGGAATCGCTTTCTGGACGGTGAAGAACACACCCTTGACGTTGATATCGAAGGTCTCGTCGTAGCTCGCTTCTACCACATCGCCAACAGGGGCAAACTTGGCGATGCCCGCGTTGGCAAACAACACATCGATGCGGCCCAGCTTGTTCGCAACCACATCGAACAGCGTGTCCAGGTCGTCCAGTTTGCTGACGTCGGAACGGACTGCGACAATCCCTGGACCGAGCGCCTTGACGGCCTCGTCGAGCGACTTCTGGTCGCGGCCCGAGATCGCGACCTTGGCGCCGGCTTCCTGAAACAACTTCGCGGTTGCCAGGCCGATTCCACTGCTGCCCCCGGTAATGACTGCGACCTTTCCCTCTAGCGATTTCATTGTCCTTTTCCTTTCTTGTTCTGTTGGGCGCCGTTGGCGCCAGTTGACTGGAATGGGTTGGTAGCCGGTCGGATTACTGGGTTAGCATCCGGCCGAGGAACTCGCGGATTGCCTGCGCAATTTCTTGGTGGTGGGTCTCGAGCGCGAAGTGGCCGGTCTC
>Ga0208714_1000205_pt1 | contig 17837 bp, 18 predicted proteins | sample NGESurshal072012_3_FD_184461 | JGI IMG/M metagenome (GOLD analysis project Ga0208714, IMG submission 184461) | Arctic peat soil microbial communities from Barrow, Alaska - NGEE Surface sample 415-1 shallow-072012 (SPAdes) | ecosystem: Environmental > Terrestrial > Soil > Wetlands > Peat ... | reverse complement strand
GTGGTCCAGGCCAGCGTCGCCGGCCCGGCGCGAGCGGCGGCGGCCTACGTCCGCCTCCAGGGCGGCCGCGGCGAGCTCGTGCTCGCGCGCATGCCGGCCGCCCCGCCCGGTCACATCTACGAAGTGTGGCTGAAGCGCGACGGCGAGCCGGTCCGGCCGACGAGTTCGCTGTTCGGCGTGACCTCGGCGGGGACCGCCGCCGTGGACGTGCCCGGGAACCTGCGGAACGTCAGTCAGGTCCTGGTCACCGCAGAGCTGCTGGGAGGCAGCTCGGTGCCCACCAGCGCTCCCGTGATCGTTGCTCGGCTCACGAGCTAGTGGCCCCCCGCGGGAACCACTGAGAGATCAGAGTGATCTGAATCGTGGCGCGGCTCGTAGTGCGTAGAGCCAAGCCAAACACCACCTGGGAGTCGTCATGGGTCTAGACAATCCGCTTCACCTCGCTTTCATCGTCGTTCTGCTGCTGCTGGTGTTCGGAGCCAAGCGACTGCCGGAGATGGGACGTTCGCTGGGCGCCGGCATGCGCGGCTTCAAGGAGTCGATCAACGGCGAGAGCGCCCCGGCTCACCTCGCGGAGATGAGCGCCTCCAGCGCGACCACGCCGGCGGCCGAGGCGGCGCAGCCGGTCGTCGGCGAGCCCGCCCGCCCCCTCTAGCGGGCGAGAGATCGACCCAGGTGAACTGATGCCGACCGCGATTCGCATCCCGACCACTGTCCGCCCGATCTCGCACGACGAGCGGGTGAGCGTGGTGGGCCATCTCGACGAGCTGCGGACACGGATCATCGTGTCGCTGATCGCCGTGGCGGTCGCGTTCGGCATCTGCTTCTGGCAGAACAATCGCCTGCTTCACCTGATCGACAGCCCGCTGGCGCACCAGACGCAGGCGCAGGTCAAGGCCGGGCACGGGCCCCTCGGGGCGACCTACCAGGTCCAGCTGGGCGCCCGCGACGTCGCCGTCCAGCTGCGCTCGGTGGTCGGCATCCTGGGCGCCCCCGGCCAGCACCAGTCGCTCGCGGCGGCGGCGGCGCTGCAGCACGTCGGGGCTGGGCTCGACCGCGACATCAAGCGCCTGTCGGCACCGCCGCAAGGCGACCGGCCGGTGACCCTCGGGATCGGGGAGCCGTTCACGACCACGGTGACCGTGTCGCTGATCGTCGCGCTGATCCTGTCGCTTCCCGTCCTGCTCATGCAGGCCTATGGCTTCATCATGCCGGCCTTCGAGCCGGGTCAGCGGCGGCAGCTGCGCCCACTCCTGTGGGCGATTCCGTTCCTGTTCGTGATCGGCGTCATGTTCGGCTACTTCGTGGTGTTGCCCGCGGCCGTCCATTTCTTCCAGAACTTCAACAGCTCCCAGTTCAACGTCCTCGTCCAGGCCAGCCAGTACTACAAGTTCGCGGCCACGACGATGCTGGCGATGGGCCTTCTGTTCCAGGTCCCGGTAGGGATCCTGGCCATCACTCAGGCCGGGATCATCACCCCGCGCCAGCTGCGCAAGAACCGCCGTTACGCGATCGCGGCCTGCGGTGTGGTGGCGGCGCTGTTGCCCGGCGACGCGATCACGATGCTGCTCGAGACGGTGCCGCTGTACCTGCTCTTCGAGCTCAGCGTGCTGGTCGCCTCGATCGCCGAGAAGCGTGCCCGGAAGCGCCGGCCGGCCGTAGAACCGACCATCGCCGACGCCGCGTAGTCGCACGGCCGGCCGCTCGCCGCCACCCTACAGGCATCGCGCCGGGCGTGTCGGACCTCGGACCTCGGTGGTGTCGTGTCCGGACGTGCGGGGATGCGCGCAGGCGCGGCGCTGTGATACTGCAGTGCGCACCGTGCCCGCCGCACCGTTCACCTCACCGCTTGCCGAGTCGCTGGCCGAAAGTCTGCTCGAGCGCTTCCTGCGCTACGTCAGCGTCGACACGCAGTCGTGCCGTGAGCGCACCTCCTCGCCGAGCACGCCGGGCCAGCTCGAGCTGGGGCGGATGCTCGTTCGCGAGCTGCACGAGGCCGGGATCGCCGACGCGGCCCTCGACGGCAACGGGTACGTGACCGCGACGCTCGCCGCGACCGATCCCGATGCTCCGGTGATCGGCCTCATCGCCCACCTGGACACGAGCCCCGACGCGCCCGGAGCGGGCGTCGTGCCGATCGTCCATCGCGAGTACGACGGGGACGTCCTGGAGCTTCCGCTTGATGGCACGCGCCTGGACCCGGCGGCGATCCCGGAGCTCGTCGCCAAGCGCGGCCACGACATCGTCACGGCCAGCGGCGACACCCTGCTCGGCGCCGACGACAAGGCCGGCGTGGCCGCGATCGTGACCGCAGCCGCCCATCTCGCCGCCCACTCCGAGCTCCCGCGCCCGACGCTGCGAATCGCGTTCACGCCCGACGAGGAGATCGGGGAGGGCGCGACCCTGTTCGACATCGAGCGCTTCGGGGCCGTGTGTGCGTACACGATCGACGGCTCTGAGCTCGGTGAGCTCCAGGACGAGACGTTCACCGCCTCGGAGGTCATCGTCACCGTACGCGGCGTCGAGGTCCATCCCGGTCAGGCCACCGGCAAGCTGGTCAATGCGCTCCGTCTGGCCGCGCGGATCGTCGCGGCGCTCCCGTCGGATCGGCTCACGCCGGAGACCACCTCGGGCCGCGAGGGGTTCATCCATCCCTACGAGCTCACCGGAGGCGCGGCCCACGCGCAGATCCGCACGATCGTGCGCGACTTCGATGACGAGCTGCTCGAGCGCCACATCGAGCTGCTGCGGGCGACGGCCACGGAGATCGTCGGCGCCGAGCCCAGGGCGCGCCTCGAGTTCGAGGTCCGGCCGCAGTACCGGAACATGCGCCACTACATCGACCGCGTGCCCTATGTCGTCGAGGCTGCCGAGGCGGCCATCCGCGCCGAGGGGATCGAGCCCCTGCGCGGGCCGATCAGGGGCGGTACCGACGGGTCGCGGCTCAGCGAGATGGGCCTGCCGACGCCGAACATCTTCGACGGCGGGCACGAGTACCACTCGGTCCGAGAATGGGCCTCGCTCCAGGACATGGCCGCGGCCGGGGCGACGATCGTGCGGCTGGCCGAGGTCTGGGCGCGGCTGGAGGCGCGGGACGTGGACGCACGCGTGGCCGGCTAGGCTGCGCGTCATGAGCCCATCCGGTCCATCCTCGCTGGCGTCGCTCGACGGTGTGATCATGGCCGCCGCTGAGGCCTCGATCCCGGCCACCGACGAGGGCCTGCTGCGCGGCGATGGCGTCTTCGAGGTGATCCGCGTCTACGACGGGCAGCCGTTCGCATTCGAGGCCCACCTGCGACGGCTGCAGAGCTCGGCCGACAACCTCCGCCTGCCGCTCGACCTCGAGTCGGTCCGCGCCGACGCCCACCGGCTGCTCGCCGACGCGGGCGGCGGACCCGATCACGACGCACTACGGATCGTGATCACCCGCGGCGGCCGGCGGCTGCTGCTGACCGAGGCGATCCCCCCGACGCGGGAGACGATCCGCCTTGCCTCGGTCACATACGCCCCGACGCGGATCCTCGACGGCGTCAAGTCGCTGTCGTACGGGCCGAACATACTCGCCACGCGTCTCGCGCAGGAGCGCGGCTACGACGAGGCGCTGCTGGTGACGCCGCACGGGCGTGTGCTCGAGGCGCCGACGAGCTCGCTGTTCTGGGTCAAGGACGGCAGCCTGCTCACGCCGCCTCTCGAAGATCACATCCTCGCCTCGATCACGCGAGCGCTGGTGATCGAGGAGGCGCACGCCTCCGAGCAGGCGTGCACGCTGCCCGACCTCGCGGCGGCCGACGAGGTGTTCCTGGCCTCGACGATCCGGGAGGTCCAGCCCGTCGTGGCCGTCGACGACACCGTGTTCGACGGCTCCGGTCCGGTCACCGCGCGCACGGCCGCCTCGGTGCAAGAGCGGATCCGCTCCGAGCTCGCGGGCTGATGCCGGCGCTCGGCGCCGGGGCGCCCAGCTCGCCCCGGGGGACCGGGCGGTGAGGGTTCTGACCGTGGTCGGCAACCGGCCCCAGTTCATCAAGGCCGCCGCCGTCTCGCCCCAGCTCCGCCGCCACCACGAGGAGGTGATGGTCCATACCGGCCAGCACTTCGACGACGACCTGTCGGCCGTGTTCTTCAGCGAGCTGGGGTTGCCCGCGCCCGAGCGGCAGTTGAACGTGTCGCTGGGGTCCAACACCTCGCAGGCCGGCCGGATGCTGCTCGCGCTCGAGCCCGTCCTGGACGAGACCCGCCCGGACGTGGTGCTCGTGTACGGTGATACGAATTCGACTCTGGCCGGGGCGATCGCGGGCGCGGATGCCGGCGTTCCCGTCGCCCATGTCGAGGCGGGCATGCGCTCGTTCGACCGCACCATGCCCGAGGAGCGCAACCGGGTGCTCACCGACCACACCGCGGCGCTGCTGCTGTGCTCGAGCGCCACAGCGGTCGGGAACCTGGAGGCCGAGTCCGTAGCCGGCGAGGTTGAGCTCGTCGGTGATGTGATGGTCGACGTCGCCCATCGGGTCCAGCCTCGGGCCCGCGCGCGCCTCGACCTGCTGCAGGCGCGCTCTCTCACACCCGGGAGCTTCGTGCTCGCCACCGCGCACCGGGCCGGCAATGTCGATGACCCGGCACGACTGGCCGCGCTCGTCGAGCTGTTGCTCGCCGTCCCGGACCCGATCGTGCTCCCGCTGCATCCCCGCACGCGGCTGCGGCTCGAGGCGACCGGGCTGCTCCAGCGCCTGGAGGGCGCCGCGAGCATCCAGTTGACGCCGCCCCTGGGCTACGTGGAGCTGACCGCGCTGCTGTGCAACGCCCGGGCCGTGCTGACCGACTCCGGCGGTCTCCAGAAGGAGGCGTACCTCGCCGGCGTTCCGTGCGTGACCCTGCGCCCGAGCACCGAATGGACCGAGACCGTGGAGCAGGGGTGGAACGTGCTCGTCGACCTGGACACCGAGGCCGCCCTCGCCGCCCTGCTGCGGACCACGCCGGCCGAGCGTCCGGAGCTCTACGGCGACGGCCGGGCCGGGGACCGCGTCGTCGCCGCTCTTACACTGCGGTACGGATGAGGCAGCGGATCTCGTGACCGTGGCGGCGCTTCGGATCGGCGTAGTCGGCCTGGGCTACTGGGGTCCCAACCTGGCCCGGAACTTCGCAGCGCTGCCCGGCTGCGAACTGGCCTGGTGCTGCGACGCCTCGGTCCAGGCGCGGGCGCGGATCGCGCCCCAGTTCCCCGGCGCCCGCTTCACGGCGGAGCTGGAGGACCTGCTCGCGGATCCGGCGCTCGACGCGATCGCGCTGGCTACGCCGGTCCCCACCCACGCCGACCTGGCCGTGCGCGTGCTCGAGGCCGGCAAGCACTGCTTCGTCGAGAAGCCGCTGGCGCAGTCCGTCGCCGGCGCGGAGCGCGCGGTGGAGGCGGCGCGCGCCGCCGGTCGCGTGCTGATGGTGGGGCACCTGCTCGAGTACCACCCCGGCGTGCGCAAGCTCAAGGAGCTGGCCGACACCGGCGAGCTCGGTGACCGGATCTACTACATCTACGGCAACCGGCTCAACCTCGGCAAGCTGCGCGCGGACGAGAACGCGCTCTGGAGCCTGGGAGCCCACGACGTCTCGGTCGTGCTCTACCTTGCCGGCGAGGAGCCGGTGGACATCGTCGCCCACGGTGAGTCCTACGTCCGCGACGGCGTCGAGGACGTCGTGTTCTGCTTCCTGCGGTTTCCGTCCGGACTCTCGGCCCACCTGCATCTCTCGTGGCTCGATCCGCACAAGGAGCGCCGGTTCACGGTCGTCGGCTCGCGGCGCATGGCCACGTTCGACGACATGGCGCTCGAGGGCAAGCTGAAGGTGTACGACAAGGGGTTCGACGAGGATGCCCGGACCTACGGCGAGTACATCACCAGGACGGGCGACATCTTCTGCCCGAGCATCCCCAATCTCGAGCCGCTGCGGATCGAGTGCGAGCACTTCGTGGAGTCGGTGCGCAGCGGACATCACCCGCGCTCGGACGGCGCCAGCGGACTGCGCGTCGTGCGCGTGCTCGAAGCGCTGCAGCGCTCACTCGACGCCTCCGCCCGCCCGGCCGGGGATCGTGTCTGACGACGTGGCCGCCGGCGGACTGCCGGCACCGGGCGTGCATCGGGGAGCGCACGTCGACCCCGGGGCGATCCTCGCCGCCGATGCCACGGTCGGGCCGGGTACGGTGCTGGCAGCCGGGGTGCGCATCGGGCCGGGCGCGGCCATCGGAGCCGGGGCGATGATCCACTGTGGGACCGAGGTCGGGGCGGGCTGCCTGGTCGAGGACGGCGCGATCCTGGGCAAGCGCCCGCGGCTGCGGGCCCGCTCGAACGCGCCGCGCTCGGAGCTCGCCCCGCTCGTCGTGGAGGACGGCGCGACCGTGTGCAGCGGAGCGATCGTCTACGCCGGGGTGCGGATCGGCGCCGATGCGATCATCGGCGACCAGGCGCACGTGCGCGAGCGGGCGACGATCGGCGAGCGCACCGTGATCGGCCGCGGCTCCTCGGTCGAATACGACGCCCGCGTGGGGGCTCGGGTGATCGTGCAGACGAACGTGTACGTGACGGCCGGCACGGTGATCGAGGACGACGTGTTCATCGGTCCGTCGGTCGTGACCACCAACGACGACACGATGGGCCGCCATCCCCGGGGCGAGCCCTCGCCCGGACCGCACTTCCGTCGCGCCTGCCGGGTCGGCGGCGGGGTCGTGATCGTTCCCGGCGTCGTGATCGGCGAGGAGGCGTTCATCGCCGCCGGCGCGGTCGTGACCGCCGACGTCGCCGACCGGGCCGTCGTGATGGGCGCGCCGGCGCGGTTCGTCCGCGAGGTCGGCGAGGCGGACCTGCTCGAGCGCTGGCGCTGAGCCCGCCGGTCAGGGTTGCGGGCGCCAGGGCGCCGGGGCGCCGGTCAGGGCTGCGGGCGCCGGTCCGTCGCCGGGTCCGCGGCGGCGCCTGCGCCGGAGGCCGCCGGCAGGGCATCCTCGATCGAGTAGGCGGCGAACTCGTCGAACAGCTCGCGCAGGCGATCGAGCACGGCCGCGGTCGTGCGCAGCTCCTGATCGCTGAAGTCGGCCAGCGCCGCTCGCCAGCGTGGCTCGAGCGATACGCGGCGCTGCTCGATCACGGCGCGACCGCGCCCGGTCAGCGAGGTCAACACGATGCGCTTGTCGTCCTCGGAGCGGACCCGGTCGACGAGCCCGGCGGCTGCGAGGCTGTCCAGCATCTGGGTCACGGTGGCGGCGGAGACGTCTGCCGTGCACGCGAGCTCGCGTGCCGACAGCCGCCCGTGCTCGCCGAGTCCGAACAGCAGCCCGTACTGGGCGTAGCTGATCGTTCCCGGCCGATGCGTGTCACGGCCGCGCAGGCGGCGCACCGCGGCCATCGCGGCCTTGAAGGACCGGCCGACGAGCTCGGCCCCCGACGGGTCTGTCGTGCCCGCAGCGGCCATGGGGGCCTCCTGGGCGCCCGCGGGGCGGCCCGGGGGGCGGGCGCGGGGGCGGGCGCCCGCCGGTGGGGCCGGAGCGGCACCCGGGGCCGGAGCGGCGCTCACGCCGCGACCGCCTCCGCGACCGCTTCGGCGGGGATGGACTCGGCATCGCGCTTGGCCGCGCGGGCATCGCGCTCGGCGCGCACGAGCACGATGCAGGGAATGATCGCCAGCGCGGTGATCCCGGCCGACCACCAGAACGCGGTGCCGTAGGCGGCGGCGGCGCCGGCCTGGGTGTGGACGCCGACGAGAGCACGCTGCAGCACGACCGCCAGCACCGCCGTCCCGATCGAGCCCCCGACCCGCTGGAGCACGTTCAGCTGGGGTGTCGCGTCGGAGATCTCAGAGCGCTCGAGCGAGGCGAACGCGGCCGACATGGCCGGCATGAAGGCGAATCCGATCCCCATGCCGCGCAGCAGCATCGCCACCGACAGCCACGCGATCGGGGTGTGGGCGCCGATGAAGCCGAACGGGATCGTGGTCACCGCGGTCACGATCACGCCGAACAGCGCCAGCGGGCCGCCGCCGTAGCGGTCGGTGAGCTTGCCGGCCAGCGGCATCGCCAGCGCCATGCCCAGGCCCTGGGGCGCCGTCAACAGGCCGGTGTCGATCACGCTCATGTGTCTGATCTCCTGCCAGTAGAGCGGCAGCAGGATCATGCCGCCGAACAGCGCCGCGCCGAGGCAGAACATCGCGATCGAGGCGGAGGAGAACGTGGGCCGGCGATAGAGGCGCAGATCGAGCAGCGGGCGCGGCACGCGCAGGGCATGGAAGGTGAACAGCGCCACGAGCCCGAGACCGGCGAAGATCGGCACGACGACTTTGGTGGCGGTGAAGCTGCCGGTGACGCCGATCTCCGCCAGACCGTAGGTGAGGAGCGGCAGTCCGGTGGCCATGAGCGCGAATCCGAGGATGTCGAGGCGCCCGGCCGGCGCCGGCTTGGGGCTGGGCAGGATCCGCGCCCCGGCGATCACCGCCACGGCGCCGATCGGGACGTTGACGTAGAAGATCCAGCGCCAGCTCAGGTTCTGCACGATCAGACCGCCGAGGGTCGGCCCGAGGATCGGCGCAAGCATCATCGGCACCGCGACGATCGACATCACGCGCCCCATCCGCTTGGGCCCTGCGGCCTCGGCCATCATCATCTGCCCGATCGGCAGGATCATGCCGCCGCCGAGGCCCTGGATCACCCGGAACACGGTCAGCTCCGTGGTCGAGGTGGCCAGGCCGCACAGCATCGATCCGGCCACGAACAGAACCAGCGACACGAGGTAGACAGGCTTGGGGCCGAACCGGCGGGCGGCCCAGCCGGAGACGGGGATCACGGCCGCCAGCGCGAGCATGTAGCCCGTCACCACCCACTGGATCTGGGCGATCGTGCTGTGCAGGTCGTGGCTCAGCGTGGCCAGCGCCACGTTGACGATCGTCGTGTCGAGGATCGACATCATCGAGCCGAGGATCACCACGGCGCTGATGCGCCACACGTATGCGTCGATGCGGTTGTCCGCGCTCGCCATCGCGATCCCCTTTCTGCGGGCCCGATCCGTAAGGTGCCGAAAGATTAGGTACCGAACGACCTGGTTGTCAAGGGCTCGGGTCAGGTGAGCGGGGCTCCGGGCCCGCCCGTCGGCGCAAACCCGCGCCAGAGGCAGGAGTTGGGCCTCGACGTCCGGCCCGTCGGGCACTATGCCCGGCCCGTGTCTGCGCTCCGGTCGGTCGCTCATCCCTCCTCGAATCTGCGCGCGTGGCAGCAACGAGCGCTGGCGGCGATGTCCGTCTGGCGGGACGGGAGCTTCCTGCTCTCCGCCGCGCCGGGGGCGGGCAAGACACGGCCGGCGCTGGAGCTCGCCCGCCGCGAGCTGAGCGCCGGAACGATCGGCGCGGTCGTCGTCGCGTGCCCGACCGCACCGCTGACGCGGCAATGGGCGCGGGCTGCGGCCGAGCTCGGGCTCGACCTCGTCCCCGACTCCGATTCGCCCCGGGCGCCGAGCGGGTTCCAGGGCGTCTCGATCACCTACGCCCGGGTGGCGAGCGCACCGCTGCGCTGGCGCCGCGGGCTGCCGCGGCGCGTCCTCGTGATCGCCGACGAGGCCCACCACCTGGGCGAGGACCTGGCCTGGGGTGAGGGGTTCTCGACCGCCTTCGGGGAGGCGTCGCGGTGGCTGCTCTTGTCCGGGACCCCGTTTCGCTCCGACGCCGCCACCATCCCCGGAGTCAGCTACGACCACGACGGTCTCGCCGAGCCCGACATCTCCTACACCTATGCCGACGCCGTCCGGGACGGGGTCTGCCGCCCGGTCTGCTTCGTCGCCTACGACGGGACGCTCTCGTGGCGCAGCGGCGACGACGTGATCGAGTCGAGCTTCGAGACCGTGCTGTCGACCCGCGAGGCGAGCCGCCGCTACCGCACCGCGATCTCGACCGAGCTGCCGGACGGGCTGCCCCGGATCCTGCGCGAGGCGGACGAGAAGCTGCGTGGGCTGCGACACGCGGGGCACCGTGACGCCGGCGGCCTGGTCATCGCCGCCGACTCCGAGCATGCCCGCCGGGTGGCCGGACTGCTGCGTGAGGTGACCGGCCGCTCGCCGCTGGTCGTGCTGCACACCGAGACCCAGGCCGCCGCCAAGCTGGCCGCGTTCACCCACTCGCGGGATGCCTGGATCGTCGCGGTCAACATGGTCTCCGAGGGGGTCGACATCCCCCGGTTGCGCGTCGGGGTCTACGCCACCGCCGCAAAGACGCCGCTCGTGTTCCGCCAGATCGTGGGGCGGTTCGTGCGCACGATTCCCGGTCGCCCGCTCGAGCCGAGCTGGCTGTACATACCTGCCGATTCGGTGCTGCGCGACCACGCGAGCGCGATCGAGACGGAGCTGCGGCAGTCGCCGCGCAAGATCGCCGAGGATGACGAGGGCTTCGAACCTGAGGAGCGGCTGCGCACCGAGCCCCACGAGACGCTCCACTTCGAACCGCTCAGCGCCGACGTCGCGCCGCAGATGACGCTGTTCGGGTCGCCCGCTCCCGCCGTGCCGGCGCCCGTGGCGACGGCGCCCCCGGTGCCCGTGGGACCCGCGGCAACCCGAGGACCGGATCGGGCCGGCGAAGCGTGGGGCGAGGTGCCGGCGTTCGAGCGCCGTGCGCTGCTGCGGGCCGAGCGCCACCGGCTCGTCTCGGATCTCCGTCGCCGCGACTCGAGCTCGCATCGCGAAATCAACGCGTGGCTCAATCGGACGCTCGGCATCACGAGCGTCGAAACCGCGACGTTGGAGCAGCTCGAACGTTCGATCGAGCTGTTGGTCGCGAAGCTGACGCGCCGGCGCTGACGGGCGCCGGGCGCGGGCAGAGGACCGGGGCGCGGGGCGCGGGGTCAGCCGGCGACCGGAGCGGCGCCGGGGTCAGCCGACGACTGGAGCGGCGCCGGGGTCAGCCGACGACTGGAGCGGCGCCGGCCATGCCCTTGCTCGCCTCGGTCCAGACGATCTCGTCGCGGCTCGGGCCGACGCCGATCAGGGCGATCGGCACGCCGACGTGGTCGGCCACGAACTCGAGGTACTCGCGAGCCGCCACCGGCAGATCGGATTCGCTACGGCACTCGCTCAGATCCTCCGACCAGCCGGGCAGCTCGATGTACTCGCCGGACGCGTGGTGCAGCACGCTCTGGTGGTAGGGGAAGTAGTCGAACTCGGCCCCCTCGGCGCCGCGGTAGCGCGTGCAGACGCTGATCCGGTCGAGGCCCGAGAGCACGTCGAGCTTCGTCACGGCGAGCGCGGTGAGCGAGTTGATGCGGGCGGCGTAGCGCAGCGCGACGAGGTCGAGCCACCCCACCCGGCGCGGCCGGCCGGTGGTGGTGCCGTATTCGCCGCCGCGCTCGCGCAGCAGATCGGCGAGCTCACCGTCGAGCTCGGTCGGAAACGGGCCCGCCCCGACGCGGGTGCCGTAGGCCTTGGTGATGCCCCAGACCTCGTCGATGTCCTTGGGCCCCACGCCGGCGCCGATGCAGGCCGCCCCGGCGACGGGATTGGAGGACGTGACGAACGGATACGTCCCGTGGTCGATGTCGAGCAGCGCACCCTGCGCGCCTTCGAATACGACCAGGGCGTCCTCGTCGAGCATGTCGAGCACGAGCCGGCTGGTATCGGCGATGTAGGGCTCGAGGCGGTGTCCGTAGATCAGATAGTCATCGGTCATCGCCTGCAGGTCGAGCTTGGGGTCACGGACGAACGGGCGCAGCGACAGCCGCTTGGGCTCCAGCGCGGCGACGATCTTCTTCTTCAGGATCTTCCCGTCGAGCAGGTCCTGTACCCGGATGCCGAGCCGCGCGGCCTTGTCGGCGTAGCACGGGCCGATCCCGCGCCGCGTGGTCCCGATCTGGAGCTTGCCGAGCTTGGCCTCGCCGGCGTGGTCGAGCATCATGTGGTACGGCATGATCAGGTGGGCGTTGGCCGAGATCCGCAGGCCGCTCGTGTCGACCCGGCGCCGGCGCAGCTCGTCGAGCTCGTCGGTGAGCACCTTGGGGTCGATCACCACGCCGTTGCCGATCACGCACAGCTTGCCGGGGTGCAGGATGCCCGACGGCATCAGGTGAAGCTTCCAGGTCTGACCGTCGCGGACGATCGTGTGCCCGGCGTTGTTGCCGCCCTGGAAGCGCACGATCGCATCCGCCCGCTCAGCGAGCAGATCGGTGATCTTGCCCTTGCCCTCGTCGCCCCACTGGGCGCCGACTATCACGATTCCTGGCATGCGGGCTCAGTGTACGTGGGGGCGCGGGTGCCAGGGGGGGCAGGCAGGGTCAGGCGGCGTGAGGCCCCATGCGCCGGTCCTCGCCGTAGACCGGCAGCTCGTCGCACATCTCCGTCAGACGCGAGACGGTGCGGGCCGTGATCTGGTCCTGCAGCTCCTCGCGGTCGGTGATGTTGGTGGTGATCACGATCGACTTCTCGTCCTCATAGCGGGAGTTGACGATCGAGTACAGCTCCTCGAGCACCCAATCGGTGGTGCGTTCGGCGCCGACATCGTCGATGTGCAGCAGGTCGACCGCGGTGAGCCGGTCGAGCAGGTCCACGTGCGAGCGTTCGGCGCGATGGGTGTCGCGGATCTCGTTCAGCAGCCGCGGCAACGAGTAGATGGCCACGGATCGGCCGGCCTTCGCCGCGGCCTTGGAGACGAGCATCGCCAGCGTGGTCTTGCCCGTGCCGACCGGTCCCATGAACCACAGCCCCCGGCCGGCGTCGAGCTGGTTGTCGATCTTGTCGGCAAAGCGGCGCACGTGGGCGACGACGGGCCGATCGATCTCCGTCACCGGCGGCCGGTCGAACGCGACGTCGCGGTAGCGCCGCGGAATCACCGCGGACAGGGCGCGGGCCTGGTTGTGGGCGATCTGGTGGCGACGGCAACGGCAGTCGAACGCCGTGTTGGTCTCCTCGTCGTAGATGAACCCGGAGCCGTCGCAGACCCCGAACTGGCAGCGGTCGCTCATCAGCCGAACCGCTCCCCGGCGTAGTTCATGAACTTGGGGAACTCGTTGCGGAACGTGAGCACGATGTCCCCGACCGGCCCGTTGCGGTGCTTGGCCACGATGATGTCCGCCTCGCCGGGTCGCTCGGACTCCTCCTTGAGGTAGTACTCCTCGCGATAGATGAACATCACCAGGTCCGCGTCCTGCTCGATCTGGCCCGATTCGCGCAAGTCGGAGAGGATCGGCTTCTTGTCGCCGCCCCGCTGCTCGACCGCGCGGCTCAGCTGCGACAGGGCGATCACGGGCACGTTCAGCTCGCGGGCGAGCGACTTCAGTCCGCGGCTGATCTGGCCGACCTGCTCGACGCGGCTCTCCACCCGGCCCTCATGGCGCATCAGCTGCAGGTAGTCGACGATGATCAGCCCGAGACCCTTCGGCATCTGGTTGTGCAGGCGCCGCGCCTTGGCGCGGATTTCCAGCACCCCGGTGTCGCTGGAGTCGTCGATCCACAGCGGCGCCTCGGCCAGCCGCTGGCAGGCCTGCAGGATCGACGCCCAGCGACCCTCGGCCACCCGACCCTTGCGAAGCTCCTCGCCCTTGATCTTGGCCTGGGAGGCGACGAAGCGCTGGGCGAGCTCCGACTCGGACATCTCGAGTGAGAACAGCGCCACCGCGTGGTCCTCGAGCACGGCGTTCTCCGCGATGTTCGTCACCAGGGCCGACTTGCCCATCGAGGGGCGGGCGGCGAGGATGATCAGGTTGCCGGGCTGGAAGCCGCCGGTCAGCGCGTCGAGATCCTTGAACCCCGACGGCGTGCCGGTGAGCGGCGTCTTGGCAATCGACAGGCGGTGGAGCTTGTCCGTCTCCTGGTCGAGGATCTCGGCGATCGCCCGGAACCTCTTCTGGCGGTCGTCGTGTGCGACCTCGAGGACCGCCCGCTCGGCCTGCTCGACCAGCTCCTGGGCCGGCGCCTCGCGGGAGATCACGCTGGCCTGGATCTCATACGAGGTCTGCAGCAGCGACCGGAGCTGCGCGTTGTCGCGCACGATCCGGCCGTACTCCCGCGCATGTCCCGCCGCGGGCACCCACCCAGCCAGCTCGTCGATCGCCTCCGGGCCGCCGACCTCCTCCAGTTTGCCATGCTGGCGCAGCGTCTCCGCCACGGTCAGGTGGTCGATCTTGCGGTCGCTCTGATGCAGCTCGAGCATCGCCGCGAACACATATCCGTGCTGCTCGCGGTAGAAGTGCTCCGGCCGCAGGTGCTCCTCCACCAGCAGCCCGTACAGGTGGCGCTCATCGAGCAGCACGGCCCCGAGCACCGACTTCTCGGCCTCGAGGTTGTGCGGCGGGACGGCGATCGGGGCAGCGATACTCATCGGTCTCCGAGTCTAGATTCGAGCCCGGCGCCCGAACGGCCGCGATCCCGCAAGCAGCGACGGAATTCGTGGCGGCTTATCCGAGGGGAGCGGCTGGGCGTACGGCAGGCGGCGGCGCCGTCAGCGCTGCTCGACGACCATCGTCTTGACCGCCGCGGTCACACCGTCGGCGATCTCGACGACCACCATGTAGGTGCCGATGTGACGGATCGGCTCCTCGAGGTGGATCTTGCGGCGGTCGATGCGAATGCCGCGCGCATCGCGGATCGCGTCCGCGATGTCCGCTGTGGTGACCGATCCGAACAGCCGGCCGTCGTCGCCGGCCTGCTGCGGGATCGTGAGCACCGTCCGCCCGAGCGTGGCGGCGTTCTCCTGGGCTCGCTCCTCAGCCTCACGCTTGACCCGCTCCGCCGCATCCCGGCGACGGCTGGCGGCCTCGATCGACCCGCGCGTCGCGGGTTCGGCGAGCTTGCGCGGCAGAAGGTAGTTGCGCAGGTAGCCGGCGGAAACGTCCACCACGGTCCCGCGCTCACCGAGCGACTCGACGTCTTGGAGCAGGATTGCCTGGGCCACGACGGCCTCCGTCAGCGGTCGCGGTCGCGGTCGCCGCGGTCGCCGCGACCACCGCGCTCACGATGGTCGCTGCCGCCCTCGGCCACGTAAGGCAGGAGGGCGAGTTCGCGCGCACGCTTCACCGCACGCGCGACCTGGCTCTGATGACGTCGGCAGGCTCCGGTGATCCGTCGCGAGCGGATCTTGCCGCGCTCGGATATGAACCGGCGCAACGCGGACACGTCCTTGTAGTCGACCTGGTCGATCTTGTCCCGGCAGTACGGGCAGGGCTTACGCCGGCCGGAGGTCGGCCCGCCCTTCCTGTCCCGCCGGCGTACCGGCCGTCTGCGTTGCTTTGCCACCTGAAATTACCTCTACTTGCTGCTCCGGACCGAGCTACGCGGTCATCTGTTTGGTCTCGCGCCTCAGAACGGAATGTCGTCGTCGGCGACTCCGGCACTCACGGGAGCGGACTCGAAATCGCCGGTGTCGATCGGGACGTCGCTCTCCGCAGCGCGGACGTTGCCGGAGAACCCGTTCCCGTTGACCGCCTCATCGCGCCCTCCGAGGAACTGCACGGAATCAGCGATGATATCGACCGACTGCCGCTTTTGCCCCTCGACCTCGTACTCGCGCCACTCGAGCCGGCCGTCGATGGCCACCGGGCGACCCTTCGACAGGTAGCGACCGCAGTTCTCGCCCTGGGCGCCCCACACAGTCACGTCGAAGTAATTGGGCTTGTCCTCCCACTCTCCGGTGGCGTTGTTCTTGCGCCGCGTGTTGCAGGCGATGCGCAGCTTGCAGATCGACATACCGCTGCCGGTGGAGCGCAGTTCCGGGTCGCGGGTCAGGTTTCCGGTCATCACTACCCGGTTGATATTGGTGGCAGCCATGCTCGAGGCTCCTTTCCAGGGATCGTTGTAAAGCCTGTAGGCGAGTCTAGGCCCGGCGCGGTCGGCATCCGGGGGCGTGCCCGGAAAATGGTCGGAAACGTTTCGGTCCCGACGCCAAGCGGTCACGTGCCGACACGAACTCGTGCCACTTCGACCCGATCGCGGGGTGTGGCGCGCCGGGGCGGGTGTGGCGCGCCGGGGCGGGTGTGGCGCGCCGGGGCGGGTGTGGCGCCGTCCGGACGGGCGGGCCGGACTCAGGCGCCGGCGCCGTACTCGGCGGCGGGCGCGGCGGCGACAGTCGCGGGGACCGGGCGCGGATCCGGGGGCGGCGGCGTTCCCGGCAGAACCTTGATGATCCGGAACCGGATCACCCCGTCCGCGATGTGGAGATAGTGGCTCAGCGTCTCGAGCAGCGCCGTCGGACCGGCGAACTGCAGCAGGTGGTACTCGGCGTCGGTCTTGTGGCCGATCTCGTACGCCATCGGTCGCGTGCCCCAGTCATCGTTGCGCTCGACCTTGCCGCCGCCATCGGCGATCGCCGCCTCGACGTCGGCGAGGATCTTGGCGCGCTGTTCTTCCTCCGCACTGGTGGAGAGCATCAGCATCAGGTCGTAGATGAGGGGCGGCTTGGTCATAGGCGAGGCCAGGACGGCGGCCGACTATAGCAACGGTACCCTGAGGCACATGGCTCCCCGGGACGAGCTCCCGATCCTCGAGCCGGCCGACGGCCGTGCCTGGGAGCGCTGGCTCGAGCGCCATCACGCTGACTCCCCGGGTGTCTGGCTGAAGCTGGCCAAGAAGGGCGCGGGAGTCGCCACCGTCACCTACGCCGAGGCACTCGAGCTCGCCATCTGCTTCGGCTGGATCGACGGGCAGAAGGCCGCCCACGACGCCCGATTCTGGCTCCAGCGCTTCACCCCCCGCGGCCGCCGCAGCAAGTGGTCGCAGGTCAATCGCGACAAGGCCACCCAGCTGATCGCCGGACAGCGGATGAGGCCGGCCGGGCTTTCGGCGGTGCGAGCGGCCCAGGAGGACGGCCGCTGGGACGCCGCGTACGAGCCGCAGGGGTCCGCCGGCGTTCCCGAGGACTTCCAGCGGGCACTGGACCGCGACCCCGCCGCCCGGGCCTTCTTCGAGACCCTGACCGGCGTGAGCCGCTACGGGTTCCTGTACCGGATCAGCGACGCCAGGCGGCCGGAGACGCGGGCGCGGCGGATCCGGCAGTACGTGGCGATGCTGAGCGAGGGGCGGACGCTGCGGTAGGGCCGGGGCCGCCCCGCGCGGGTGGTCGATCCGGCGCATCGACCGAGGGCAGCCAGCGGTGTGGCATCGCTGGTGCCCGCTGAGGGCCGGCGTGGAAACGGCGGCTGAGGAGGGGGAGCGAGGCCCGGCGCTCCCAGTTTGGCTACCGGGCGTCGGGGGTGCTTAAGTCGACAAACCACACCGCTGCGAAGGTTCCTCGGCCATCTAAGCGCCCTGGAGACGCTTAGATGGACAACGAGCGTCACACGGGTAGCAGTTTGTCGACTTGCGCACCGTCACGCGCGGCAGGCTCTCTTTCCCAGTCGCCGTTCCGGCCCGACTCACCCGGGCCGCCCCGATCGTAACCCGCACCGACCCGGCGTCCACGCTGCCACCATCGCCGACGGCCGGAACCGCCGGCCTACCTGAGGTCCGCCAGCTCCTTCTTGCGGATGTCGTCGAGCTGCTCGTCCACCCAGTGCCCCGGGTCGCGGGCGGTGACGATGGCCTTGAGTCCCTCATGGCGGCGCTCACGCTCGGTCACGCGCATGGTCAGGGCGGCGTGGATGGAGTCGGCCAGCTCCTGGATATCGAAGGGGTTGACCGAGAGGGCGAACTCGCCGAGCTCCTCGTGGGCGCCGGTGTTCTCGGACAGGATCGAGACGCCGGCGCGCTCGTTGACCATCGGCCCTTCCTTTGCGACCAGGTTCATGCCGTCGAACATGGCGTTGACCATCAGCACGTCGTAGTGCTTGTAGGCGGCGACGGCCTCCTCGAGGTCGTCGCGGAGCTTGAGCTGGATCGGCATCCAGTCCGGGGAGCCGTGGCTGTGGTTGA
>Ga0208714_1000204_pt1 | contig 17876 bp, 16 predicted proteins | sample NGESurshal072012_3_FD_184461 | JGI IMG/M metagenome (GOLD analysis project Ga0208714, IMG submission 184461) | Arctic peat soil microbial communities from Barrow, Alaska - NGEE Surface sample 415-1 shallow-072012 (SPAdes) | ecosystem: Environmental > Terrestrial > Soil > Wetlands > Peat ... | reverse complement strand
TGATCGATGCGGACAATTTGCTGGTGGCGAGCGATGACGCGGGTCTTCACGGTGGTAACGCGTTGCAGGTCGGCAAGCAGGCCGCGATCGCTGATTCCCAAATCGCGCAGGCAGGATCGCAGCACGCGGCCTGCATCGTCATCGACTGACTTCGCGCCGCTTTTCTTGGCACCGATAACACCAAACATTTCAACTTGAGCGCCCAAGCCGCGTAAGTTTGCAGCAACGTTCCCCGCGCCGCCCAGGCAATCGGTTTGCGAGACAAAATCGACGACCGGCACGGCCGCCTCTGGCGACAAGCGGTTGGCGGTACCCCACAGATAGCGATCCAACATCAAGTCGCCCAACACACCGATGCGGATTTTGCGGAAGCGCGGCAGAAGGCGCAAGAGGCGCACAATAAAATTGGGGGATTCCGGTTTCATCTCAGGATTTCCAAGGAAATATCATGCCGTAGCAATAGTCGCTTCTTCGGGTAGCATCACCGGAATATCGTCGCGAACGGGATAGACGCGCTGACAAGCATCACATTGCAATCCGGATTCGTCGGGAAGCAGCAGAACGGGTTTGCGGCAAATAGGGCAAACCAGGATGGCCAGGAGTTCCTTGGAAACGGGCATTCGCAGCTCCGAGTAGGTGCTATCTGATTGATGCTTCGAACGTCTAAGGCATCATCAGGGGTGAAAGTCCGAGAACATAGCGAGCCATTCGGCACCGCTTGAACTGGAACCATTGTGAACCATTTATGAGACTGCTGCAGATCAACCTCGACTGTAACAAACTGTGTTGCGAAGCAGCAAGTTAAGGTGACTCACGACGGACAGATAGTTGGGCAAGAAAGAGACATTTTGGTTACCATAAAATTGCCGCGCCTGCCTGCTATTCAGCCAGACTGATCGGGGTATCTATGAAACGAATTCTCGTTCGCTTTCTTTTGCTCCTTGTTCTCCCTGCTTTTGTCGCCAACGCGCAGAGTCCTACCCCATCCGCCACAACTGCCAAGCCCGTTCTTCCCTATTTCCCGAGTTTGAATCCGACGTCGCTGGATAAGTCGGTTGATCCGTGCGCGGATTTCTATCACTACGCTTGTGGAGGCTGGCAGAAAAACAACCCGATTCCAGCGGATCAGACTTCGTGGGAGGTGTATGGCAAGCTGTACGAGGACAATCTGAATTTTCTTCGGGGAATCCTGGAGCAGGCGGCAGCAGCCAAGGAGGCGCGCGACGCGGCAACGCAGAAAACGGGCGATTTCTATGCTTCCTGCATGGATGAGGCGGGCGTTGAAAAGCAGGGACTCTCTTCTCTGACGCCGGATTTTGTCGCGATTCAGAACATCAAAGGGGCGCGGGAACTCGCACCGCTGGTTGCGCGCCTGCAACTTGCATACGGTACTTCAATTCTGTTTCGTGCCGGGTCGGGCCAGGACCTGGACGACTCCGAACAGGTGATTGCGGAGCTCGATCAGGGTGGATTGGGACTTCCCGACCGGGACTACTACACGAAAGAGGACGATAAATCGAAGGAAATCCGCGAGCGGTACATGCAGCATGTGCAGAAACTATTTGAGATGAGCGGCGATTCGGCGGACACGGCGAAGAAAAATGCAGCCACGATTCTGCGGCTGGAAATGCTGCTGGCCAAGGCTTCACTGACGCGCGTGGAGCGGCGCGATCCGTATAAGTTGAAGCACAAGCTAGACGCGGCGCAACTGAGCGAACTGGTCCCCAATTTCAACTGGAGAGCGTATTACGCCACGGCCCCCTATCCCGAATTTCGGTATGTGAACGTTTTCACGCCGGATTTCTTCAAGGAACTGAACACGCTGCTGGCCAGCGAGCCGATCGAGACTTGGAAGACGTACTTACGCTTTCATGTGGTAAATTCATCGGGGCCATACCTCTCGTCCACATTCGTAAATGAAAATTTCGAGTTTTACACGAAATACCTGCGTGGAGCCAAAGAGCAACAACCGCGGTGGAAGCGCTGCGTCTCGTATACCGACCGCAATCTGGGCGAAGCGCTGGGCCAGGTCTACGTGGCCAAGGTGTTTTCACCGCAGATGAAGCAGGACGCGTTGGACATGACCAGGCGGATTGAAACAGCGATGGAGCAACGCATCCAACAGCTTGAGTGGATGAGCCCGGCAACGAAACAGCAAGCAATCGAAAAATTACATGGCATTCGCAATAAAATCGGCTATCCCGACAAATGGCGCGACTACAGCGCCTTGAAAATTAACCGCAACGATTTTGCGGGGAACATAGAACGCGGCGGCGAATTTGAACGCCGCCGCCGCATCAACAAGATAGGCAACCCGCTGGATCGCGGTGAGTGGGCGATGAGCCCGCCGACCGTGAATGCGGAATACGATGCGCAGATGAACGACATCAATTTTCCGGCTGGAGTGCTGCAACCGCCGCTGTTCGACCCGAAAATGGACGCCGCACCGAATTACGGGGACACGGGCGGGACGATTGGCCATGAACTGACGCACGGTTTCGACGATGAAGGCAGCCAGTTCGATGCCCAGGGAAATCTGCGGAATTGGTGGACAAAAGAGGATCGAGAGAAATTCGATGCAAGAACAAAATGCGTGGCCGAGCAGTATGCGCAGTATGTGGTTGTCGACGACATCAAGCTGAACAGCCAACTAACGCTGGGCGAAGATGTTGCAGACCTTGGCGGAGAAATTCTGGCGTATCTAGCGTGGCAAAGCGCGACGAAGGACAGCAAACTTGAAGTGGCCGACGGCTTGACGCCGGAGCAGCGCTTCTTCGTGGGGTTCGCGCAATGGGCTTGTGCCAACGAGAGACCGGAGCAACTGCGCATGAACGCAACAACGGATCCGCACTCACCGGCGGAATACCGGATCAACGGGGTTGTGGTGAACATGCCGGAATTTGCGAGTGCGTTTGCCTGCAAAGCGGGGCAGGCGATGACCAAGGCCGAGGGAAAAGTCTGCAAAATCTGGTGAGGCAGATGCCGGCAGCGAAGATGCGTGCGATCAGATGAGCAGTTAGGTGACTTCGTTCACGAATTTGTGTGCAGGAAGGGCTATAGCCAGCGCCAATAAGAGCGCCAAAACCGGGTCGCAAGGGTGACGAAGCCGCAGAGAGGTTTGCGTGAAGTAGTAGACCAAGGGAAAGACCAGTGGGACGATTGCCAGGGGAAAAGCAAACATACTACGAGCAACGAGCAGCCGGGCGATCCCAGCCAACAAACCGATAAGCGTGACGGTATTCCAAAGGAAAATAAAGCGCACGAGAGTAGAGTCCGCGCGAAGAAAATCAGCGTAAGGAGTGGCCGTACCCAGCCAGGTTGCTATGGCTCTTTGACCGGCCAAGCGCATAGACAGGGCGGGATGTTCGAAGATGAACGTTTTTGCGCGTTGCCATTTGTCCGCGAGGAATGCAGTTTCCCCGAGTTGTTGGTAGAGATGGACCTGTTCGTAGCGGGTGATGCGATTCACTTCACGGGAGTGCTGGTCATAAATTTCGTTGTTGCCGATCCACAATTCAAACGGGAAGTTCGAGCGCAAGGGAATGAGGCGGTGGAATTGCACGGCGTTGCGAATGGTCCACGGCAGACAGATCACCAATGCCAACGCCACGGTGAGCAAGAGCGGTTTGGGATTCCAGTTGTGAAGCCGACTCTGCTGATAGGCGATCCAGCCAAGAAAGAATGGCAGAAGCGAGCCCAGTGCGGGATTGACCAGCAGCGAAAAGCCACATAGTGCGCCATAGGCAGTTGCCGCGCGTAGCTCGAAGCGGTCAGCCAGGCGCAGTGTGGCCAAGAGGAGTATCGCCGCAACCAGCGCGGACAAGGACGTGTCCCAAATCCACTCGAAGGGCATGATGATGCCGCTGGGGAAAAGCGCCCAGATCCACGCAGCAAGGGCGGCGCAGAAAATGCCGCCGACCCGCTTGCCCGCAAAAAAGAGCGGCACGCACACCAGCGAGGAAAAAAGGCAATTGCAAAGTGCCGCGGCGTAGAAGGAGTTAACGGTGAAGACCCCGAACAACTTGAAGATTCCGGCGAGCAGCAACGGATAAACCGGGGTGAGCCACGCGGTGGGGCCGGTAGGTTGGCGAAATACGCAGCAAAAGCCCTGGCCCTGCGTCAGTCCTTGCGCGATATTGCCGGCTTCATTTTGGAATGGCACGGAAGCAAGGACTTCCCTGAGGATCGATCTTCCTTCATGAACAACGAAGACGATGCGGCAACCCAGTGCAAATAAGCAGATGAGCGCGAGAGAAGATAACAGTCGAACGATGATTTGGCGCACGGCCTAAATTGCTTTCTTCATTTCATTTCTCAGGGTATCCTCTCCAGTGCCGGGAAGGCAAACTGTTCCGTCTGCGAAAGCTTCCGCCCCTGTCCGTTCCCTGAAAATCCAATGAACGGCAGGGTTTTGCCTGGATTAAGGAACATTAGGAAGGAAGAAACGAATCATGAACAATCGAAGAGCCGGTGGATTGGCTTTTGCGCTTGGAATGGCGATGCTGCTGACTAGTTGCGGAAGCGCTCAACGGGAAGCCACGGAAGCAGCGATCAATGCGGCCCAGACAGCCATTCACGCGGCGCAGGGAGCGGCGGAAAAATTCGTCCCGGAGCAAACTAAAGCGGCTCAAGATGCGTTACAAGCGGCGAAACACGCGTTGGCAGAAGGCGAGTACGCGGAAGCGTTGAAGGGCGCAAAAGATGCGACCCAAAAAGCCCAAGACGCGGTGAACGCCGCAGCAGCGAAGAAACAAGAGTGGACGAACACGTGGAATAGCTTAAACCAAACCGTGCCCAAGAGCTTGAGCGAGGTGCAAGCCAAGTTGGACGCGTATAAAAAGAGCAGAAAATTGCCGGCGGGGGTGGACCCGGCGATGATGGAAGATGCCAGGGCGCGATTCGATCAACTGAAGCAAGGCTGGGCGGAAGCGACAACGGCGTACAAGAATGGGAGCCTTGCGGATGCGATGAAGAAAGCATCGGTGTTCAAGGATGGATTGCAGAAGCTGAAGGAGTTGCTGGGGATTCAGAAGTAAAAGTGTACACAATTCAGGAGTGCTTAGAGGGCGCCGTGTTCTGGCGCCTTCTTTCTTTACAAAATATGGCTTAGAAAGATTCCAGGCGGCAGAGCAGCCGCGAAGAGAACGAAAGCTGCGCAGTAAAGTCGGGGCGCCAGACGGCAAGAATTTGCGAGCCTTGATAAACGCGCTCGAAGCCGCCTTCAGATTCGGAAACGGATTCGATGGGCGCGACCCAATATTCGGCCGCGTTGGGAGCGTGGAGAGTCACACGAATGCGCTGCCAACCGTCTTCGAGGCGGAGAAGCGGGCCGGGCAAAGCGCCGGTGAGGCGCAGATTGTGCGGACCTGCGGGAGTCTCGAAGAAACGGTCGTCATCGGCAGGCGCTAGAAAGTTGATGACGGATTCCAGCGCTACGCAGAAATTGCGGGACACCGGACGCGAAAGGAACAGGGAGAGATCGCAACTGATTTCGCAACCCTGGGGAGTGGGACCAAGCGTGAAATGTTTTTCAATGCGCAGTCGCGAGGGAACCGCAGGATCGGAAGAATATTCCGGAATGGGATGGTCCAAGACCAACTTGGCATTGCGGGCTGAGGAGTGATGCAGTTGAAAAGCGCCTTCGGAAAATGCGGAGAGTTCGGCAAGTTGCAAGGAATCGTAATCGGAGAGGTTGCGCGCAGGATCGAAAAGCAGGATGCGGAAGGAATGGCGCGGGCATTTGTCGTAGCGAAGGAAGCGCTCCAAATTGGGTTCTTTGACGCGTACTTGATCGTGGATGGAAACGGCGGAGGAGTTGCCGGAGGGAGTTGTAGCAGCTTCGCGAAGGCGTGAATGATAGGCCTCCGGGCGTCGTTGGATGGAATTAATGATGGTGGCAGAAGCGGTGCGAAAATCGAGCGCGGCCAATGTGGCGCCGTCGGAAGGCTTCAGTAGGGCCTGATACTCGGGAGCGGTGAACAGCACCTCAGAGCATCCGTCGGCGTCATAATCGAGCAATTCCACTCGTGGTTGTGCGCCTCCGGCGGTGAGTTGATCCGCGAGAGTTTCCGCACGCACCAGATTTCGCCAGATCTCGGTGCGCAGATGCGGGGCGTAAAGGCCGCCAAAAACGCCATGCCAGTAGGCATCATTGCCCTGGCCGCGCAAGAGAAAATCGCGCGCCTGCTGCACCTGGGCAGAATGCTCGGGCTGAGATCGCCGTGGAGGGATGGAGGCAACGCGGGCGGAGACGCGCAACATTTTTTTGTGGAGGAGATTGGCCTCGGAATATTTGCGGAAGAATCCGCGCCAGGAACCACCCCGAACGAGGGCGAGCACGTCCGGCCGTGAGGCAAATTCCTTTTGCACAGCGTAGTAGCGCAGGCGATTTGCGGTGGGCAGCACCCACTCCATCATTTCGGCGTAGGAGGCCGAAGGCAAATCGGCGCGACCGAGGGGGTTGTGCGTGCTCATATAGTCGCCGGGCGTTACGGTCTTCAGCCAGGAGATGTTTGCCTCCAACGCGGTGAAAAATTCTTCCAACCAGCCGTCCGTGTAGCAGTGCTCGAACGTTCCCGGCCAGACGCCAAATTTCTCCATGTCGTCGCCAAAAGAAGCGACACCGCCAGGGTGGAGTTTCGCGGCAGTCTTTAGATAGTCGACGGATTCCTGAACTTTGCGGAACGGGATGAGATAGCGAAGTTCCTTGAGGCCCGGGAAAAGCCAGACGGACTTGCCACAATCTTCGGCAAGGTAGGGTCCGAAGAGTTCATCCGGCTCGAAGCCAGCGGCCAGGAAGGGCAAGTCGTCGACCAAAGTATAGGAAACGTCGGCAGCGGAGAGAGCCGAGGATAATTGCGGCTCCCATACGCGCTCGGCCAGCCATGCGCCGGTAGGACGTTTGAGAAAGTGATTCTCGATGTAGTCCGCGAGGAGGGTAATCTGCTCGTGCTGGTCGGCTCGAGGGATGGAAATCAGGATGGGCTCGTAGAAACCACCGCCGAGCAACTCGACCTGGCCGGAAGCGACAAGATTGCGAAGACGCGAAAAATATTCGGGGTGATTTTTCTCGATCCACAGAAGTAGCGGACCGGAATAGTGCAGGGCGAGACGAACGCCGGGATGTTTCTCAACCAAGGTGAGAAATGCGTCGTAGGAATTCTTGTAGCATTCCTCAAAAACGTGCTGGAAATTACCGGCGGGCTGATGGGCATGAATGATGAGGACAAAGTGGAAGGGAGAACTGGAAGTAGCCATCGAGCTCACATTCCATGATACCGCGAGAGCGGGCGGGAAGGCAGCGAACTCGGCGAAGAAGATAATGCCAATGGGAGGCGAAGCGCGTAGCGGGCACATTGCATACACCACAGACTGCTAACGCTGAAGCGCGTCCCGCTAGGAGCTGGCGTGCTGGACGACCCAATCGGAAATTATCTGCAGAGCTTCGGGGGCAACGGATTCTTCGATAGCGGCGTATTCGGTGGGGGAGCCGGAGTAGGCGTGTTGAAAAAGGTGGTTCAATTCCGGCATCTCGCGGACAGTGAAATCGTTGTTGCCCGCGCTTTGCAGAGCCTGCTGCGTAGCTTCGCTGTTGAATTTTGCAGGAACCTGCAAATCTTTCTGCCCGTACAAAGCGAGCGCGGGTGTCTTGAGCGCCTGCAAAACGGGCAGCGGGTCGTAGTCGAGAAAAAAGCGGAACCACGGAGAAGTGAGCATGCGCAACTGCGTTTCCAGTGCCTCAGGAGGCAGGGCGGCATCAAGACCGGAATCTTTCACTAATTTTTTTACTTTTTCAACGACGACCGCCGGATCTTTTTCCTTGCGGGCGATGTCATAGGCCGCGCGATCGAATGTCAAACTGACCAGTAGTTGCTCTTCAGAAAGGCCGCCAACCTGGCCGATCAGGCTGGACTGATTGATGAGCGTCGCTTCGCCATTGGTCGATGGCGCAGCCAGGAGAACAACCCAGGCCACGTCTGGCGAATGATTCGCCACGTAAGGAGCGATCATTGCTCCTTCGCTGTGACCAATCAGGCCAATCTTTTTGGCGTTGATGTCTTTACGCGTTTTCAAGTAGGCGATGGCCGCCTGGGTGTCCGCGGCAAAATCCAAAGTGGTGGCGTTGTCCACGGAACCACTCGAACCGCCGATGCCGCGCTTGTCGTACCGGAGAACGGCAATTCCCCTGCGCGTCAAATGGTCCGCAAGGACCAGAAATGGCTTGTGGGAGGCGAGATTTTCATTGCGGTCGTGCGGGCCAGAGCCGGCAATAAGAATGGCGACGGGAAAAGGGCCAGGGCCGGTGGGCAAGGTCAGCGTGCCAGCCAGTTGGACGCTGGCCGCCGTGTTGGAGAACAAAACAGATTCTTCCCGGTACGGATAAGGCGGTGAAGGGTTCTGCGGTCTGCGCAAGGCGAGTGGTTCATCGGAGCGCTTGAACTCCAGGACAGCTTCGGCGCCCGTTTGCGACCAACTGCCGGTCAGCGTATTCTTCGCAGAGTCGAACTTGCCGTCAAACGTTCCAGCTACCGCCGGCACTTCAAAATGGAAAGAAGTTTCCTCCAAATTCACGTTGTTGGCGGGCAGGCCGCTGACGCCCTGATCGAGGCTGTCGAGCGCGGCGATGAGCTCCCGTTCGGTGTCGTGCGAGACGTGCAGTTGCAGGCGCAGCCGCATGCCGTGGGTCTCCAGTGCAGTCTGCCAAATTCCTTCAACGGGAAAAACGGCGTCTTTGGCTTTGTAGGGGGCGGTGTTGGCGGCGTGGCGATGAAATACCAATGGGAGCGTGGCAGTTCCCTGTGTCCAGGAGCCGTCGATGGTTTTGCGATCAGCGGAAAGTCGGCCTTCAAAGTGCGCGCCCACCGAGGCAACGTCGAGCGTTAGCGTGGATTGCGATTTTGATACGCGGGTCGCCTCGATGTCATAAACACCTTGATCGAGGCTGTCCAGTGAGCCGTGGAGCAGACCTTTGCTGTCTTGTGTGAGATGAAGTACCAGGTGGAGTTGAGCCGCACCGGCCTGGAGCGTTCCCGCGTAGGTGCCGGCAAGCGGCGGAGCGGGCGAGGCCGGATGGGTCTGCGCTGCAGCCCGATGCAATACCGGGAAAAGCAGAGACAGGAGAGCGATGCAAGGCGCGAAATAGGGGCGCAAATGGATCTCCGGGCAAAGAAGACGCTGCCAGCGAATTGGATGAGCCCGATGCGAAAAAGGCGGCCTGAGGCCAGAAGGCCTATTGCCGAAGGCGATCGCTAAAAAAATGCGCCCCGTGGAAAGAGGGGCGCATGAAGAGAGCGAAGAAGAGTCCAACAAGGAAGGCAGGCTACTTTTTCTCGTACCACTCGGCGTTTTTCGCGGTGAAAGCTTGCCATTTCTCCGGCAGATCTTCCAGAGCAAAAATGGCGGTGACGGGACAAACAGGCACGCAGGCGCCGCAGTCGATGCATTCGACGGGACTGATGTACAGCATGGTCTCTGTCTGGAAAGCCGCTTCATCCTTGCGCGGATGGATGCAGTCCACGGGACACACGTCGACGCATGCGGTGTCCTTGGTGTTGATACAGGGTTCGGCAATCACGTAAGCCATCAAACTCTCCTTTTGCGGGGCAGCCAACCGGGCTTGCTGCCAAGCGAGTTGGCAGAGGTAACCTTATCACGGCACTGCCAATCCCACTTACTGCTGGAACCATTTTACGCAGGAGCTGGCAGATTCTCAACCGGGCGTGTCAAAGCTAGAATGAGAGGAGAGGAATGCAAATGAAACTGAGGATCGGGTTGAGATTGGCGATGGCCGGGCTGTTTGCCTTGGCGGTGACTCTGGCGGTGGCGCAGACCGCAGCGCCAAAAGACCCGGTACTGATCGACGCGCAGGGTTACCAGAAATTGGTGGAACAGTATAAAGGCAAGCCTCTGCTGGTGACCTTCTGGGCGACATGGTGCGAACCGTGCCGTGACGAATACCCGATGCTGAATGAATTGGCAAAACAATACGCTCCGCAAGGATTGAAAGTGGTGGGCGTGGACCTGGACCAGGACGGCGATCTGATCTTGATGCGACGATTTCTGGCGCGCTACAAACCGATTTTTCCCAACTACCGGAAGAAACAAGGCGGCGAAGATGCCTTTGTACAAGCAGTAATGCCGGGCTGGAACGGCTCGATACCGGCCTCTGTTTTTTATGGCAAGGATGGCACGCAGATCGGCAATTTTGTCGGAGCCGGAAGCCGAGAAAAATATGAAGCGGCGATCCGGATGCTGTTATCCAAGTAACTGCGACCGCTGAACTGCGATAGAGTGATGCCAGCGATGGAGGATGGAGATGCTGAAATTAAAGGGCAACAAGATCACGTACTTCGGCCACAGCACGTTTGGGCTGACCACGCCCAGCGGACATTTTGCGTTGATTGATCCGTGGGTGATGAGCAATCCGAAATGTCCGGAGAGTCTCAAAAAACTGCCGCGGCTGGATGCGATTTTCCTGACGCATGGGCACACCGACCACATGGGCGACTTGCTGACATTCGCGAAACAGTTCAAACCCAAGATTGTGAGCACGTTCGAAACGTATTTGTGGCTGGAATCGAAGAAGACCGGCGCCGAGGGAGTGCCGGGCAACAAGGGCGGCTCGCAGACGGTTGGAGAGTTCGATATCACCATGACCAATGCGTTCCATTCCAATTCCATCGAGGACAATGGGCACAGGATTTACGGCGGTGAAGCCGGCGGTTACGTGGTGCGACTGCCGGGCGGTGTGAGCGTGTATCACGCAGGAGACACGGCGCTGTTCGGAGACATGAAATTAATTGGCGAGCTGTACAAACCAGACGTGGCGTGCCTGCCGATCGGAGACGTGTACACCATGGGGCCGCGCGAAGCGGCGCATGCCATACGGTTTCTGGACGTCAAACACGTAATTCCCATGCACTACGCAACGTTTCCGGCGCTAACGGGTACACCCGAAGCGCTGCGCGAGGAAGCCAAGGATGTTGCCGGACTGGAAGTGCATGCGATGAAACCAGGGGAAAGTTTGAGTTGAACTCTGGTGCGTAACGCGGGCGATGCTTGGATTACGAGCGCGAGCGCAGAAAATTGCGCACAAAGAAAGCCAGATTGGCAGGACGTTCCGCGAGCCGACGCATGAAATACGGAAACCAATCGCGGCCATAGGGAATGTAGATGCGCACGTGGAAACCGTCCCTGACCAGTTGCCGCTGCAGGTCGGTTCGCACGCCGTAAAGCATCTGAAACTCAAAATCATCCTTGGGTACTTGTTTCTCCGCAGCCCAACGAATGGTTTCCGCGATCATATGCGGGTCGTGGGTGGCGATGCCGTGATAGAAGCCACTGGAAAGCAGCATCCTCATCAGCTTCACGTAGTTCGCGTCCACATCCGATTTTTGTGGATAAGCCACATCGGCCGATTCCTTGTAGGCGCCTTTGCACAGCCGGATCTTGCAGCCGTAGGAAAGCAAATCCTGTATGTCTGGCTCGCTGCGGTAAAGATAAGACTGGATGACTGTGCCCACGGCTGGCGATTGCGCGCGGACGCGCTTCACGAGCTCCACGGTGCGCTGCGTGTAGATGGAACTTTCCATATCGATGCGCAGGAAGCTCTCGTAGGACAAAGCCCGTTCGGCGATGGACAGCACCATGCCTTCGCAGAATTCCACGCTCAGGTCGAGACCCAGTTGCGTGAGTTTGCAGGAGACGTTAGCGTTGAGTCTCTCAAGGGCGATGCGATCGAAAATGTTCAGGTAGGCGTCGCGGGCCTTCTGCGCGTCGGCGGGGGTGCTAACATTTTCGCCTAGGAAATCGAGAGTAGCGGCCATTCCCAGATTGTTGCAGGAACGCGCTGCCGCGACGGCATCGTTGAGCGTTTCACCGGCAACGAAACGCATGGCCATTCGCCGGGTGCTGCGATTGGAAGTGACCCAGTTGGCGAATCCTGGACTGGCAGATAGCTTGAGAAGAATCGAACGGAGCATGGACAATTTAATTATGCCCCTAGTTGCCGGGTGATGCCAGTGGCTGGCTAGTCTTTGTGCTCTTCCAGGAACTTTTCGGCATCGAGCGCGGCCATGCAGCCGGAACCAGCGGCCGTGACGGCTTGGCGGTAGCGATGATCCTGGACGTCGCCGGCGATGAAAACGCCGGGCACGCCAGTCAAGCTGCCGTGACGCGGAATCAGATAGCCGTTGTGGTCCATTTCGAGCTTGCCACGAAACGCGATGGAATTGGGAATGTGGCCGATGGCGACGAACACGCCATCCAGTTCGATATCCCGCAGACTGGCGTTGTTGGTATTTTGGATGCGAATACCAGTGACCAATCCGGCCGGGGCTTTAATCTCCTGAACGAAGTAGGGAGTGACAAATTCAATTTTGGGGTTTGCCCGCGCGCGGTCAATCATGATTTTGGAAGCCCGGAATTCGTTGCGCCGGTGGATCAAATACACTTGACTGGCATAGCGAGAGAGGAAATTGGCTTCTTCCATTGCGGAATCGCCTCCACCCACCACGGCGATGGGCTTGCCGCGGAAGAAATAGCCATCGCAGGTGGCGCAAGTGGAAACGCCGTGTCCGATCAGTTCCCTTTCGCCTTTCAGTTCCAAAAGACGCGCCGAAGCTCCCGAAGCCACGATCAGCGCTCGCGTTTGATAGACATCTTTTCCTGCTGTAATCTTGAACGGGCGCTTGGAAAGGTCGACTTCCGTGATGCTCCCGGCTTTAAATTCCGCGCCGAATTTTTGCGCCTGCTTACGCATGTTTTCGATGAGTTCGGGCCCCAAGATGCCTTCGGGAAATCCCGGAAAATTTTCGACGTGCGTGGTGAGCGAAAGCTGGCCCCCCGGTTCGTGTCCGTCGAGCACTACGGGCTTCAAATTCGCGCGTGCTGCATAGATCGCGGCCGTCAAACCGGCGCATCCACTCCCGATGATGACGATATTTTCCATGAAGAATTGCTCCTGCAATTAGATTCGCGAATGCGCCCCGCTGTTACAAAGCGAACGAAGATTGTAGCACCGTCATGGACGAACCACAGTGCGCCGGGGGAACGTTGGGGCAGCCAATTGCTTGACTGGCCCGCCCGGTGGGCGTAGTTTTCAGCCAAGCACAGTTTTCCCCTGGAAAAGCAAATTCAGGAGGCGAGATATGGATAAAAAGATCTCTATCGCGAGCTATTGGCTGGGCATTCTCTGTGTGGCGATGACTATTCTCTTCCGGGCGCTGGCGGCTATCGGCATCTGGCCCAGCCTGGTGCCCGCGAACGGGGCCGGGATCTCCTACAACACTTTTCACCACGCCGCAGAGTTGTTTCTGATACTCTCCATTGCGGCGAAGTTGATGAGCGGTACCAACGCAGAAAAGAGCTGAGGCTCGGCCGAGTGCACGGCGGCTTGGGAGTCCGCGCGAACGGCCAATTTGGAGAAGTGAAGAGCCGTCTTTGCATGGACCTTTTCCAGTTATCTATTTAGAGTAGAGGGCGTCCTAATCAGGAGGTCCACTATGGATCCACGCTATCCCATCGGGAAATTTGCGTTGCCCGCGGAGGTTACACCGGAACTTCGCAAGGCTGCGGTTGAAGAGATCGCCCGGACGCCCGCGAAAGTGCGCGCCGCGTTAGAGGGATTGAATGACGCGCAACTGGATACGCCGTATCGCGATGGGGGCTGGACGCTGAGACAGGTGGCGCATCACCTTCCGGACAGCCACATGAACGCGTACATACGCTGGCGGCTGGCGCTAACTGAAACCGAACCGACTATCAAGCCTTACGCGGAAGATGCGTGGGCCAAGTTGGAAGATGCGTCGCACGCACCCACAGAAGTTTCACTACGGCTGCTGGAAACTTTACACGAGCGGTGGGTGCGGTTGTTGCGTTCATTGAATACGGAGGATTTTGCGAAGACCTTCCGGCATCCGGAGCACGGCGTCAAAACGCTCGATTGGATGCTCTTTCTGTATGCGTGGCATGGACGACATCACACTGCTCACATCACCGAACTGCGCAAACAAAAAAGTTGGAACTGAACGCGCCACGCGGCGGCCCCGAGTAGCACGCTCTCGGCGGGTCGTGTACCATCGAAGAATACGCAATGAACAAGGAGAACTAAATGGCACGCGCAGCGGGAACGTACGCAATTTTCGAGACTTCGATGGGCAATATCGTGGTGAAATTGCTGGAAAAGGAAGCGCCCAAGACAGTCGCAAATTTTATCGGGCTGGCCGAAGGTACTAAGGAATTTACGAATGAAGCGACCGGCAAAAAAGAAAAACGGAATTATTACGACGGACTAGGATTTCACCGCGTCATCCCGCAATTCATGATTCAGGGCGGGTGCCCGCGCGGGGACGGCCGCGGAGGACCCGGCTACACATTTGGCGATGAGTTTCACCCATCGCTGAGACACTCGAAGGCCGGCAAATTGTCCATGGCCAACTCGGGCCCCGGGACAAATGGCAGCCAGTTTTTCATTACCGTGGCTGCGACGCCGTGGCTGGATAACCGGCACACAATTTTCGGCGAGGTGGTGGAGGGACAGGACGTGGCGGACAAGATTTCCAATTCGCCGCGGGATTCCAGCGACCGTCCGAAGACACCGATCTCCTTAGAGAAAGTAAAGATTGACCGGGTTTCCTAACTTTTCACCACGAAACGGTACCACCATGCTCTCGCCCGCGCGCCTGACACAACTGATGATGGAGAGTATTTTCATCCTGCTGGGCGCGCTGGTGTTGTGGCTGGGGGTTACCGGGCGGGTATACCTTGACCGTCATGGTCTTCCCATGTTGATCCTCGCCATTGCGCTAATTGTATGGGGATTGGTAGCGTTTGCGAAGCCTGTGACGCGCTGGGCGCGATGGGAGAAATGGAATCGTGGTGTCTCGCTGGTGTTGCTTGGCCTCGTGCTGTTGGTAATGACTCGCGTGCCGTTCGTGTGGGTCCCCAAGCTCCTGATGGTGGTCGGTTTTATTCTTGTTACGCGGGGCCTGTTCGCCTCATTGATGATTTTCAGGCAATCGTAGATGTAAGTCGGCTATAATCCACGCCAGTAAACGGTCCCGCCCAGACTACGCGCAACCAGGCTGTAAAGCGCGAATCCCTTTTCGAGGAGAATCATTGTGCTTAAGGAATTCAAAGATTTTGCCATGAGGGGAAGCGTTATCGACCTCGCGGTAGGCGTGATCATCGGTACTGCGTTTGGAAAAGTAGTGTCCTCGCTGGTCGAAGACGTAATAATGCCGCCGATTGGCCGCCTGCTCGGGCACGTGGATTTTTCCAGCCTGTTCATCAATCTGACCGATACGCACTACGATACGCTGGCGGAAGCGAAAGCCCATTCGGCGGCAACGCTGAACTATGGGATTTTCGGGAACACGATCATCAATTTCCTGATCGTGGCGTTCGCGATATTCCTGGTGGTGCGGATGGTGAACCGCTGGATGCCGAAGCCGGCTGCGCCGGTGACCACCAAGGACTGCCCGCAGTGCGCGATGGCCATTCCGACTGCCGCAAAGAAGTGCGGCCACTGCACCAGCGCGGTCTAGGAACAAGGCTGACTCGAAGCGGAATCAAGGTTGACAAGAAAAGGGACGCGGGAGTCTGTGCCCTTCGCTTTCAAACCGGTAAAGTCAGCCCGAGGAGTTCATTTCCATCAACGCAGTGGGCTTCAGACAATTCCCAATGCGATTTCAAGAGTTCTTGGGCTTTTTGGTCTGATTTGTTTCCAGATGCGCTTTAAGGCGCGCCACGACGGCATCTTCCTGGCCGTCGTCCAATTCCTTCTGGACCTCTTCCAGCGCGAAGTGCACCACGTCATGGTGATGCAACTCCAACGATGCAGTGGACTCGCTAAAGCGCAGCCACAGGCGGTGGAGCAGGTTGACCTCATTACCGGTCAAGTTGGGGGCGTGTGGCCCGAGAACTTTGTAGACCTTGTCTCCATTGGCAAGGTGAATTTCCAGGTTGAATTGCGGTTTCGGATCACCAAGTTTTTCCCAGGCGTCGCCAATTTCACGGGCTTGTTCTTCGGTAGTTTCCTTCGGCGAATGGCCGAGCACAATGGTGCTGGATTCCAATGATCCAGCGGCGCGCAGGATGCCATCCCACAAGTTGTTGGCGGCGACGACGGCCAGGCGAATGGTTTTGCCGCGCTTCTCGGCGATCGACAAGGCTTGCGAAAACAATTGCTGTTCGATGCTGCCGAACAACTGTTCGGCCTCGAGTTCGTACTCACCGGAAGCGGAGCGGCGTAAAATGCGCACGTGCAGAACGATCACATCGCGACGTCCCGGCTTGACGCGGTCCAGCACGTTTCCTAAATGATACAGCGCGTGAATATTGCTGACCGGAACGAGGATGTTTCCCGGACGCGCGCCAACCGCTTGCGGGGTGAGCTCCCCTTCCATGGCCAGGTGAAACTGGTCCATCTCCACATGCTGGGAAGAGCCGCGCGCGTGATGAGTGTATTTTTCCGAAATCGTGAAGACGATGAACAGGAAGATGGAGAAGGATAAGCCTGCAATGGTCGCTTGTTTCTTAGTGAACAAGTTGACGATGGCTATAGCGAAAAGAACGAAGGTAATGAGGCCAAGTCCGAGGGGAATTTCCACGCCAAAGATGCGGAAATTCATGGGCACGCGATATTCGCGGTCGCCCGGATGGGTGTAGCGAAGCACAAGCACCGCCATGCCCTTCATGGCAAAGCTCCAGATCACGCCGAATGCGTACAGGTTTGCGAGGAAAGTGACATCGCCGCGGCTGATGAGGATGGTGAGAATCTGCAACCCCGCGATGATGTTAATGATGCGGTAGGAGGTGCCATATTTTCTGTGCGGCTGTCGAAACCAACTGGCGAGCACGCCATCTTCTGAAACACGGTTTAGCACGCCATTGGAGCCTACAATCGCGGTGTTGACCGCTCCAGCGAGAATGAGCGTCCCCACGACGACCACGAACGCGTGAAAGACCAGACGCATCGCGAACGGGCCTTCGAGATTCATGGCCAGACCGCCGATGAGGTTTTCGAGGTAGTTTTGGCGCTGCTCGTCGGGGATGAGCATGACGGCGAAAAAGGAAACCAGCGAGGTAAACACCAGGCTGTAAATGAAAATGACCAACCCGGTCTTCTTCAAGTTAGGAAGCTTGGGGTGCTCGATTTCGCGATACACCTGGGCGAGCGACTCTTCGCCGCTCATGGCCAGCACGGAGTGCCCGAGGCCAACAAAAATGGCAATGAACCCAGCCATATGAGCGAACCGCACGCCGTACAACCAACCCATGGCATTCGGCTCCAACTTCAGATTGTGGGGCGTGGGAAATGGTGGCAGCGCAGGATGGCGTATCCACACGGTGTATAAGCACCAGGCAATCAGCAAGACCACCATGACCGTAGTGATCTGCATGATGCGCATCGCTTTTTGGCTGGATTCGTGGACGCCTTTGATGTTCAGCCACCAAAAATATCCCGTGCAAAGACAAGCAAAGAAAGCGGCCCCGGCGCCCGGAGTGATGCTCAGGGCAATGTGGAAATAAGCCGCCGTCTCGTTAATCAAACCGACGATGTACTGTCCCGCGGACACACCGCTGATTGGCCCGGTGAGGATGTAGTCAAACATCAGGGCAGATACGCTGAATTTGGCGATCGTGCCACCCATCGCTTCTTTAACGACGCGGTAGACGCCGCCGCGCACGAACATGCTGCAACTCTCCACGTAAATGGCGCGGACGGAGTAGGAAAACAGCATGATCCCCAAAATGAACCACGGAGCAGCTTTGCCGATGTAGGCTTCAGATTCACCACCGGCGTAATAAGCGGAAGAAGCGAGATCGTTGAGAACAATGGCAGCGGCGCGCCAAAAGGAAATGAAACTGAGCAG
>Ga0208714_1000202_pt1 | contig 17942 bp, 18 predicted proteins | sample NGESurshal072012_3_FD_184461 | JGI IMG/M metagenome (GOLD analysis project Ga0208714, IMG submission 184461) | Arctic peat soil microbial communities from Barrow, Alaska - NGEE Surface sample 415-1 shallow-072012 (SPAdes) | ecosystem: Environmental > Terrestrial > Soil > Wetlands > Peat ... | reverse complement strand
CGGTCGCCCGCCGCGTCGAGTTCGCGGTCCTGAACGTCGAGGAGGTGCTGGCGCTCGCACGCGCCACCCCGACCGAGCAGGACGCGGCACTGATCACGACCGCCGCATTCACGGGACTGCGCCTCGGGGAGTTGCGATCGCTGCGCTGGCGAGACATCGCCTGGGCCAAGCGGTACATCCACGTGCGCCGCTCGTTCACGGGCAAGGGCGAGAAAGCGCCGAAGTCGGGGAAGGCGCGATCGGTCCCGATGTCCGACCAGGTCGCCCGCGTGCTCGACGCGCTCAGCAACCGCGAGCGCTTCACCGGTCCTGACGACCGCGTGTTCACCACGCCTGCGGGTGGTGTGCTCGATGACGGGCAGATCCGCGACACCTTCTACGCCGCACTCGTGGACGCGGGCATCGACCGTGATCGAGGCACGGGCAAGTCGCTCGTCTTCCACGATCTACGCCACACATTCGGGACGATGGCCGTCGAGAAGTTCCCGCTCCCGACGGTGCAGGCGTGGATGGGACACTCCGCGATCGCCACCACGATGATCTACGTCCACCACGTCGACAAGCACGGCGAGGCGGACGCGCTCAGCGCCCTGATCGAAGGCGAGCGGGTACCAGCGGGTACCAAACTCAGCGAATCTCTGGTGATCTGAGAGCACTTCGCCTTACCCCGCATGCCCGTGAACACTGGGGATCACGAACGGCAGCGGGCTTTTAATCCGAAGGTCGAGGGTTCGATCCCCTCCGGCGGCATGGGTGGGTAAGGGCCGCAAATCAGGACTGTCGGGGGCTCGCGTTCTGAGAGCCGCCAACCTGAACGATGCGACTGCTCCCGGGGGGACGCACCGCTACAGCGGCGACGAGCTTCAAGCGGGCGGTCCTCTTTCGATCGCCACCCGTCGATCGGTGAGTCTGACGACGCTGTTGGACCTGTCGTGAGCGACCGTCTGAAACGTTTGGCCTGCGAGATGTGGCGGGCGGCGTCGTCGGCCATGGCTCAGCGGTTGTGGTTGACGACCTCGACGTTGTGCCCGTCGGGGTCCAGGACGAACGCGCCGTAGTAGCCCGGGTGGTAGACGGCGCGCTCGCCGGGACCGCCGTGGTCCTCGTAGCCCGCGGCGAGCGCGGCGGCGTGGAACGCCCGCGCGGTCGCGTCGTCCTGCGCCGGGAACGCGAGGTGGACGTGCTCCGTGAGCGGCCGCTCGTCGTCAATCAGCGAGAAGCTGAAGTTCTCGCCGACCACCTGAACGTGGTCCGGCTTGTCCACGCCGATCCGCAGCCCGGCGTGCGGGGCGATCGTCATGTAGAAGCGCTTGGACGCGGCGGGTTCACGCGGGTTCGTCAGCTCGATGTCAGGACTTGACCATTCGATGGAGGGTGATGGCATTGTGGACCGCATTGCCGTGTCCGTCGTTATTGAAGTATGCGAAGACGTTCTTGCCTGCGGCATCCCACTCCTGCAGGCGATCCGCCCACCATGCCAGGTCGGCGTCCGAGTAAGAGCCTGCATAGAGGTGGTGTGGGTCGGGACCGTGGAGGCGGACGTACACGAATGGCGCTGTGGCGCGGAGCACGCAGGGGAGGTGCGCTCCGCTCATGACGCAGTACGCGACTGTGTGCTGTTCCAGCATTGCGAAGACACGTTCGTCGTTCCAGCTCGGATGGCGGAGCTCAACCGATGTACGAATCCATGGGGGTAGCAACTCGAGGAAGTACCGCAGGCGCGCGTCGTCGCGGGCGTGATCGGGCGCGAGCTGGACTAGGAGCACGGCGCGCTTGTCCGCCAGCTCATGCCAACACGCGGCGATCCGGTCCACCCACGCCTCCGGCGCGTAGAGCTTCTTGGCGTGCGTCAGACCTCTCGGCGCCTTCACCGATAACTGAAACGCATCGGGCAGCCGGCGCCGCCAGCCTTGAAAGGTTGTGAGCCTCGGCCAGCGATAGAAGCTGCTATTGAGCTCGACCGTCGCAAACGATTGTGTGTAGAAGCCCAGCCGGTCGCGCGAGGGGGCGTCACGCGGGTACAGGATGTCGCTCCAGTGGTCATAGCTCCAACCAGAAGTGCCGATGTGGATGGTCATGCGGGTATTGACGACCAGCGCTCCGGGCAAACGCGAGGGGCTCGCGGGCAGACATGCTATTCCGGTCAACGGTGGTGCGATACTGCGGATATGGGAAGGGGTTCGTGGAGCGGTGACTAGCTTTGAGGAGCCGCGCTGCCCGCAATGCGGCCAGCTGGTCGGCACGGTGAGCAGCCCCACGGCCGGCGACCAGCTCGCCGTCGAGCGGCTCGAGTGTCCGCAGTGCGGCGCGAGGCTCGTTCGCGACGTCGAGGGGCACGCCGATCGTGGATGGCGCCTCGACAACGAGCCGGGCCTCTGACGTCCGTTTGGGCTCTGGCGGTACCGGATACCCTTGCGGTGAGGGGACGAACGCATTTTCCCGAGGAGGGAGAGCATGTCCGAGGATCACCGCATCGTCAGTCGGGCCCGTGGCGAGCCGCTTGCCGCGGGCAGCGTCGGCGTACGCGTCCGCATCCAACTGTCCGGCTACCCAAGCCGTCGGTGGACGCGCGACCTGGGCGGGTGCTTGACCCGTGAGCTGGTCGGTCACGCCCCCATCGGGCACCTGCGACTAAACGTCAACGACATCGTGCAAGGCAATGAGATCGTGCTCGAGGGCGTCGAAGCGAGCGAGGCGCCAGCGCTCGCTCAGGCCCTTGAGCGCGCGGTTGACGGCGCGAACCATGCCACCACGGACACGCCACGCCCGAGCTCGAACATCTCGCAGCAGGAGGCCAACGATATTGCCGGCAGGATCGAGCTCGGCCAACCCGAAGATTCTTGATCAGGGCGATCCGGGGCGATAGCTGCCGCGGTGGGCGCCGATCGGCGTTGATCGCAACCGAGTTCTTTCGACAGCCTGCGGGTCTCTTGGAAACCGGCACGCAGACCCCAATCGCGCCGTGGCTGTCAAGGTGACTGGTCTTGGACCGCAAGCGGCAGCACACAAGTCGTCCGGGCGCGGACGCCGTAGCTAACGCACTTCGAGCCACACCCTGAGCCCGGCGAGGTCGTTGAACCCCGTTTCCATCGCTGCGTCGAGATCTTCGCCGCGCTCGTAGCCGACGATGGGATAGGAAGGGAACTCTTGTGCGACGAGCACCACGAGGCCTCCCCAAACTTCATCGAGCGGCACGTTCAGGCTGAAGACATTGCTGAGGCCTACCACGGAACCGGTTCGGTTCAGTATTGCGCCCGCTGACACATCCTTGGCGCGTTTACGCTGCAGGACTCGCACAGACGGGTCGCGCAGTAAGGCTTCGGGGAGAACGTCCTCCAAGCCGCACGCCTGCAGCCACCGAGCGAACTCGTCCTCAGCGCTGACGTCCGTCCAGCCGGTCGCAGGTTCCGTGCTGACCGGGGGGACTCGGTAGATCCATCTGGCATCGAAGAGCTGTTCGAAGCCGCGGCTCGCCAGGTCAAGATCCGCGAAGCTGTCTTTGACTGAGCAGAGTCCAGGTGGCAGCTCGTTGATTAGCTGTTCCGGCGAGACCTTCCGTTGCAGCGTTACTCCCTCTGGATAGAACTGCGGGCTCGGCTGGCGCGATACCCAGAAGCCGTCGTTCCATGAGGTGGAGATCCCCTGTGACCGGCAGACGAGGTCGCACCACTTAGCGTTGTTTTCGACAGCCACCCTGATCCTGTCATCCACGGGGGCATCCTCCCACTCATTGCGTCGCCGGTCCGCGTTGATCGAGATCCGGCAGTCCGAGCGCAACCGACTCGAGCACACTCATGGCCGGTGCGATCCCGCTGTCGCAAATAGCCCAGGAGTGCAGTCTCACGACATCGAGGCTTACTGCTGGTTTGCATGAAGGAGGAGCCCGAGGCGGGGCGCCGGACGGGGCCGGTCGCCGCTCCCTTACGCGAAGCAAATCGCGGTGCGGCCCTGAAATCAGGCGACAGCTCCCGTCCTCGCGGCGCAGCTCACACAGCGTCGCCCAGCTGCTTCTCGTACGTCACCCAGCCGAGCAGGGGCGCCATCCCGGCGCGCTCGTAGAGGCGGAACGCGCCGGTGTCGCTCGCCGCGTCGACGCCGAGCCCGACGCTGTGCTCGCCGCGTTCCCAGAAGCGCCCGAACGAGTCGGCGAGGAGCGCCGCGCCCACGCCCTGCCGGCGCCACGGACGACGCGTGAACAGCGCGTGGACCCAACCGCCGCCGTACGTGTCGCCCGTGCAGATCGTCCCGGCGACGATCTCGTCCCCGGCGCGGACCACGCACCAGAGCGTGGGGTCGAAGCGCTCGCTCCCGAGGTGGCTCTTCGACCACGACTCGACGTCGCGCGCCGTGTAGTCCCATTGATCCGCGAACGCCTCCTGATGGGCCTCGCAGAACTCGAGCACGTGACGCTCGGGGTCGAACGGGACGACGCGCAGCCCGTCCGGCCACTCGGGTGCGGTCGGCTGCGCCTCAAGCTCGACGCGCAGCTCGCGGAAGACGCGCACGGCGCCGTAGCCGAATGACTCGAGCAGCCTGCGCGCGGCGGAGTCAGCCTCGAAGACCGCGTTTTGGATCCTCCGTGCGCCGTGGCGGGCCGCGTCCTCCTCGAGTCCGGTCGCGATCCGCTTCCCGATCCCGCGCCCGAGCGCGTCGGGGTGGACGTACCCCTCGACGCGCCAGCGCTCGCCTCGTTCGCGCACCAGGCCGTAACCGACGATGCGATCGCCGTCACGGACGACGCGCGCGTTCTGCGCGACGTCGAGGTCCGACCACTCGTCCTCCAGATCGGCCTGCGAGAACGTGGTCTGGCCGTACATTGACGTCTCGAGCGCCACCACGACCTCGGTCACCGCCGCCGCGTCGGCAGCGACGGCGGGTGTGAGGAAGAACCGCTCCACGTCGGCGACACGCTACGGCATCAGGGATGCCCGCACTCCCAACCTTCAGGTAGGAGCGCAAGCGAGCGACGATTCGACCGGACTCCCGCTATGCACGGAGTTGCGACAGCCGTCCGCACCGGTCGCGGAAACTGTTTCGTCGAGCACGAGGAGACGCCCGGCCTCGCCCCGACGAAGGACGGCGTCCTAGAGTTCTTCCGGATCCAGCGGGCGGCGTTCCCCGACATGCGCCTGGACCCCGAGGACGTCCTGGTCGACGGCGACAAGGTCGTCACGCGGGCGAGGATGACCGGGACGCACGACGGCGAGCTCATGGGCATGCCGCCGACCGGGAAGAGCGTCGACGTGCAACTCATCGACATCATCCGGTTCGGCAACGACGGTCTCGCGTGCGAGCACTGGGGCGTCTTCGACCTGATGGCGATGATGCATCAGCTCGGTGCGGTCCCCGACGGCCCGCCGGCGTGAGCTGACCGCAGGAGCAGCTCTACTGCTGGGCCGGCGTAATGTGCACTCGTGCTTCGGACGAGTTCCGACACTCGTTCGCGTCGCGCCGACACTGTCGCAATGATCGAGTCGGGGCGGCAGATCCCGCGATCAGCGATCGTTTCGCGAGCTCTTGGCGCGACGACGATCGATCTGCTTACGCAGCGTGTCCCAGCGTGAGCGCCCGCCGTCGAGTAAGGCGTCCCACTCCCGTCTGACCTCGTCGGCCGGTGGACGCTCTCCACGTCGGATGCGCCCCAACTCCTCAAACACCTCTTCCCCTACGGCGGCGGAGGCGACCAAGACCACCATCATTCCGAACAGCGCGGAGATCATCGCCAGGACCGCGCCGATCACGCCGTAGCGCGACGCGTACGAGCTGAACACGTGCGGCAGATACACCGCCGCGCCCGTTTGGTAGATCGCCAGCAGCGCGGCGCCCAGGATCGCGAACGGCGCCACCCTGCCACGCTCAACCCGTCTCGCGCTCAGAACCCAGCCACTCCAGGCCAGGAAGATTGCCGATGCCGGTAGCAGCACGAGGTTGGTGGCGATCTGCAAGCGACCGTGATCGATGAGGGCGTGAATCCACCAGCTGACGGCGATGTAACACGCAAGGCCGCCGATCCATGCCAGGTCGTTGAGCGTGTTACGGACGCTCAGCGGCTTGAGCTCCCATGTCTGCTCGAACAGTCGTTGCATGCCGCGCGAAAAGCTCAGCACCGCGATAACCAGCAGCACACCCCCGAGCACGCTGACGTCGGCACCCGCCCCTGCGGCCGGCGAGAGCACGTCCCTGACCGCCTTGGCCCCGGCGCCGGTCAGCCCATACCGGTTGATGATTGTCTGTGCGGCCTTGCTGGCGTCTACGCGCGGGAGGATCGCGCTGGCAACGATCGCCAGCGGGACCAAAGCCGTGAAGGCGCTCGAGGCCAGGGCGATGGCGCGATCGAACCCGGCGATACGCTGAAACCGGTTCAACGTGCGCAGGACGAACGCCGGCCGCAGCCAAAAGGTCAGGGTCCGGAGGATCCGCTCGCGGTCAAGTCGGGTTAATGTGGTCACGCCTCATCCGTGCCGTCGATCGCCCTGCCGGCGACCGCGCGTTCGGGGTCGGTTGTGCACACGAAGTTTCCCACCAGGAGGATCACCCTGGTGGTCGTAGACACCGCGACAACGGAGGAGCGGACTGGAAGCCAGCGCGTTCTCATGACGCGGACTTCAGACAAGTCCGACGATCCCTCTGACGATCAGCACAAGGCCAATCAGGCCGACGACTGTTGCGATCAGCTCAAGCTTGTTGGCGGCCATCCAGTCCGAGAGCCGGTCGACCTGAGCCGCGGTGCGTGTGGGGCTGATCGCGTAGCTGACGATCGGGACCTCGATCAGGAGGAACTTGACCAGGGTGAAGACGACGATCATTGCGCCCAGCTCCACCCTCGTGTAGCCACCTCTGGCCATGTGGCCGAACGCGAGCAGGTCAAACGGACCGGGCACTGCGAGCACCGCGCCGACCACGGCCGCGAATGCAACCGAACCTTCCCTAAGCGCACGATGGGCCCGTGATGTCACCCGCTGCGCGGCTCGCGGTGCGTCCGGCCTACTCTGATCACGCCGTCGCGGCCGCGGGAGATCCTGCCCGAACACCCCCTGTCCCCTCCGGGTCGCCGCGAGGATGGCGATGACGACAGCGATCACACCGATGACGAGGTACGCCGAGGGACCGAGCCTGTGGGAGCTCGTACCAGCAACGCTGCCATTCGAGCGGAACACGGCAAGCAGCGCAATGCCGAAACCCAGGGCCACGAACAGGCTACCCAGATAGCACGCCCCCAACAGGGGCTTCGGCCGCGGGCGAGTCAGGATGACGACCACCACTGCGAGAAGCTGCGGGTACACCGCAGCCGCCAACGCGAGCAGAAGGATCGTCCCCATGTGGAAGCCAGTTCGATCGCCAGAGGTCGCTGCGCAGCGACCGCAAACGGCTGCCACATTACCCTGGGGACGTCGCGAATAGCTATACGGACCAACCTCGACCGAACATGATCGAGATGCGCGCGTTGGCGAATTACACGACGCGCAGCGTCCACGAAGGTGAGACCTGCACTCGTGCGGGTGGGTGGCCCTGCGAAGCTCAGCGTTGCGGTGCTGCGCGCCAAGCGCGGTCGCTGCGGATCTCGCGATCCCTTGCCACGACCTCTTCTCGCGCAAGCAGCTGCGGGGACGCGGCAGTTACGGCTCGATGTGCGAAGCTAAGCGGGCCTGACCGTGCGATGCCACGACTGAATGCGTGAGCGCTCTTGTTACGGCTCGCAAGCAACCGCAGCCTGCCGAACAGAGGAGCCGCACCATGGTCATCCTGCACGCACAAGTACCGATCAAGCCGGAGGCGCGCGAGCGATGGCTCGCGATCCTTGAGGCGGTCACGCCCCCATCGCGCGCCGAGGACGCCTGCCAGAGCTACGTGATCTACGAGGCTGTCGAGACACTCAACACGTTCATCTTCGTCGAGGAATGGACGGCCCTCGATGGTCTGCACGCCCATTTCCAGACGCCGCATTTCACCGAGTTCTTCGCCTCGCTCGGAGAGGTGCTCGCCGGGCCGCCCGTCGGGTCTATCTCCGAGGTATCTTCGACACAAACGCTCGATGAAGCGTTTGTGGCTGCCGGCATCGCGTGAGACGGGCGTGAGACGCAACACCGCTTTGGACGGCGGAGACGGCCGCGGCCGTGGACATCGTGGCGCAATGACGTGGGTGCAGGCCGGCCAACGAGCCGACGATCGAGGAGGCCGGGGAGCGCCTCGAACACCTGAAGCGCCGAGGCTCGACTTCCTATGCGTTCACGTTCAGGGCGAGCTTCCCAGCGCCTGACGCCGATCCCGACGCGGCGCTGATCGATGACGAGATCGGCTGCCCCGCGTAAGTGTGCGCGCTGTCACGTCAGAGACGGCGAGCTCGTCGTCGCCGAGCCTCTCGAGTGAACCTCCGTCCGGCTGCGAGCCCGATCACAATGGGGCCGCGCGGGCAAGCTACTTCCTTGGACGATCACCAGCGGGCTCGCAATGCGCGGACTACAGGTCGCCCCTCCGAGGGACGACACGCCTGACTCGCGACAGAAGTCGAGAGCCCTCCCCGACGGGCCGAGCGCTGGTAGGCCCGCTGGCGACCCGCCATCCGGGCGACCGATCGGTCCGGATCCAAACCGTGTCCCCAGGTGTGTCCCGAACTCGGCGTTTATGACCCGATCTCAGCCACATCGGCGGCGCCCAAAGCACCGCAGCTGCAGCACTTTCACTGCCGGTGGCGATCTTTGATCCGAAGGTCGAGGGTTCGATCCCTCCGGCGGCATGGGAAGAGCGGTAGCGGTGGGTGCGGCCAAGCGTTGGCGCGAGCGGCGATGCTGAGCCTATTGGACCTTGCCGCGGGCAGCGACTGCCCACGTGATCTCGATCTGCCCGCCGCGGTGCGCGTACAGAGCGTCGTGCAGGTTGACGGTCGTGTCGATGTGGGAAGGCAGGAGTGTCACGCGGTCGCCGACCCGGAGCTCGCGACGTCCCGGCTCGCCGGTTGGTGTGAGCGTGCCGTGCTCGTCTCCGGCATGATGGTATGACCAGCCCGGGGTATCGGTGAGACGCGCGGGCCCGGAGTCGTTCGAGAGTGTCTTCAGCCCGGCGTCAATTACTGCGCGGTCCGGGGTTGGTCGACTGATGACGGTGGCAAGCGCGGTGAGCGCCGGCCGATAGGGAACGCCGGAGGTGTCGAGGTAGTCGGCGTCCATGAACATGAACGACCCGGGCTGGACCTCGGTCACCACTGCGTGCCGTGCGCAGAATTCGGCCGTGCCGCTGCCGCCTGTGGTCACGACGTCGACCGCGTGTCCGGCGGCGCGCAGATCGTTGACCGCAACGGCGAGGCGCGTCATCGAGCCGTCGCAGAGCCGTTGCCGCTGGCCCGGGTCACGCACGTGTTGGAGATTGCCCTCGTATCCCTGCAATCCCACGAGTCGTAGCCGGTGCAGCTCGTGTAGCCGCTCCGCCAGCGCGAGCGCGTCCTCTGGCGCAATGCCGCAGCGATCCTGCCCGACGTTGACCTCGATCAGCACGTCCAACGCGCGCGGCAGCGCGGCGTCGATCGCCGACGCGCCCTCCCACGAGTCCACCACGACGCGCACACGTGCGTCTGGCCAGCGGGAAATCAGCTGCGCTAGCCGGCGTGCTTTGATCGGGCCAGCGAGCTCCGTGGTGATCAACACGTCGTCGATTCCTCCGGCCAGCATCACCTCAGCTTCGCTGAGTTTGGCCACGCAGATCCCCACGGCCCCCGCGTCCAGAAGCAGCCGTGCTACCGCGGGGCTCTTCGCGGTCTTCAAGTGCGGCCGCACGCGAACACCTACAAGACGGTCGATACACGACCGCACGTTGGTTTCGAAGACGTCGAGATCCACCGTTAGGCACGGCGTGTCCAGCTCGTTGATCCGAAGAGCGTCCATCGACTGCAACATTGAGCCGGACCTGGCCCACCAGCGCCATCTCGGAACCCCGGACGGGGGACCCTCGTCTTCATTCAGCTTTGACCCGACGGGACTGCTCCGACCGGGACGGCGGATCGAGTCTCAGCGGTCGATGATGACCTTCAGTGCCTTGGTCTCCGCGGCCCGGCCGAACGTGTCGTACGCCTCCATCATCTCGTGCAGCTTGAAGTGATGGGTCGCGAACTTATCGACGTTCAGTCTTCCGCTGGCCACCAGCTTGAGCAGCAGCGGCGTGGTGTTGCTGTTGACCAGGCCCATCGAGATCGCGATGTTCTGAATCCAGAGGTTCTGCAGCTGGAGGTCGACCGATGTTCCGTGCACGCCGACGTTGGCCACGTGCCCACCCGGACGGACGATCTCGGTGGCCATCTGGAACGTCTGCGGAATGCCGACCGCTTCGACGGCGACGTCCACGCCCCAGCCGTCGGTCAACGCCATGACCTGCTCTTTCCAGTCCGGGTCGCCGGAGTTCACCCCATCCGTAGCCCCGAAGTTCTTCGCCTGCTCAACCCTGTTCGCGTCCAAGTCCACCGCGATGATCCTGGCCGCCCCGTACAGGCCAGCCGTCGCCATCACGGCGAGTCCCACCGGACCAGCCCCGATCACGGCGACCACGTCCCCAGGCTTCACCTGCCCGTACTGGACCCCGATCTCGAATCCCGTCGGCAGGATGTCGCTGAGCAGCACACCCTGGTGGTTCGTGACGCCCTCCGGCACCTTGTACACCGATGTCTCGGCATACGGCACCCGCACGTACTCCGCCTGCGTGCCGTCGATCAGGTGGCCGAAGACCCAGCCGATCCCTGACGCTCCCTCGTCACCCAGGCAGTGCGCGAAAATGCCCTGCAGGCAGAAACTGCAGTGACCACACGACTTGATGCATGAGATGATCACGTTGTCGCCGACCTCGAGCTGGGTCACCGAGCTACCCACCTCGGTGATCACGCCGACACCCTCGTGACCGAGAATCCGACCGGGCGTGACCGCCGGCACGTCGCCCTTCAGGATGTGCAGATCTGTGCCGCAGATCGTCGTGGTGTCGATCCGCACGATGACATCCGTCGGCTTCTGGATCTGCGGCTCCGGAACATCGTCCCATGACTTCTCGCCGGGCCCGTGGTACACGAGTGCTTTCATGATCTCCTCACCTCCGATGCGGGCCACCGCTTGCGGTGTCCAGCTTCGCTATAGGGACCGCACAATCCCGTCGCTGTGCACGATGACGTTCGTGAGAACTCGCCGCTCGCCGCTCGCATGCGGCGTTGTGCGCGAAGTCGCGTCGCAGGGACGGTGAGTCGACTGTAGACCATCTGCGCCCCGCTTCGCGAGCCGAACTCGTTACACCGCCGGGAAGTGGACGCTCACTTCGTGTGCGGCCGCACCCAGCATCGGTCCGGGCGCCCTGCCGACGCTCCGATAGACCGAACGCACGCGCCCACATCGACGAGCCAGCTTCTCGTCGCGCGAACTGATCCGGCGCAATCGAGCAAGCGCCGGCGGATGTCGAGGAAGAGATCGCCGATCCTGTGCTGACGATCGGCTCGGACCACGGGCAGTGAGCAACCCCGCAAGGGGCCGGACGGGCGCTTTCGCCCACCCTGAGCCGTCGTCACCCACCTCGCCTTCCGCCGCGAGGAATGCACGAGCAGCCCCAGAAGCTCCAACGGCTTGCGACTTGGGGCGCATTCCACGGCAACCCCGCCGCCACGTCACGAATCGGGCTTTACCCGAAGGCGGCCTGGTCGAACAGCTGCAGGAGCTCGTGGGCCGCCAGCTCGATCTCCTTGTGTCGCCACTCCGCTGCACGGTAGTGGCAGGCGACGATCCCGGAGCGGTGGATGCGGCGGAGGTCGCCGAACACGAACGCGTACCTCGCTTTGGTGTGCTCGCTCGCGCCGTCGGTCAAGCCGAGAAACCACCGCGCGTACCGCTCCCACCCGTGGCGCTCCAGATACGCGTTCTCGGCCGCGGCACGTGGCTGCACATCGCCCCACTCGCTGCGCAGCACATATTGGCGCTTGGCGATCAGCTCACGCGCGTGCTCGATGCCGACCTGGTTGATGCTGTAGGAGGCGATGGCGCAATTCTGCCACCCCGACACGATGCCCTCGCAGGAATGGGCACCTCGCGGCACGCCTCGCGCCACCTCGAACGCGCCAACGAGTTCCCGCATCCACGGAAACGTCACACTCGAGGCCGAGGCTCCTGGTGTGCGACGCTGACCTCGTGCAGGTTCGGAGGATGCGAAGCGCGGAGTTGGACGCCACGCTCAGGGTGTGGCGGGCCGCCAGCTTTCACAGCGCCCGGCCTGGTGATGGACCGCGACTCGCACTGGCTGGGTCGATGCTCCGGGCGGAGCCGACTGGTGGGTGGTGCGTCGTGCTCGCTGGCAGCCGATCGTTACGGAACCACGACGTCGTGTGCTTCTGGAGTGGCGCACTCCCCGGCTGCGATCGAGATCAGGCGGCGATCTCGCGCTCTCTGTGGGCCACGCTCACGCGGCGGGCGGTCGATAGCCACCCCGCGTGCGGCCCGCAGTAGGTGCCGGAGACGGGAGCAACGTCGCGGTAGTCGCGGCCCACAGCCACGGTGATATAACGGAGGTCCGCCGGCCGGTCGTGTGTCGGGTCCCATGCGACGATCTCGACCGCGTGGCCGGATGCGGGCTGAAGCACCTCGACCCACGCGTGCGTGCCGCCGTCGCCGACGAGATGGCCGGACACATAGCGAGCGGGGATGCCAAGCAGTCGGCAGAGCGCAAGCATCAGATGCGCGTAGTCCTGGCACACGCCGCGTCCCGCGGCGAGTGCCTGGGCGGCGGTTGTGCGCACGCCGGTCCGGTCAAAGCCATAGCTCATCCGCCGATAGACCCAGCCGCCGACGGCGCTGGCAAGGTCGGCGCCCTTCTCGCCGCTATCGGCAAGCTTGGCGGCCACGGCCCGCAGCGCGGTGTCCGGTCGAGTGAGAGCCGACGGCAGCAGATAGACGTTTAGCGCTTGCGTCGTGGCCGTCTCGAGGTGTGGTCCCTGCCCGGACAGCCGCTCCACGATCAGTGAAAGGTCGAAGTCGACGGCCTCGTCGACCTTGGGGATGCTGATGTCAAAGATGACGTTGCCGAACCGGTCCGCGCGCATCCTCTTACGCGAGTGGGGCTGGCTCATCTCCAGGCGGTGGCCGAGCACCCGCTGGTTGCCGTGAACCAGCCGGGGCACGACCACCAGGCGTTGCCTGAGGTTGCAGATAGGTGCCGCGTAGCTGTAGTGGAAGTGCTGCCGCACCTCGTAGACAGTCCGCTGGATCCGGCCGCAGTCCGTCGAGCGGTCGCGAAAGTCGACGGGGAGGATGTCCGCGTCGTGCTGCCCGTCGGACGCGTGCTGCGAGCTGAGGTCCAAGGCGCTGCCCTACCGCAGCTGATCGTTGGGGGTTTCGGCGGTGGGAATGATCTCGTCCGCCCACACGGTCATCTGTTCGAGCAGCAGCTTTCCGTATGACGTCACCATCGCCACGTCCATGGCGTCGCGACCTCGCGCGATGACTACACGCCCGACCCGCCGTGCGTTGTTGCGGGGGTCGAACGTCCACCATCGTCCGCCGAGGTAGACCTCCATCCAGGCGCAAAAGTCCATTGGGTCCGCCGGGGGAGGCACGTCGATGTCGGGGAGATATCCGAACACGTAGCGCGCCGGGATGTTCAGAGCTCGGCAGAACGAGATCGCGAGGTGGGCGAAGTCCCGGCAGACGCCCACCCTCGCCTCAAAGACGTCGACCGAGGTTGCGTCAGGGTTGCCGGCGGCATACTCAAAGCGGACGTGATCGTGAACCCAGTCGCACACGGCCTGCACTCGCTTCCACCCCAGCGGGGTCGTCCCGAATAGATTCACGGCCGCGTCGGACAGCATGTCGGAGAGGCAGTAGCGGCTCGCCAGCGTGTAGATGAGGATCTCGCCAGGCAGGTCCTCGACCCGGTGCTGCACCGCTACGAGACCGACCTCGTCCAGCTCGGCCGACGTTGTGACCTCTGCGTCGTAACGCAGGCTCGCCTTCCCCGCTCCGATCACGACTCGCCTGGCGTGGTTGCCGTACATGTCGACGAGATCTGAGAACGACGCACTGGGCTGCACATGCCATGTCTCGCGTTCAACCGTCACCCCGCCGTCCGAGCGGGCGCGCAGGAGCACGACGGCCGGCACCGGAAGCGCCGTGTCGAAGCGAAACTCGCAACCCAGCCTTATCTGCACCAGTGTCCGTTCGTGCGGGTCAGGAGGAACGCCCGATTCCACGACCCTTGACGAGCCATTCGAATCTCTCCTTGCTCAGGGGCCCGTCGCGCTGGACGACAGCGCGCAGATCGCGGTCACATTCACAAGCTTCAGCCTGCGAGCTGTCGGGTTCAATGCGTCGTGTCGTTCCGTGAATCAGGAGCACGATAGGGAGGCGCGCCCACGGTCAGCAATCGTAGGCTGCTCACCGGCAGCGTCATTGGCCCGCGGTCCAAAACCACCGACCGGCCGTTGGCCACCCGGCACGCGCCCTGAAGCCCGCGGGCACCGGGTGACGCTGCACCGGACCGACGGCCGGCATGCCCTACCGCGCTCGTCGGAGAGCCGCCTCGATGTTGGCGGTCAGGAGGTAGAGATAGACGTGGTCGAGGTCGTCGGGATCGAACGGACCTCCGCCTTCGACGCCGCCGCTTGGACCACGAACGCGGAGACGTTGAGCTGCGATGCGGCAGCGGCTCGTTCTTGCAGCGCCTTATCCGCGTGGGGCTAGCTAGCAGGTTGCTTCGTGTGGCTGTGCGCAGTCGGTGGCGATGTGTTCGACGGTTTCGGCGAGCAGGGCGTTGAGGGTCTGACGTTCGGTGAGTGTGAGTGGCGCGAACACCTCATCGTCGATCTCGAGCAGCGCGCGGTCGAGGTCGGCCAGGAGTCGCTGGCCGCCGGGGGAGAGCTCGATGATCGCGCGGCGACGGTCGGTCCGGTCGCGGTGGCGCTCGATGAGGCCTGCGTTGTCGAGGCTGTTCAGGATCGCGACAAGATTGGTGGCATCGATGCCGAGCAGCTCGACGAGCGTCTGTTGTGGGGAAGGCCCGCGCTCGCGGAGGTGCTGCAGCGCGTGGAGCTCGCGGGGACGCAGCCCCAGCGGCTCGATTGCCTGCTCGATACGCCGGCGCATCCCGCGCGCGAGCTGTGCGATCAGCACGCTTGATGCGGCGGTGCGAGCTCCGGAGCCAATCGCGCTCATGGGACGAGTCTAGAGCGATAGGCCGTTTGTGGTATACAAACGCTTTGTAGTCTGTCATGTAGTTCGAACCCTAGGAGCCACCGGCATGGCGATCACTCTCCCGGACCCCGGCCCGCCCAACCTCGAGTTCGAGCGGCCGGCTGGCCCGGCTCAACTCGAACGCACCGCGGCCGCGCTTGCATCCCGCGGGTTCAACGCACAAATCGCGGACACGGCAGCGCACGCTCGGGACCTCGTGTTGGCGTCGCTACCGGACGGCGCCGAGGTGCACATCGCGCTGTCAGAGACGATGCGCGAGATCGGGGTCACGAAGACGATCGACGAGTCCGGGCGCTATGACTCGATCCGAGCCAAGCTCAGCACGCTCGACCGCGCAACACAGGGGCGCGAGATGCGCAAACTCGGGGCCGCACCCGACTACATCATCGGCAGCGCACATGCCATCACCGACGACGGCCAGATCGTCGTCGGCTCCGGGTCCGGCAGCCAACTCGGCGCTTACGCCTATGCCGGAGGACACGTGATCCTCGTTGTCGGACACCAGAAACTCGTCCGAGACATCGACGAAGGCCTCCGCCGGGTGCGCGAGTACAGCCTGCCGCGAGAGTTCGCTCGAATGCAGAGCGTCGGCTACCCCGGAAGCCTCCTCGCCAAGACGCTGATCATCCACAACGAACCCTCGGGGCGCATCAACGTCATCCTCGTCCCCGAGACGCTCGGCTACTGATACGCCACAACGCGTCCGCGTCGTCCGCGACTTGCCTCGTCGCACTGATCGAACGCGGGCTCCGTTGGCGCCAGACGCCCCGCGAGGTGGCCGCCGCCGTGGACGTCGTGTTCAGCATGGTCACAGACGACCAGGCGCTGCAAGCTGTCGCCTCGGGCGCGGGCTGGGATCCTCGCCGGCCTCAAACCGGGAACGGTGTACGTCGACACGAGCACCGCGAGCCCCGGGCCAGCCGTGAAAGCCGGCGATCCGAGCGCACATCGAAGCCCTGCCCTGTCGCAGCGCTCACTCCGGGATCGTTGCGCAGTCGTCCGGGGCCGGCAGGCCGGCGAACCGGTGCAACCTCGGAGAGGCCCACTAGCGTCGAGGTCGGGTGGGTCGTGAGCCGGGGAGTGGTGGGTCGGTGGCAGCGAGGCCCGCGACGAAGATTCTGGCTTGCCGGCGCGCGAGTTGGTCCCAGTCAGCGGTGTGCGGGAGTGGTTGGGCGAGCATCGCTCCGGTGATGATGATGTCGGTCGGGGTGGCGTCTGGTCGGATGGTCCGGTCGCGGCGCCCACGGGCGAGGACCTGCTCGAGTAGGTTCCTGATCTCGGCCCGAAGCGCGACGATCTTCCCATCGTGGATGACGGGGCCGCCGTGGAGGGGGAGGATCAGCTCATCGCGTGCCGCGATCGTCCGTTCGAAGAACTGCTCGAGTGCGGCGAGGGCCGGCTCGTCGCTCAAGGCGGCGGCGCGCGCGTGCTGTAGGACGAGCGTGAAGGAGCGCGACGTCAGAGCGGCTAAGAGGGCCGGGCGCGTCGGGTAATGGCGGTAGAGGGTTCCGATCCCGACGCCCGCCTCGTCGGCGATCGTCGCCATCGGAACTCTCTCGCCGTCGCGCGTGACAGCGATCGTGGCGGCGGCGAGGATGCGTTCACGATTGGCTGCGGCGTCACTTCGCGGTCGCCGCGTGACGCGCCGTGCTTCTGTCGGTGCTTCGGACATCCCGGAGGTGATCGTGCCACGTAGCGACAACGGGGAGCTCGCATTCGGTAGGCTTCAGAACATAAGCGGACGATTTCGACCGTTTAGCCCACGATAGAGGAGCGCCGGTGAACGACACCTCGTCCGCGGAGTCGAAGCCGCCAGGACCGGTCCCCGCCGATGACCCTGGGCGGGTCCTGACGCACGTGAGCCCCGACACCGATGACTCGCTGCCTCACCTCGGCGTGGTTGGGGACACCTACACCATCCTTGTGTCCGGGGCCGACACCGCGGGGCGTTACACGTTGATCGACATGCACGTCCCGCCGGGCGGTGGGCCGCCGCCGCACCGTCACGACTTTGAGGAGATGTTCACCATTCTTGACGGCGAGATCGAGCTCACGTTCCGCGGCGGCAGCGCCGTCGCAGCGGCCGGCGAAACGATCAACGTGCCGGCCAACGCCCCGCACGTCTTCCGGAACGTGTCCGAACGGCCTGCGCGACTGCTCTGTCTCTGCTCGCCCGCAGGCCAGGAGGAGTTCTTCAAGGAGGTCGGCGTTCCGGTCGCGCACCGAACCGAGGCTCCGCCGACGCTGGACGATGCCGCCACCGGCGCGTTCATCGCCAAGGCGATCGCACTCGCCCCGAAGTACCGGACCGAGCTGCTGCTCGACGAGCCGAAGCCCTGATTCGCCATAGAGCGAATCCTCGGATGGGGAGGAGCGGCGCGGCGGTAGGCTGCGTCTCATGTCGGACGCGGCGGGCCGCCTCGAGCCGTTCACCCCGCAGACCTCGCGCGCGGCGCTCGAGGACCTCCGGGCGCGGCTGCGAGCGACACGCTGGCCGGACTCGCCTGAGGGCGCCGGCTGGTCGCTCGGGACCGACCTCGTCTACCTCCGCGAGCTCGTTGCCTACTGGGCGGACGAGTTCGACTGGCCGGCGCACGGAGCTTCACGAAGGACGAGATCCTCACGAACGTCACGCTCTACTGGCTCACGGGGACGATCGGCTCCTCGATGCGCATGTACCACGCGAACGCCGCGATTGCGCCCGCGCAGCTCGCCCGCCGGGTCGAAGTGCCGTCCGGCTTCTCG
>Ga0208714_1000199_pt1 | contig 18056 bp, 17 predicted proteins | sample NGESurshal072012_3_FD_184461 | JGI IMG/M metagenome (GOLD analysis project Ga0208714, IMG submission 184461) | Arctic peat soil microbial communities from Barrow, Alaska - NGEE Surface sample 415-1 shallow-072012 (SPAdes) | ecosystem: Environmental > Terrestrial > Soil > Wetlands > Peat ... | reverse complement strand
CGGGGAGGGCTCGCTCGATCACCGACTCTGCCTGTCCGCCGCCCTGGTCCTCGGGGTCGACGACCTTGTGCAGGCCCGGCGCGGCGTTGGGAACGAGCAGCGTGAACGTCGGCTTCCCGCGCTGGGCACGCTCGCGCACGGCGTCGAGCAGCGGTTGTGTGGCGGCCGTTCTGTAGGCCACGACGAGCACCCTCGCGGCACCCTCAGAGGACTCCATGTCGCAACTCCCTTCTGGCTGGTTGGCCCGATCATGCCACTAGTCTGCTCGCGTGCGCGTGCGCGTGACAGAGGACTCCGTCGAGGTGCTGCTGTCGCCGTGGCAGAAGGCGCTGGGATTGATGAAAAGCATCCGGGTGCCGATCGCCGACGTGAGCGATGTGCGCGTCGTCGACGATCCAATGCGCGAGGCTAGCGGCAGCGGCCTGAAAGCGGGCCTGCGCCTACCCGGCCTGTACTACGTCGCGCGCACGATCCGACTCGATCGCGTCTTCATCGTGCGTCGTGGCGTGCCTGCGCTGTCGTTCGCAGTCCGCAACCACGAGCCGCTGCGCAGCGTGCTCGTCAGCACGCCCGAGGCGGCGGAGCTGGCACGCACATTGCGCTGAGTGGCGGGGGCAGGATTCGAACCTGCGAAGGCAGAGCCAATTGGTTTACAGCCAATCCCCTTTGACCGCTCGGGAACCCCGCCGCGGCTGAGAAGGATAGGGGCTCGACGACCGGCCCAGCGCCACGGGCGCGGCGACCGGCGCTGTGTGCCTAGGAAGCCTCGCGCAGCTGCTGTGCGTCGGGGAGCGTCTGCAGCTTCTTCAGCGTGCGGTTCTCGATCTGGCGGACGCGCTCGCGCGTGATGTTGAACGCGCGGCCGACCTCCTCGAGCGTACGCGCGCGGCCGCCGACGATGCCGTAGCGCAACTCGAGCACCTCGCGCTCGCGGCGCGGCAGCGATGCGAGCACGCGCGTGATGTTCTCGCGCCGCAGCGCCTCGGAGGCGATCTCGAACGGTGACTCCGCGGAGACGTCCTCGACGAAGTCCGCAAGCGCCGAGTCGTCCTCCTCGCCCATCGGCTTCTCCAGCGAGACCGGCTGCTGGGCCAGGCGCAGCACGTCGCGAACCTCGCGAACCTCGCATTCGAGCTCGTCGGCGATCTCTTCGGCGGTCGGTTCGCGCCCGAGCTGCTGGATCAGCATGCGCTCCGCGCTGATCAGTTTGTTCAGCCGCTCGACCATGTGCACGGGGATGCGAATCGTGCGCGCCTTGTCGGCGAGCGCGCGGCTGACGGCCTGGCGGATCCACCACGTCGCGTACGTCGAGAACTTGTAGCCGCGGCGATGGTCGAACTTCTCGACCGCGCGAATCAGTCCGAGCGAGCCCTCCTGGATCAGGTCGAGGAACGTCAGGCCGCGGCCGACGTAGCCCTTGGCGATAGAGACGACCAGGCGCAAGTTGGCCTCGACCATGTGCTGCTTGGCCGCCATGTCGCCGCGCTCGATGCGCTTGGCCAGCGCCACCTCCTGCTCGGCGGCGAGCAGCGGGACGCGGCCGATCGAGCGCAGGTACAGCCGCAGCGAGTCCAGGCTCGGGTCGACCGACAGGTCGGCCTCGGCGCGCTTGAGCTCCTGCAGGCGTGCACGCACGCCCTGGGCTTCCTCGTCTGGCTCCCGCTCGTCGTCGTCGCCATCTGATGGCGAGCGATCGGCGTCGGCCGCAGCGGGGCCCGGTGCGTGCTCGCCCGCGTGCAGCTCGCTGCCGGCCTCCTCGGAGTCGACGATCTCGATCGCGTGCTCCTCCAGGTAGCTGAACAGATCCTGCGCCTGCTCGCTGCTGAGCTCCGCCTCCTCGACGGCGGTGCGCAGACTCGCGGCGGTCACGAAGCCACGCTCGCGCCCGCCGGCGAGAACTCCCTGCACCTCCTCCATCTCGACCACGGTGTCCGTGATCACTGCACCCTCAAGCTTCTCTCTCAACCTGGACCCCTATGATCGTCTCGGCTTGCGCCTTCTTGATCGTCCGTTTGGCCGAGTGCGGATTGATACCAGAATCCACGGTCGAGAGGTCCGATTGCCTCGGACGCCGCCACCGGCCTCGCGGCGCGGGTGGCGCGCCGCGCAGGCCTGGCTGTGCGTATGCACCACCCGCGCGCGACTGCGCGCGCACACGCGTGCCCGCGCTACGCTGGCCCACGTGCAGGCGATCGGTTCCAGCGTCTCGCCGTCGGCCCCCCGGGGAGTAGGCGAGGATGTCCAATCGCGCGCGCCGCGGGTTGCCGTGGGCCTCTCGCGTGTGGGCGTCACCGGCGTCGAGAAGGTCATCCGCATCCGCGACGAGCTGTTCTTCGCGCGCCTGGAGTGCTTCGTCGATCTCGGTGGCGAGCAGAAGGGCGCGCACATGTCGCGCTTTGAGGAGGTCGTCAACGAGGCGATCGGCGAGGTCGTGCTCAGCGAGTCTCCGTTTCGCGCAGAGACGCTCGCGCAGCACATCGCCGAGCTCGTGCGCACGCGTCAGCAGGCCGCGCGCGCCGAGGTGACGGTCGCCGCTCGCTATCCCGAGCACAGGCCGGCGCCTGTCTCGGGCATCCAGACGCAGGAGATCTACACGTTGTTCGGCCGCGCGGTGGCCTTCGCACACGGCACGCGACGCACGGTTGGGGTCTCGGCGACGGGCATGACCGCGTGCCCATGCGCGCAGGAGCTGGTGGCCGCCCGCGCGCGCGGGCGCCTCCTCGCCGACGGGTTCTCCGAGTCGGAGGTCGAGCGGATCATCGAGCGCGTCCCCGTCGCGACGCACAACCAGCGCGGTCTGGCGACGCTGCACATCGGCTGCATCGAGCAGTGCATGGAGGAGATCGACGCGTCGGCTCTGCTGAAGATCGCCGAGTCGAGCATGTCCTCGGAGATCTACGAGTTGATGAAGCGCACCGACGAGGTCGAGGTCGTCGAAAAGGCGCACCGCCGTCCCCGCTTCGTCGAGGACTGCGTGCGCGAGATGGTCGCTGGCGTCGTACGCGAGTTCCCGCAGCTCGACGGACGCAGCTTTGTCTCCGCGCGCCAGGAGAACCTCGAGACGATCCACCAGCACAACGTTGTCGCCGAGCGCCACGGACTGCTGTCCGAGCTGCGCAGCGAGGTCGACTCGGGGGCTTCGGCGGCGCACCAGACGACGCTCGAGCAGTGGCTCGACGCCGGGCGCCCGGCGCCCGGCGCCTGAAGCGGACCCGGGCGAGGCTCGCGCGCTCGCGCCCGTAGCGCTCAGCCGCGGGCGCTGCGTGCTTGCGCCTGCGCCATGCGCCGGCGCAAGCCGAAGAAGAAGTCCAGTCCCGAGAGCACGGTCACGGCGACGGTCACGTACAGCAGGGCGGAGACCCACAGCGGCTCGCCGTGCACGGCGATCACGGCGAGGATCGCGGCGATTTGCAGGCAGGTCTTGACCTTGCCGAACATGCTCGCGGCCATCACGACGCCGGCCTGCGTGGCGCCCATGCGCAGCACCGTGACGGCGAGCTCGCGCGTGATGATCACCATCGCCACCCACGCCGCGAGGCGGTGCAGCGAGACGAGCGCGACGAGCGCGGCGACGATCAGCAGCTTGTCCGCGAGCGGGTCCATCAGCTTGCCGAAGGTCGTCACCGAGTCGCGCGATCGCGCAATGTAACCGTCGACGAAGTCGGTCAGTGAGGCGAGCGCGAAGACGACCGCCGCGAGCACGTCGCCGGCGGGAGTGTTGCCGAGCAGCGCGACGACGAGCACGGGCACGAGCATGATCCGCAGGACCGTCAGGACATTGGGTAGGTTCAGAGGGAACACGCACGCCCGACAATATCCCGCCCGCGAAAGGAACGTGAATGAACAGCCGCACTCTTGGAGGCGCCGGCCCCGAGGTCTCGGAGATCGGTCTCGGTTGCATGGGGATGTCGGCGTTCTACGGCCAGGCCGACGAGGGCGAAGCCCGCGCGACGATCGCCCGGGCGCTGCAGCTCGGCTGCAACTTCCTCGACACGTCGGACATGTACGGACCGCACACCAACGAGCGCCTCGTCGGCAGCGCGATCGCCGGCAAGCGCGACGAGGTCTTCCTGGCGACCAAGTTCGGCATCAAGCTGATCAAAGACGACGACCTGATCAACCGCACCGTCGACGGCAGCCCGGAGTACGTGCGCAAGTCCTGCGATGACTCGCTGCAACGCCTGGGCACGGACTACATCGACCTCTACTACCAGCACCGCGTCGACCCGAACACGCCGATCGAGGACACCGTCGGGGCGATGGCCGAGCTCGTGCAGGCCGGCAAGGTGCGCCACATCGGCCTGTCGGAGGCGAGCGCCGAGACGATCCGCCGGGCGCACGCCGTGCACCCGATCGCAGCGGTGCAGACGGAGTACTCGCTGTGGACGCGCGACGTCGAGGAGGAGATCCTGCCGACGCTGCAAGAGCTCGGGATCGCGCTCGTCGCCTACTCGCCGCTCGGGCGCGGCTTTCTCTCCGGGCGCTTCAGCTCGACCGAGGAGCTCGACGACAGCGACTACCGTCGCCACGGCCCGCGCTTCACCGGCGAGAACCTGACGCAGAACCTCGCGCTGGCCGAGCGCGTGCGTGAGCTCGCAGCCGAGCACGACATCACGCCGGGCCAGCTCGCGCTCGCCTGGGTGCTGTCGCGCTGGGAGCACATCGTGCCGATCCCGGGCACCAAGCGTGTGGCCTACCTCGAAGAGAACCTCGGCGCCGCCGACGTGCAGCTGAGCGAGGCCGACGCGCAGGCGATCGCCGAGGCCATCCCTGCGGCCGCCGGCGATCGCTACCCCGAGGCGGTCATGCGCTCGGTCAACCTCTGAGCTGAGCCGCGCGCGGCTCAGCCGCGTGGGCTCAGTAGCCGACCGAGTAGAAGCTGATGCGCCGGCAGCCGTCGAGCTTGTAGTGGGGCAAGGCGTGGTGGCTCGTGTAGACGAGCTGGTGCGGGTTTTCGCAGTGGATCACGCCGGAGTCCTCGTGCGCGTGCACGACGGTTGCCGGGTTCGTGCCCGTCCACACGTAGTTGACCGTGTCGTTGGAGTAGATGAAGTTCTTGCCGTTGCCCGCGTGGATCACGGCCGTCTGATCTGCCGGCCATCCTGAGGGGTGGTAGTCGCCCCAGATCACGTCGCCGACCGTGCCGCCGTAGATCGTGTCGTTGCCGTAGCCGCCCAGCAGCCAGTTGTGCCGATCCGGCTTGCCCACGAGCGTGTGGCTCTGTCCCGCCGGACCCTTGTCCATCAGCAGGTATTGATAGGCCGGCCAGCCGGCGTGGCTGGTGCTGGCAGCCGCAGGCGCGGCGATCGCGAGCACCGCGAGCAGCGCAAGCGCGGCGATCGCGCGGGGGATACGGACGTGCTGGGGGGTTGGGCGACGGTTCATATGTGAGTGGCCACGGCTCCTTTGGTTGTAGTAGGTCCATCGTCGGGCTCTCAGCTACCCGCGACCGCCTGTCGACGAACTCGCACATGCGGCTAGTGCAGGCGATCGGCGAGGCTCGACGGACAGCCGACGCCCGAGCTCTCGCCGGCGAGCGCTAGGGTGCGTCAATGCCGCTGATCCCCATGGTCATCGAGCGGACCGCGCGTGGCGAGCGCGAATTCGACATCTACTCGAGGCTGCTCAACGAGCGGATCATCTTTCTCGGCGCGCCGATCGACGACCAGGTCGCCAACCTCGTCGTGGCGCAGCTGCTGCATCTGGAGAGCCAGGACCCCGACAAGGACATCTCGATCTACATCAACTCGCCCGGCGGGAGCATCTACTCGGGCCTGGCGATCTACGACACGATGAACTTCGTCAAGCCCGACATCGCGACCATGTGCGTCGGCGTGGCGATGTCGATGGGCTCGCTGCTGCTCGCGGCCGGCGCGAAAGGCAAGCGCGCAGCGCTGCCGAACTCGCGCATCCTGATCCACCAGCCTTCCGCCGGCTTCCAGGGCCAGTCGACCGACATCGAGATCCACGCCCGCGAGATCCTCAAGGTGCGCGAGCGCATCGACGAGATCTACGCCGAGCACACCGAGAAGCCGACGGCGGAGGTGCGCACGGACATGGAGCGCGATCGCTTCTTCACCGCGGCGCAGGCCCAGGAGTACGGCTTGATCGATCGCGTGCTCGAGAGCCACTGACCGCCCGCAGCGCACGATGTCCGCGCTGAGAACATCGGAGCGCACCGCGCTCCTGTGCATCGCGCTGCTGACGGCGCTGGCGGGCGTCGCCAACTACGGCGCGTGGGCTGCGGTACCGCGCTTTGCGATTGCCACACTCGCGCTCGCGGGGCTGGCGTGGGTGGTGTCGTTTGCCACCGAGCAGCTCGGCGAACGCTTCGGCCCTGCCTTCACGGGCATGCTGCAGTCGACGCTCGGCAATCTGCCGGAGTTGTTCGTCGTGATCTTCGCGCTGCAGAAGGGCGAGCTCGTGGTCGCGCAGACGGCGATCGTCGGCTCGATCCTCGCCAACGCGCTGCTCGTGCTCGGCCTGGTGATCGTCGTCGGTGCGCGCCGTGCGCCCGACGGGGTCATGCGCTTCTCCAAGCGCTTGCCGCGCGACACGGCGACGCTGCTGCAGGTGACCGTCTTCATCATCGTGTTGCTCGGGCTGTCGCTCGGCTCGCACGACCCCGCAAGCCACCACGTCAAGGCGATCTCGGTCGTCGGTGCGATCTGCCTGCTCGTCGTCTACCTCTCGTGGGTCGTGCCCTATCTGCGCGCGGACGTCGTCCCGGGCATGTCCGGGGAGAGCGACGCGGCCGGCGAGAGCGACGCGGGCGCAGGCGCAGCGCCGCACCCGCGATTGCCGCTCGCCGTCACGCTCGCGCTGCTGCTCAGCGCCGGCACCGCGTCGGCGTTCGTCTCGGACTGGTTCGTCAACGGCCTGAAGCCGGCGATCGTGCAGCTGCACATCTCTCAGGCGTTCGCCGGGCTGGTGATCGTTGCGATCGCCGGCAATGCCGTGGAGAACGCGGCCGGGCTCGTGCTCTCCTGGAAGGGGCGCTCGGACCTTGCGATCTCCGTCGTCAAGAACTCCGTCGCGCAGATCGCTGCGTTCCTGTTTCCGCTGCTCGTGCTGATCTCGTTCGCGCTGAGCACGACGCTGACGTTCTCGCTCGCGCCCGTGTACATCGGCGCGCTCGTGCTGACCGCGCTCGCGCTCGCGCAGGTCACCGGCGACGGCGAGGCGGCGGCATTCGAGGGCTGGGCGCTCGTCGCGCTGTACGTGATCCTCGGCGCGCTCACGCTGTACGAGTAGCGAGCCGCCGCGGCGTACGCCGTCGAGCGGTCGATCCGATCACCCTCCGGTGAGGGCGCCGTGGACCCCGCAGGCGCTGCCGCCCGCTCGCACCTGCGCGAGGCTCGGCGGGTCGTCGGTGAGCAGCTGCGGCACGCTCACCGCACGCAGGTGCTTGCGTCGCAGCGCGGCGAAGATGCTCAGCATCGCGCGCACCGTCTGTCCGTGGTTCTCGTGCATCAGGATGATCGCCCCTCCGTGCATCCCCGAGATGACGTTGTGTTCGATCTGCGCGTAGTTGGCTCCGAGCGAGTCGGCGCTGTCGACCGTCCAGAGGATCTGCAGCAGGCCGTGCGCCCGCGCGATCGCGTCGATCCGCGGGTCGCGCCCGCCGTAGGGCGGTCGAAACAGGAACACCGGACCGCCGGAGGCGCGTGCGAGCGCCGCCTGCGTTCTGACGATCTCGCTCGCAGCTTCCGCGGACCCCAGCGAGGTCAGCAGGGGATGCGTGAACGTGTGATCGCCCACCGCGCCCAGCGAGCGCTCCTCGCGCGTCGCTCCGGCGAGCAGCGGGATGTTGCGCCCGACGATGAAGAACGTCGCGGGCACGTCGTGCTTGCGCAGCTTGGCGATCATCAGCCGCGTGTAGGGGCCGGGACCGTCGTCGAATGTCAGCGCGACCTCGTTGCCGCGGCGCGCTGCGCAATAGATCGGCTTGCCCAGCGCGATCAGCCTGCGAACCTCGTCTGACTCGCCAGGGCTCGACTGCGAAGCGACGCTCGTGCCGGGCCGCTGGCGACGGGTCGGGGTGCCACCGGCGTGCGCGCCGGCGCTCGTCCGGCCCGCGTGGCGGCGTGAGCCGGCGTTGTGCGAGAGCGCGAGCACGAGCAGCACGAGTCCGGCGACGATCGCCACGAGCGCGGCTCGTCGGAGACGGATCCGCCTTCGGTGAGCGCGCCGAGCATCACCGGAGCGCCCGCCGCGCCTGCCCGGCGGCGGTGTTTGGATGCCTGCCATGGCGTCACCGTAGCGGCGGCTTGCGGCGGCTGGCCCCCGCCCACCACACAAGCGCGCTAAACTGCCCGTACCTCGCGTCTGGGCGGGGTTTTTCTTCGTCCAGACCCGGTATGCAAACCATTTACGCAGGGATTACACATGGCCCGCGGAGACGTTCGGATTGCTATCACCCTCGCATGCGAGGAGTGCAAGCACCGTAACTACCAGACGAATAAGAGCAAGCGCAACAACCCCGATCGCATCGGGCTGCGCAAGTACTGCCGCTGGTGTCGCAAGCACACCAGCCACCGGGAGACTCGCTAGCGCGGGAGCGCTGCCGTGGCCCGTGACCGCAAACGCGCAAAGCAGCGCCGCGAGCGCCGAGCTCAGGCTGCCCGCACGAGCACGGCGAACACGCCGGCGCGTGCGGACGTCCCCGGCGCGCTTGACCACGCCTCAGCCGACGCCGACGAGTTCGACGCCGCGCTCGTACGCGGCGCGGGCGGCGTCACGGCCACGCCCGAGACCGAGCTGCCCGACGGCGCGGCCAGCGAGCCTGACGAAGAGCTCGCGCCGTTGCCGGCCCCCCCGGGGGACGGCGGCGATGGCGCCGGCGCGGGCGGTCGCGGTGGAGGCGGTGGCGAAGGCGAGCACGCTCCCGGCGCGCCGCTGCGCGGCGGCAATCGCGCGCTGGCGTTCTTGCGTGCCAGCTGGGCCGAGCTGCAGCGGGTCCAGTGGCCCGACCGCCGTCAGGTCACGCAGGCGACCGCCGTCGTGCTCGGCTTCGTGGCGATCGCCGGCGCGTATCTCGGCCTGGCCGACTACGTGGCCAAAGAAATCGTCGAATTCATCCTCTGAGGAATCTGGAATCTGAATGTTTCGCTGGTACGTCGTAAACACATACTCAGGCCATGAGAACAAGGTCAAGCACAACCTCGAGCACCGCGTGATCTCGCTCGGTCAGCAGCGCGCCGTGCGCAACGTCGTCGTGCCGACCGAGTCCGTCTCGGAGATGAAGGACAACCAGAAGGTCACCGTCGAGAAGCGCACGATGCCCGGCTACGTGCTCGTCAACATGGAGCTCAACGAGGACTCGTGGGGCGTCGTCAAGGGAACACCGGGCGTGACCGGCTTCGTCGGCGCCTCCCAGGAGCCCGTCCCGCTGACCCAGGTCGAGGTCGACCGGCTGCTGCACAAGGAGGTGGCCACGGCGGCGCGCACGCGCGCCCAGTTCACGATCGGCGAGTCCGTCAAGGTCGTCTCCGGTCCGCTGTCGGACTTCTCCGGCGAGATCTCCGAGATCAACGACGACGCCGCCAGGCTCAAGGTGCTGGTATCAATCTTCGGGCGAGAGACTCCCGTAGAGGTCGGTTTTGATCAGGTGAAAAAGCTCTAATGGCCAAGAAGGTCCTCACAACCATCAAGCTTCAAGCGAACGCCGGCCAGGCGAGTCCTGCGCCGCCGGTGGGACCCGCGCTGGGCCAGCACGGGATCAACATCATGGAGTTCTGCAAGGCGTTCAACGCGCAGACGCAGAGCGAAACCGGCACCGTCATCCCGGTCGTCATCACCGTGTACGAGGACCGTTCGTTCACGTTCATCACCAAGACGCCGCCCGCAGCCGTGCTGATCCGCCAGGCGATCAAGATCAACAAGGGCTCCGGCGAGCCCAACCGCGTCAAGGTCGGCACGATCACGCAGAGCCAGCTGCGCGAGATCGCCGAGCGAAAGCTTGCAGACCTCAACGCGCACGACGTCGACCAGGCGGCCAAGATCATCGCCGGCACAGCCCGCTCGATGGGCGTGGACGTAGCCTGATGAGCTCCCACGGCAAGCGCTACTCCGAGGGGCTGGAGAAGGTCGACCGCGAGCACGAGTACGAGCCCGCCGAGGCCGTCGCGCTCGTGTGCAGCCTGTCCAGCGCGAAGTTCGACGAGTCGATCGAGGTGCACGTGCGCACGGGACTGAACGTGCGCCACGCCGACGAGCAGCTGCGCGGCACGATCGCTCTGCCCAACGGCGTCGGCAAGGACGTGAAGATCGTCGTGTTCGCCCAGGGGGCGAAGGTCGCCGAGGCCGAAGGCGCCGGCGCCGACGTCGTCGGCGGCGAGGATCTCGCCAAACGCATCGAGGACGGCTTCGACGACTTCGACGTGGCGATCGCCACGCCCGACATGATGTCCGTAGTCGGTCGCCTCGGCCGCGTGCTCGGCCCGTCGGGCAAGATGCCCAACCCGAAGGTCGGCACGGTGACGATGGACGTCGCCAAAGCCGTCGAGGAGTCCAAGGCGGGCAAGGTCGAGTACCGCACCGACCGCACGGCGATCGTCCATCTCGTGATCGGCAAGGCCAGCTTTCCCGAGAGCCAGCTGCTGGAGAACTACGCGGCTGTGATCGAAGAGCTGATCCGCGCCAAGCCGTCGGTCGCCAAGGGTCGCTACCTGCGCTCGATCACGATGACCTCGACGATGGGGCCGGGCGTGAAGATCGACCCCAGCCGCACGCGCGAGATCGCCGGCGCCGCCGCCGCCGTGGCCGCTTAGCGGCTACACTCCCGCGAGCAAACGCACCGCCCGAGACCCTCGGCACTTGCCGATCCTTTGATCGGCGGCGTAAGACCGGGACAGGTTGGAGCGAGTTGATGACGGTTTCGGCCGCGCTCTCTCGTCTGCCTGCATGGGCACACCGAACACTTCGAGAGCGACGGAAATAAATGAACCGAGACCAGAAGGCCGTGGCGATCGAGGAGATCGCCGCCCAGATCGACGAGTCGCACGCGATCTTCGCCGTTGACTACCGTGGCATCTCCGTGCCGCAGGTCGCCGAGCTGCGCGCCAAGCTGCGCGACGCCGACGCCACGTTCAAGGTCGTCAAGAACTCGCTCACCGAACGCGCCGCCGACCAGGCCGGCGCGGAGACGCTCAAGGACTACCTCGCCGGCCCGACCGCGCTGACGTTCGTGCGCGGCGACGTCGCGACGGCCGCCAAAGCGATCGCCGACTACGCGCGCGCCACGCAGCTGCTCCCGTTCAAGGGCGGCCTGATGGATGGCGCGACACTCGACGTCGAGCAGATCCGTTCGCTGTCGCGCCTGCCTTCGCGCGATGTGCTCTACGGCCAGCTCGTCGGCGTCGTCGCCTCGCCCATCGGCGGTCTCGTGCGCTCGCTCAGCGCACTCGTCGGCGGCCTCGCCTCGGCGCTCGGGCAGGTGCGCGAGAAGAAGGAGTCCGGCGAGATTCCCGCCGGCGAGCCACCCGCGGCTTCGGCGCCGCAACCGCAGGAGACCGCCGCGCAAGAGCCGGCCGCGGCCGACGACGCCGCGGCGGTGGACCAGCCCCAGGGCGAGGCGGCCCCGGCGGCCGACCAGGCCCCGGCGGCCGACGAGGCCCCGGCGGCGGACGAGACACCCACGGCGCAGGAGACTCCAGCGGCCGAGGAGGCCAGGGGCGAGGAACCCGAGCCGGAGGCTGCGCAGGACGGCCCGGAGGCCGAGGCGGCCACCGAGACCAAGCCCGAGGACCAAGCTGAGCCGGCGAGTGAGCCGGCGCAAGACGACGACAAGCAGGCGGACGCATCGGCCGAGGCCGAGCAGGACCCCGCCGATGCGAAATCCACCAAGGAGGACTGACGAAGATGGCAACCAGCACACAGGATTGGATCGAGGAGCTGAAGGGCATCTCGGTGCTCGAGCTCGCCGAGCGGATCAAGGCGCTCGAGGAGGAGTTCGGAGTGTCCGCGGCCGCGGTTGCGGCACCGGTTGCCGCCGCCGGTGGCGGCGCAGGCGACGGCGCGGGAGCCGACGAGGAAGAAAGCGGCACCGTCGACGTGATCCTCACAGCGGCGGGCGACAAGAAGATCCAGGTGATCAAGGTCGTGCGCGCGGCCACCGGCCTCGGGCTCAAAGAGGCCAAGGCGCTCGTCGACGAGGCCCCCAAGCCGGTCAAGGAGGGCGTCGAGAAAGAGGAGGCCGACAAGCTCAAGCAGGAACTGCAGGAGGCCGGCGGCACGGTCGAGGTCAAGTAGCGGCTCCTCGCTGGCGCAGTGCAGCCTGCGGCGCCACCGGCGCCCACGGCATCCAGTAGGTCCGAAGGGCCCCGCTCAGGCGGGGCCCTTCTCTTTATCCACCTTTAACAATTGCGCCGATTTTCCGGTAAAGTGCCCGACGCTGGCCAATAGCCGCAGCCACCCGAAGGAGCGACGCCGCGCCACATACGCGGAAGGTCGGGGGTGGGGTCCGTGAGCGTCGGCAGCCCTTAAGGGCGTCGATAGCCTGTGCTATCTTTACCAGTCGCGCTTCGGCGCGCCTCCTCTGCCCGTTTCATCGCCCTCCGAAGGAGTCGTTTCTTGGCCGCTGTAGATGCTCTCCGGACGCGCCGCACGTTCGCGCGCCTCAACAAGACCGTTGACGTACCCAACCTGATCGACATCCAGCGCCGCTCGTTCGCGTGGCTGACAGACCCGAGCAAGGGTGGCCTGCGTGAGACGATCGACGACATCTCGCCGATCGAGGACTACACGGGCAACCTCGCCGTTCAGTTCGGGGAGTTTGTCTTCGACGAGCCGGTCGCATCGCTCGAGCAGTGTCGCGAGAAGGATCTGACCTACGCCCGTCCGCTGACGGTGACGGTCGCCTTCATCAACCGCGAGACCGGAGAGATCCGCGAGCAGTCGGTGTTCATGGGCGATTTCCCGTGGATGACCGAGCGCGGCACGTTTGTCATCAACGGCACCGAGCGCGTCGTCGTGACGCAGCTCGTTCGCTCGCCGGGCGCCTACCTGATGGAGCCAAAGGACCGCGAGAAGCAGGTCTTCATCGCCAACCTGATGCCCGCTCGTGGCTCGTGGCTGGAGCTGGAGATCGACAAGAAGGGCAAGGTCTTCGTCCGCATCGACCGCAAGCGCAAGCTGCCCGTCACCGTGCTGCTGCGCGCGATGGGCTACGCGACCGATGAGGAGATCCTGCGGCTGTTCGAGAACTCGCTGTACATCCGCAACACGATCGAGGCTGACACGGAGGTCACGCGCACCGAAGAGGGCGCGCTGATCGAGCTGTTCAAGAAGCAGCGTCCGGGCGAGCCGCCGAGCGTCGACAACGCCAAGGCGCTGCTCAACCAGCTGTTCTTCGACCCCAAGCGCTACGACCTCACGCGCGTCGGGCGCTACAAGCTCAACTCTCGGCTCAAGCAGAGCACCGACCTGGACGTCCGCACGCTGACCAAGGACGACATCGTTGCCCTGATCAACGAGCTCGTGAGTCTGCCCAAGATCCTCGGCATCCCCGAGGACGGCGAGGTCGAGATCAAGGACTACGCGGCCGAGGCGATGAGCATGCCGCGCGAGCCCGTCGCCGAGCACCTCGACGAGTACGAGCACTTCGGCAACCGCCGCCTGCGCACCGTCGGCGAGCTGATCCAGGAGGCCTTCCGCATCGGCCTCTACCGGATGGAGCGCGTCGTGCGCGAGCGCCTGACGACCGAGGACGCCGACACGATCACGCCGCAGACGATCATCAACATCCGCCCGGTCGTCGCCGCGCTGAAGGAGTTCTTCGGCTCCAGCCAGCTCAGCCAGTTCATGGACCAGACCAACTCGCTGGCCGGGCTGACGCACCGTCGTCGCCTGTCTGCGCTGGGGGCAGGTGGCCTCACGCGCGAGCGCGCGCCGATCGAGGTACGCGACGTGCACCCGACGCACTACGGGCGCATGTGCCCGATCGAGACTCCCGAGGGTCCGAACATCGGCCTGATCGGCTCGCTGTCCTCGTTCGCCGAGGTCTCCGAGTACGGCTTCGTCACGACGCCCTACCGCGTCGTCAAGGACGGCGTGGTGACCGAGGACGTCGTGCGTCTCGACGCCACACAGGAAGAGGAGCTCGTGATCGCCCAGGCGAACACGCCGGTGGACCCCAAGACGGGCAAGCTCAAGGGCGCGGAGATCCTCTGCCGCACGCAGGCCGGTCAGTACGTGACGGTCGGGCCCAAGGATGTCGACCTCGTCGACGTCTCGCCCGAGCAGATCTGGTCGGTCGCCACGGCGATGATCCCGTTCCTCGAGCACGACGACGCCAACCGCGCGCTGATGGGCTCGAACATGCAGCGCCAAGCCGTGCCGCTGCTGAAGACCGACGCTCCGCTGGTCGGCACGGGCATGGAGCGCCGCGCGGCGCTGGACACCGGCGACGTGCTGCTGTCCAAGAGCGCCGGCACGATCGACTACGTCGACGCCGATCAGGTCGTCATCCAGACCGGCGACGGCAAGAGGGACGAGTACGAGCTGCAGAAGTTCATGCGCTCCAACCAGGGCACGTTGATCCACCACAAGCCGAAAGTGAGATCCGGCCAGAAGGTCAAGGCCGGCGACGTGCTCGCCGACGGCTCCTCGACCGACCGTGGCGAGATGGCGCTCGGCAAGAACCTGATGGTCGCCTTCATGTCCTGGGAGGGCTACAACTTCGAGGACGCGATCATCCTCTCCAAGCGCCTCGTGCAGGACGACGAGCTCACCTCGATCCACATCGAGGAGTACGAGATCGACGCGCGCACGACCAAGCTCGGCGAGGAGGAGATCACGCGCGACATCCCCAACCGCTCGGAGGAGTCGCTGCGCAACCTCGACGACCGCGGAATCGTGCGCGTCGGCGCCGAGGTCATCTCCGGCGACCTGCTCGTCGGCAAGGTCACGCCGAAGGGCGAGACCGAGCTGACGGCCGAGGAGAAGCTGATCCGCGCGATCTTCAAGGAGAAGGCGCGCGAGGTGCGCGACACCTCGCTGAAGGTTCCGCACGGCGAGGGCGGCGTGGTGATCGACGTCAAGACGTTCAGCCGCGACGCCGGCGACGACCTGCCGCCGGGAGTCAACGACCTCGTTCGCGTGTTCGTCGCCAAGAAGCGCAAGATCTCCGAGGGCGACAAGCTCGCGGGCCGTCACGGCAACAAGGGTGTGATCTCCAAGATCGTCGACCAGCAGGACATGCCGTTCCTCGAGGACGGCACGCCCGTCGACGTGATCCTCAACCCGCTGGGCGTGCCCTCGCGCATGAACGTCGGACAGATCCTCGAGACCCACCTCGGCTGGGCCGCGGCGCAGGGCTGGTACGACGACGGCACCGAGGCCTACAAGGAAGCTCACGAGAACGGCGGCAACGGCAAGGTGTACGTCGCCACGCCGGTGTTCGACGGAGCGACCGTCGCAGACGTCGACACGGCTCTGGTCAAGTGGCAGGACGAACACACCGGGCGCATCCGCATGGACGTCGACAAGTCCCGCCGCGACGGAGAGCAGGCGTCGGGCAAGATGACGCTGTTCAACGGGCGCACGGGCGAGCCGTTCGAGGAGCAGGTGACGGTGGGATACATGTACATCCTCAAGCTCCTGCACCTCGTCGACGACAAGATCCACGCCCGCTCGACCGGGCCCTACTCGCTGGTCACCCAGCAGCCGCTGGGCGGCAAGGCGCAGTTCGGCGGTCAGCGCTTCGGCGAGATGGAGGTCTGGGCGCTGGAGGCCTACGGCGCCGCCTACACGCTGCAGGAGATGCTGACGATCAAGTCCGACGACACTGTCGGGCGCGTGAAGGCCTACGAGGCGATCGTCAAGGGCGAGAACATCGCCGAGCCGTCGATTCCCGAGTCCTTCAAGGTTCTGCTCAAGGAGATGCAGTCGCTGGCGCTCGACGTCAACGTCGTCTCCGAGGAGGGCCAGCGGGCGGAGATCCGCGACGAAGACGATGACCTCCTGCGCGCCGCTGAGGAGCTTGGAATCGACCTCTCGGGCGTGCGGGCGCTGAGCGGCGACGCGGCCGACGAGGCCGTCGAGGGCGAGGACGCCACCGACGCCGAGCCCTCCGCCAACGGCTCAGAGCCCGAGGCTGCCGCAGAGGCGGTCACCGACGGCGATGCGCCGCTCGACCTCGAGGGACTCGAGGATGTCGAGGAGGGTGCGTCCGAGGTGGCTGAGACGTAGTGGATCGCGCCGCAGCCGCCGCGGCGCACGGGGCAGCCCCCCGACTGGCGGCTCGCAGCAGTCCCGCAAGCAGCAACGCCTCACAGCACCGAACAGATCCGTTTCACCCGCGAGCGAAAGCTAGAGCCCAAGGGGGCTTCCGCCCCCTTACGACGTTCGGTCTAACCCCCAGTCACCAGATTTCACCCACCAGCAAGAAGGGCCTCCCCCGTGATTGACATTAATAACTTTGACGCCATCGAGATCAGTCTCGCCTCCTCCAAGCAGATCCGCAGCTGGAGCTCCGGCGAGGTGATCAAGCCCGAGACGATCAACTACCGCACGCTGAAGCCCGAGAAGGATGGGCTGTTCTGCGAGCGCATCTTCGGTCCGACCAAGGACTGGGAGTGCTACTGCGGCAAGTACAAGCGGGTTCGCTACAAGGGGATCGTCTGCGAGCGCTGCGGCGTAGAGGTGACGCGCTCGAAGGTCCGCCGCGAGCGCATGGGCCACGTCGACCTGGCGGCTCCGGTCAGCCACATCTGGTTCTTCAAGGGTGTGCCCAGCCGCATCGGCTACCTGCTCGACATGGCGCCCAAGGAACTGGAGAAGGTTCTGTACTTCGCCGCATCGATCGTCACGTGGGTGGACGACGAGGCGCGCACGAAGGATCTCGACTCCTTGGAGAAGGAGGTCAACAAGGTCCTCGACGCCTACACGGCAGAGCGCGAGGAGCGGGTGCTGGAGCTGCAGGAGTCGCTCAAGCGCCGTGAGAAATACCTGCAGAACGGCAAACAGACGCACTTCAACGACGAAGACCACATGTGGGCGGACTCGCTCGACGTCAACCTTCAGAAAATCTCCGACGAGGAGCGCGACAAGCTCACCAAGGAGCTGACCAAGGCCTTCGAGGCGGACATCTCCGACACCGAGGCCTACATCGAGGACGCGGCCGAGCGCATGCGCAACGTGTGGGAGCTCTTCAAGACGATGGAGCCCAAGCAGATCGAGCACGACGAGGCGACCTTCCGCGAGCTCAAGGAGCGCTTCGGCTCCTCCTACGGCTTCGGCGAGTACTTCCGCGGCGGCATGGGCGCGGAAGCCGTCCGTGATCTGCTCCAGCAGGTCGATCTCGAGGCCGAAAGGGTCGAGCTCGAGGACCAGGTCAAGACGGGCAAAGGCCAGAAGCAGGCCCGCGCGGTCAAGCGCCTGAAGGTCGTCTCCGCCTTCATCCAGTCCGGCAACAAGCCGGAGATGATGGTGCTCGACGCCGTCCCGGTGATCCCGCCGGAGCTGCGCCCGATGGTGCAGCTCGACGGTGGCCGCTTCGCGACGTCTGACCTCAACGACCTCTACCGGCGCGTGATCAACCGCAACAACCGCCTCAAGCGGCTGCTCGATCTCGGCGCTCCGGAGATCATCGTCAACAACGAGAAGCGCATGCTCCAGGAGGCCGTCGACGCGCTGTTCGACAACGGCCGCCGTGGCCGTCCGGTGACCGGACCGGGCAACCGTCCGCTGAAGAGCCTGTCGGACATGCTCAAGGGCAAGCAGGGGCGCTTCCGCCAGAACCTGCTCGGCAAGCGCGTGGACTACTCCGGGCGCTCGGTGATCGTCGCCGGCCCGTACCTGAAGCTGCACCAGTGCGGCCTGCCGAAGATCATGGCGCTGGAGCTGTTCAAGCCGTTCATCATGGCTCGCCTGGTCGAGCGCAAGTCCGCGCAGAACATCAAGGCGGCCAAGAAGATGGTCGACTCGATGATCGGCGAGGTGTGGGACGTGCTCGAGGAGGTCATCCACGAGCACCCGGTGCTGCTCAACCGCGCGCCGACGCTGCACCGTCTGGGCATCCAGGCGTTCGAGCCGCTGCTTGTCGAGGGCAAGGC
>Ga0208714_1000198_pt1 | contig 18094 bp, 18 predicted proteins | sample NGESurshal072012_3_FD_184461 | JGI IMG/M metagenome (GOLD analysis project Ga0208714, IMG submission 184461) | Arctic peat soil microbial communities from Barrow, Alaska - NGEE Surface sample 415-1 shallow-072012 (SPAdes) | ecosystem: Environmental > Terrestrial > Soil > Wetlands > Peat ... | reverse complement strand
ACCACATGAGCAACCCGTACCGATGAGTCTCGCCTGCGGGCGCCGTCTCTAGATAGACCGAACGCGAGAAATCGACCGCTGGAGGCTTGAGATGAGAGGCAGCGACCGCGCCCGTTGGATCGCCCTGTACGTGCTGTGCGCCGGCATGCTGATGATCGTGCTCGATGCCACGGTCGTGAATGTGGCGCTGCCATCGATCCAGGCCGATCTGCATTTCTCCCAGAGCAGCCTGGCCTGGGTGGTGAATGCGTACCTGATCGCGTTCGGCGGCCTGTTGTTGCTATCCGGCCGGCTCGGCGACCTGCTCGGCCGCCGCCGCGTGTTCCTGGTCGGGCTCGGGATCTTCACCGTCGCGTCGTTGCTCTGTGCGATCGCGCAGAGCCAGGGCATGCTGATCGCGGCGCGGTTCGTGCAGGGCATCGGCGGAGCCATGACCTCGGCGGTGATCCTGGGGATGATCGTGACCATGTTCCCCGAGCCGCGCGAGCAGGCGAAGGCGATCGGGGTGTACGGGTTCGTGGCCTCCGCCGGCGGCTCGATCGGCCTGCTCGCCGGCGGCGCGCTCACCCAGGCGATCAACTGGCACTGGATCTTCTTCATCAACCTGCCGATCGGCGTCGCCACCGGCGTGATGGCGCTGCGGCTGATCGAGGGGCGCCCGGGAATCGGCCTGCGGGCCGGCGCCGACGTGCCCGGTGCGCTGCTGCTGACGACCGGGCTGATGCTCGGCGTGTACGCGATCCTCCAGGTGGGCGCTCACGGCTGGGGATCGACGTCGACGATCGGGCTCGGCGCGGTCTCCATCGCGCTCGTGGCGGCCTTCGTCGTGCGCCAGGGGCGGATCCCGAACCCGCTGATGCCACTGCGCGTATTCCGCTCCCGCAACGTGGCGGTCGCCAACATCGTGCAGGCGCTGCTGGTCGCCGGGATGTTCGGCATGTTCTTCCTCGGCGCCCTGTATCTGCAGCGCGTGCTGGGCTACGACGCGTTGGAGGTCGGACTGGCCTTCCTGCCGAGCACGATCGTGATGGGCACGATGTCGCTCCGCTGCTCGGGCCCGCTCAGCATGCGCTTCGGCGCCCGCGCCGTCCTGATCCCGAGCCTCGTCTCGATCGGGGCCGGACTGCTCCTGCTCGCCCGGACGCCCGTGCACGGGCGCTACCTCGTCGATCTGATGCCGGCGATGGTGCTGGTCGGCCTGGGCGCCGGGCTCGGGTTCCCGGCGCTGGTCATGCTCGCGATGTCGGGCGCGACCGACAGCGACTCGGGCCTGGCCTCGGGGCTCGTCAACACGAGCACCCAGGTCGGCGGAGCGGTCGGACTCGCGGTGTTGGCCACGCTGGCCAGCGAACACAGCCACAGCCTGCTCGCCTCCGGCGCCTCGAGTGCCGTCGCGCTCAACGCCGGGTACCACGTCGCCTATTTGTGCGGAGCCGCGCTCGTCGCCGCCGCGCTCATCGTCGCCGTGACGATGCTCCGTGCGAAGGCTGCGCCGGCACATGGCCGCGCGGCCGCGCCGGCCGAGCCCGAGCCGGCGTGCGCCGAGGCCGCGTAGCCGTACGCCTGCCACTCCGGTGCTTTGGGGCGGCGCTGCCCCGAGGTCGCGCCGGATGAGCCTGGGCAGGCGCAGTCACGACAGGTGCGACGTCCGTCGACGGGACGGTCGTGCCGGGCGTCGACCGTGCGCTCGGAGCCGCTGCCCGGCGCTCGAGCCAGTCGACCGCGCCGGCCACCTGCCAGCTGCTGACGTCATAGGTATTCCAGCCCGTCGCGCTGGCGTTCTCCTCGATCACGGTGACCGAGCCGTTGCCGGAGCCGTCGACCGCACCGGCCGTCACGACGGCCGTGTGGCCGTAGGGGTGGCCGGCGAACTCCAGCACGTCCCCGGGCTGCGGCACGACGCCGTGCGTGCCGTTGTCGATCTTGACCAGGCCGCCGCCGTCGGCCGGCGAGTAGTTGTCGACCACGGCGTTTCCGTTGGCGTTGAAGGGGTGGACGCCGTAGGCCTCATAGAGCCACCGCATCGACAGCTCGACGCACTCCCACTCGTACTCTCCCCAGGCTCCCGAGAAGTAGTACGTGGTGACGTCGGAGCCGCCGTGGTTCGGCCGCGGTCCACACGCGACGAGGCCGTGCCACACGGCGCCCAGCCGATACGAGCCGGGATCGTGGCCGACGTCGCAGTCACCGTGCCACCAGGACGGGAAGCCGACCGTCGGGACGGCCGCGTGGGCCGAGCCGAGCATCAGCGTCCACGAGCACACCCACATCAACAGCAGGGCGAGCAGGGCCGGCGCCACCCGATGGCTTGCTACATCCATGCCCTGCCCTATCGGCGGACGCTCCGCGTCGCTGATCAAGCGACACCACAGTCACCGAACGTCCGAGCCGGCGCCGCCGGGCTCGAACCCGACCGAGCTACTCGACGAAGAACGGGCCGCTCTCGCCGACCGAGAACCAGCGCGAGGTGATCGTCTTCTTGCGCGTGAAGAACTCGATCGCGTCCTGCCCATGGGCGTGCAGATCCCCCAGGAAAGAGGCCTTCCAGCCGCTGAACGGGAAGAAGGCGACCGGAGCGGCGACGCCGACGTTGACGCCGACCATGCCGGCCTGCACCTCAGCGCGGTAGTGGCGCCCGGCACCCCCGGATTCGGTGAAGATCGACGTCCCGTTGCCGTACCGGCTCGCGTTGACGAGCTCGATCGCCTCGTCCAGGGAGCCGACCTCCACGACGCGCTCCAGCTGGAGATCATCGTGCGCTCGACCATCAACCTCGGCCACGATCTCGGACTGAAGGTGATCGCCGAAGGGCTCGAGGACGCGGCAACGCTCGAGCGCCTGACCGTGCTCGGCTGCGACCTCGCGCAGGGTTATCACCTCAGCCGCCCCCTGGCGTCGGACGCCTTCGTCCGGTGGCTGGCCCGCGAGGAGGCGCTCCGTCTCGGTGCGGCCAGCCTGTAGGGCGGCGCTCAAAACTCTGGCGTCTGCTGCCGATTACGGAGGGACGGTGCCACCGACGCACGTCTCCGCCCGAACCCGCCTGTTACTCCGGCTCTGTGCGCTCGCCGGTGTGCTGGCGCTCGGCCTCCACCTGGCGCACGGGCAATTCGGTCTCGGCGGCCGTGGGCTCGACGCGTTCGCCGACGAGTGGCTCTACGACGCGATCATCGTGGCGTCTGCGCTGTCCTGCTTCACGCGGGCGTGGCTGGTGCCCAAGGAGCGAGTCGCGTGGATCGTGCTCGGGGCCGGCCTGGGGTTCGACGCCCTCGGCGAGATCTATTACTCACTCGCCTTCGGCGACTCGGCGACCGCGCCGGTGCCCTCGCTCGCCGACCTGTTCTACCTGCTCTACTACCCGGCCGTCTACGTGGCGCTGGTGCTGTTCGTCCGCCACCGGATCGGACGGGTACGCGTGAGCGCATGGCTGGACGGAGCGATCGCCGCGGTGACCGCAGCGGCGGTCGTCGTGGCGACGGTGTTCGAGCCGATCATGCACAGCGCGACGCAGGGGTCGGCCGCGTCGGTCGCCACATCGCTCGCCTACCCGATCTGCGATCTGCTGCTGCTGGCGGTGGTGATCGGCGTGTTCTCGCTCGCCAACTGGCGGCCGGGCCGGCGATGGCTGTTGCTCGGCGCCGGGCTGGCCGTGACCGCGATCGCCGACACGGCGTACCTGTACGCAGCCGCCAAGGGCACCTACCGGGTCGGCGGCGTCCTCGACTCGCTGTGGCTGGCGGCGGCCCTTGCGATCGCCGCCGCTCCGTGGCAGAGGGCGCGGCGCCTGCAGCCGAGCGAACGCGGAGGGATGCGCGTGCTCCTGCTTCCGGGCTGCTTCGCCGTGCTCGCCCTCGGCGTCCTGATCTACGGCGGTTTTCACCGCGTCGGCACTGGCGGCCTGATCCTCGCCGGCCTGGCGATGACGCTGGTGATCGCACGCGGAGCCCTGACCCTGCGAGAGAACCTGCGCCTGCTCGACGTCTCCCAGCGCGAGGCCGTGACCGACGCCCTGACCGGGCTCGGCAACCGGCGCCACCTGAACGCCGCCCTGGACTGCGTGCTCGATGCCGGACCGCGGTCGGCGGCGGTGGTGCTGGTCGTCTTCGACCTCGACGGCTTCAAGCTCTACAACGACAGCTTCGGACATCTGGCCGGCGACACCCTGCTCTCCCACCTCGGTGACCGGCTCGCTGCCGCCGTCGCGGGGGGCGGCAGCGCGTTCCGCCTCGGCGGGGACGAGTTCTGTGTCCTGATCGACCGCGACCCGGAGCACGCCGACGATCGCGTGGCCGCCTGCATCCGTGCGCTGTCAGCCGACGGCGACGGCTTCTCGGTCGGGGTGTCCTTCGGTCGCGTGAGCGCCCCGCGCGAGGCCGAGACGCCCACCACTGCGCTGCGCCTCGCCGACGACCGCATGTACGCCCGCAAGGGGAGCCGCCGTGGCTCGGCCCGGCAGCAGAGCCACGACGTCCTCCTGCGCCTGCTGCGCGAGCGCCAGCCCGAGCTGCACGAGCACATGCGCGAGGTCGGACGCCTCGCCGTCGCCGTCGGCCGCCGCCTGGCCATGACCGAGGAGGAGCTCGACGAGGTCTCCCGCGCCGCCGAGCTGCACGACATCGGCAAGGCGGCGATCCCGGACGCGATCCTGGCCAGCCCGAACCAACTCGACGAGCGCGAGCTGGCCTTCATGCGCCGGCACACGATCGTCGGCGAGCGGATCCTCGCCGCGGCGCCGGCGCTGGCGCCGGTGGCCCGGCTCGTGCGCTCGAGCCACGAGCACTGGGACGGCACTGGATACCCGGACCGGATCGCCGGGACGGCGATCCCGCTCGGGGCCCGGATCGTCGCCGTGTGCGATGCCTTCGACGCTATGGTCAGTGACCGTCCGTACTCCGCCCCGAGGACGCCCACGCAGGCGCTGGCCGAACTTGGGCGCAACGCCGGCAGCCAGTTCGACCCGCAGGTCGTGGCGACGTTCGCGGCGGCATGGGCGGACCGGGTGCGCCGACCCGAGGTGGTCTCTCGATAGGCTGCCCGGCCCATGGGCACCCTCTCTGGTGATGCGACGGCCGAGATCGAGGCTCCGATCGAGCGCTGCTGGGCGCTCGTGGAGGACGTCGCGATCGCCCCGGAATGGCAGCGCGGCCTCGAGGAGATGAACGTCATCGAGCGCGACGGCCAGGGCCGCGCGGTGATCTGCGACAGCGTCACCGACGGCAAGATCCGGATGTTCCACTCCCGCGTGCAGTTCAGCTACGAGGGTCCGCGCCGGCTCGCCTGGGAGCAGGTGCACGGCGATCTGAAGTCGATGCGGGGATCGTGGGAGTTCGCCGCGCTCGGCGCCGGCCTGACCCGGGTGACCTACCGACTCGAGCTCGACCCGGGCCGGCTCGGGTTGCTGCTCCGCGGTCGGGTCGAGGCCTCGGTGCGAGCGGTGATCGTCGGGGCCCGTCCCGGCGAGCTGGCCAAGCGCTTGGCCGGCGCGCCGTCGATGTAGCCGGCGGCCACGTCGGCCAGCACGCGCAGCATCGTCTTCGCGGCCGGCGCCACGCCGGGGCCGCCCAGCGTCGCGGCGACGACCTTGCGCGCGGGGCTCGCCGGCGCCAGCGCCCGCACGACGATCCCCGGATGCACGCGGGTCAGCGCCAGACGGGGAATCAGGGCGACGCCGACGCCGGCGGCGACCAGCCCCTGGACCGTCTCGTAGTCGTCGCTCTCGAACGTCACGTGCGGCTCGAAGCCGGCGGCCAGACAGGAGCGCACCACATGCCGCGCGCACGGGCTCGAGGCCGAGGTCTGGACCCATTCCTGCCCGCTGAGGTCGGCCAGCGTGAGCGCGGGCTTGCCCGCCAGCTCGTGATCGGAGGGCAGGACCACGTGCATCGGATCCTCGAGCAGCGCCACCGAGCGCAGCCCAGCGCCGGGCCGCTCGCGTACGCCCGGGAACTCGAACAGCAACGCGAGATCGAACTCCCCTGCGCGCAGGCGGGGGGCGATCTCCTCGGGCTCGCCTTCGGCGAGCGTCAGGGCAACGTCAGGGTGACGCTCCCGGAACGTGGCCACCGCCAGCGGCATCAGCGTCGCTCCGGCCGACGGGAACGACGCCACCCGCAGGCGGCCCCCCCGCACGCCGAGCACCGCCGCCAGGTCGGCCTCCGCCGCCTCGACCTGGGCGAAGATCGCCTCGGCGTGCTCGACCAGCGTTGCCCCCGCGGCGGTCGGGCGGATGCCCTTGCGGTCACGCACGACGAGGGTGGCGCCGGTCTCCGCCTCGAGCCGCGCGACGGCCTGCGAGACGGCTGACTGCGTGTACGACAGAGACTCGGCGGCGGCTGAGAACGACCCGCGCGAGAGCACCTCGGAGAGCACTGTCAGGCGGGTCAGATTCAGCATCAGTGAATCTTATCCTGTAGATGGTCAGCTTCACTGGAAGTTATAGAAGGCCGCTGTCATCCTCGCCCGAACTTCTACTTTCACGCAATTCCCGAACCACGGAGAGGTGCCCCCATGGGACCCAAGACGATCGTCTCGTACGACGACACACTCAACGATCACGATGCCCTCGCGCTGGGCCGCGTGCTGGCCGAGGCCGGCGCCGAGCTCGAGCTGGCCTACGTGCGCCACACGACGGAGTCCACCCGCTCACGCGAAGAGCTCGAGGAGCACGAGGCTCAGGCCCTGCTCGAGCGCGGCGCGCGCTGGCTGGGCGACCTCGACGTCCCCCGCCGGGTGCTCGTCAGCGCCTCGACCGGCGAGGGCCTCGGCTGGCTCGCGGAGCAGGAGCAGGCCGAGATCATCGTGTTCGGGTCCGATTACCGCACCGCGGCCGGCCACGTGCAGACCGGGCGCTCGGCGCAGCGGCTGATCGAGGGCGGACCCACCGCGCTCGCGATCGCCCCGGCGAACTACCGCAGCCACCGCGACATCAAGGTGCGCTGGATCGGCGTGCTGGAGAACGGCATCGATCAGGCCGCCCGGCAGACCGCCACGGAACTGGCCGAGCACCTCGGCGCCAGCGTCACCACCAGCACCCACGGCGTCGACCTGCTCGTCGTCGGATCGCGCACCGAGGCTCCGGCCGGCCGCGTGATGATCACGGCACAGGCCGAATATGCGATCGAGACCGCGACCTGCCCCGTGCTGATCGTCGCCGCCGGCGCGCCGATCCACTTCGGCTCGCGGATCGCGGTCTACTAGAGGTCACGGCGCCGCGGCGCCACCGGCTCCCACCCGGGACGCGACCACCCCACAGGCGGCTCGAGCCCGGGCGGGTGGACCGCCGGCAAGTATCGTGGCGCCTCTGTGCGGACGCTCGTCGTCTCAGACTTCCACCTGGGGACCCGGCTTCGCCACGACGTCCTGCTGTACCCCGAGCCGCTCGAGCGGCTGCTGACGCAACTAGACAACGTGGACCGGCTCGTGCTGCTCGGCGACATCGTCGAGCTGCTGGAGGGCCGGCCGGGGCCGGTGATGGTTCTCGCCGCGCCGGTTCTGCGGGCGATCGGTGCGCGGCTGGGTCCCGAGGGCGAGATCGTCCTCGTACCCGGCAACCACGATGCGCTGCTGGTCCGGGACTGGGTCGTGCGTATGGGCGGCGCGCTCGGACTCGACAGCATCGTCCCCCCGGACGCGTCGCCACTGCTCGCGCACGTCGTGTCCCTGCTCGCGCCGGCCCGAGTGCGCGTCCACTATCCGGGCGTGTGGCTGTCGGGAACGGTGTGGGGCACCCACGGCCACTACCTCGATCGCCACCTGCTGCCGGAGTCCACCTTTGGGATCACGCGCGGCCTGTTGGGCCGCCTTCCGCGCGACGGTGCCTCGCCGGTCGACTACGAGTCCGCCGGCGGCCCCTCGCTGACGCGCTTCGAGGCCCTGATGACTCGGTGGCTGCCGCGGCCGCTGGCGGCCATGTTCGAGGACCTGGCCGACCTGGTGCGGGCCGCGACGATGCCGCGCGTGCCGACCAACCTGCTCCCACGCGACATGGCGCCGCTGACCTCCGTTCTGCTCGGCCTGCAGATGCGTCGCGCCAGCCTGCCCGCGCTGGCGCGGGTGGTCCACCGGCTCGGCGTGAGCGCCGAGTGGGTCGTGTTCGGTCACGTGCACCGGCTCGGACCGCTCCCCGGGGATGATCCACTGCGCTGGCAGGGCCCGGGCGGCAGCCCGCGAATGGCCAACACCGGCTGCTGGCTCTACGAGCCCCGGCTTCTGCACCGCGGCCGCCCGCCCCATCCGTATTGGCCGGGCGGAGCTGTGCTGATCGAGCCGGGCCGGGCGCCGCGGGCGCTCGGGCTGCTCGATGGTCTCGACCCCGGAGCTCTGCACTGAGGCCCACGGCGCGGGCGCGCCGGTGAGCGGCTCACCCCAGGATCAGGTGCGAGTCGCCGAACTCGTGCCACAGATAGCGCAGGGCCAACGCGGCGTCGTAGCTGGCGCTCAGCAGTGGCTCGCCGGCGATCGCCTCGAGCATCTGCAGATGCGAGGCCTGAGGCTCGTGCCAGCCGGTGATCAGTGCGTCGACGGCACGGACCCCGCGCTCTGGGCCGATCACGAGGCTTGTCCAACCAGCGCCGGCCTGCACCGACCCGTCGGTGTCGGCCACCGTCTCCAGGGCACGCACCGCAGTCGTGCCGACGGCCACGACGCGACCGCGCCACCAGCGCACGGCATTGACCAGCCGCGCGGTGCTTTCGGGGACCGCGAAGTACTCCGGGAACGGCGGCTCGTGGCGCTCGGGCGAGGAGACGCCGGCGTGCAGGGTGACCGGTGCGAACAGGATCCCGGCGGCCACCAGCCGAGTGATCAGCTCAGGCGTGAACGGGCGGCCGGCGCTTGGCATCTCGGCGCTGCCGGGCGTCGTCGCGTAGGCGTTCTGGTAGGACTCGAGTGGCCACGGCTCAGACACGTAGCCGTAGCGGATCGGCTCGCCGTGACGGCGCAGGTACTCGACCATCGCGGCGTCGATCTCGACCCGGGCCAGCAGCAGGCGGTTGCCCGAGGCGTACGGTGCCACGAGCTCGACGGCGCCACCGCCGGCCAGCCGAATGCGCTCGCCGGCGCGAGCGCCGCGCCGGGGCCGGGAGCCGTCGGGACTGCGCAGCTCGACCACGAACCACGGGTCCGGCAGGTGCGGCGCCCGCGTCGCGAAGTGCACCCGCACCGCGCTGCCGTCGGGGCGGCGGGCGCGGACGGCCGCGGGAAGCGTGGCCGAGACGTTGAGCACCAGCAGGTCGCCGGCGGTCAGGAATCGTGGCAGCTCGTCGAACCTCGCACGCACGATGCTCCCGTCCGAGCGCGAGGCGACCATCAAACGCACGGCGTCGCGTGCGAGCCCGCGGGATTCGGCCGGCGCCCGCGCCTCGAGCGCGGCGGGCAGCTCGAACGCGAGCGCGCTCATGTCGTGACCCCGCTCAGCTCCCGGGTACGGTAGCGGCCGCTCGGAAGCTCGCCACCGATCAGCCCCAGAAGCCCCGGGACGCTCTCCTCGGGCGCGGGACGGTCGGAGATGTCCTCCCCGGGGAAGGCCTCCTGGTGCATCCGCGTTCGCATGTCGCCGGGGTCGACGGCGTAGATGCGCAGCGCCGGATGCTCGGCGGCGAGGATCGCCGTGAGCTGCTCCAGCGCGGCCTTCGAGGAGCCGTATCCGCCCCAGCCGGCGTACGGCTCGACGGCCGCGTCGGAGGTCACGCGGAGGATCGCCGCCCCGTCGGGGAGGCGCGGGAGCACGAGCTGCGCCAGCGCCAGCGGCGCGAACACGTTGGCTCGGTAGACGCGCTCGAGCTCCGCGACCGGGTACGCGCCGAGCGCCGGCTGCGGGCTCGGGCCAAGCAGGCTCGCGTTGTTGACGAGCAGGTCGATGCGGTCGCCGGCGACCCGGACGAGCTCGCGACGGTGGGCGGGCTCCGCCACGTCGCCGGCGAGCGCGACCACGTCGGTGACGGCGGCGAGCTCGTCCGCGGCCGCGGCGAGCTCGGCGCTGCCTCGGGCGTCGAGCACGAGCGCCCAGCGCTCGCGGGCCAGGGCGCGGGCCAGCGCCAGGCCGAGTCCACGGGACGCTCCGGTGATGATCGCCAGCGGCATGCCGTCAAGCTACGGCGAACGCCGCCCCGCCGCCAGTGGCAATTGGTCGTAGGACCTGCGGCGGATCGGCGACCGGTCAGGCCGGTGAGTACGCGACGACCCAGTCGACGTACAGGTTCACGTGGGCGGGCGTGGTGGCGTTCGGGCACTGCTCCCAGGTGGAGGTGCCGCATGCCCAGGCCTGTGTCTGAATGTCCAGAGTCATCGGGACCGAGGGCACGTGCGAGCTCGTGACCGTGGACCACGGCTTGCCGTCCAGCGTGTAGACGAGGCGACCCGGGGTCCACTCGACGCCGAGCGTATGCCACTTGGTCAGGTCGACCGCCACCTTGCGCTGTACCTGAGTGTTGTTCGCTCCGTAGTGGAGCGTCGCGTAGGTCGTCTGGCGGTTGGCGCCGTTGTCCTCGCTGAAGTCGATCTCCGGCGGCCAGCTGTTGTCCCCCGGCCAGAGCAGGATCGCGTGGGCGATGCCGACGCCCGAGTCGAAGCGGAAGCGGACCAGGTACTTGCCGTAGGTCTGCACGAGACCGGGGCTGCTCGAGACGCCGGCGGTGGCCCACTTCCCGCCATCGGCGGGATCGCGGTAGCCGGCGAGCACCATCTGACCGCCCGAGACCGAGACGTGAGCCGGGTCGAACCAGCCGCCCGGATCGCCGCCGGGCTGACCCCAGTACAGGCGCCACTTCGAAGCATCCAGCACCGAGCCGCTGAAATCGTCGGCGAGGACCTGATGCCAGCCGGGAATGTCGCCCGTGGGCATCGCCAGGCTCGAGGGAGTGCCCGGGGCGGCGGCGTTGACGGCCCGCAGCGGCTGAGGTCCGGCGACGCCGCGCCGCGTGGCGTGGCGCCGGATCGTTTGATGAATCGTCGTATGGCGCACTGCAGTCTTGTGAGCCGCGGGGCGATGGCTCGTGGCCATGGCGAGCGCCGGCAGCGCGCAGGCGGCGAGGCCGAGGAGCAGCAGGGCGATCGCGAGGGGGGCGGAGATTCGGCGCGGCGACATGGTCTATCCATCGGCTGCCCGCCGTCGTGCGTTACATCCGCGCCCTCGGACAGCCATTTGTTGACGAGCGGCCCGCGAACCCGACCACTTGTACATCCGGCCAGAGATCGCGAAGTGCTCAGCGGCCTCGCGCGCGCGGCGATTCGAGTGGCATGATCGGCCTCCGTGATTGGGTGCTGCAGGACTGGGAGGTCAATGACGGCCGTCCCGACTCGCAGCTGCTTCTGGCCTGGTTTCGCCTGGCCCAGTGGGGGAGCCGGCGCTGGGGCCGCTTCGGACGCTTCGTCGTCAATCCCTGCTGGCTGATCTCGTGTCTCGTGATCGGCGTCGAACTGCCCGTGACCACGGTCATCGGGCCGCGCCTGCGCCTCTACCACCCGAACGGGATCGTGCTCAATCCCCACAGCACACTCGGGTGCGATTGCCATCTCCGACACGGCGTGACGATCGGCAACCGGGTCGATCGCGACGGCACCGAGCTCGGCGTGGCGACGCTCGGCGACGCCGTCGACCTCGGCGCGGGCTGCATGGTCATCGGCGACATCCACGTCGGCGATCACGCCCGGATCGGTGCGCTCGCAGTCGTGCTCTCGCCGGTGCCCGACTGGGGGGTCGTCGCCGGCAACCCGGCACGGCTGATCCGGGTCGAGGCACCGGACACGCGGCCGGGTCCGGGGAGACTGGAGGCGGCATGACCGGCGAGTCCGCCAGCGTGGTGATCGCCTGCCACACGGAGGATCGCTTTGACTCGCTGCGCGGCGCGATCGGGTCCGCCAAGGCGCAGGATCCGCTCGAGGTCATCGTCGCCGTTGATCACAACCCCGCTCTGTGCGAGCGCCTGCGCGCCGCCGAGGAGGACGTCGCGATCGTCGAGCACGACGGTACCCCCGGCGCTTCGGGCGCCCGGAACGCCGGGGCCCTGCTCGCCCGCGGCCCGCTGCTGGTCTTCCTCGACGACGACGTCCGCACCCGTCCCGGGTGGCTGCGCGAGCTGACCGCGCCGTTCGCCGACGACAACGTCGTCGGGACCGGCGGTATGACCGCGCCCGCCTGGCAGGGACCGCGGCCCGCCTGGTTCCCCGACGAGTTCGGCTGGGTGATCGGCGCCTCGTACGCCGGCCTGCCCGACGACAGCGGCCCGGTCCGCAACGTCTGGAGCGAGAACATGGCCGTGCGGCGCGAGGTCTTCGAGCAGGTGGGCGGCTTCCGCGACGGCTTCGGCAAGGTCGGCCACACGTCCCGGCCGGAGGACACCGACCTCTGCATCCGGATCAGCGCCAGCGCGCCGGACACCCACTGGATGTACGTGCCGGCCGCCGTGGTCGATCACGAGGTGCCACACGAGCGCTCCACCTTCGCCTTCTTTCTCAAGCGCTGCTATTGGGAGGGCGCCGGCAAGGTCGAGCTCTCAGCCCACCTGGGCGAGGACCGCGATCTCGGGGCCGAGCGCTCGTATCTGCTGCGCACGCTCCCGCTGGCCGTCCTGCGCGATCTGCGCCGGCGCAGGTTCTCGCGGGCGCTCGCCATCGTCGCGGGCACCGCGGCCGCGGCCGCGGGCGCCGCCTCAACCGTGCTGCGAGCCGCTGCTCAGCGCACGGTCAGGCGATAGATCGTCACGTCGGCGTTCCGGTAGACCACGGTCCAGCCGGGAGCCGTCGGGAGTCCGTGCGCCAGGCGCGTGAAGCCGGTCGGCGCTCCGAAGTAGTCGGCGTAGGCGGCCATGCCGTGGCTCACCACGACATAGGCGCTCTGATGTCCGAGCCCGGCGATCCAGCTCTCCACCTCGGACACGTTGCCCTCGTCGAGCCACGCTTCGCCGATCTGCGGGTCAGCCGGCATGACCTCGAGCTGACGGGCGTTGTAGTCGGCGGTGTCGAGCGCCGGGAAGTTGTCCGCCGCCAGCACGATCAGCGAGCCCGGCGGCGTGTGGGTGTAGAGCCATCCGCTGGCCGCAAGCTCGTCCGGCATGACGGCATTGACGGCCACGGGTCCGTACAGGCCCTGCAGCCCCGCGAGCAGCGCCGCCCCGCACACACCGCCGACAACGATCCAGCGCAGCTGCGGTCGACGCAGCTCGTACACGGCTCCGGCGATCAGCAGAGCACACCACGGAGCCGAGAACAGATAGACGCGGTAGACGGCCTCCCCCCCGTAGCTCTGGGCCACGAGCACGACGAAGGGACTGAACGCGAGCCCGGCGGCGAAGGCCACGCGCCCGAGCGAGCGCCGGCGGAGGGCAATCGCGGCGAGCGCAAGCAGCCACATGCCGGCCGCGAGTCCGCGCACGATCAACGCGGTGGTTGCCTCGGCGCCCGCGTGGTGCGTCCCGCGCGAGCCCGATGCGTTCTGAATCGGGTTGCCGCCGCTGAACAGGCCGCCGAAGTCATGTGCGATCAACCCGTAGCGCGGGATCAGGTAGCCGCCGGCGATCGCTGCGAGCACCACGACCAGCCACCAGGGACGGATCAGCCCCAGGACGACGAGGGCGCCGACACCGGTCAGAGCGATGTAGGGCGTGAGCTGATGCGCCGCGACGATCACGAGGAAGATCACCGCGACGAGCACGATGGCGACGGCGCGACGGCGACGCGACGTCGGTGGTGGCGGCTCGAGTCCGGCCAGCACCGGCGCCCGCAGGCGCCCCAGCCTGCCGCGGGGCTCGACCGGCGCAGGCCGGCGCAACCAACGCGCCAGGATCAGAACCACGCCAAGCCACAGCAGATAGGCGAACGCCTGCGGGGACAGGTAGTCCTGTCCGACCCAGGCGATCAGGCCCTCATACAGCAGCACTGCGAGATAGGCGACCCTGCGATTCCCGCTCAGCACGCGGAAGACGGCCAGCAGCACCAGGGCGTCGGCCAGCTCGAAGGCCAGCGGGGCCCAGGTGGCGAAGGTCAACGGCCCCACGTGCCCCAGCGCACCGAGGGACGCCGTGGCGGCGAACAGCGCGGGCCATAGCTGGTAGATACTCGATGGGTCGGTGACACGTCCGTTCTGCCCCAGCGCCAGCGCAACCCCGATGTGCTTGTAGACCCAGGCGTACTCGGGGGTGCCATAGAGGATCGGCACCGTCGCGTGGATCGCCACGATGACCGCGACGATGCCCAGTCCGAGCACCCATCCGCGGGCGGCCGAGCGGTGCAGCTCGATCAGGAAGCCGCTCACGACCATCCCCAGGCCGAGCAGGAACCACGGGTTGGCGCTGGCCAGCAGGCCGTAGGAGCCGATCGCCGGCGGCCTGAGCTGCCCGACGCCGAGCGCCCATGTGCACAGCCCGAGCACCAGCACCGCGGGCGGCCCCAGCGTGCGGATCGCCGCCGGCCACCGGGTGCGGATCAGGGGTCGGGTGAGCGTTGGCGAAGTCATCGCCCGTCCGCCCGCCTCAGCCGCGCCAGGCAGGAGACCACGCTCGCGGCGGCAAGCACGAGCAGCGCCCGTGGATGCCACGCGGCGACCCAGATCATGACCGCGCTGGCGAGGCTGAACGCCGTCAGGCTGAGGATCAGCGTCAGCGCCGCTTGGGCGACGTTCTCGCCGCTGTCGATCCAGCACATCACGGCGGCGCCGGCGGGCACGCAGGCGAGCGTCAACGTTCCGATCAGGCTCATGGCGGGCACCGGGGCGGTCAGTGTCAGCACCGCCGCGACGATGCTCGCGAGCACACCGGCATAGGCGGTCAGCGCGGTGCGCGATGGGCTCATCGGAGCCTCCGCCCCGGGGAGGCGATGGCGAGTCACAGCGCCTCCACGAGATGCCCGCGTCGCACACGGCGCAACGCCAGGGGCGCCATCACCGCGGCCGTGAGACCCTGCGTGACCAGGCTCGCCCACCCGCCTGCGACCAGCCCCACACGGGGAAGCAGCATCAATGTCAGGCCGAGCATCAGCACGCCCCCGGCACCCTGGAAGGCGGCGAGCAGCCAGACCCGCTGATCCAGAAAGGCCAGCGTGCTGTAGACCGCCACCATCGCGCCGAAGGGGGCGCTGAGTCCGATCAGCCGCAGCAGCATGGCGCCGTTGGCGGCATAGCGTGGGCCGGCCAGCGACAGCAGCGGCACGGCGCCGAGCACGCACACGAGCATCGCGCCGACCGCGACCCCAGCCCACAGGAGCAGGCTGCGCCGCAGCAGCGTGTCGGGCTGACCGTGCGCGCCCGCCGTCTCGATCACGAACGAAGAGGCGACATTCCAGAGCAGGAATGTGATGCCCATCGAGATGAGCCACGGCAGCGTGAAGTACGCCGCCGGCGCCGGTCCGAGCTTCCACAGGACGAGCAGGGGCATCAGCTGCACCGTGGCGGTGGTGCAGACGTTGCCCACGTAGTCACCGCTGATGAACGAGACGAGGCGCTGGCGGCCGGGCAACCGGCCCTCGACCGTGCGCAATCGGGGCAGCACGCGGGCGAACAGCAGCCGGGTGACCACGAGCACGGCGATCACCGCGGGCACCACGGCCGCGACGACGATCGCGCCGGGCGCCGCGATCATCACCAGCAACGGCAGCAGCAGCAGCTTGGCCGCCCCGAAGGACGCGTTCTCGACCGGGACCCACGGCGCCATACGCAGTCCGGTCAGGACCGAGTCCTGGAGCGCGAAGATGGCCAGGACGCAGACGGCGACCGCGAACAGCGCGCGGGCCTCCCAGCCACCGGTCACGACGCGGGCACCCGGGCCGCTGAGCACGAACCCGGTCGAGACCACGATCGCGACGCCCGCGACGATGAGGTAGGTCCGGCGGATCAGCATCGCGCTCAGCCGCCCTGCCGCCGGGAGCAGCCGGAGGAGGATGTTCGTCATGTTGAGCTGGGAGATCGTGGCCAGCAACGTCAGGGCGGTCACCGCCGCCGCGGCGCGGCCGACGACGACCGGAGACTTCAGACGGGCCGCGAGCACCCAGAACCCAAGCCCGAGCAGGTTCGTCGCCACCGTCGCGGTCATCAGCGATGCCGCGTTGACCGTCAGCGACTTGCGCCAGCGCGGAAGCCTCACGTCGACCACCTGAAGCGACTGCGCAGGTATGCCGCCGGGCCGGCGAGCATCCCGCGCAGCTCCAGGCGCGCCAGCTCTTGGGTGCGAGGATCGGGGTGCTCCCGAGTGTCGAGCTTGCTCTGATAGTCGCTGCGCAGGGCGAGAAACCCGCGCGGGACCGTCCCGAGCATGCGGCCGAGGTGACGCGGGTCCTCGAGCACCAGGGCCAGCAGCAGGGCGCCGTAGCCGACGCCGTAGCCGGCGATCTGGCGCCGCAGGGCATCGTCCCCGCGCCGGTGGCTGTGGTGGACCGTGGCCGCGGGCTCGAAGCCGACGCTGTGGCCGCGCCACGCCGTGCGCGCGAACAACTCCAGGTCCTCACCGCCGTGAGCGGGGGTGCCCGCTCCAAGGGCCAAGTCGAATCCGCCGAGCTGACGCAGGACCTGCGCCCTGAAGGCCATGTTGGCCCCCGGGCCGAAGCTCCCCGCGGCGTACAGGGAGAAGCTGCGCACGAGTCGCCCGTCGTCGGCGAAGGCGTCGACGGTGGCCGGCCTGAGGAGCGAGCGCAGCCCGGGCGGGTATCGCAGCCGGTGCGAGACGGGCGTGAAGGTCCGCGGCCCGAAGCCGCCGTAGTACTCCTCGAGCGCGACCTGCGCCGGCGTCTCGAGCTCCCCGGGCAGCGCGAGCCCGGTCACGCACGCCTCGTCGGGGTGGTCACCGAAGCGCAGGGCGATGGCCAGCAGCCATTCCGGGTCGACGATCACGTCGTCATCGGTGAACGCGACGATCTCCCCGTCCGCGGCCTCGAGCCCACGATTGCGCGCCGCCGAGATCCCCGGCCGGGGCTCGCGCACGACCCGCGCGCCCTCGAGCTCCACCGCCGGCGACCCCGCACGGCGATTGTCGACCACGATCACCTCGAAGTCCGGATAATCGAGCGCCGCCACCGAATCCAAGCAGGCCCGGATCCCATCCACCCGCTGAAGCGTGCTCGGGATCACGACCGAGATCGGCGGCAACCGCACCCCCAGCGGCGCCACCAGAGGCGGCGCAGCGGCCGCGTGAGGCAGCTCCGCGATCGCTCGGGAGAGCGCGCCGGCGCCGATCCGCCCATCGGCGAACGGAAGCTTGATCATGCCGCGCGGACGTCGGTGCTCGCGGACGAGCGCCCACAGCGCGGTGTCGTCCGGTGCGCCACCGATCCCCTCCGGGCAGCGTTCGACATCGATCACCGAGACCTTGATCGGACCCCACGCCGCGCTCATCGCGACCATCTCCGCTGCGCCCGGCGCGAGCGCGCGTAGGCGAACGGGCCGGTCAGCATCCCGCGCAACTCGGCTCGAGCCAGCGTGCGCGGATAACCGGCGTCGCGATGCTCGTGCTTGGCCGAGTGCGGATCGCGCAGCGAACGAAGCCAGGCGGGAATCACGAGGGCGAGCCCGAGCAGGTGCTGCGGGTCGCGCACGGCGATCGCGGTGAGCATCGCGGTGAAGCCGATCCCATACCCCCTGATCTGCCGCTCGAGCTCGGCGAAGGTCCGGCGGTGGGTGTGGTGCACGATCGCGGCCGGCTCGTAGGCGACCCGATGGCCGGCCGTGAGCAGCTCCATCAGCATGGCCAGGTCCTCACCACCGTGGGTGGGAGTGCCGGCGCCGAGCGCCTCGTCGAATCCGCCGCTCGTTCTCAGCACGCTCGTGCGGAAGGCCATGTTCGAGCCGAGGCCCAGCTCGCCGGTGGCGTAGAGCGACTGCACGGCCCGATCGCCGCTCTCCCCGGCCCGGCGCAGCAGGCCGAAGCGGCCGGAGCGCTCGAAGGTCAGCGGCTCGAAGCTGCGGTCCAGCCCGCTCCCCGACTGCTCGAACCAGATCTGTGCCGGCGTCTCGAGCTCCTGCGGGACCACGAGGCCTGTGACCGCCGCGAGTTCCGGCTCGCGCGTGAAGCGCCGGGCGATGGCGAGCAGCCATTCCGGGTCGACGATCACGTCGTCATCGGTGAACGCGACGATCTCCCCGTCCGCGGCCTCGAGCCCACGATTGCGCGCCGCCGAG
>Ga0208714_1000197_pt1 | contig 18097 bp, 15 predicted proteins | sample NGESurshal072012_3_FD_184461 | JGI IMG/M metagenome (GOLD analysis project Ga0208714, IMG submission 184461) | Arctic peat soil microbial communities from Barrow, Alaska - NGEE Surface sample 415-1 shallow-072012 (SPAdes) | ecosystem: Environmental > Terrestrial > Soil > Wetlands > Peat ... | reverse complement strand
CGATCCGATCGCCAGCTGGTAGACGCTGCGCAGATAGTGGGCGATCGCCTCGTCCATCTCGTAACCGCCGACGCGCACCGAGCGCGAGAGCACGATTCCGCCCAGGGAGATCACCGCCATCTCGCTCGTCCCGCCGCCGACGTCGACCACGAGCCGACCGACCGGCGCCTCGATCTCAACCCCGGCGCCGATCGCGGCGGCGATCGGCTCCTCGATCAGATGCACCTGTCGCGCTCCGGCCGCCAGCGACGCCTCCTCGACCGCACGCTTCTCGACCTCGGTGACGCCCGAGGGCGCGCACACGATCAGCCGCGGGTGGGCGCGGCGGCGGTCGAGCACCTTGCGGATGAAGTAGCGCAGCATCTCCTCGGTCACCTCGAAATCGGCGATCACCCCATGGCGCAGCGGCCGCGTGGCCGAGATCGTGGCTGGGGTGCGGCCGATCATCCGCTCGGCCTCGACGCCGACCGCGTGCACCTGGCCGGTCAGCGAATCGGAGGCGACCACCGACGGCTCGGAGACGACGATGCCGCGTCCACCGACGTACACCAGCGTGTTCGCGGTGCCAAGGTCGATCGCCATGTCGTTGACGCCCAATGTCGGCCCCAGGCGGCGACGCGAGGTGTCGCGGCGGGAGCCGTCCCTACGAAAGCCCATCGCTACACAGTGTCAGACTGGCCGCAGACGTCACGTCCGGCGGGTCGAAACCGGCCCGCTTCTGGCCGCCCCGGCCGCTCGCAGGGGGTCCGCTGGGCGATCGCGTACTTTCTTGGAGTGGCCTCCCAGTCCCCTCAGCACTCGGTCGCGGCGGGCGCGCGCGGGTCTGACGGCGATCCGGCGATCGTCGTCACCGGGCTCGAGAAGTCCTACGGCGAGGTGCGCGCGCTGTGTGGCGTCGACCTCAGCGCGGAGCGCGGGACGGTGCTCGGCCTGCTCGGCCCCAACGGCGCCGGCAAGACGACCGTCGTGCGCGTGCTGACGACCCTGTTGAAGCCGGACGCGGGCACGGCCAGCGTGGTCGGCCTCGATGTCGTGCGCGACGCCGCCGCACTCCGCCAGCAGATCGGACTCGCCGGCCAGTACGCGGCCGTGGACGAGAACCTGACCGGTCTCGAGAACCTGACCATGGTCGGACGCCTGTACGGGCAGCGGCGCCCGCGGGCCAAGCAGCGCGGCCAGCAACTGCTCGAGCGGTTCGACCTGCTCGATGCCGCGAGCCGGCCGGTGAAGACGTACTCGGGCGGTATGCGGCGCCGGCTCGACCTGGCCGCCGCCCTCGTGGCCAAGCCCGAGGTCCTGTTCCTCGATGAGCCCACCACGGGTCTTGATCCGCGCAGCCGGCTGGCGCTGTGGGAGACGATCGAAGGGCTTGTGGCCGAGGGAACGACCGTGCTGCTGACCACGCAGTATCTGGACGAGGCCGATCGCCTCGCCGACACGATCGCCGTGATCGATCACGGCCTTGTGATCGCCGAGGGAACGTCCGACGAGCTCAAGGACCGGGTGGGCGGCGAGCGGCTCGAGGTCCGGCTCGACGACGAGCGCGATGCCGACACCGCCGTGGCGGCGCTGGCGCCGATGTCCGACGAGCGGCCCGTGGTCGAGGACGCGGTGGTCAAGCTGAGCGTGCGCCGGCGGCAGGGATCGATCGTCGAGGCCGTCGGCCGGCTCGGGGAGGCGGGCGTCGGCGTCGACGATCTCGCGCTGCGGCGCCCGACGCTCGACGACGTGTTCCTCACGCTCACCGGGCATGCCGCGGCCGAGGCCGAGGAGGAGGCGGCGTGAGGAGACTGGTCAGCGACACGCTCGTGATCGCCGAGCGAAACCTCGTGCGACTGCCGCGGGCGCCGGATCTGCTGCTCGCGTTCACCGTCCAGCCGGTGATGTTCGTGTTGCTGTTCGCCTACGTCTTCGGCGGCGCGATCAAGACCCCGGGCGGCTCGTACATCGACTACCTGATCCCCGGGATCATGGTCCAGAACATCGCCTTCGGCGGCTTTGTCACCGCGCTCGGATTGAACGAGGACGTGCACAAGGGCCTGATCGACCGCTTCCGCTCGCTGCCGATGGCGCGTCCGGCGGTGCTGGCGGGGCGGACGCTGGCCGACGTCGTCACCAACGCGCTGTCGATCATCGTGCTGCTGATCACCGGGCTGATCATCGGCTTCACGTTTCACGCCAGCGTGATCGAGATCCTCGGTGGTGTCGGGTTGCTTCTGCTGTTCGGCTACGCGTTCTCGTGGGTGTTCGCGCTGCTCGGCCTGCTGGTGTCCTCGCCGGAGGCGGCCAACTCGGTCGGCTTCATCGCCGTGTTCCCGCTCACATTCATCTCTTCGGCCTTCGTGCCGGTGGCTACGATGCCGGCCGTTCTGCGCGCGTTCGCCCGCGTCAATCCGTTCACGATCGTCGTGGACGCGATGCGGGCCCTGTGGATCGGCTTCCCCGCCCGCAACTACGTGTGGGAGGCGGTCGTCTGGTCGCTGGTGATCCTGGCTGTGTTCGCGCCGCTGGCGGTGGCGCGCTACCGGCGCACCGCCGGTCAGTAGCGGCTGTCCCGGGGGGACCGGCACTGACGTCCACGATCACGGCATCACGGTCAGCGCACTCGCCGGCAAGGGTCGCCTGGCCCGCGACCGGTGGGAGCGCCGGCCGGCGTGGCACCGAAGCGTCCACCGGGCATTAGGCTTGGCCGCGTGCGCCTGGGGGTCCACTACGACAGCTTCACCGAACGGATCGGCGGTGTCCTCAACCAGGTACCGATCCCGCTCGGCCTGGCGATGCTCGGCATGCCCGCGGCGCGCTCGATCCAGGTCGCCCAGCGGACCGGTGTGTTCGCGGAGCTCGCGACCGCTCCGGCGTCCGCGGCCGAGCTCGCCGAGCGGCTCGGGCTGCGTGCGCAGGGCACGGCGCTGATGCTGGACACGCTGGTGGCCTCGGACGTGCTCGACCTCGGCTCGGACGAGCGCTACGGGCTCCCGCGACGGATTCGGAAGTGGTTGGCGCCGGACTCCAAGCACTACGTCGGCGACTTCCTGTCCGACACCTACCACTATTGGGAATGGTGGGAGGGCCTCGAGGATCTCGTGCGCGACGGCCGCTCGATCGAGCTCCACGACCGCGCTCCGGACGATCCCTACTGGGACTCGTACATCACCGGCCAGTTTCAGCTCGCCCGGCTGTCGAGCGCGGCGGTGGCCAAGGCGGTCGCGCTGCCCCCGGGCGCGCGGTCGCTGCTCGACGTGGCCGGTGGCCACGGCGAGTTCTCGATGGCGCTCTGCCGCCGCCACGCCGGACTCAGCGCGACGGTCATCGACCTGCCCGGTAGCGCCCGGGTCGGGAAGGCCATCGTCGAGCGCGCCGGCATGTCGCAGCGTGTGAGCTATGTCGTCGGCGACATGTTCGGCGCCGACCTCGGTGGCCCGCACGATGGTGGGCTCGCGTTCAACATCGTGCACCACCTCTCGCCCGGGCAGGCCCGCACCCTGTTCGCCCGGATCGCGGGCGCGCTGCGCCCCGGCGCGCCGCTGTGCGTGCTCGACGTCTACGACCGCCCGCCCGGCGCGCCGGCCGACACCGGCAGCGTGCTGGGCCTGTTCTTCCACCTCACCTCCGGCGCCGACACCTATGCGCGCAAGGACGTGGCGGCGTGGCTGCAGGCGTCGGGGTTCGCCCGCGTCACCGCCCGCTCACTGCCCCAGCTACCCGGCCTTGCGCTCGTGCGGGCCGAGCGCGCCGCCTGACGCCGCCGGCGTGCCGGATCGCGGCGGTCCGGACGGCGGGACCGCGCTCGCATAGGATCGCTCCCCCGCAGCCATCCGGCAGCCCCGAGAGAGAGAGGAGCCGTCATGACGACGGTGGAGACCGTGGCCGGACCGATCGATGCCGATGACCTCGGCCTGACCCTGATCCATGAGCACTTCTTCTCCGGCGACGAGGCGGTCACGGCGCAATGGCCGCACGTCCGGGACCACGAGCGCGAGTACGCGCTGGCGCTGGAGTCGGCCGCGGCGGTCAAGCAGCGCGGAGTCAGAACCGTGGTCGAGCCGACCGCGATGCTGCTCGGACGTGACGTTCCCACGCTGCAGCGGCTCGCCGCCGACACGAGCCTGCAGATCGTCGCCTGCACCGGCATCTACACCTACGACGCGCTGCCGCAGTTCCTGCGCAACCGCGACGAGGACTTCATGGCCGGCCTGTTCGTCCACGACATCGAGCAGGGCATCCAGGGCACCGGGGCGAAAGCGGCGTTCATCAAGTGCGCGGCGGACGAGCCGGGCGTCAACGAGCGGATCGAGAAGATCCACCGCGCGGCCGCGCGGGCGTCGCTCCGCACCGGGGCCCCGATCATGGCTCACTCGCGTCCCGCCTCGGGGACCGGGCCGCGACAGGTGGAGATCCTGCTCGAGGAGGGGGTCGCCCCCGAGAAGATCCAGATCGCCCATACGGGCGACACCGACGACCTCGACTACATCGAGTCGCTCCTGGCCCAGGGCGTGTAGTCGGCCTGGACCGCTACGGCCTCGATATCTTCCTGCCGACCGAGCAGCGCAACACCACCGTGCTCGAGTTGCTCGACCGCGGGCACGTCGAGCGGATGTTCCTCTCGCAGGACTTCGACATCCCGATCGCCAACGGCCTCGACTGGTACCCGCCCGCGGTGATCGAGGCCCTCGAGGCGTCGGGCGCCGCCAACGGTTGGTCGATGACACTCCTGTTCGAGCAGATCATCCCGGAGCTGACCGAGCGCGGGATGAGCGCCGAGGCGCTGCAGACGATGATGGTCGGGAACCCCCGGCGCTGGCTCGCCCGCTGAGCCGGCGGCTCAGGCGGCGGCCGGCCGGCTCAGCGCACCGGGATCCGCCGGAGCCAGGGGACCACAGTCTGCAGGAACGCATTGCGCGCCGGCGCCGCCAGCAGCGGATCGAGATGCCCGTAGCTCGCGCGCTTGTCGACGAACGTGAGGCTGGGGATCCGCGACGCCCGCTTCATGGCCCGTGCGGCGGTCTTGAGCGCGTTGTTGTTCCCGCCCAGCGCGGTCTGGATCGCGTACAGCGGCACGTTCACCTGGCGCAGATGGCCCAGGCGCAGGCCGAGCACGCGCGCCGCCGGGGTCTCGGTGAGCGGATCGGCGGCGCCGACGTCGATGCTCAGGCGCGTCGGGTAGTACCAGTCGACCGGACCGATCGGCTCGGTCGAGAAGGCCCGGGCGACATTCTCGATCGGCGTCGGGCCCGAGTCGACCCAGTCGCGGACGGCGCCGCTCGTGGCCAGGTGGCCCGAGTGCACCTGGATCAGCGACAGGCCGTTGGCGGGGTTGGACGCGACGGTGTCGAAGCCCCAGCCGAGCACACCGGCGTTCGTGGCCGGGAACGGTGGCTTCAGGAGGCTGGGGAGGAGGGCGAAGGACTGCTGCACGGACCGGGCATGAGGCGCCTTCAGGGTGGCGAGTGCGCTGACCTCCGCGAACGCCCCCGTGGCCCAGGGCGGGAGGCCCGGCAGCAGGCTCGTCCACGGCCCTGAGGCCTGCAGCTTGGCCAGCGCCGCGTTCGCCTCCGCGGCGGTGGAGATGCTGGACCGGGGCAGGAGCGAGAGGCCGTCGATTCCGACGATCCCGGCGATGTCCTTGTAGCCGGCACGGCCGTTGAAGTCCCAGGCCGGGTAGATCGCCGCCTCCGCGCCGCCGAGCGAGTGGCCGCCGAGGATGACGGTGCGCCGGCCGCCCGCGCCGGCCTTGAGGATCACGGCATGCAGGTCGTTCATCGCCACCGCCAGGCCCCAGTCGTCCACGAAGCCGTACTGGCTCGCGTCCAGCGGCTTGTAGCGCGGCGAGATGCTCGGCTTGGCGAGGAGCCACCCGAGGTAGTAATCGAACACCTGCTGCACCGACGCCTGGCCGTGCAGGCCCTTGACCAGCATCGAGTTGTCCTGCAGGGCGCCCTCGCGGCGCATCTCCGCCCAGACCTGCAGTCCGGGCACGTGTGCGGCCAGGTAGGGACCGATGAGGCTGAAGTCGCCGGCGCCGGCCAGCATGCCGGGCACGAGCACGAGCACCTTGCGCGCGGTCGGCGAGCCGTAGCGCCGGATCATCACGTGGTCATAGCGCCGCGGCGTGCCGGGCGCCGTGTCACCGGCCACCGAGAAGATCGACGGGACCGCCGTAGCGCGGGCGGCGGCGGCCGATGAGACCGGCGCCAGGGCGGGGGCGCACAGAACGAACAGAGCAAGACGGCGAACACGCATTGAGGACCTCTCCTTGTCGCCACGAGCGTAACGCCCGCGGAGACGGATCGCTCAGCTCAGCGCGGGGGAGCCGCCCGCACCCCGCCGCCGGCAGCGGCGGTGGCCGGCTCGTGTGCGGCTGCGGGCGTGGCCGTCGTGGCGGGTGCGGCTGTCGGTGGTGCGGGCGCGTCCGGTCGCAGGCGGCTTTTCGTCGTACCTCGGCCGATTGCCCACGGGTGTCCCCGACACCAGCCCCCTGGGTGTCTGGGCGGAGCCCCGCCGCCCGCGCAGACCGCACACATCGGCAATCGCCCCACGGCAAGGCGATCGGCTGGAGCTACACCGATGGCCGCTCCGGCACCGCGACGTTGTAGAAGCGGGCCCCGCTACGTCCCGCCGCTACGACTAGGCCGCCGCCAGCGACCCGGACGCCCTGAGCGCGACGGAAGCCAGCTCCCGGAGCGCCCGGCTGAACTCGTGCGGGCGCTCGAGCGGGCCCATGTGGCCGGTGTCGGGGAGCTCGATCAGCTCGATGAGCGCGGGCAGCATGCCGGCGATCCGCCGTGCGTGCGAGGGTGGGGTGAGCCGATCGCGGGCGCCGGCCATCACGAGCGTCGGCACCGTCAGTCGCGGCAGCGCGTGGTGCAGCTCCATGTCGGACATGGCGATACCGCAGGCGGCGCGGACATCCGGCGGGCACGAGACGAGCATCCGCTCGTAGAACGCGATCTGCGCCGGCGTGGCCGTGGGCCCGAAGGCGAAGTAGCGGATCGCCGCGTGGTGCAGCGGCGTCGAGTACGCCGGGATCGGGGCGTGGGCGCCGAGGAAGGCATGGCGGGCGACGGGCTCGTTGAGCCACTTCGCAAAGCGCGGCAGCGTGACCAGCATGTGGCCGCCGATCAGGTCGCCGATGCCGGTGTTCATCAGCGCCGTCGCGCGCACGCGCGGCTCGATGGGGTGGTGCTCGGCCCAGGCGGCGATCGACATGGCGCCCAGCGAGTGACCGGCGACGACGGCGCGGTCGCCGTCGGGCACGCACGCGCTCAGCACCGCCTCGACGTCCTCTCCGAAGCGCTCCAGCGAATAATCGCCGGTCGGCGCCCGGCCGCTGCGCTGGTGGCCCCGCAGGTCGTAGGCGACGATCCGGTAGTCGGGCGACAGGTCGCGGATCTGGTAGGCCCAGTACGTGAGCGCCTCGGTCCAGCCGTGAGCGAGGACGATCGTGGGGGCGCCCTCGGCGCCGAAGACCTCGGCGTGCAGTCGGGTTCCGTCGGCCGAGGTGACGGCGACCTCTCGCCCGGCCGGGACCGCGGACAGGAACGCGTGCTCGGGATCGGACGTGACGCCCCGTGCGTGACGGCGGTGCAGGTTGAGTGCGGCGGCGCCAGCCGAAGCCGAGGCGGTGAGCCCGGCGGCAAGTGCTGCGGATCGACGTTTCATAACGACCTGTACACGGTTTGACGTGACACGTTTCAGTGACAGCCTTGGCCGGGCTACCCGCCCCGGCACGCCCGTACACCGACGTAGCATGAATCGAACTGAGAATCGGTGCAAGACACACTGAAAAACGGCGTGTAGGACGGGGCCAGTTGTCACTGGACACGGGGAGTAGGGTTCGCGCCGTGAGAATCGGATTGCTCACCGGAGGTGGCGATTGCCCCGGCCTGAACGCCGTCATCCGCGCCGTCGTGCGCAAGGGAATCGACGGGTATGGCGACGCCCTGATCGGCTTCCGCGACGGCTGGCGCGGCGTGCTCGAGGACTCTTTCATGGAGCTGTCGATCGAGGCCACGCGCGGGATCCTGCCCCGCGGCGGAACGATCCTCGGCAGCTCGCGCACGAACCCGTACAAGCGTGACGACGGAGTGGAGCGCGTCCGGGCGACGTTCGAGGCCCAGAACCTCGACGGCCTGATCGCGATCGGCGGCGAGGACACGCTCGGAGTCGCCAACCGGCTCGACCAGGACGGCCTGCACGTGATCGGCGTCCCCAAGACGATCGACAACGACCTCGGCGTGACCGACGTGACGTTCGGCTTCGACACCGCGCTGCACGTGGCTTGCGAGGCGATCGATCGCCTGCACACCACGGCTGAAAGCCACAACCGGATTCTCGTCGTCGAGGTGATGGGCCGCACCGCGGGCTGGATCGCGCTGCACTCCGGGATCGCCGGCGGCGCGGACGTGATCCTGATCCCCGAGATCCCGTTCGACATCGACGAGGTGTGCCGGCTGATCCGCCGCCGCCACGAGCGCGGGCGCTACTTCTCGATCGTGGTCGCCGCCGAGGGCGCCGTGCCCAAGGAGGGCACGACCATGACTCTGGCCGCCGGGGAGAACGACGAGTTCGGCCACCCGCGGTTGGGCGGAATCGGATATGCGCTCGAACAGGAGATCGAAAGCCGCACCGGCTATGAGACGCGGGCCACCGTCCTCGGCCACGTCCAGCGCGGCGGCACGCCGACCGCGTTCGACCGCGTGCTGGCGACGCGGCTGGGGCTGCGGGCGATCGACGCTGCCCACGAGGGTGCCTGGGGTTCGATGACCGCGCTGCGTTCGACCGACGTCGTCCTCGTGCCCCTCGCCGATGCGGTCGCCGAGGTCAAGCGTGTTCCCCCTGAGGAGTACGCGCGCTACGGCGTCCTCTTCGGGTGACCGCAGTCGAGTCCATACCGTAGCCGCGGTTTGGAACTCGGCGATTCGGTTTATGCTCCTCTCGTGCCCACCTTCGACACCACGCGCCCAAGGTGAGTGAGCCCGCAGTGCAGGGGGGCGTCGATCCGGCGCTCGACGAGCTGTCCGTGAACACCATCCGCACGCTGTCCATGGACGCCGTGCAGAAGGCCAACTCCGGGCATCCCGGCACGCCGATGGCCCTGGCGCCGCTGGCCTACGTCCTGTACACGCGCGTCATGCGCCACAACCCGTCCGATCCGGACTGGATCGACCGCGACCGTTTCGTGCTCTCGGCCGGCCACGCGTCGATGCTGCTGTACGCGAGCCTCTACCTCACGGGCTATCCGCTGACGCTGGAGGACATCAAGAACTTCCGCCAGGTCGGCTCCCCGACCGCGGGTCATCCGGAGCGCAAGTACTCGCCCGGGATCGAGGCCACGACGGGACCGCTCGGCCAGGGCGTATCGATGGCCGTGGGCCTTGCTCTGGCCGAACGGATGCTCGCGGCCCGGTTCAACGAAACCGGGCACGACGTCGTCGACCACCACACATTCTCGATCGCCTCCGACGGCGATATCCAGGAGGGCGTGGCCTCAGAGACGAGCTCCCTGGCCGGGCACCTCGGCCTGGGACGCCTGATCGTGTTCTACGACGACAACAAGATTCAGCTCGCCGGGCCCACCTCGCAATCGTTCTCCGAGGACGTTCCGAAGCGCTACGAGGCCTACGGCTGGCACGTCGAGAACGTCGGCGAGGACATGTCGCTCGATCGGCTCGAGCAGGCCACCCGCGCGGCGATGGCGATCGAGGATCGACCCTCGCTGATCGTCGTGCGCTCGCATATCGGCTACGGGAGCCCGCACAAGCAGGACACGTCGGCCGCCCACGGCTCGGCGCTCGGCGAGGACGAGGTCCGCCTCACCAAGGAGGCATACGGCTGGGATCCCGACAAGCACTTCTACGTGCCCGATGCGGCGCTGGCGCACTTTCGGCGCACCTGCGAGCGCGGTCGCGAGTTGGAGTCCGAGTGGAACGAGCGCTTCGAGGCCTACCGGGAGGCCTTCCCGGAGCGCGCGAAGCTGCTGCAGATGATCGGCGCCGCCGAGCTGCCCGAGGGCTGGGATGCGGACATGCCCCGCTTCGACCCCGCTGAGGAGCCGATCGCCACGCGCGTCGCGTCCGGCAAGTCGATCCAATGGGCGGCGAAGGCGATCCCGTTCCTCGTCGGCGGCTCGGCCGACCTCGCGACCTCGAACAACACCGACATCGAGGACGGCGGGGACGTCGAGAAGGGCGCCTATGGCGGTCGCAACATCCGCTTCGGCGTCCGTGAGCATGGGATGGGCGCGATCGTCAATGGGCTCGGGCTGCACGGGTTCCGCGCGTTCGGCGGGACCTTCCTCACCTTCTCCGACTACATGCGCGGGGCGGTCCGGCTGTCGGCGCTGATGAAGCTGCCTTCGATCTGGGTCTATACCCACGACTCGATCGGCCTCGGCGAGGACGGCCCGACCCACCAGCCGGTCGAGCAGATCGCCGGCCTGCGTGCGATGCCGCGGCTGAACCTGGTGCGCCCCGCCGACGCGAACGAGACGGCACTCGGGTGGCGCTTTGCCCTGCGCAACAGCGAGGCGCCGACGGCGTTTGCGCTCTCGCGCCAGAACCTGCCGATCCTGGACCCCGACGCGATTCCCGATGACGCGATCGAGCGCGGCGCCTACGTTCTGCGCGACGCCGAGGGCGGTGAACCGGAGCTGATCCTGATCGGGACCGGGTCCGAGGTCTCGCTCTGCCTCGAGGCGGCCGACGTCCTGTCAGGCCTGCGCGTGCGCGTGGTCAGCATGCCGTGCATGGACACGTTCACCCACGCCGATGAGTCCTACCGCGAGCAGGTGCTGCCCGCCGCATGTACGGCGAGGATCGCGGTCGAGGCGGCCAGTCCACTGGGCTGGGACAAGTGGATCGGTCCGCAGGGCGCGTTCGTCGGCATGGAGACGTTCGGAGAGTCAGGGCCCGCCAAGGACGTCTACGCCCACTTCGGGATAACTGCGGAGCGCGTTGCCGCGCTCGGAAGGGAGATGCTCGGCCGATGAGTACCACCGCGAATGTGAACCAGCGACTCAAGGCGCTGACCGAAGCCGGCGTCAGCGTGTGGCTGGACCAGATCAGCCGCTCGCTCGTCGAAGGCGGAGAGCTGGCCCGGCTCGTCGCCGAGGACTCGCTGCGAGGGGTCACCTCGAACCCGTCGATCTTCGAGAAGGCGATCCTCGGCTCCGACGACTACGACGAACAGCTCGCGCAGCTGGCCAAGGAGGGTCTCGACGCGCGAACGATCTTCGAGCGCATGGCCGTCCGCGACGTTCAGGGAGCGACCGAGGTGCTCGCCGACGTTCACAGCGCCGTCGGCGGACGCGACGGGTTCGTCTCGATGGAGGTGATGCCCGACCTCGCCTTCGACACTCAGGGCACGCTCAACATGGCCCGCGGCTACTGGGATGCGATCGGGCGACCCAACACGATGATCAAGATCCCCGGCACGCCCGAGGGCGTCCCCGCGATTGAGCAGGCGACTTACGACGGGATCAATGTCAACGTGACGCTGCTGTTCTCGGTCGCCGCCTACGAGCGCGTCGCCGAGGCCTACATCCGCGGCCTCGAACGCCGCCACGCCGAGGGCAAGAGCCTCGACGTCAACTCGGTGGCGAGCTTCTTCGTCTCCCGCGTGGACACGAACGTCGACAAGAAGCTCGAGCAGCTCGGACGCACGGACCTGCAGGGCAAGGCGGCGCTCGCCAACGCCCGGCTCGCTTACAAGCGCTTCCACGAGATCTTCGCCGGTCCCCGGTGGGACGCGCTGCACGATGCCGGTGCCGCCGTCCAGCGTCCCCTGTGGGCGTCGACCGGCGTCAAGAACCCCAGCTACCCGGACACGTTGTATGTGGACGGGCTGATCGGGCCGCACACCGTCAACACGATGCCGGTGGCAACGCTGCAGGCTGTCGGCGACCACGGCGAGGTGCCCGGTGTGACCGCCGATCAGGACCCGGGCCCCGATCTCGAAGCGCTCGCGCAGGCGGGGATCGACATGGACCAGGTCACCGATGAACTGCTGGCTGACGGCGTCACGCTGTTCGAAGATGCGATGAACGGCCTCATCGAGGGCATCGAGAAGCGCCGCGCCGAGGTCCTCGCGGATAGCTGATGGGCGACGCCGCGCTGCGCTACCAGTTCGGCGGGCTCCTGGTCAAGGACACGCCGCAGCCGTGACCGCCGCCGCTGCGCCGGCGCAGGAAAACCCCCTGGTCGAAGGCCTCGAGCGACTGCCGGTGCACCCAACGGTGCTGGTCATCTTCGGGGCGACCGGCGACCTCGCTCATCGCAAGCTCCTGCCCGCGCTCTACAACCTGGCCCACGAGGGCGCGTTGCCCGAGCGCTTCGAGCTGGTGGGGATCGCCCGGCGCAATCAGAGCCACGACGACTTTCGTGCCGTCGCGCGCGAGTCGATCGAGCGATTCTCGCGTCGCAAGCCCGACCCCGACGTGCTCGAGGGCCTGCTCGACGATATGCGCTACCTCCCCGGCAGCTTCGATGACGATCGGGTCTACGAGCGGCTGACGCACACGTTGGCGGAGTTCGACGACAAGGCGGGCCAGCCGCTCAACCGGGTCTTCTACCTCTCGACCGCGCCGGAGTTCTTCCCGATCATTGTCGGGGAGCTCGGCAAGGCCGGCCTGCATGCCGCCGAGCGCGCCGAGACTCGGATCGTGATCGAGAAGCCGTTCGGATACGACCTGGCCTCGGCGCGCCGGCTCAACGCCCAGGTGCTCGAGGTGTTCGACGAGTCCCAGGTCTTCCGCATCGACCACTACCTCGGCAAGGAGACGGTCCAGAACCTGCTGGCGTTCCGGTTCGCCAACGCACTGTTCGAACCGGTGTGGAACCGGAACTTCATCGACTACGTGCAGATCACCGCCGCCGAGGACATCGGGATCGGCGGCCGGGCCGGGTACTACGAGCACGCCGGCGCGCTCCGCGACCTGGTCCAGAACCACATGATGCAGCTGCTGGCGCTGCTCACGATGGAGCCCCCGATCGCGTTCGAGGCCAATCGCCTGCGCGACGAGAAGCTGAAGGTGCTCGAGGCGATCGTGCCGCCGCGCCCCGAGGAGGTGGCGAACATAGCCCTGCGCGCCCAGTACGCGCGCGGCGTGGTCGGCGGCAAGGAGGTCCCGGGCTACCTCGAGGAGGACGGTGTGGCGCCGGGCTCGCGCACCGAGACCTACGCCGCGCTGCGCCTGCACGTCTCCAATTGGCGCTGGGCCGGGATCCCGTTCTATCTGCGCACGGGCAAGGAACTGGCGCGCAAGGTGACGGAGATCGTCGTGACGCTCAAGCCGGTGCCGCATCTCGCCCTGCGCAGCACCGGGTCGGTCGGCGTGCAGGCCAACCAGATCATCCTCACCCTGCAGCCCGACGAGGGCGTGACGATCCAGCTCGGGGCGAAGATCCCCGGGACCGGAATGCGGATCCGCCCGGTCAACATGGAGTTCCGCTACGGGACGTCGTTCCTGTCGGAGTCGCCCGAGGCGTACGAACGGCTGATCCTCGACGCGATGCGCGGCGACGCGACGCTGTTCACGCGCAACGACGAGATCGAAGCGCTGTGGGGGATCATCGACCCGATCCTGACCGCCTGGCGCGAGGACACGACCACTCCGATCCCGCAGTATCCGGCCGGGTCCGCCGGCCCGAAGGAAGCGGACGCGCTGCTGGATCCGGGCCACCGGTGGAACCGGCTGTGAGCGTCTCCCGGACGCACCGCGTGGCGTCGTCGCACGAGCTATAGGATCGCGGGATGTCCCAGGACGTCTGGTCGGCCGAGAACACGACGCCCGACGAAGTCGAGGCCGCGCTGCGCGGGCTGCTGCGACGCGCCCACGCGGCCAACGACCTGCTGGCGCCCGCACGGGTTCTGAACCTCGTCGTGGTGATCGGCGCCGAGCGCAAGGACGAGATCGCCGAGCGGCTCTCCCGGGTCGGGCGCTACCACGCCTCGCGGACCGTGCTGTGCACGGTGCACGAGGGCCGCACGACGCTCGACGCGACCGCGGCGATCCACTACGAGGAGCCGCGCAACGGGATCGGCGTGGTGCTCGAGCAGGTCGAGATCGAGATCGGGCCGAGCCACCTGGCCCATCTGGAGACGATCGTCGACCCGGTCGTCGTGTCCGAGCTCCCGACCGTCCTGTGGCGGCCCGGCGGTGCCGACGAGGTGGTCGACCGGCTGTTGGGCCTGACCGACGTGATCCTGCTCGACTCCGACGAGCACGCCGACCCGGCGTCCGCGCTCGTGCGCGCCCGCGAGCTACTCGGCTCGGCCTACGTCGTCGACCTCGCCTGGCTGCGAACGACGCCGTGGCGCGAGCGAGTCGCGGCCAGCTTCGATCCCCCGTGGCGCCGGCCGGCGCTCGAGCGGATCGCCGGGGTCTCCGTGCGCCACCGCGACAGCTCGCAGGCGTGCGCGCTGCTGTGGGCCGGATGGTTGGCCTCGCGGCTGGGATGGGCGCCGGCACCGCTCGGCGAAGGGCCGTCCGGAGCGGGACTGGCCGGCGGTGCGACGCGCGCCGAGGCCGAGGTCGGCGTGAGACTCGAGCCGGTCGAGCTTCGCACCCCCGGCCTCGCGGGCGTGACGGTCGCGTGCACGGACGGGTTCGCGCTCTCGCTCGACCGCTCGCCCGGCGGCCTGCGGGCCCGTCGCCAGGCGCCGGACGGGGAGGAGACCTCGTGGAAGGTGCTGGGCGCATCCCGCGGTGAGGGCGGCATCCTCGGCGAGGGCGTACGCCAGGCGCTTCTGCGCGATCCCACCTATGGCCCGGCGCTCGACGCCGCGCGCGGATTCTGCCCCGCATGACGGTCACGCTCGAGGTCGTGCCGGACCCGGCGGCCGTGTGTGCCGAGTTGTTGGTCGAGGCGGCCGGCGCCGGCGGCGACATCGTGCTCACGGGTGGCTCGACCCCGCGGGCGGCCTACGAGCGGGCCGCCCGGGCGCCGGGAGACTGGTCCGGCGCAACGCTGTGGTTCGGCGACGACCGCTGCGTGCCTCCCGACCACGAGGACTCCAATTACGCGATGGCGCGGAAGGCCCTGCTCGACCCGCTGCGCGAGCGGGTCGGCGACGCCGGCTCGCCGGCGGTGATGCGGATCCCGGGCGAGCTCGGACCGCATCAGGGCGCCGATGCCTATGAGCACGAGTTGCGCTCCGCCGGCCCGCCGAGGTTCGATCTCCTCCTGCTCGGGCTCGGCCCCGATGCGCACACCGCGTCGCTGTTCCCGGACCAGGAGTCGCTCCTCGAGCGCTCCCGGCTGGCCGTCGGCGTCGAGCACGCGGGCCTGACCCCGTTCGTCCCGCGGGTGACCCTGACGCTTTCGGGGCTGGCGCTGGGACGGCACATCGTGTTCCTCGTCACGGGGGAGAGCAAGGCCGCCGCGGTAGCGGCGGCGTTCGGCCCCGAGGCCGAGCCCGACCCGCACGTCCCGGCGTCGCTCCTGCCGTCGCTGGCCGAGAGCATCACCGTGCTCCTCGACAGCCCCGCCGCCGGAGCGCTGGCGTGAGCTCCGAGGTGATCGGCATCGATCTCGGGGGGACCAAGATCGCGACCGCCGCGCTGCGGGACCGCCGGCTGGGGGAGTCGCTGATCCAGCCGACTGAGCTCGACAGCACCGACGGTTTGATCGAACAGCTCGCCGGCATGGTCGACAAGGTCCGCTCGGACGACCTCGCGGCGGTCGGGATCGGCGTGCCCTCGGTGGTGGAGTTCGCAACCGGGCGTGTCGTCTCCTCGATCAACATTCCGCTCGCCAACGTGCCGCTGCGCGAGGTGCTGGGGGAACGGGTCGGCGTGCCCGTGTTCGTCGACAACGACGCCACGGTGGCCGCGCTCGCCGAGGCCCACGACGACGCGCTGGCGCTCGTCGCCCGCAACCTGATCATGATCACGCTCGGCACCGGCGTCGGGGGCGGGATCGTCCTCGGCGGCCGCATCTTCCGTGGCGCCACCGGCGGCGCGGGCGAGTTCGGCCACACGGTGATCGGGCTCGACATCGACTCCTCGGTGCCGACCCCGGAGGGATTCCCGCACCGCGGATCACTCGAGGCCCTCGCCGCCGGGCGGGCCCTCGATCACCTCAGCCAGGCGATCGCGGAGCGTAGCCCCGACTCCGAGCTCGGGCGGCTTCACGCTGCCGGCAAGCCGGTCACCGGCGTCGAAGCGGTCGCCGCCGCCCAGGATGGCGACGAGGCGGCGACGCGGGCCGTCCATCTCTGGGCCGAGCGCGTCGGCATCGGGATCGCCAACGCGATCAACACCTTCGATCCCGAGGAGGTCGTGCTCGGCGGCGGCGGCTCGCTCGCCGGCGATCTGCTGCTCGAGCCCGCCCGTCGCGTGGCGCACAGCTACGTGCATCCCGGCCTCGGCGCGCACACCACGGTCCGGCTCGCGCGTCACGGCGTCCGCGCCGGCGTGCTCGGCGCCGCCCTGCTGGCCGCGCACGAACTGGACGCGCAGGAGACACGGAGTTGAGTCTCGCCGGCGGACGGGTCGGGACCTGAGATGGCCGATCGCATCGTCGTCGTGCGCCACGGCGAGACGGAGTGGAGCCTGGCGCTGCGGCACACGAGCGCCACTGACCTGCCGCTGATCGAGCCCGGACGCGTCCGGGCGGCGGAGCTCGCCCACGAGCTCGAGGGACGCGAGTTCGCGCTCGTGCTCACGAGCCCGCTGCGGCGGGCCCGCGAGACGTGCGAGCTCGCCGGGTTCGGCGCCGCGGCCGAGGTCGACAACGACCTTCACGAGTGGGAGTACGGCGACTACGAGGGCCTGACCACGGCCGAGATCCGCGCCCGCACGCCCGACTGGTACCTATGGCGCGACGGCTGCCCGGGTGGCGAGCGACCGGCCGATGTCGGCGCTCGCGTCGATCGTGTGCTCACGCGGCTCCGGGCGCTCGACGGCGACGCGTTGCTGTTCGCCCACGGGCACGTCCTGCGCGTGCTGGCGGCACGATGGATCGAGCTCGACGTCGACGGCGGCGCCCACCTGACCCTCGGCGCGGGCGCGACCGGCACGCTCGGCTACGAGCGCACGACCCCGGTGCTCGAGCGCTGGAACGCGGGGGCATGAGCATGCGCGAGATCGTGCCCGGTCTGTGGCACTGGACGGCGGTCCACCCCCACATCCGCTCACGGGTCAGCTCGTACTACCTGAGCACGCCCGGGGTACTGATCGACCCGCTGGCCCCCGAGGAAGGCATCGAATGGTTCGCCGACCATGGGCCGCCGACGGCGATCCTGCTCAGCAATCGCCACCACTTCAGGGACTGCGCGACGTTCGTGGAAGCGTTCTCGATCCCGATCCGCGCGAGCCGGCCCGGGATGCACGAGTTCGGCCCCGGTCAGGGCGTGGTGCCCTTCGATTTCGGCGACATGGTGCCCGGTGATGTGGTCACCCACGAGGTCGGCGCGATCTGCCCCGACGAGACGGCGCTCGAGATCCCGGGCCTGCGCGCGCTGTCGGTTGCCGACGGGGTGGTCCGGCTCGATCAGACCGGACCGCTCGGGTTCGTGCCCGACTTCCTGCTCGGCGAGGACCCCGAGGACGTCAAACGCGGCCTGTGCGCCGCCTACACCGGACTCCTGGGCCTCGACTTCGATCATCTTCTGCTCGCGCACGGCGAGCCGATCGTCGGCGTCGGCAAGGCGAGGTTGCGCGAGTTCGTGCAGTCGGCCTCGGCCTGAGGCACGGGGAGAGGTCTTCTGCCTGCTCGGGCCCAACGGCGCCGGCAAGACGACCACGGTGGAGATCCTGGAGGGCTACCGGACCCGCACCGGCGGCGAGGTGAGCGTGCTCGGGATGAACCCTGCCAACGGCTCGCGTGAGCTGCGCGAGCGGGTCGGGATCGTGCTCCAGCAATGCGGGGTGTAGAGCGATCTCACCGTCGCCGAGGTGATCGAGATGTACGGCCGGCGCCACCCGCGCCGTCGGTCCGTCGACGAGCTGGTGGAGCTGGTCGAGCTTGACCGAGAAGCGCGACGTGCGGGCCAAGAACCTGTCGGGTGGTCAGCGCCGGCGGCTCGACCTGGCCCTGGCCCTGGTCGGCGACCCCGACCTGATCTTCCTCGACGAGCCGACGACGGGTTTCGATCC
>Ga0208714_1000196_pt1 | contig 18098 bp, 19 predicted proteins | sample NGESurshal072012_3_FD_184461 | JGI IMG/M metagenome (GOLD analysis project Ga0208714, IMG submission 184461) | Arctic peat soil microbial communities from Barrow, Alaska - NGEE Surface sample 415-1 shallow-072012 (SPAdes) | ecosystem: Environmental > Terrestrial > Soil > Wetlands > Peat ... | reverse complement strand
CGGCGGACGGGGCCGCGAGTGCGCTCACGGAGCGGAACCGTAGCGCTACGCGCGGTTCGCGCTTCGCGGTCCGCGGTTCGGAGGAGGATGCCGGTGCCAGCCTCGGGAGGCGCTACGCTATTAGCGTCAGTTCTAGCTACGCAGCAGGGAAGACTACCGAATGCCTACGACCACCGCCGAGCGGACCCGCGAGCAGCGTCTACGCCGGATGGCCGACCGGCAAGGCCTGAGGCTGGAGAAGTCCCGCACCCGCGACCCTCGGGCGATCGACTACGGGGGATGGATGATCGTCGACCTCGCGACTAACGCCGTCGTCGCCGGGACCGGCGCGCTCGGCCGTCCGCACTGGAGCCTCGACGACGTCGAGTCGTACCTGAACGGCGAGCGATAACCCGCGGACTGGACCGCGGGTCTCCTTAGACTGATCCCCAGACAAGAACGCCCCCGCGCGCTGTGAACGCCGGGGGCATGACACCGAAGGAGATAGCTTCGATGCGCCCTCAGAATATAGGCCCAGACGGACCGGCGGAAGTCTCGGTTACTCGCTACGCGATCTACACCCGCGTCTCGACTGGCGAGCAAGCCCGAGAGGGCTATAGCCTCGATGAGCAAGAGCGCCGCGGACTCGACCACATCAACCACGAGGGCGGCGCGCACGTCCGCACCTACACCGACGCGGGCGTCTCGGGCACGCATGCAAGCCGCCCCGAGCTGGACCGGCTGCTCGCCGCCGCCGACGCTGGCGAGTTCGACGCGCTCGTCTGCTATTCGCTCGATCGGCTCGGGCGCTCGACGAAGAACCTGCTGGAGCTGTACGAGCGCCTGGAGAGGGCGGGCGTCTCGCTCGTCTTCCTACGCGAGCGGCTCGATACCTCGACGCCGGTCGGGAGGTTACTGCGGACGCTCCTGAGCGCCATTGCCGAGTTCGAGCGCGAGCTGATCATCGGGCGCGTGACCGACGGGATCGGCGGTCGGGCGCGGACCGGGAAGCCGTGGGGTGAGCCCGCCTACGGCTTCGCTCGCGGCGACGACGGCCACTGGACGGCCAACCCCGCGGAGCGGTCGATCGTGGAGAGGATCTTCGACCTCTACATCAGCAGCGGGCTCACCTATCACGGGATCGCCGCGCTGTTGACGCCCGACGGCGTCCCGACGCGCCGCGGCTCGAAGTGGACCGCGACCGTCGTCAAGCGCATCCTCAGCCACCCGGCCGCCGTCGGCCAGTACGTCCACAAGGGCGAGGTCTACGACGGCAAGCACGACGGGATCGTCTCCGAGTCCCTATGGGCGGCCGCGCGGGCTCGAGCGGACCGCGGCTCGAAGTACGCGCCGCGCGGAGCGGGCAGGCTCCCGAAGCGCCACCTTTTCGTCCGCGGCCACCTCCGTTGCGGAGGTTGCGGTGACCCGCTCGACGGCCCGGCGATGCTCCCGCGGAGCAGCTCGGACTCGGAGGACGTCTACGTCTGCCGAACGGACAAGCTGGACTCGACCGCGTGCCCGGTCCCTCCCATCTCCCGGGCGGCCGTCGACTCGGCGGCGCTCTCGCTCTTCGAGCGGGTCGCGCTCGACGTCGAGGCGACGCGGGACGCGCTCGCCGCCAGCCGCGACGAGCAGATCACCGTCGTCCAGGCCCAGGCCGATCGCGCGTCCCGCGAGATCGCCGAGCTGACCAGCCAGCTAGCGCGCGTCGAGCGGGACTACCTCGCCGACGAACTCGGCGGGGCCGCGTACACCCGCCTGCTCACGAGGATCGAGCCCGAGCTGGAAGCCGCCCAGGCCGAACACGAGCGGCTGACCCGGAAGGCCGAGGAGGTCCGAGACGCGGCTCTCGCGCTCGACGTAGAGGGAGAAGCGCTCCGCCGACTTGCCGAGCTACGCGCCGGGGTCGCCGGGCGTGTAAACGCCGCCGCCGGGACCGGAGACATCGACGCGCTGCGGGCCTCCATCGGGGCGGTGTTCGAGCGCTTCGTGATCCGTCCGGCGTGGGACCCGCTCAGCCAGGTCGAGGCCTACGGGGACCGAGGCCTCGACGAACCGGTCGCCGTCTTCGGTGCGTGGGCTCCCGTAGCGGGCGGCGACTTCTACCTAGAGCCCCATCTCAGCCGCGAGATCATCTCCAACTGGGACGGCGGCGGCGACAAGGAGCGTGTCCCCGAGGGCGTCCCGCTGCGCCTCGCAATCAATCAAACAACTAGCGGGGTGCCCGAGTACCCCGCCGTCGAGGTCGAGGAGTCGCGCCCGGCCATCGTGGCGGAGGATAAGCGCTCGTGCGGCCCAGGCTCGCCCGCGACGGGGTTTGCGGTCTGACCTTCACTGTTTCTCGAGCAACAAAACGGCCTACCCAATCGTTATGCACCTGAGGGGAAACGGCCCCCCGGGCCGGAGGGCAACCGCTCCCCGGGACGACCAACCGAAGGAGGGCACATGCTCAAGGTATCTCGCAGGCTGCTGACGCTGCTTGCCACCGCACTCGTCGTCGGAGGGCTGGCCTCCGCCGCTCAGGCCGACGTTCTGCACGTCAACGGGGAGCGCACCGCGATCACCCCGTCCGCGCAGGCGATCCAGTTCCTGTCCGCCTACAACGTCGCCGTCACGCCGACCGGCGCCGCGACCACCGCGAACGGCTCGCTGATCTTCCCGATCACGCGCGGCGAGGTGACCACGGCGCCGAAGGATGGCAAGGTGTTCCACACCGGTGGCGTCAGGTTCTCGCTCAACGGGAGCTCGTTCTGGTTCCGTGACCTCGTGCTCGTGCGCAAGCACGACCGCGCCTACTTCCTCGCCCGGCTCAACGACCGCAAGGGCTGGGTCCTCTACGCCTGGGTGCACGACTTCGCCGTCGTCCCCGGCTCGGGCAACGAGGCCAAGGTGACCGGCCGCCTGTTCCTGAGCGGCGAGGCCGCGCAGGCGTTCAACCGCCTGGTCGGCTCGAACGTCGTCGCTCCCGGGGCAGATGTCGGCACGTTCACCAGCATCCTCAGGTTCGGCTGACGAGAGCGACCGGTGCGCCGAGCTTCGCTCCCGGGTGGAGCGGGGCTCGGCCCGCCTACAGCCCCGCCTACAGCCCCGCCTACAGCCCCGCCTCGGCGGCCACCTCGGCGATCACCTTCGAGAGTTGGCTGCCCTGCCACGCGATCGGTGAGCGGCCGGGTTCGTCGGTGATCAGACGAGCGCCGGGGATCGCGGCGGCGTAAGCCTCGCCCACGGCGAGTGGGTGCCCCGGATCGGCCTCGTCGGAGCTCGCCACGACCGCCGCCGGCACCGCGAGCCCGTCGAGCTGCTCGAGCCCGTCGAACGGGCGTGACCTCGGCACCGCCTGCAGCGCATCCGCCAGCGCCTCGGGGTGCTCGTGCTGGGCCAGACGCTGCCGGATCACCTTGATCACCGTCTCCCGCCAGGCATCGGGAACGTCGGGCGTGCCGTAGGCCTGGACGAATCCTTCCACACCGCCGCGGCGCAGTCCCTCGGCGAGCGCGTCCCAGCGCTCGAGCCGGGCGGCGTCCACGTCGTCCCCGGGCTCGTAGGCGGGCGTGATCACGACCATCCCCCCGACGCGGTCCGGCTCGGCGAGCGCGAACGAGAGCAGGGTGTGCGCGCCCATCGAGGCGCCGGCCAGGACCGCGCGCTCGACGCCGAGCGCGTCGAGCACCGCGCCGAGGTCGAGCGTCAGCTCGGGATAGCCGTAGGCGTCGGGGTCGCGCGCCGGTGCCGAGCGACCGTGTCCGCGCGCGTCATAGGTGATCACGCGGTGCCCGGAGCGCTCGAGCGCGGTCGAGCCCATGACCACGTAGCGCCGCGTCGCCGTCAGCCCGTGCAACAGCACCACCGGACGCCCGCGGCCCGACTCGACCGCCGCGAGGCCCACGCCGTCTCGTTCGATCACCTGTTCGCCCATGCCCGCTCCTTGACTGCTGACTCGGCGTCGTACTATGAATGCTATGGACGTCACCGACAGCGATTTTCAGACCGCGGTCATCGACCGCTCCCACCAGGTTCCCGTGGTGGTCGACTTCTGGGCCGAGTGGTGCGGCCCCTGCCGCCAGCTCGGGCCGGTGATCGAGAAGGCCGTGTCCGCCCGGGGCGGCACGATCGATTTGGCCAAGGTCGATGTGGACGCCAATCCCGGCGTGTCCCGCGCCTTCGGGATCCAGAGCATCCCGGCCGTGAAGGCGTTCAAGGACGGTCAGGTCGCCTCCGAGTTCGTCGGCGCACAGCCGCCGGCGCTGGTCGAGCGCTTCCTCGACTCGCTGCTCCCCTCCGAGGCCGACGGGCTGATCGAGAGCGGCGACGAGGCCTCGCTGCGCCGCGCGGTCGAGCTCGAGCCGAACCGCGCCGACGCGATCGTGCCGCTGGCGCGGATGCTGCACGAGCGCGGCGATCTCGACGACGCGCTCGAGCTGCTCGCCCGGGTGCCCGGCAGCTTCGCCGCCGACGGGCTCGCGGCGCGGATCGGGATCGAGCAATCGGGCACCCCTGATCTCAGCCGGGCGTGGACGGCGCTGGACGCCGGCGACCGCGAACAGGCGCTCGACCTGCTGCTCGACGCGCTGCCCCAAGCCGACGGCGCACGTGACGACATCCGGCGCGTCGTCGTCGGCGTGCTCGACGAGCTCGGGGTCGACAGCCCGCTGGCCCGCGAGTCACGTCGGCGACTGGCCTCCGCGCTGTACTAGAACGCCAACGTGAGCTGATCCTCCGCCGTCTCGGAGACCGTCTCGAGGCCGGCCACGCGCACGCCGAGAAGCCGCACGGGACGGGGCGCGGCGAAGCGGCGCAGGAGCTCGAGCGCCACCGGACCCACGCGCTCGACGGAGCTGACCGGCTCGGCGAGAGTGCGGCTGCGGGTATGGGTCGAGAAGTCGTCGAGTCGCACCTTGATGCCGATCGTGCGCCCTCGGCGCCGCTGCGCCGCCAGGGCGTCGCAGAGCCGCCCGACGAGCCGCTCGAGCACCTCCTCGAGCGGCGCGAGGTCGGCGATGTCCCGATCGAAGGTGACCTCCCGCGATTCCGAGATCACCTTGCGCTCCTCGGTCACCGGCGCATCGTCCTCGAACCGGCCGCGGCGGACGAGCTCGACCCCGAACCGGGGACCGAAGCGGGCCGCCAACTGCTCCGGCGCCGTGGCGCCGAGCTTGCCCAGCGTGTCGATCCCGAGCGTGCGCAGCCGCTCGGCCGTCTTGGGGCCGATCCCGGGCACCAGTCCCGGCGGCGCGGCCACAAAGCGCTCGCGCGCCTGCTCGCGACTCAGGACCACGAAGCCGTTCGGCTTCTCGGCATCGGAGGCCACCTTGGCCACGAGCTTGCTCGGGCCGATCCCGACCGAGCAGCCGAGCCCGGCCGTCGAGCGGATCTCGTGGGCCACGCGCCGCATCGCGGCGTGCGGGGCGGCCAGGCCGGTCAGCTCCAGATACGCCTCGTCCAGCCCCACGACCTCAACGGTCTCGACATGCGAGCGCACGATCGCCATCACCGTCGCCGAGGTCTCGCGGTAGTGCGGGAAGTCGGGCTCGATCACCACCGCGTCGGGACACAGCCGTCGCGCCCGCGCGGCCGGCATCGCCGAGCCGACGCCGAATCGCCGTGCCTCGTAGGAGGCGGTCGTGACCACGGCGCGCGGGCCGCTGCCGGCGACGATCACGGGCCTTCCCCGCAACTCCGGCCGCCGGCGGAGCTCGACCGACACGTAGAACGCGTCCATGTCCAGATGTGCCACGCAGCGCCCGCTCATCGCTGTTCTGAGGCTACGCCAGCGGCCAGACGCGGCCGCGGCACCGATGCGGGTGCCTTAGCGCCCGCGCGGGATCGCCGTGAAGTGCGGCGGGAGCTCGCCCGAGCCCGGCGCGCGGAGACCATCGAGGATCAGCTCCAGCAGCCGGCGCCAGTTCGCGTACTCCCCTTTGGTGTTGTTCAGCGACCCGAGCGAGCACATGATCGCCGGCACGTCCTCGAGCTGGAAGTCGCGGCGCAGCGCCCCGGCGTCCTGGGCTCGGTCGATCAGCGTCTCGAGCGTGTCGAAGAAGCCGGTCTCGGCCTGGGCCTGCTCCGCGGCGCGCTGCATCGTCGCCGGCCGGTCCGAGGCGATCTGGGCCAGGGCGCGATTCTCCGCCATCAGCGCGGCGCCCCCGCGCATGTAGCCGGTGAACGCGCGCCACGGGTCCTCGAGCGACTGCTGCAGGGCCTCCTCGGCGGCCAGCGCCTGGCTCGTGAAGTAGTCCTCGGCGAGCGCGTCGAGCAGCGCCTCCTTGGTCGGGAAGTGGCGGTACACCGTCCCCACCCCCACCTCCGCGCCGGCGGCGATCTCGTCGATCTGCGCCTGCATCCCGTCACGCGCAAAGCACCCACGGGCGACCTCGAGCACGCGCTGACGGTTGCGCCGGGCGTCGGCGCGGAGCGGCCGGGGCTGCGTATCGGGCGTGATCACGATCGGTGCAGTCAGAGAGCGAGAATTCCCGTTGACAAACGGAGCCGTGGTTCCGTAAAGTTCTGAACCGGAACTCCGGTTCCTCCTAACTCTAGCCGCCGTCCAGCCAAGGAGCAAGCCGTATGTCCACCGTCAGCTCTGACCGACGCCGATGGATCGCCCTCGCGCTGCTGGCGATGGCGCAGTTCGTCGTCGTCCTCGACGCTTCGATCGTCAATGTCGCGCTCCCCTCGATCGGCCGCGGGCTGCACTTCAGCCAGGACTCGCTGTCCTGGGTGGTCAACGCCTACGTGCTCACCTTCGGCGGCTTCCTGCTGCTGGGCGGGCGGATGGCCGACCTGATCGGACGGCGCAAGATGTTCATCGCCGGCCTGATCGTGTTCGCCCTTGCCTCACTCGCAGGCGGCCTCGCCCAGAGCGAGGGCTGGTTGATCGCCGCACGCGCGGTTCAGGGCCTCGGCGCCGCCATCCTCTCCCCCGCCGCGCTCTCGATCGTCACCACCACTTTTGCCGAGGGCGCCGATCGCAACAAGGCGCTCGGGGTGTGGGGCGCCGTCGCCGGCTCCGGGGGCGCCGCCGGCGTGCTGCTCGGCGGCATCCTCACCAGCGGCCTGGGCTGGCAGTGGGTGCTGTTCGTGAACACCCCGATCGCCCTGCTGGCGGCATTGCTGGCGCCGCGGCTGATCGACGAGAGCCGGGCCGAGGTTGAGTCGCGCAGCTTCGACGTCGCCGGAGCGGTGACGGTGACCGCCGGGCTCTCCATCCTCGTCTACGCGCTGGTCGATGCCCAGCATGCGGGCTGGGGGTCCTTCCAGACGGTCGGACTGCTCGCGGTGGCGGTGCTGCTGCTCGGCGCGTTCGCGCTGATCGAGTCCCGGGCCTCGGCGCCGCTGGTGCCGTTCCGGATCTTCCGCCAGCAGACGGTGCTCGGCGCCAACGTCACCGGTCTGTTGATCGGCGCGTCGCTGTTCTCGATGTTCTTCTTCATCTCGCTGTACATGCAGCAGGTGCTGGGATACGGCGCGCTCAAGGCTGGGATCTCGTATCTGCCGCTGGCGGGCTCAATCGTCGTCTCCGCCGGCGTTGCGTCGCAACTCGTGACGAAGATCGGCTTCAAGCCGGTGCTGTTGGCCGGGCTGGCCCTGATCGCGATCGGCCTGGTGTGGTTCGGCCAGATCAGTGCCGACGGATCGTTCGCGTCCGACATCCTCGGTCCCTCGCTGGTCGCCGCGGTCGGGCTCGGGTTCGCGTTCGTGCCGGTCACGATCGCTGCCGTGGCGGGCGTCAAGGATCGCGATCAGGGGCTCGCCAGCGGTCTGATCAACACCTCCCAGCAGGTCGGCGGGGCGCTTGGCCTGGCCGTCCTGGCCACGATCGCCAACTCGCGGACGGCGAGCCTGTTGACTGACGCCCACGGCGCGCCCGGTGCCGTCAAGGGCGCGCTCACGTCGGGATTCCAGTCGGCCTTCCTGACCGCCGCCGGATTCGCGATTCTCGGCTTGCTGCTCGGGTTCCTGCTGATCCGGCGCGAGGACTCCCGTCGTCACGTCGAGGCGGCGGTCGCCGAGAGCGCGGCCTGACGCGGGCGGCGGCACTGCCCGGCCGGCGCGCCCCGATGGGGGCGCCCCGGCCGGACGTTGCGCCGGCCTACCGCGAGGACCACACGGTGTCGACGCCGTTGAAGCCGAGGGCGCCGGCGGTGTTCTGGTTGAGGTCCCACTCGCGACCGCCCACGTAGGGGCCGCGGTCATCCACGGTGGCCGTAACTGTGCGACCGCCGTAGCGGAATGTCACGTGGGTGCCGCAGGGCAGCGACACGTTGGCCACACCCATGCCGGCATGGAAGCCGCACGCGGTGCTGCCGCCGTCGTCGTACCACGACGCAACGCTGTCGCGGTACGCGGTCAGGCGACGGCCCCGTCCCCGCGCGGCGACGTTGAACGCGTCGCCGCCGAAGCGCACGCGGACCGCCGAAGCGCCGGTGCTCGACGGGGTGTAGCGCAGCACGAAATGGCCGTTGGCCTGCGTGCGCGCCGCGGCGACCGGACGCCAGCCGCGACCGGTGCCGAGCTCGAGCCGGACGACCCGCCCGACACGGCGCGGGAGCAGCGTCCCGAAGACGGCCACGTGCTGCCCGGCCAGAGTGTCGAGCGGGCCGCTCCCGGAGACCATCTTGGCGGCGACCACCACGCCCTTGGGCGTGCTGGCCGGGATCGCCGCGCCGCTACCGGGGGTCAGCTCAGCGGAGACGGCGGCCCGGGAGCTGGAGCCGCCGGGGACCGCGATCACCCGCACCGAGCCCGACTGGCGCATCGGCGCGACGAGCCGGAACCGGCCGCCGGAGCCGACCGAGCCGGAGCCGACGACCGTCCACGCGCCGCGGTTGGGCGCGTATTCGAGCAGCAGCCGGCGCCCCGCGTTGGATCCGGAGGCGTTCCCGGTTACCGCAAGCTTCTGGCCGTAGGCCATCCAATGGCGGTCCAGCGAGACCTGCAAGGCGGTCTGTGCTTGTGCGCTCTGGGCATCTGCGACTCCGGCGGCGAGCGCGACCGCCGCAGCTGGAATTGCCAGCATCAGCGCGACGCCGGCCACATGGACCGCGCGTGAGCGCAGACTGATCATGGTCCTCATCTCGAGGGCCTCCTTCTGAACTTCGACCGGGCGCCTACGGGGTTAGCTGACGGGCTCGCGGCCAGCCGAAAGCAGGCATCTCGCTTGCTCTCGAGTGGTCGCTACAGCTGCCGCCGGTTGGTGCGCCGGGCAGCCGATTCGCCCCGGCCGGACGGACGCATGCACGTCCGGCAATGGGTCCCCCGTTCACCCCCGCACCGGGCAAGGGCAATTCGGCAGATCGAATACGACGCGAGCAATGATACCCGCTACCGCGAAGTTCAGTGTGCGCTCGATCACACATGGTTCGGCTGCAAGAATCCACCTGTGGCGAATCCGGATCGACTGACGGGCCTCGACAGCTCGTTCCTGCACCTCGAGCGCGACTCCGCGCACATGCACGTCGCGGGCTGCGCGATCTTCCGCGGCCCGGCTCCAGCGTACAGCGAGCTGGTCGGCGAGATCGTCTGCCGCCTGCACCTCGTCCCCCGCTATCGGCAGCGGCTGGCCTTCGTCCCACTCGACCAGGGCCGGCCGGTGTGGGTGGACGACCCCCACTTCAAAGCCACTTATCACGTGCGTCACACGGCGCTGCCCCGCCCCGGCGGCGAGGACGAGCTCAAGCGACTGGCCGGGCGCGTGTTCTCGCAGGCGCTGGATCGCTCCAAGCCTCTCTGGGAGCTGTGGCTGGTCGAGGGCGTCGAGGACGATCGCTTCGCGCTGCTCTCCAAGACCCACCATGCGCTCGTCGACGGGATCTCCGGCGTCGACATCGCGACCGTCCTGTTCGACGCCTCGCCCGATCCGGCCCCCGTCGCACCGCCCGAGCAGGAGTGGATCGCGCGGCCGCTGCCGAGCGAGGCCCAACTGCTGGCGGACGCGCTGTTGGAGCGGGCCACGGTGCCGGCCGAGATCGTCCGCGGCGTGCGCTCGGTCCTGCGCGGCCCGCGCCACGTCGCCGAACGTGTCGGCGAGGCTCTGGTCGGCGTCGGCGCGATGGCCTGGTCGGGGCTGAACGCGGCCCCGCCGAGCCCGTTCAACGTCAAGATCGGCTCTCACCGGCGGTTCACCTGGGTCCGCGGCGATCTGGCCCAGTTCAAGGCGATCAAGGACTCCCTCGGTGGCACCGTCAACGACGTCGTGCTGGCCGTCGTGGCCGGCGCGCTCGGCCGCTACATGCGCCTGCACGGCGAGAGCACCGAGGGCGTCGTGCTCAAGGCGATGGTCCCCGTATCGGTCCGCGCGGATGTCGAGCGGGGCGCGCTCGGCAACCGCGTCTCGGCGATGTGGGCGCCGCTGCCGGTCGGGGTCACCGACCCGCTCCAGCGCCTGTTCCGAATCCGCCGCGAGATGGACGGGATCAAGGAATCGGGGCAGGCCGTGGGCGCTCAGGTGATCACGCAACTCGCCGGCTTCGCTCCACCGACGATCGTGGCCCAGGCGGCGCGGCTGCAGAGCCGCCAGCGGTTCTTCAACGTGGTCGTCACCAACGTGCCCGGCCCGCAGTTCCCGCTCTACGTGCTCGGTCGCGAGCTCGACTCGATCTTCCCACTCGTGCCGCTGGCCAAGAACACGGCCCTGGGGATCGCGATCATGAGCTACAACGGCCAGCTCAACTTCGGCCTCACCGGCGATTTCGACGCGATGCCCGACCTCGAGACGCTCGCCGAGGAGCTCCGGTCCTCGATCGAAGAGCTGGCCGCGATCGCGAGTGCTCCGCCCAGCGACCAGCCGGCCGTGCGGGGCCTGACGCCGGTCTCCTCGCCGACGGCCGGCGCCGACCGCTAGCGAGCCGGGATCACCGCGTGAAGCTCTCGGGCACGGCGCTCGAGCGGGTGCTGGTCGTGGTCGTCGCCCTCGTGGTGACGATCGGGGCGATCGCCGCCCTGTCGGGCTTCTTCGCCGGCCGCGACCAGGCCGGCGTCTCCGGCGCCGGCGGCGGCCCGGGCGAGAGCTTCGCCGACCTCGGGCACGCGCATCTGCGCCCGGGACAGCTGCGTCCGGTCTACAACTCCGACCCGCCCACCAGCGGCGCCCACCTGCCGGTGCCGGTGCCGGTGCTCCGCGACGGGGCCGAGCTGAACGACGATCAGCTGCTGCAGGCGCTCGAGCACGGCAACGTCGTATTCGTCTACGGCACCCACCGCGCGCCGCCGGGGCTGTCCGCGCTGGCGCGATCGATCGCGGGCCCGTTCAGCCCCGCGCTGGCCGCCGCCGGCCAGGCCGTGATCCTGGCCCGCCGGTCCGGCACGACCGGCCTGATCGGCTTGGCCTGGGCGCACGAGGTGCGGGTCAGCGCTCCCAACGACCAGCTGCTGGGCGCGTTCGCCCAGTACTGGCTCGGGCGCGGCGCCCCGGGGCGGTGACGGGCCAGGCGCAGGTCCGGTCCCGGCCACGGTCGGGGCGCCCGGAATAAGCTCCGAGCAGATGACCGGTCCGCTCACGCTCGCGCTGGCCCAGATCAACCCGACCGTCGGGGACATCGCCGGCAACGAGCGCAAGATCACCGACCAGATGCGCGCGGCTGTCGCCGGTGGTGCGCAGCTGGTGCTGTTCCCGGAGCTCTCGGTCACGGGCTACCCGCCCGAGGATCTGCTCCTCAAGGAGCACTTTCTCGGCGACGCCAGGGCGGCTGTGGAGCGGATCGCCGCACACACCTACGGCACGGTGGCGCTGGTCGGGTTCCCGGAGCGGGCCGAGGACGTCTACAACGCCTGCGCGGTGCTCGCCGACGGCGAGGTCCGGGCCGTCTACCGCAAGGTCTTCCTGCCCAACTACGGCGTGTTCGACGAGCAGCGCTACTTCCAGTCAGGGATCCGGGGGGCGCTGATCGAGGTCGGTGACGTCACGGTCGGGCTGACCATCTGCGAGGACATCTGGGAGCCCGGGCCCCCCGCCTCCGACGAGGCCCAATCGGGCGCCAGCCTGATCGTCAACATCTCCGCCTCGCCCTTCCACGCCGGCAAGGGGCCCGACCGGGAGCTGATGCTGATTCAGCGCGCCCGCGACAGCGTCGCCGCGGTGGCGTTCTGCGCGCTCGTCGGCGGCCAGGACGAGCTCGTGTTCGACGGCCATTCGCTGGTGATCGGCCACGAGGGCCAGGTGATCGCGCGGGCGGCGCAGTTCGAGGAGGAGCTGCTCCTGGCCACGATCGACCCCGAGAGCGCCCGCGGATCGCGCCTGCGCGACACCCGCCACCGCCCAGCCGTGCGCCGGGCCCGCCCCGACGTGCCGGTGATCGCCCGGCTCGAGCTCGCGCCCGGCCCGGATCCCGCTCCGCCCGTCGGCGGCCCGGTGGCCGAGCTGCTCGACCCGACAGCCGAGGTCTATGCGGCGCTCGTGCTGGGACTGCGCGACTACGTCGAGAAGAACGGCTTCCGCCACGTGGTGCTCGGCCTCTCGGGCGGGATCGACTCCGCCCTCGTCGCCGTGATCGCGGTCGACGCGCTCGGCGCCGAGCGCGTCTCCGCCGTGGTGATGCCGTCGCCCTACTCGTCCGCGGACACCCAGGGCGACGCCCGCCGCCTGGCCGCGAACCTGGGGATCGAGGCGCTCGAGCTGCCGATCGAGCGCGCGATGGGGGCCTATGACGAGATGCTGAGCGACGTCTTCGGTGAGCGCCCGCCGGATCTCACCGAGGAGAACCTGCAGGCACGGATCCGTGGCAACCTGCTGATGGCGCTGTCGAACAAGTTCGGCTGGCTCGTGGTCACGACCGGCAACAAGTCCGAGATGGCCGTCGGCTACTCGACCCTGTACGGCGACAGTGCGGGTGGGTTCGCGGTGATCAAGGACTGCCCCAAGACGCTCGTCTACGAGCTCGCGCGCCACCGCAACACGGCCGCGACCGAGGCGCTGATCCCGCCCTCGATCATCGACCGGGCACCGAGCGCCGAGCTCCGGCACGGCCAGCGCGACGCCGACTCGCTACCCCCCTACGACGTGCTCGATCCGATCCTCGACGGCTACATCGAGGGCGACCTCGGACGCGAGCAGCTGATCCTGCGCGGATTCGCGGCCGAGGACGTCGATCGCGTGATCGCGCTCGTCGACCGCGCCGAGTACAAGCGCCGCCAGGCGCCCCCGGGCATCAAGATCACAACCAAGGCCTTCGGACGCGACCGGCGGGTCCCGATCACGAACCGCTACGGGGGCTGAGGCGGCTACCGGCCGGGGATGTCGCGGACGGCCACGGTCATCCGCGTGACGACGCACAATCGTCCCTCGTCGTCACGAATCTCCACATCCCACACCCACGTGGTGCGCCCGGCGTGCAGCCGCCGCGCGAGCGCGTGAACCGTGCCGGTGGTGATCGGCCGCATGAAGCTCGTCTGGTTGGCCAGGCCCATCGCGACCCTGCCGTCGGCGAACACGTGGAAAGCGGTCCCGAGCGACGCCAGGCTCTCGGCGATCGACGCGTAGACGCCGCCGTGAACGAGGCCGGCCGGCTGCTTGAGCTCGTCGCGCACCTCGACCCGCCCCCGGACCTCGGTCTCGGACATCTCGAGGATCTCGAGCCCGTACAGACCGTCGAAGCCGTGATCGGCGCGGTAGGGGAGCTCGGGAAGCTGGAGTTCCACGACGGGCCACCTTACCCGCCCCGGCAGCTTCGCATGCAGCCGCCCGCTTCTCTACGCTTCCGCGGGCATGGCCACCGTCGACAGCCTCCCGCCCGACCAGCGCGCGGTTTTGCAGCTGGTGCTGCAACGTGGGCGCAGCTACGACGACATCGCCGAGCTGCTCTCGATCGACCGGGCCGCGGTGAGGCAGCGGGCGCTGGCCGCGCTCGACGCCCTCGGGCCGCAGACCCGCCTGGCGCCCGAGCGCCGCGCGCTGATCACCGACTACCTGCTCGGCCAGCTGCCCGGCCCGGTCAGCGACGACACCCGCAACAGCCTCGCCGGCTCGGCCGGTGAACGGGCCTGGGCTCGTGTGGTCGCCTCCGAGCTCGCGCCGCTGGCCGGTCACGGGCTGCCCGAGATCCCGGCCGAGGACTCAGGTGGACGGGCCGACGTGGCGGCCACGCCGGCCGCCGCGGCGGCTGCGGCCGTCGAGGCGTCCGAAACGCCGGCCCCCGGGGCGGATCGGGAAGCGGCGCCCGTGGGCGCGTCCGCGAGCGCGCTCGAACCGCACGAGACGGAGCCGTCGGCCGAGATTCCCCAGGACTACGGCCTGCCCAAGCCCGCCCCGGCGGGCGCCACCGGTGGCGGCGCCGGCAAGCCGAGCTCCCGCATCGGCGGCGCCGTGCTGCTCGGCATCGGCGCCCTGATCGCCGTCATCGTCGTGGTGATCGTGATCGTCTCCTCGGGCGGCAGCCCGAGCAAGACCACCTCCAGCGCGGCCGCGACCATACCGACGACGGCCTCCACCCCGGCCACCGGCACGACCACCACCGGCGCCAAGCCGGTCGCCCAGATCAACCTCACCTCGCCCACCGGCGCCACGTCCCCCACCGGCATCGCCGAGGTCGTCAAGCAGGGCAGCGCCAACGGGATCGTCATCGTGGCCCAGGGCGTGACCCCGAACTCCAAGCACGACGCCTACGCGGTATGGCTCTACAAGTCCGCCACCCAGGCCAGGATCCTCGGGTTCGTCAACCCCGGCGTCGGTAGCAACGGGCGCCTATCCACTGCGGGTCCGCTGCCGACCGACGCGGCGAACTACTCACAGCTGCTGGTGACGCTCGAGACGCAGGCCAGCCCGAAACAGCCGGGCAAGATCGTGCTCCAGGGGAATCTGACGCTCGGCTAGGGCGGCTGGGCCGGTGTGCGGGCGGGTGTGGGGCGCCGGCGCTGGACACCGCGAGAACGGCGTGGCGGGTGCTCGCGCCCGGCTGGGCTCGCTCAAGGTGTCCAGCGCCGGCACCCCCACCCGCCTGCCCGCCCTCGGCCACCGAGCGACAGTTCCGCCCGGCCGCGCGGCCGGTGCGCCGGAGCCCCGTCGGACAGAAAGCTCGCGGGCCGGACTCCGAGCGCTTCTCGGGCACGCCGAACCGCCACGCGGCCGCGGGCTCCGGTTGGCGAGAGGCGGGCAAGGCGAAGGCGACGTCCCACCCGCCCTACGCGCAGATCTGCTCGAGCCCATCGAGCGCCTCGTCGAGCTTCTTGCCCGTCGCCCGCCGCAGCATCACCGACCCGACCCGCGAATACCCGCGAAGCTTCTGTCGCAGCTCGAGCTTGACCTTGGTCCCGTCGCCGGCGGGCTCGAGCTCGATCGCGGTGATGGCCTCGTTGAGCAGGCGCTCGAAGGGGGTGCCGATGAGCTCCTGCTCCCAGCGCCGGCGCGCGGTGCCTGCGCCCCCGGGTTGCTCTGACTCGAGCAACCGGAAGTCGACCCGCACCGGGCGGCCCTTCTTGGTCGTGAAGACCTCGGTCCAGCCGTCGTCCTGGACGGCCTCCATTCGGGTCACGCCGGGCCACCAGCGCGGCAGGTGGTGCGGGTCCTCGACCACCTCCCAGACCCGTTCAGGGGCGGCGGCGAGCGTACGGGTGCGGCGCGCGGTCGCCATCAGCCGGCGGAGGTGCCCTCCCGCACCCTCACTCGTGAAAATCGATCAGCGCGTTGACCTCGTACGGGGCGAGCCGCTCGCGACCGCCGAGGAAGGACAGCTCGACCAGGAACGCGCACCCGAGCACCTCGGCCCCGAGCCCGGTGACCAGGTCGCAGAGGGCGCGGGCGGTGCCGCCGGTGGCGAGCAGGTCGTCGTGCACGAGCACCCGCGCGCCGCCGGCCAGCGCGTCGGCGTGGACCTCGAGCGCGTCGATGCCGTATTCGAGCACGTATTCGGCGCTCACCGTCTCGTGGGGCAGCTTGCCGGGCTTGCGGGCGGGCACGAAGCCCGCCCCGAGTTGGCGGGCGATCGCCGCCCCGAGGATGAACCCCCGCGCTTCCGGGGCCACGACGAGGTCGATCCCGAGGCCGTCCGCATAGGTGGCCAGCCGGTCGACCGCGATGTCCAGCGCGCGGCTGTCGAGCAACAGCGGGGTGATGTCCTTGAACACGATCCCGGGCTGGGGGAAGTCCGGAATGTCGCGGATGTGAGCGCGGAGGTCGGGCGGTGCTGCCACTGGCTATGTGGCGATCTTGCGCAGATCGCGGATCAGCAGCAGGTGCTTGAGGTGGGAGGTCACCGAGGCGAGGTTCTCGAGCGCCTCGATCGCCTCCTTGCGGCGCTCCGGGTTGCGCGAGCGGAGCGCCGGGGCGAGGATGCTCTGCAGCAGCTGCGCCTCCCGGTCCGCGGAGCTGCGGAACACGCGCAGGTTGCGTCCTCCGACCCCGTAGCGGGCGAGCTCGCTGACCGCCCGGACGATCTCGCGCTCGGTCTCGTCGTAGTAGCGCACGCCGGCGCGCACGTCGCCCTTGATGACCCCGAACTCTTCGAGCTCGCGGACGAGCTTGGGGTCGGCGCCCGTCTCCTCGACAACGTCGTCGAGCGAGTACAGGGCCCCCGCGTCGCGGGTGCTGACCATCGCGCGCCGCATCGCGCGGGGGTCGCCCGGCGGGGCCACCTCACGCTCGGAGCGGCCGCCGGCGAGCTCCTGGCGGATCACTCGCAGCGGCAGGAACTCGTCGCGCTGGAGACGCAGGATCGTCCGCAGGCGCTGGATGTCGTTCTGGGTGTAGAGCCGGTAGCCGCCCTGCGTGCGGCGGGGTGCGAGCAGCTTCTGATCCTCGAGGTAGCGGATCTTGGAGATCGAGATGTCGGGGAACTCCTGCACGAGCTGCTTGCAGACCGAACCGATCGTGACCGCCTTCTGGCGCGGGGCCTCGGCTTCGGCGGCGGCCGGCTCGGGCAGTTCGACCTCGGGCTGAGTGGTGTCGGATGTGGCCATCAGCGGCTCAGAAACGCGAGCTTGTACTTGCCGATCTGCAGCTCGTCGCCGTCCTGCAGCCGGTGGGACTCGATCCGGCGGCGGTTCACGTAGGTGCCGTTGAGCGATCCGCAGTCATCGAGGTGGTAATCGCTGCCACGTCGCACGAGGATCGCGTGATCGCGTGAGACGGTCACGTCGTCGAGGAAGATGTCGCTGTCGGGACGCCGCCCGACGGTCAGTCGATCCTTCTCGAGCGGGAAGCTCTCGCCCGCGCGCCCGCCGCCGGCTCGGATCACCAGAGCGGCGCCGCGCGCTACCACGTCTTCGAGCTCCACCGGCTCGATCTCACCGGTCTCGCCGACCTTGTAGGTAGCCGTGGTCGCCCCCGGGGTGGGCTCGGACTGCACCAGGAACGCGCCGCACCGCTGGCAGTAGTTGGCGCCGTCCGCATTGGCGAATCCGCACTCGGGGCAGTGCTGGGCCACGGCGGTCGGGACGACTATTCAGGGTCGCTGGCCGGAACGCGGCCGGCGAGGATGTCGGTGAGTTGCTGGACGTCGGCGCCGGAGATGACGTCCTCACCGCCCTCGTGCTTCTTACGCAGGCGGTTCACCAGCTCCGCGCGGAGAATGTCGATCTTCCCGTGCAGGATGCGCCGCTTGTAGGAGATCTCCATCTCCTCCTCGGTGAGCTGCTTGATGAGGTCCTTCAGCTCCTGGTCGGTCAGGCTGCCGAGATCGGGAAACGTGTCCATACAGAAAGGTCCTCCACCAGGTTGAGCGCGCGGAGCGCCGAGTATACCCCGCCGTCTCAGAGGGTCAATCTGAGCTTGAGGGTATTCGCCTCTCCGCTCAACGGTGGGCGGATTGTTGCGCGCGGGTCTGCGCGAGCCCGCTGCGGACGTAGAGCACGGTGGCCGTGATCGACAACGCCATGCCCACATAGAGCATCACGAGCGCGATCGTGTGCAGGCCGCACATGGCGAAGAACGGCGCCCCCATCGTCGGCGCCACGCCGAGCCGGCCCGGCCAGTTGATCTTCAGCTCGACCCCGCGGCTGAGCCCGTAGCGGCTGAGCGCGAGCATGAACAGCTCGCGGGCGACCACGATCACGATCGCCCACCGCGGCAGCAGCGAGAAGTGAAGCGCCACCACCATCCCGGAGACGACCAGCAGGCGGTCGACAACCGGGTCAAGGAGTGCCCCGAGCCGGCTGTACTGGCCCGTCAGCCGAGCGGTGAAGCCGTCCAGGTA
>Ga0208714_1000195_pt1 | contig 18258 bp, 15 predicted proteins | sample NGESurshal072012_3_FD_184461 | JGI IMG/M metagenome (GOLD analysis project Ga0208714, IMG submission 184461) | Arctic peat soil microbial communities from Barrow, Alaska - NGEE Surface sample 415-1 shallow-072012 (SPAdes) | ecosystem: Environmental > Terrestrial > Soil > Wetlands > Peat ... | reverse complement strand
GTGGACCGACGGGGAAGAAGCGTTCGTGAAGTGGACCGACAGCGACAGTCTCTACGGCACACGGCATCTGGCGCAGAAATGGCAGCAGGATGGAACGGCAAAGAAAGTGAAGGCGTTCATTCTCGTTGATATGATCGGCGACGCCGACCTCGACATCCTGGAAGAAACCGCTTCGACGCCGTGGTTGAGTGCCCTGGTTTACCAGGCAGCCACCAACCTGGGCTACCAGTCGCACTTCTACCAATACAAGGCCGGCATTGCGGACGACCATCTGCCTTTCCTGAAGATTGGCGTGCCCGCGGTGGACATCATCGACTTGGACTACGGCTACAACAACGTCTTCCACCACACCGTGCAGGACACGCTCGACAAACTGGGTCCGCAGTCGCTGGCAATCAGCGGCGATGTGGTGCTGGAAACGATTCGGCTGATGAATGCGCGGTAGGCAGCGCGATTCCCAAGATTACTGAAGTGTCATCCTGAGCGAGCGCAGCGAGTCGAAGGACCCCTATTCCCGCAGGATCACCGCGTGCCTGGCATAGCAAATTTGGGATTGCTTACAAGATAGGGATCCTTCTACTCCTCGCTGCGCTCGTTGCTCAGGATGACACCTCAAACTACGACGTGAACTCCTACTTCACGCCGATGTAGATGTCTACGTGCGCATTATTCGGATCGGCGGCTCGCTCATCGTACACTTCAAAGTCAGCGCGGTAGCCTCGCTCGCCATTGGCGGACGATTGGTAGTAAGCCCAGATCCGCATCCAGGTTTCGACAACGACTTTCGCAACCGGCCCGCGCTCGCTGGTGAACACGGCGTAGCGTCCGGCGGGAACGGACTTGGAAGTCATTCCTGCGGGAGGGTTTGTTTCAGGACGCACTTTCGCGCCGAGCACCAGCGTGTAGTCGCCGTTGGCATCGCTCGCGTAATCGGTGTAAGCGGCGTAGAGGTTCGGATCAGCTTTGTCCGGAACGCGATCGAGGACATGCTCCTGCATCACGCGTTGCCACAGCTTCGGAATGACGCCGTCAGGTCCCCCTTCTTTGGCATTGTTGGTCCGGACTGCGATGCCGATGACTTCAAACCCGTCGAGTTGGACGATCTTAGGGTGCACAGGAGTTTCGCCAACCGTCGCGCGCGAATCGCCACGGACTGAATCCCGATAGGTCAATGCGCGAGGGCCGTCCCAGCGCCTGCAACGCGAGCGCCTCGCCCAGCGCCGCGGAATGCTTGAACCCGTGGCCGGAGCAGGCGGAGGCGAAGACAATATTCTCATAGTTGCGAAACCGATCGACAATGAATTTCGCGTCGGGCGTGACCGTGTAGAGACAGGTCGCGCTGCGCACGCATTTGCCGGAGACATCGGGAAAGTGAGGTGCGACGTACTCGGTGTACATGGCGGAGATTTCCTTGTCGCTTACCGCACGCGGGACTGCATCGGGATCGACCGTCGCGTTATATTGCTCGACGGCAATCTTGACCCCGCCGAGCGGTCCATCCACGGCAGGGAAGCCGTACATCATGTCGCGCGGCCGGTTGCCCGCGATCCAGATGAATACCGGAAAGCATTCTGGCGTGTACTGCTCGGCATGGCTGGCTAGGGCGAACCAGTACATCACCTGCCGGTAGATCTTGAAGTACCTTGCGTAGCTGTCGCCGAGCAGCTTCTGTATCCACGGCCCAGCGGTGACGATGACCTTCGTGGCGCAATAGGTATTGGCGCCAGTCGCGACTTCGACCGTGCTGTCTTGCAGCGGCTTACAATCGACAACGGTTTCCGAGGTGTGGACTTGGGCGCCCAAATGTCGCGCTAACGTGAGCTGCGTTTCGATGCAAGCCTCGGGACGAAGAAATCCCGCGCCCGGTTCGAAGTAGCCGATCTCATCGCCGCGCAAACAGAACTGCGGATAGCGATGCCGGAGTTCGTCCGCGCTCAAAACTTCATGCGCGATGCCGAACTCCGTAGCCACGGCGATAGTGTCCTGGATAAACGAAGTCGAACCGTGATGATTGCCGGGCATGCTGGGTGAGGCGAGCACCAATCCCCCGTTTCGGGTGAGCAGACTGCGGCCGGTCGCACCTTCGAGTTCCTGCCAGATCTGATTGGAGCGCAACACCAGGGGCACGAACTCACGGCCCTCGCCAATGGCCTCGCGGGTAATGCGGGTATCGCCGTGCGACGAGCCCTGGTCGTGCGGCGGGTTGAAGCGATCGATTCCGATTACACGCGCGCCCAGCTTGGCGGACTGATACAGCGCCGCGCTGCCGACGGCGCCCAGACCGACCACCAGCACATCCGCAACCTTGGGCATACGCGCCATGATAAGCCATCGGGCGAGTTCCCAACGGAGAGGCAAGAGAGCACTTGGCACTTGGCATTTGGTGCAAAGGCTCCGGTGAATTTGCTAGTTGCGCCCGGGGCCGTTATTTTGACGCGAGATAACGCCGCGCGTAATGTTGCCTCGATCAATCTGACAGATATAGCGGGCTGGTGGAAGTGTGCCGCGTGTTCGCAGAAATCAAGGAAAGAGTCGCAATTTGTTGGGAGTTTTGCGGCTTTTGGTTAACTGCTATTTGCGCTAGTTGCTAGATGCTTCTACTGCTGAATCGCTTGGATCGCCTTCGGCCGCACTTGCTCGTTCTGGATTTGTGAGGCATCCCAACCACCTCCAACGGCCTTCACCAGATACACCGAAGTCACCATCTCCTGGCCGAGTAGCTGCGTCGCCAGGCGCTCGTTGGTCAATAACGCCGACTGTGCGGTGATGACATCCAGAAATGTAGTCACGCCGCCGACGTAGCGGTTGTTGGCGATCTGCAGCGCACGTCGCGCGTCGGACACGGCAGCGTTCTGGCTCGTTGTCGCCTGCGAAAGCGCGTTCAGCCCCGACAGTCCATCTTCCACCTGCTGGAATGCGGTCAGCACCGCCTCGCGGTAGTTGGCCACAGATTCGTCATAGGCAGCCTTGGTGGCGGCCAGGTTGGCGCGATTACGTCCACCTTGAAAGATGGGCTGCAGCAAGTCGCCGCCCAGCGACCAGATTGCGCTGGGAGCGCTAATCAGGTTGGTGATGCTGGTGCTTTGGACGCCGCCGCTACCAAAGATGGTGAGTTGCGGATAAAACGCCGCAGTGGCAACGCCGACTTCGGCGTTTTCGAACGCCATGTTGCGCTCAGCCGTCGCGACATCGGGCCGCCGTTCCAGCAGGTCAGAGGGCACGCCCAGAGGGACCGGAGGAGGTGTCGCATGCAGTGGGGCGACCGGCACGCTGAAAGTGGAAGCGGCGTTTCCCGTCAGCACCGCAATGGCGTGTTCGTACTGCGCGCGCTGCTGCTGCACCAGGTACAGTTGCGTGACCGTGGAATCCAGCAGTGTCTGCTGCTGTGCCAGATCGAGTCCTGAGGCGACTCCGCCGGTATGACGGTTCTCCACCAGTTGCAATCCCTTCTGTTGGATGGCAACCGATTCCTGCACTACCTGGGTTTCGGCATCAAGCTCGCGCAAGCTGAAATAGTCGGCGGCGAGTTCCGCGGTCAGCACCAGATTGACGTTGTACATGTCCGCTGCCGTGGCTTGCAGAGTCGCATTCGAGGCTTCCAGGGTCCGCCTGTATTTTCCAAAGAGGTCGGGTTCGTAACTGAGCAGAAAAGGAATTTCGTAGGTGCTCTGGGTGAGCGGCCGCCCCAAGGAAACGACTTCCGGCCGATGTCCAGAGTAGCGGTTGCGCGATGCATTGGGATCGGTGCTGGCTTGCGGGAAGAGTCCAGCCGAAGCTACCCGCGCCAGCGCGCGCGCCTGGTTCAGGCGGTCTTGCGCTGCGGCCAGCGACTGATTGGCCTTCAGCAATTGCTGCTCGTAGTTGTTCAACTGCGCATCGTTGAAGATCTCCCACCATGCGCCTTTGGGAAGCGAGTCTTTCGGCGCGGCGACACGCCACGGACCCTCCGTCTTGTACGCCGTGGGGGCCTGAACTGGCGGACGCCGATACTTCGGTCCCACCACGCATCCCACCAGCAAAGCGCTGGCGGCGACGCCGGTGGCCAGGGTCAACCACTTCATGACGGATTGCCTCCCTGGCTTTGGGAAGCGACGTTGACCTGTTGGCCTTCTTCCAGCGAATCGGCGGGATTGACGACCACCTGGTCCTCGACACCCACGCCGCCCAGTATCTCGAGGGTATTGCCGTAGTCCCGGCCGATGGTGATGGGGCGCAGTCGCACCTTGTTGTCGCTGCCAACCACGGCCACACGCGTGCCTTCCTGGCGGAAGAGCATGGCGTTGACCGGCAGCGTGACTTTCTGCCCGCTGATGCCCGGCCTGAAATGAACTTCGCCGAAGGAGCCCGGTAATAGGTGTCCATCTTTGTTAGGCACGTCGACCTCCGTCAGCAACGTGCGCGTGATGGGATCGATGGATTCCGCGGTGCGCGCCACCGTGCCCTTGAACTTCTGTCCCGGTAACTCCTGCAAGGTCACCCAAGCTTCCATCCCGTTCTTGATGGCTGGTGCGTAGGCCTGCGGAACGTTGACGTAAACACGCAGCGGGTCCACGCGAGCAATGTCAAACAGTTCTTTGCCGGTTCCTCCAGCATTGATTAACGCACCAGGATCGACGTTGCGTTTGGTCAGGACTCCGCTGAACGGCGCGTACACGTGTTTGAACGCCTCCAGTTCTTCCAGACGGCGAACGTTGGCGTCATTTGCGTCCAGGTTGGCCTTGGCCTGTCGATAGCCGCTGGCCTGCTGATCGGCTTCCTGCTGCGAAACCGAATCGGTGGTGCGCAGGCTGAGATAACGGTCCGAATTGATTTTGGCCAGGTCCATCTGCGCCACGATCTGCTGGCGCGTCGCCCGGGCCTGCATCAACTCCTGGTCCACTTCCGGAGTATCGATGTCGGCCAGCAGGTCGCCCTTGGTCACCCGGCTGCCAATGTCTTTGTACCAGCGCAGCAGGTAGCCGTTGGTGCGGGCGTAGATGGGAGACTCCTCGAACGCCTGCAACGAACCCGGCAACACCAGTTCCTCGTCAGGCTTCTCCGACGTGGGATGAATCACGGCCACGGTCGGAACCGATTCGCGCTCCGTTTCCTTCGCCAGAACATCGCTGTCGTGCCTGCGCATCAGCATGGCGATCACCGCCCCTACCACCAACACCAGCAGCACTGCGGCGATCATCAGCAGTGCCTTGCGCGGCGCTGCCGCAGGAAGCTTGGGCGGCGGCGTGATTTCGGCCGCGTGCTGTTCGGGTTCCACAACGTCAGTTTGATTTGAACGAGAATCCATATGTGAGTCCTTCGGACTGGCAATTAGCAGTTAGCAATTAGTCAAACCGTGCGACTCTGTCGCTAGTTGCTAGTCCGTTCGTGCCGCCTGTTTTCAATCCTTCGAATTGCCGGGCCTGTAAGTTCCTAATCCATTAGTTGCCAACTGCCAGCTCAACGCCGCTAAATACTACAAGCCATCTCATAAATACCGGAGCGGGCCAAACCGAAGTACCTCAGGGGCTAAAGCCCAGACTGTAAATGACCATTTGCGGCACGGCTGAAGCCGTGCCCTTTCAAAACCGATTTATCAGATGCCTTCTAGCTGCCAATTGCTAACTGCTAATTGCTAACTGTAAATTGCTAATTGCTAACTGCTAATTGCTTCTCTCTCCCGCTTCGCCTCTCGATGGCCGTGAATCATGGCAAAGATGGATGGCACAAAAAACAGTGTCGCCACGGTGGCGAACAACAATCCCCCGATCACCGCGCGTCCCAACGGCGCGTTCTGCTCCCCGCCTTCGCCCAGGCCCAGCGACATCGGCACCATGCCGATGATCATCGCCAGGGCAGTCATCAGCACCGGACGGATTCGGGTGTAGCCCGCTTCCAGCGCGGCTTGCGCCGAAGGTATACCGGCATTCATGCGCTCGCGCGCAAACGAAACCAGCAAGATCGAGTTGGCCGTGGCCACGCCCATGCACATCACCGCGCCGGTCAGCGACGGCACGCTCAACGTGGTATGCGTCAGCAGCAGGATCCAGCAGATGCCGGCCAGCGCTCCCGGCAGGGCGGTGATGATGATGAACGGATCGAGCCATGACTGAAAGTTCACCACGATCAGGAAGTACACCAGCGAGATCGCCATCAGCAGTCCGATGCCCAAGCCAATGAACGACGACTGCATGGTCTCCACCTGCCCGCGAACTATGATGCTCGTGCCGCGTGGCAAATGCTGCTCGAAAGGCTGCAGCACCTTCATCGTGTCCTTGGCCACCGCGCCCAGGTCACGGCCCTGCGTGCTTTCGTAAACGTCAATTACCGGCTGCACGTTGTAATGCGAGACCACTACCGGCCTGGCGACTGGAGTCAACTGCACCAGGTTGCCCAGCACCTGCGAGTTCTGCACACCGGGATCGTTCACCGGCATGTCCATCAGGTCTTGCAGCGAGGTCATGCGGTATTGCGGAGACTGCACGGCCACCTGGTAGGTCACGCCGTTCTTCGGATTCAACCAGAAGTTAGGCGCGGTCTGGAAACTGCCGCTCAACGAGACCAGCACGCTCTGCGCCACGTCGCGCGCATTCATTCCCACTTGCGTGGTCTTGGTGCGGTCAATTTGAAGATGCAGGGTCGGCAAACTGAGCATCTGTTGCACGTGCACATCGGCAGCTCCGTTCACGTGACGCAGGCGGTTGGCGATTTGCTGCGCGATGACGTAGTTGCCTTGCATGTCCTGGCCGGTGACCTGGATGTCAATCGGCGCGGGCAATCCGAAGTTCAGAATCTGGGTCACGATATCGGCCGGCTGAAAGAAGAACTCGACGCCGGGGAAGCGGCGCGGCAGATTTTCCCGCAATTTCCGGATGTAGTCCCCGGTGGAGTGATGATGCTCGGCATTGAGGCCGACCAGGATCTCCGCATCGCTGGTGCCGATGACGCCCGAGTTGCTGAATGACAGATTGATCCCCGAATACGGCAGCCCGATATTGTCGAGGATGGTCACCACTTCGTCTTTCGGGATCTGCTGCCGTAGATACTTTTCCACCTCATCGGCCAGCCGCGCCGTCTCTTCCACGCGCAGGCCGGCGCGGGCGCGCATGTGCAGACGCATCAGGCCGGCGTCCACCGTAGGGAAAAAGTCTTCGCCCAGGAAGAAAACCAGTCCCAGCGAAAGCACGCAGAATGCGAGAAAGCAGGCGGCGAACAGCTTGCGATTCTCGAGGGTAGTTTCCAGGAGCTGGTAGTACGCGTTGCGGAACTTGTCGAACCCGCGCTCGAAGCCGCGCTGATAGCGGCCAAAGATTGTTTTGGGCCCGGCGGCACGATGCTCGTGCCCGCGCATGATGTACATCACCAGCGTAGGGATCAAAGTCCGCGAAAGGAAATAGGATGCCAGCATCGCGAACACGACGGCTTCCGCCAACGGTACGAACAGGTAGCGGGCAACGCCGGTGAGGAAGAACATGGGCACGAACACGATGCAGATACACAGGGTGGACACGAACGCCGGTACCGCGATCTGGGAAGCGCCATCCAGGATGGCCCGCTTCATCTCCTTGCCTTGCGCAAGGTTGCGCTCGATGTTCTCGATCTCGACCGTGGCGTCGTCCACCAGAATGCCGACCGCCAGGGCCAGACCTCCGAGCGTCATGATGTTGATGGTCTCGCCCAGCGCACTCAGCAGAATTACCGAAACAAAAATGGAGAGCGGGATGGAAATGGAGATGACGATTGTGGGACGCCAGTCTCCCAGAAACATCAGGATCATGACCGCAGTGAGAGCGGCGGCGGTCACCGCCTCCTTCAACACACCGTTGATGGAAGCGCGCACAAACAGCGACTGATCGAACAGCGGCTTGATGGTGATGTCGCGGGGCAGGGACTGCGCGGCAATCGGTATGGTTTTCTTTACGGCATCCACAATGGAGAGGGTGGAGGCGCTGCCGATTTTGTAGACCGACATCAGCGTGCCACGCACGCCATCCTGCCGCACGATGTTGGTTTGTGGCGCAAAGCCATCGCGGATGTGGGCCACATCGCGCATGTATATCGTCGAACCGTTCACCGTCTTGACTGGCAGATCGTTCAAATCCGCAATGCTCTGCGGGCTGCTGTTCATCTCGACCTGGTATTCCAGGGGCCCTACCTTGGCGGTGCCGCTCGGAGTAATCAGGTTTTGCGTGTTAATAGCGTTGACGATGTCAGTGGGAGAAAGTCCGTTGGCCTGCAACCGCGGCAGATCGAGGTCAACCTGGATCTGGCGTATCTTGCCGCCGTACGGATAGGGCATGGCCGCGCCATGTACGGTTGCCAGTTGGGTGCGCAGAAAGTTCTGGCCCAGGTCGAACAGTTGCTGTTCCGGCAGGGTCTTGCTGCTGAGTCCAAGCTGCACCACAGGCGTGGACGACGCCGAGTAGGAGATGACCAGCGGCGGCGTGGTGCCCGGGGGCAGCCCGCGCACCGTGGTCTGCACGATCGCCGTCACCTGGGAGAGCGCCGTCTGGATGTTGGCCTGCGGCCGGAAAAAAATCTTGATGACGCCGACGCCGGCGACCGACTGCGATTCGATGTGCTCGATGTCGTTGACCGTGATGGTAATGCCACGCTCGGAGTTGGTGACGATGCGGTCGGCCATGTCCGAGGGCGCGAACCCGCCGAAGTTCCACACCACGCTGACGACCGGAATGTTGATGTCGGGAAAAATATCAACTGGAGTGCGCAGCACGACGATCGGCGTCAGGATGATGAGCACCAGCGCCATCACAACGAAGGTATAGGGACGCCGAAGCGCGAGGGCAACAATCCACATCGGTCGGGTACGACTCCAATCAGGGCCGGATCGGCAGGCCGGTTGCAAGAGCTACAAAGGTCTCAGATACGATACGGTACGTATTGGATTCAATATATGCTATAGTGAGCCATGCGGCAAACGCAGTCGTCTGTTCAAAAGCAGTCGCAGCCCAGAAACAACGCCGGCGGCAAACGCCTGCCGGGACGGCCCCGCAGTGAACAGGCACGCGTGGCCATTCTGCGGAGCACCAGCCGGTTGTTGCAGCGTACTGGTTTCGCGGAACTCTCGATAGAAGCCATCGCGGCCCACGCCGGCGTGGGCAAGGCGACGGTCTATCGCTGGTGGCCGGACAAGGGTGCTCTGGTGGTTGACGCGTTCGCTTCCAGTGCCGAAGACGAATTGCACTTTCCCGACAGCGGCTCGGTTTACAAGGACATGAGCCTGCAGATGAACCAATTCCTGGCGATCCTTCGTTCGCGCCGCGGTCGCATCGTGTCGGCCGTTATTGCGGGTGGCCAGTCCGACCCCGGTCTCATCCAAGCCTTTCGCGAGCGCTTTCTTAGGCCCCGGCGGCAGGAAGCCTACCAAACACTTCGACGGGGGATGGAACGCGGTGAACTCCCCCGCAACTTGGATCTCGATCTGCTTCTCGACGTTCTCTACGGCGCAATCTATATGCGCTTTCTCATTCGCCACGCCCAATTGACCGAGGACTACGTAGCCGAAATCTGCCACCTGGTGCTGAACGGAGCGACGAAGAACGGATCACATCCCCCGCGCTCAACGAAGCGAACGGTTGGTGGAGGCAATGGTAGGAATGGCAAACTTGGCGCGGCACTGACCTAGAAGAAACGTGCTCCCCAGCGGATAGGATTTGTTTTCCCAACCGACGCGAAGCGGAGTCGAGGGACCTGCGGTCCCGGCGGCTTTGCAAGAGGACGAGCCCCCTGAGGAGATAAACGGCAGGGGGCTGTTCCATATGACTGCTATGTCTTCTTGGTTTTCCGCGTAGGTGTCCGGCTTTTCTCGAGGGGTAATTTCTGGTGCGAGCCGAATGCCTCACTCATCGCTTGCATCTTCTCCGCATCCTTACGCAACTTGGCTGCGTACGCGACGGGATCGACTTTCTTCCTTTTCATGTTCCACAGCATGACACAAATTTGGGTACAGTCAACTAACTTGAATTCTCAGCATCTCAGTTTGGCGTTAAGGAGCAGTCGGAAGGTAGAGCGGGCCTTCAGGGAGGCCCGCTCTAACGGACTCCCGGGTGTCATTGACACGCTTCTCTCCCCCTGAGTACGATTCGGGCGCTGCCCATGTCTACTAAAATGTCTTTCCTATCGCACACATTCCTGTCGAAGTCAGACGCTACTCGACTCCGCCGCAGCATGCTTTGCGTGGTGCTGGCCTGCTCGCTGCTGGCCACGGCGACGGCTCCTTCGATCGGGTCTGCCGATCCCACCCGCTATCTCAACGACATTAAGACGCTGGCCGCGCCCAACATGGAAGGACGCGGCGCCGGAACCAAGGGACTGGCTAAGGCCACGAAGTACATCGAGCACCGTTACAAGACCCTGGGACTTCAGCCTGCGGGTACAAACGGATACTTACAGCCGTTCACTGTGACCACCGGCGCGAAGTTGAAATCGCACAACCAGTTCCTCGTGGACGAAGGCGGGAAGAAACAGCCGCTGACGTTGAACCAGGATTTCGTGCCGGTCAGTTTTTCTTCTTCAGGGTCGCTAACCGCTCCGGTTGTCTTTGCCGGTTATGGCGCGTCGGCCGATGAATTTGGATACGACGACTACGCCGGACTGGATGTGAAGGACAAGATCGTGGTGGTGCTGCGCTACGAGCCGGAAATCTTCGGCATCAAGAGCGGCCAGCACGGATTGACGCAACATTCGCAGTTGATCACCAAGGCGATCAACGCTCGCAACCACGGAGCCAAGGCGCTGGTGGTGATCAACGGAAAGCTGGGCGACGGCGAAGAAGACCTGCTGATGCGCTTTGGCGGCGTGAGCGGGCCGCAGAACGTTGGCCTCATGCTGCTTCAGGTGAAGAACGCAGTCGCCGATAGCTGGTTCAAGGCAGCCGGCAAATCACTTTCCGACGTCCAGCAGCAGATCAACCACAGCGGCAAGCCGGACTCGTTCGCCTTCCCCGGAACACTGCAACTGTCGCTGAAGGTGGATATTGAGGCCACGCACGCGCGGGTCAATAACGTGCTCGCATATCTTCCGGGCAAGACAAGCGAATACGTCATCATTGGCGCGCATTACGATCACCTTGGACGCGGCGATTCCAATTCGCTGGCGCCGTCGCAGATTGGGCATATCCATCCTGGGGCCGACGACAACGCCTCGGGAACCGCGGGCGTGCTGGAACTCGCGCGTTTGTTCGCTCCCATGAAAGGGCAGCTCGACCGCGGCATTCTGTTCATGTCGTTCTCCGGAGAAGAGCTTGGGCTGCTGGGCTCGGCGGAGTGGGTGAAGGACCCGACGCTTCCGCTCGAGAAGTGCGTCGCCATGCTGAACATGGACATGATCGGCCGCATCAAGGACAACAAGGTTTATATCGGCGGCGTGGGGACGGGCTCGACGTTCAAAACGATTCTCGAACAGGCGCAGAAGCAGAAGCAGGAACCAAACTTCAAGATCGAATACTCCGCGGGCGGATATTCCGCCAGCGATCACACCTCGTTCGTGGCGAAGAAAATTCCAGTGCTGTTCTTCTTCTCCGGGCTGCACTCGGATTATCACAAGCCCTCCGACACTTGGGACAAGATCAACGCGCCGTCGGCGGCGCAGTTGCTCAACCTGGTCGGTGACGTTGCGTTGCAATTGGCGGAGGCTCCGTCGCGGCCAACCTTCATCACCGTTGTGGAAGATAAGCCCGTGAGCGGCGGTGGCGGAGGCTATGGGCCGTACTTCGGCTCCATTCCCGATTTCGGCGAGGTGAAGGACGGCGTGCGCTTCTCCGACGTGCGGCCGGGATCTCCGGCGGCGAAGGCTGGACTCAAGGCGGGCGACATCCTGGTGCAGTTCGGCGATAAGCCCATTCACAATTTGTACGACTTCACGGATGCGCTGCGCCGCAGTAAGGTGGGCGAAGTCGTGGCAGTGAAGGTCTTGCGCGATGGCCAGCCGATCACCGCAAGCGTGAAGTTGGAGCAGCGAAAGTAGTATGGCGAACGGCGCGATTGAGAGGGTCCAGGTCCGCAGGAACGGAAGGCTTGGTTTGACTTGTTACGCATAATGCATAACAATTTACGCATTATGCGTAATGACCCGGCACTCTCAGCTTTGTTTCCTGCGACCCGCAGGTCATTGCTGGCCGCGACCATTGTGCAGCCGGACAAGTGGTGGTACCTATCCGAACTGGCCCATTATCTGCGTACCACGCCGTCCAGTCTGCAACGGGAGCTTTCGTCTTTGGTTGCCGCTGGCCTCTTGCAGAAGCGCCGGGAAGGAACCAGGACCTACTTCAAGGCTGAAACGCGCTCCCCGCTGTTCCCGGAGTTAAGCCGTCTTTTCGAGAAGACGGTTGGCCTTATACCGACATTGCAGCAACTCTTGGAGCGGTTTGGCGACAAGATTACTTGTTCCGTCGTTTACGGCTCTGTGGCGCGAAGAGAAGAGCACGCCCTGAGCGATGTAGATTTGCTGGTCATCGGCAGTGTCGGTCTGGCCGAACTGGCGCCCGTTCTCCGACGGGCCGAGGAGCGGCTGGGCAGGGAAGTGAATGTCACGTGTTACTCCGTCCGTGAGTTTCGGGCCAAGGTTGCGGAGGGGGACCATTTTCTTGCGGCGGTCCTGCGAGGCCCCAAGCAGTTCGTGAAAGGCGACAGGAGTGACTTGGGCGAAATTACTGGATAGCAAGGATGTGCAGAGGCACACCACTTCGAAGAAAGAGATCGATGCCTTTCGCAATCTGATTGCGCGCGATCAGACTTGAAGAAGTGATATGTATGTTGTCTTTCGCTAGACGGAAAGGTTGTCGGGATAGGAACCTATTCTTGGCGGTGGAATTCCGGAACGTTAAGGCTTTTATTTAGAGGCAATCAAGATTGAGTCAATTACACTTTCTGCGTAACGCTTTCATCGGATTGTTCGTCTTTGCGGTGACGGTCGCTGTACCGTCGCTTTCGCAACAGCCCACCGCGACCAGCGGCGCTTCCGCACAATTGCTGGTGCCCGGCGAGGAGAAGCATCTGCGCAACGGCCGCCAGCTCACCTTCGGGGGACAGAACGCCGAGGCGTATTTCTCCGCCGACGATCGCATGTTGAGCTTTCAACATCAGGGCGAAGGCGTTGCCTGCGATCAGATCTACACCATGCCGGTGGACACGCCCGACGGCAAACCCGCTACGCCCAAGCTGGTCAGCACCGGCAAGGGCCGTACCACGTGCAGTTACATTTTCCCTTCGGGCGCGCGCATCTTGTATTCCTCGACCCACGCAGCCAGTCCTGAGTGTCCGCCGAAGCCTGACTACTCAAAGGGTTACGTGTGGCCCATTTACGACACCTATAAGATCTACACCGCGAAGCTGGATGGCAGCGACCTGCGCTTGCTGACCGACGCTCCCGGCTACAACGCGGAAGCCACCATCAGCCGCGATGGCAAGCACATCGTTTTCACTTCCACGCGCAACGGCGACATCGACATCTACACCATGAACGCCGACGGCAGTCATGTTCGCCAGTTGACGCAGGAGCTGGGCTACGATGGCGGCGCGTTCTTCTCGCCCGACGGGAAAAAGATCGTGTATCGCGCCGAGCATCCCAAGACTCCGGCGGAGATCGCCGACTACAAAGAGCTGCTGGGGAAGGGTCTCATTCGTCCCGGCAATCTCGAAATCTGGATGATGGACGCCGATGGAAAACACAAGCAACAGGTGACCCACAACGGCGCTGCCAACTTCGCGCCCTTCTTCCATCCCGATGGCAAGCGGATTATCTTCGCCTCCAACCAGGCCAATCCCAAGAGCGGTCGCGACTTCGATCTCTACATTATCAATGTCGATGGAAGCGGGCAGCAGCGCATTACGTTTTATCCCGACTTCGACGCGTTCCCGATGTTCACGTCCGACGGCAAGCGGCTGGTGTGGGCCTCGAACCGTAACGGCAAAGTCCCGCACGAGACGAACATTTTCATTGCGGATTGGGTGGAGTAATCGGGCTGCGGGATTCTGCGAGCAAGAGTCGAAAAGCATTCAACACGGAGGCCACGGAGTTTGTTTTTGGGGAGTTTTCGCCGTGATCTCCGTGCCTCCGTGGCTATTTGTCCCTCTGGGTGGCTGCAATCCCACGTGCACTCAGGATGACACCTCGCATTAAGGCCAGCTCTAGTTTAACTGAGGCACCAACATTGCAACCGCTATAGCTGCGCTGACCGGTTGTTATACTCACCAGATGTCTCGTTTAGTGCTCGTCCTTACCGCTGCCCTGGCCCTTACCGCTTCCGCGGCGGCTCAAGCAACCACCTGGCAGATCGATCCCAACCATACGGCGGCGCAATTTTCGGTGCGGCACCTGGGCATATCCACCGTTCGCGGCGCATTCACCAAGGTGAGCGGTAGTGTGACGTACGATCCCGCCAATCCCGGCAAGACAGTGATCGACGTGACCATTGATGCCAATTCCGTGGACACGCGCGTGGAGAGGCGTGACAACGATCTGCGCAGCCCCAACTTCTTCGATGCAGCGAAATTTCCGACCCTCACTTTCAAGTCGAAACACACCGAGGCCAATGGCGCTGGAAGGCTGAAGGTTACCGGCAATCTCACCATTCATGGCGTCACCAAGGAGGTGGTGTTGGAGGTCGAAGGACCGTCGGAGCCCATGAAGGATCCGCGGGGAAACCAGCATATGGGAGCGTCCGCCAGCACCAAGATCAATCGCCAGGATTTTGGAGTCAGTGCGGACAAAGGAATGGTCGGAGACGACATTTCAATCATGATCGATGTGGAGTTGATCCAGCCGCCCCCGCCGGCGAGTTGAGGCCAAGAGCGAAAAGCGAAGAGCCAAAAGCGGCCTCTAAATCTGGTAATCCATCTCGATCACTTGTTGCAGTTTGTCGGTGCCGTTGGTTGGCGACGGTACGCGCCCTTGCAGGCGGCACACTTCGTCCTTCAGCATCTTGACTTCGTTGGCTACCGCGGACAGCGCCTCCGACAGGGGATCGTTGATTTGCTTGGGATCGGTGATCACCACGCGCTTGCCTTCGCGGAAAACGATGTGGCCGGGCACGCCGACCACGGTTGAGTTGTCCGGCACATCGCGCAGCACCACCGAGCCCGCGCCGATGCGGCAATTTTCGCCGATGGTGATGTTGCCCAGTATTTTTGCGCCAGCGCCAATCACGACGTTGTTGCCGATTGTGGGATGCCGTTTACCGTGTTCCTTGCCCGTGCCGCCCAGGGTCACGCCCTGGTACAGCGTGACATCGTCGCCCACGATCGTGGTCTCGCCGATGACCACTCCCATTCCGTGATCGATGAACAGCCGCCGCCCAATTTGTGCGCCGGGATGGATCTCGATGCCGGTGATCAGCCGGGCGACTTGCGACAGCGCCCGGGCAGGGAACTGCCAGCCATGTATCCACAGCCAGTGGTGGAAGCGGAAGCCCCACAGCGCGTGCAGCCCGGAGTAGAGCAGCACGACTTCAAGCGGGGACTTCGCCGCGGGATCGCGGTCCTTGACTGCGGCGATGTCCTCACGCACCGATGCAAACATTTCTTAAACGCTCTCGGCCACCATGGCCAGCGACTCGTTGCGGAGTTGCTCGAACAGAAGGCTGCTTAGGTAGCGCTCGCCGTAGTCGGGAAGCACGACCACGATCAGCTTGCCTGCATTTTCGTCACGCTGCGCAACTTGCAAAGCTGCAACCACCGCCGCTCCCGACGAGATACCAACCAGCAGGCCCTCTTCTTTGGGCAGGCGGCGCGCCATCGCCAAGGCATCCTCGCTCGACACTTGGATGACTTCATCGATGTAGTCGGTGCGCAGAATACTGGGCACAAAGCCTGCGCCGATGCCTTGAATCTTGTGCGGACTTGGCTGTCCCCCAGAAAGCACCGGGCTTTCCACGGGCTCGACTGCGATCGCCTTGAACGAGGGCTTCTTGGGCTTGATGTGCTCGCAGACGCCGGTCAGCGTGCCACCAGTGCCAACGCCCGAGATCAGGATGTCCACTTTTCCGTCGGTATCGTTCCAGATTTCCGGGCCGGTGGTCTCCAGGTGGATCTTGGGATTCGCTGGATTGTCGAATTGCTGGAGCATGTAGCCGTTGGGTGTTTTGGCGAGTAGCTCGTCGGCTTTGGCAATCGCTCCCTTCATGCCCTTGGTCCCAGGCGTCAGTGCGATGTCCGCGCCGAATGCCTTCAGCAGCACGCGGCGCTCCAGGCTCATGGTGTCGGGCATGGTAAGGACGAGCTTGTAGCCTTTCACCGCGGCCACGAATGCCAGGCCAATCCCGGTGTTGCCGCTAGTCGGCTCGATCAACACGGTCTTGCCGGGCTGGATCTTCCCCGCGCGCTCGGCCTCATTGATCATGCTGACGCCGATGCGGTCCTTCACGCTGCTGCACGGGTTCTGGCCTTCCAGCTTGGCGACGACGGTGGCTTTCGCGCCCGCGGTTACCTTGTTGAGGCGCACCAAAGGAGTGTTTCCAATCAGTTCCGTAACGTCATTCGCAATCTTCATAGCGATCTCCCGAAAGTTTGACTGAGGCTTATGGATATACGGTTTGATTCAGTGGAGGCGAGCAAAGAACCAGCTAAAGGCAACAACAACAGCAACAACAGAATTCGGATTGGCTGGCGCCAACCTCGAACTGAGAGCGCGTGCATGTCCTGCTGTGCAACATAGTCCTCGCGATTGTGAAAAAGCGCCTTTAGCTTACCACTCTTGGGTGCCGAAGCTCCAACCGCAGATTCAAAATGTGCGCACAAAACGCGACGACTTGGATTAGAGCTCCGCCCGGGCTATCGCTACTGCCGCAATCGCAGCGGTCTCGGCGCGAAGGATGGTATTGCCAAGAGAGGCGGCCATCCAGTGCGAAGTTGCGAAACTCTGCAACTCTTCCCCTGTCCAGCCGCCTTCGGGACCGACGGCGAGAGCCAGCGAGGTCACTTCGAAGGGAGCGCGGAGAAGATCGACAAGCGATGCCTCATGTTCGCTTTCGGCGAGAACGATCCGCAGATCGCCGGGAACGTTGACGACGCTCAAATTCGACGCACCGGTCAAGGTGACCATCGTGGTATTGAGCGTCAAAGCGTCGCTAAGTTTCACCGGATTGCCAATCTCCGGAGGCGCGATGCGACGCGACTGCTCGGCCGCTTCACGAGCGATGCGCCGCCAGCGCTCGACGCGCTTACTGGCCACGAGAGCAAGGTGCTTTTCGGTGCGGCGCGCAATCACAGGAACGATCATGGTGACGTTCAGCTCAGTGCACTTCTCGATCGCCCACTCCATGCGATCGAACTTGAAGACGGCGAGCAACAGGGTGATGGGTACGGCCTCGCGGGCCTCGACTTCTTCGCCCAGAGCAAACTCCACGCGCTCGTCCTGCACGCTGGAAACTGTGGCTCGCCGGACTCGATCGCCGCATGCGACCTCAAACTGCTGACCGATGCGTGCGCGCAAGGTGCGGGACAAATGGGCGGCATGCGCGCCGGTCAAGGCAGCGCGGTCGCCGGAGAACTCGTCGGCAATCCAGCGGCGTCGGGTCATCGCGTTAGCAGCAACAAGGCAACGGCGATTGCCATGGAAGCGTAGACTCCGCCGAACACGCGGTTCTCGCGGGCCAGGTCATCTTCGCTGAAGAGACGGCTGTTCAGCAGGAACTCCAGCGCTGAAACCATCCCGACCAGGACGGCCATCACCAACCAACGCTCCTGGCGCACTTGGGCGCGCAGCAGAAAAGGGATGGCGAGCAGCGACAATCCCAAATAGATAAGCCCGCCGATGCGGGCGCGTTTGCGGCGCTTGGGATCCTGGTAGCGCATCAGCACAATGCGGGCCAGTTCGCGCGGCCTGGCCAGGCGCGCGGCCGCCGGCAATGCGGTCACCACCAGCAGAAACCACGCGTAGATGCGGAGGGCTTTGTCCAAGGGGCCGCTATTCGCTATCGCTATGCGCTGTTCGCTTTTGACTCTTAGCTCTTAGCACTGTTAACCGCTTCAGTGGCGAACTTCAGCGCGGTAAGGATGTCATCGGTAGAGAGCTGCGGATAGGCGGCGAGCAGTTGTTGTGGACTATCGCCGTCAGCAATGCTGCCGGCAATGACGCCGACAGGAACGCGCGTGCCCTTAATGCACGGATCGCCATGATGGATCGCCGGGTCGATGGTGATTCGATTACGCCAGTTCACGTCGCACCCCCCGTGCCGTCCCTACAGGACTCGGTTCAATTTGTCACTTTACCGCGGGCTCATGCCCACGGCTAACACAAATGCCGCCGCAGGGCGGCTTCGTGTGG
>Ga0208714_1000194_pt1 | contig 18259 bp, 17 predicted proteins | sample NGESurshal072012_3_FD_184461 | JGI IMG/M metagenome (GOLD analysis project Ga0208714, IMG submission 184461) | Arctic peat soil microbial communities from Barrow, Alaska - NGEE Surface sample 415-1 shallow-072012 (SPAdes) | ecosystem: Environmental > Terrestrial > Soil > Wetlands > Peat ... | reverse complement strand
GCTTGCACCGCAGCAAACCCCAATTCGGTTTGCCCCGATACATTTAACATGTTAATCATATTTCCGCACCCCGCCTTTTTACTCCCGATGCCGAACCCAGCATGGCCCTGACCAAAGACGATATCCGTCTTGCCGCCGAGCGGCTTCACCAGGCGGAGAAGACCCGCAAGCAGATCCGGCAATTGTCGCTGGAATTTCCCGCCATCACCATCGAGGATGCCTATGCGATCCAGCAGGCGTGGATCGAGATCAAGGTTGCGGAGGGCCGCGTCGTCAAAGGCCACAAGATCGGGCTGACCTCGAAGGCGATGCAGAGCGCGCTTCTGATCGACGAGCCCGACTCCGGCGTGCTGCTCGACGACATGTTCTTTGCCGATGGCGGCCTCGTGCCATCCGACCGTTTCATCGGCACGCGGGTGGAGGCGGAACTGGCCTTCATCATGAAGCAGCGGCTGGCCGGCCCCGGCTGCACCATGTTCGACGTGCTCAACGCCACCGACTTCGTCGTCCCCGCGCTGGAAATACTCGATACCAGGATCGAACGGGTCGATCCCGTGACCAAGGCAACGCGAAAAATCTTCGATACCATCGCCGATAATGCCGCCAACGCCGGCATCGTGCTCGGCGGCCGCCCGCTGCGACCGCTGGATGCCGATCTGCGCTGGATCGGCGCATTGTGCTATCGCAACGGCCAACTCGAAGAGACCGGGCTTGCCGCCGGCGTGCTCAACCATCCCGCCACGTCCGTGGCATGGCTCGCCAACAAGATCGCACCCCACGGACTTGCGCTCGAGCCCGGCCAGGTGGTGCTGGCGGGATCGTTCATCCGTCCGATCGAGACCCGCAAAGGCGACACGATTCAAGCCGACTATGGACCTTACGGATCGGTCAGCTGTTATTTCGCCTGATGTCGTTCAAAAAAATAAGTTGGGAGGCCGGACATGCCGCATTTCACGATCGAGTATTCCGCCAATCTCGATGATCGCGTCGACATGGGCGAAATCGTCGAACTCGTGCGCAAGGCTGCGGTGGAAACCGGGATTTTTCCGCTCGGGGGCATTCGCGTCCGCGCCATCCGCTGCGAGCATTACGCCATCGCCGACGGCGCGCCGCACTTCAGCTTTCTCGCCATGCTGCTGCGGCTCGGCGAAGGGCGCGACCTCCCCGCGCGCCAGAAGGCCGGCGAACACATCTTCAAGGCGCTCTCCAGTCATCTCGATCCGGTCTTCGCAGGCCACAAATTCGCGCTGTCGTTCGACATGCAGATCAACGACAAGGAAACCAGCTGGAAGCGCAACAACATTCACGAGGCTTTGAAAGCGGAGGCCGCGCATGGATAAGACCGCGCCGAAATCGGATGTGTTCAAGGCCAATCTCGATCGGGCCGCGCCGCTGCTCAAGGCCCTGAGGGCCGACGGCATCGGGCACATGATCGACGGCAAGGTCGTGCCGTCGATCTCGGGCGATACGTTCGAGACGAAGTCGCCGATCGATGGCGCCGTGCTGGCGAGCGTCGCGCGCGGCGGGCCTGAGGATATCGATCGCGCCGCGACCGCCGCAAGCCTCGCCTTCAGGGCCTGGCGCGACATGCCGGCGACGATGCGCAAGAAACTCCTGCACCGGGTCGCCGACGCCATCGAGGAGCGTGCCGACGATATCGCCGTGCTCGAATGCATCGATACCGGCCAGGCCCATCGCTTCATGGCCAAGGCCGCGGTCCGGGCGGCGGAGAATTTCCGCTTCTTCGCCGACAAATGCGCCGATGCCCGCGACGGCCTCAACATGCCGAGCGAGGAGCACTGGAACGTGTCGACGCGGGTGCCGATCGGCCCGGTCGGCGTGATCACGCCGTGGAATACGCCGTTCATGCTGTCGACCTGGAAGATTGCGCCAGCCCTCGCCGCCGGCTGCACGGTGGTGCACAAGCCCGCGGAATGGTCACCAATCACGGCCGACCTGCTGGCAAAACTGGTCAAACAGGCCGGCGTGCCCGACGGCGTTCTCAACACCGTGCACGGCATCGGCGAGGAAGCCGGCAAGGCGCTGACCGAGCATCCCGCCATCAAGGCGATCGGTTTCGTCGGCGAAAGTGCGACGGGTTCCGCGATCATGGCGCAGGGTGCGCCGACGCTCAAGCGCGTGCATTTCGAGCTCGGCGGCAAGAACCCGGTGATCGTGTTCGACGATGCCGATCTCGACCGCGCGCTGGATGCGGTGGTGTTCATGATCTACTCGCTCAATGGCGAGCGCTGCACCTCGTCGAGCCGGCTCCTGATCCAGCAAAACATCGCCGAAAAGTTCATCGAAAAACTCACCGCGCGGGTGAAAGCCCTCAAGGTCGGCCATCCCCTCGATCCCTTAACCGAGATCGGGCCGCTGATCCACGAGCGTCATCTGGCAAAGGTCTGCTCCTATTTCGACGTGGCGCGGCAGGATGGCGCTGTGATCGCGGTCGGCGGCAAGTCGCATGACGGCCCCGGCGGCGGGCACTACGTGCAGCCGACGCTGGTCACCGGCGCGCATGCCAAAATGCGGATCGCGCAGGAGGAAGTGTTCGGACCGTTCCTGACGGTGATGGCGTTCCGCGACGAGAATGACGCGATCGAGATCGCCAACGACGTCAAATACGGCCTCACCGGTTATGTCTGGACCAACGACACCGGCCGCGCGCTGCGGGTGGCGGATGCGCTGGAAGCCGGCATGATCTGGCTCAACTCCGAAAACGTCCGCCATCTGCCGACCCCGTTCGGCGGCATGAAATCATCCGGAATCGGCCGCGACGGCGGCGATTATTCGTTCGACTTCTACATGGAAACCAAGCACGTCTCGCTGGCGCGGGGCACCCACAAGATTCAGAAACTAGGCTCGCCTTCATCCTGAGAGCAAAATGCCTCCGATGTTCGCCGTCATTGCGAGGAGCACTTGCGACGAAGCAATCCATCTGTGGTCGCCAAGAAGATGGATTGCTTCGCTCCGCTCGCAATGACGAACCAATGGATTAAGAGTTACACCAAGGACACCGCATGCCCGTTCCGCAACACGTCTTCGATCCGCCCTTCAACATCATCCGCTGCAGCCATGTCGTGCTCGACGTGGTGGACCTCGACTTAAGCCGCGCGTTCTACGAAACCACCGTCGGCCTCCATGTCGAGGATCGCGACGACCGGGCGGTCTACCTGCGCGGCGCCGAGGAGCATCAGCACCACTCGCTGGTGCTGCGCAAGGCGCCGGTCGCCGCCTGCAACCGGCTCGGCTTCAAGGTCGGCGACGAGGGCGATCTCGACAAGGCGGCCGCCTTCTTCTCCGAAAACAGAATCGCTTACGCCTTCACCGAGCAGCCCTTCCAGGGCCGCACCCTGCAATTCACCGATCCCTTCGGTTTCCAGATCGAGCTCTACGTCACGATGGAGAAGCGCCCGCATCTGTTGCGTCGCTACGATCTCTACAAGGGTTGCCACCCGCAGCGGCTCGACCATTTCAACGTGTTCGCGGCCGAGGTGCAGGACACCGTCGATTTCTACGCGCGACTGGGTTTTCGGCTCACCGAATATGGCGAGGAAGACGGGCCGAACGGCCGCATCGCCGCGGCCTGGATGCACCGCAAGGGCAATGTGCACGATTTTGCCATCACCAACGGCAAAGGCCCTCGCCTGCACCATTTTGCCTATTGGGTGCCGACCGCGATGAACATTTTACATCTCTGCGACGTGATGGCTTCCAGCGGCTATTTGAAAAACCTCGAGCGCGGGCCCGGCCGGCACGGAATTTCCAATGCCTTCTTCCTGTATGTCCGCGACCCCGACGGCCACCGGCTCGAGCTCTACACCAGCGATTACTTCACCGGGGACCATGATCACGAGCCGTTGCGCTGGTCGCTGAGGGATCCGCGGCGGCAAACGCTGTGGGGCGCGCCCGCGCCGCGCTCCTGGTTCGAGCAGGGATCGCCGTTCACGGGCCAGCCGGTTCGCGAGCCGCTGTTCGTCGCCGATGTCACGATTGCGGACTAGAAGATGCGAATGCCTCGCACCAGGATCACACGGGGGTGTCATGACGAAATTTTCGTTGGCCGCTTCGTTGCTGGGTCTAGCGCTTGGCATGTCGGCCATGACTGATCTTCGCGCCGCCGAACTCAAGGTTTTGGCCGGCGGCTCCACGACCGGCTGGATGAACGAACTCGGCGCCGAATTCGAGCACGCCTCGGGCCATAAGCTCGTCATCCATTTCGACTCCACCCCCAATTTGATCAAGCAGGCCACCTCCGGCGCGCCGTTCGATCTGGCGGTCGTACCGGTCGACGTGTTCAAGGACGCCGGCGCAAAAGCCCGCTTCGCGCCCGGCCCGACCCTCGATATCGCGCGCGTCGGCTATGGCGTCATCGTCCGATCAGGTGCACCGAAGCCCGACGTCAGCACGCCTGACGCGCTGAAGAAGACGCTGCTCGACGCGCCATCGATCGCCTTCGTGCCGGAGAGCGCGGCAGGGGCCACGATCCTGAAGACATTCGACCGTCTCGGCATCACCGACGCCATGAAGGCCAAAACGAAACCGCAAGCGTCGCCGACGCAGATCGCCCCTAGCGTCGCCAAGGGTGAGGCGGAGCTTGGGGTGTTCCTCATCAACGTGCTGATCGCCCCCGGTGTCGAACTCGCCGGCGCCTTCCCCGCGGAATTGCAGCAAGAGCTGGTCTTCACCGCCGCCGTAGCCGCGGACTCAAAGGAAGCGGAAGCCTCCAAGGCGTTTATCCATTTTCTGACCACTCCCGCCGCCACAGCCGTGATCAAAGCCAAGGGCATGAACCCTGGTTAGAGAGTATGAATGGCAAGAGTCTTCCGTCATTGCGAGGAGCGAAGCGACGAAGCAATCCAGCTTTCTTTTCTTGCTGCCATGGATTGCTTCGCTTCGCTCGCAATGACGTTGGTGGTTCTCAACCTAGTCGGAAATCTTGAATGATCCCTCCCCGCCTCGCCACTTTCTCCGTCGATGGCTCGACCAAATACGGCGCCGTGACCGACGATGGCATCGTCGATCTCTCGGCGCGCTTCGGCAAAGCTTTTCCGACGCTGCGCGAGGTGATCGCCGCCGGCGCCCTGACAAGACTCGCCGAGGATGCCGCGCAATATCAGCCGGACTATGGGCTGGATACGATCGTCTGGCTGCCGCCAATACCCGCGCCGGAAAAGATCATCTGCATCGGCGTCAATTACCCCGACCGCAACGCCGAATATAAAGACGGCCAGGATGCGCCGAAATATCCGAGCATGTTCATGCGCACGCCGCGTTCCTTCGTCGGCCATCTGACGCCGCTGGTTCGCCCGCATGCCTCTTCGCAGCTCGATTACGAGGGCGAGCTGGTGCTGGTGATCGGCAAGGCCGGCCGGCATATCGCCGAAAGTGCTGCGCTGGATCACATCGCCGCGGTCACCCTGTGCAACGAGGGCACCATCCGCGACTGGGTTCGGCACGCGAAATTCAACGTGACGCAGGGCAAGAATTTCGATTCCACCGGCAGCCTCGGCCCGTGGCTAGTTCCCTATACCGATGAGGCACAGATCGCCGATGTCAGGCTGACGACGCGGGTCAATGGCGAGATGCGGCAGGACGATCGCACCTCGCGGCTGATCTTCGGCTTCCGCTATCTGATCAACTATATCTCGACCTTCACCACGCTGGTCCCCGGCGACGTCATCGTCACGGGAACGCCGACCGGCGCCGGCGCGCGGTTCGATCCGCCGCGCTATCTGAAACCCGGCGATGTCATCGAGATCGAGGCCGATAATGTCGGCGTGCTGCGCAACGGCGTGATCGACGAAGCCATCATGAATCTGCCCGCAAGCGAAGAGAAAACGCAATGACAGTGAGTTCCGGCGGCGAAGCCATCGTCAGCGGCCTGGTCGCGCACGGCGTCGACACCGTGTTCGGCCTGCCCGGCGCGCAGATCTACGGCCTGTTCGACGCCTTCCAGCAGGCGCAGCTGAAAGTGATCGGCGCGCGCCACGAGCAGGCCTGCGGCTACATGGCCTTCGGCTATGCGCGTTCGAGCGGCAAGCCCGGCGTGTTCAGCGTGGTGCCCGGCCCCGGCGTGCTCAATGCGGGTGCCGCGTTGTTGACGGCGTTCGGTTGCAACGAGCCGGTGCTGTGCCTGACCGGTCAGGTGCCGACGGCCTTCCTCGGCAAGGGCCGCGGCCATCTGCACGAGATGCCGGACCAACTCGCGACGCTGCGCACTTTCGTCAAATGGGCCGAGCGGATCGAATATCCGGATGCGGCGCCGACGCTGGTCGCGCGCGCGTTCCAAGAAATGATGTCGGGACGCCGCGGGCCGGTTTCACTGGAAATGCCCTGGGACGTGTTCACCCAGCGCGCCGAGGTCGGCGCGGCAAAGCCGTTCGGTCCGTTTCCGCCGCCGCTGCCCGATCCCGACCGGATCAAGGCCGCCGCCGCCCTGATCGCGGGCAGCAAGACGCCGATGATCTTCGTCGGCAGCGGCGCGATCGACGCGTGCGACGAAATCCTCGAACTGGCCGAACTGATCGACGCGCCCGTGGTGGCGTTTCGCAGCGGCCGCGGCATCGTCTCCAACGCGCATGAACTGGGGTTGACGATGGCGGCGGCCTATCGGCTGTGGCCGAACACCGATCTGATGATCGGGATCGGCAGCCGCATGGAATTGCCGGCGACGTCGTTCCGCTGGCCGTTTCAGCCGGCCGGCCTGAAATCGGTCCGGATCGATATCGACCCCTCGGAAATGCGCAGGTTCATGCCTGACGCCGCCGTGGTCGCCGATGCCCGCGCCGGCACGCGGGAGCTGCTCGCGGCGGTCAGCAAGGCCGGCTACAAAAAGACCAGCGGCCGGCGCGCCGCGATCCGCGAGGCCTCGGCAGCGGCGCTGCGCGAGATCCAGAAGGTGCAGCCGCAGATGGCGTACCTCAACATTTTGCGCGAGGTGCTGCCGCCCAACGCCATCGTCACCGACGAGCTGTCGCAGGTCGGTTTTGCCTCCTGGTACGGTTTTCCGGTCTACGAGCCGCGCACCTTCATCACGTCAGGTTATCAGGGCACGCTCGGCTCCGGCTTTCCGACCGCGCTCGGCGCCAAGGTCGCCAATCCCGACCGGCCGGTGGTCGCGATCACCGGTGACGGCGGCTTCATGTTCGGCGTGCAGGAACTCGCCACCGCCGTGCAGTTCAATATCGGCGTGGTGACGCTGGTGTTCAACAACAATTCGTATGGAAACGTGCGGCGCGACCAGCGCGAGCGCTTCGAGGGCCGCGTGGTGGCGTCCGACCTCGTCAATCCGGATTTTGTGAAACTCGCGGAATCCTTCGGCGTCGGCGCGGCGCGCGTGACGTCGCCGCAGGCTTTTCGCCCCGCGCTGGAAATGGCGCTGGCGCATGGCGGCCCCTATCTGATCGATGTCGAAGTGCCCCGCGATTCCGAGACCACGCCGTGGACGTTCATTCATCCGCCGAAGCCCTAACTCCCTGCATCGGCCGGGCGCGGCTGCGCGCAGGTCAGTGGCTTGAAGGATCGCTTGGCTCGGGTGTCTTCACGCCGATGTCGACTCCGCGTGACTCGCTGACTTCAGATACAGCCGGACGGTCCAGCGTCTCGGCGACGACGCGGATTCTGAACACCGGCTTTCGGGACTCGTCCAGGAGCTCCATCCGCCATTCCGATTGCTGTTTCAGCTTGCGGGCAATGCTGCCGACCAGATCGCCGCAGACCCTGGTCATTTCCGTCCAGGCGGCATCCTTGTCGGCAAGGTCGAATCCCTCGCCGGAGGTGCCCGAATAATCCCCATTGCAGATTCGGAAGAAAAACAGCGGCACGGGACGTCCAATGTTCTGAGGCCACCACGGGCCGGATCAATCCAAAAATGTCAGACGTCCAGGATTGCCTCTGCCGGTTGCCTCTCACCTTCGCGCACGCGCTGAAGGAGAGCCACTGTACGAATGAGTCGGCATGAGTGTCCACAACCCTCAATTGGAATATGGACAGAATACTCGTCGACGGCTTGCTGCGGCCGCCCACTGCCGCGTCACCTCTTTGTCATGGGTTCCAGCCCATGTTCGCCGCCCACTGCGGCCGCGCCAGCATGAGATAGATCAAAAAGTCTCAGGCCAAAGCAGCGCATAATTGAACCAATTCAAAGCCCTCCCAACCAGAAAGCGGTCGAACATGTTGAACGATATCTCTGTCCTTCTGCCCGTTGACCGGCCTGCCGGCGCTTTGATCGATTGCGCCGCTTCGGTCGCAACGCTCTTTGAAGCGCATCTCGATGGAATCGCCTGCGTCTATCAGGCCTTGAATCCGATGATCGCCTCCGAAGCCGCCGCCGTCGTGATGGCCGCCGAGTACCAAACCGGGGTCGAGCAGGCATCCGTGGTGCTGGACCAGTTCGAGATTGTTACCAGGCGGCTCGGCATTCCCCATGACGCCAAGAGCACGTTCGACGTTTCCTATGCGGCGACCCGCACCCTGACGCAGATGTCGCGGCTTTACGACTTGAATATTGTCGCCCAGCCTGACAGATCGAACCCGAGCCAGACCGATTTCCTGTCGGAGGCGGTGCTGTTCGGCTCGGGGCGGCCGCTGCTGATGGTTCCCTACATCACCCAGGCGCCGATCAAAACCGATCGCGTGCTGATCTGCTGGGACGGCGGCATACCGGCGACACGGGCCGTCCACGACGCCCTGCCGTTTCTTCGCAAGGCAAAGACGATCGACATCGTTACCGTCAACGAGAAGGAGGACGCCAGCGAAGCATCCTCGGCGGCATTGATCGCTCACCTCGCGCGGCGCGACCTGGCCGCAACGCCTTACCGGATCACGGCCGACACACCCAATATCCACAACGCCATTCTGTCGCTGGCGGCCGACAACAACAGCGACCTGCTCGTGATGGGCGGCTACGGCCATTCGAGACTTCGGGAATTCATCCTGGGAGGAACGACCCGCGGCATGTTCGAATCCCTCACCGTCCCGGCGCTGATCTCACACTGAATCGGGGATGGCGTGACCTATCGATCGCTGATGGTGTATCTCGACCTCGAACAAGGCGGCGAGCCGGCCTTGCGGGTCGCACGCGAACTGGCCGATCGATTCAAACCGAGGGTGATCGGCGTCACCGCTGGCCTCCCGGCCGCGCCGATCCATGCCGACGGCATGATTGCATCGAGCGTGCTCGAAGTTGACTACGAGCAGCTCAACCAGGCCATCGGCCGCTGTGAAACCCGCTTTCGGTCGGCGCTTGGGGATTTCGGCGGCTCGCTGGAATGGCGCTCGGCTGCGGCAAACCCTGCCGACTTTCTCGCCGCGGAGGCGCGCGCTGCGGATCTGCTGGTGGTCGGCCGTTCGGAGAATTATTCGGCGTTCGGCCCGCATCAGCAGCTCGAGATCGGCGATGCCGTGATGAAAGCCGGCCGCCCGGTATTGGTGGTGCCGCCTCGCCGCACCAGCCTGGCGCTCGATCGCGTGCTGGTGGGCTGGAACGATACCGCCGAATCCCGCAAGGCGATCTCGGCCGCACTTCCGCTGCTGCGAAAAGCAACCGAGTTGACGATCCTCGAGATCGTGTCCGATGAAGGCGAGCAGAACGCGGCGATGGCGCGCGTCGCCGACGTGGCCAACTGGCTTTCGCGTCACAATGTGCAAGCGTCGGCGCGGGTCGAATTGTCGGCCGGTGACGCCGGCAGCCAGCTCGACGCGATTGCCTCGGAGGCCCGCATCGATGTCATCGTGGCCGGGGCTTACGGACATACCCGTTTGCAGGAATGGATCTTCGGCGGAGTAACGCGCCATTTGCTGCGGCAAAATTCGGCCTGCGTTCTCCTGATGCACTGATTCGCGCGCGCTTGCCGCAAGCCAGACGCCAAACGCTTTCATCGACGCAACCGCCCGAACGATCATGGATATGAGAGTTGCACCAACCGACGTCCCGGAAGCCGCTGCCCCGCCGGCCGTGCCCGCTCGCCGGCTGTCGGTCTCGAAGCTTGCGATCGCGGCCGCCATCATCGTCGCGCTGGCGGCCATCGTCTGGTGGCTGTCGCGGGGACCGGCCGTTACGGTCGCTCGCGTCACCCGTGGCGCCGCCGCGGAGATTGTCTATGCGACCGGCGCGGTCGAACCGGAGACGTGGTCGCGCTCAACCCCGCTGGTGCGTGGCCGCATCATCGAGCGCTGCCGTTGCGAGGGCAAGATCGTCAAGAAAGGCGATCTGCTCGCCCGCCTCGACGACAAGGAAGCGCTGGCCACGCTGAACGATCTGCGCGCGCTGGAAGCATTCCAGCGCCGCGAATTCGACCGCCAGTCGCAATTGCTGGAGCGCGGGGCGACGACTTCGCAGGCCTATCAACGCGCCGAGAGCGACCTTGCGCGCATCCAGGCCCAGATCGCAGCCCAGGCCCAGCGGCTGGAATACTTCAAGCTGGTGTCGCCGATGGACGGTACGGTGCTGAAGGAGGACGGCGAGGTCGGCGACATGGTCGACCCCGGCACCATCCTCTACCGTATCGGCCTGGAAAGGCCGCTGTGGGTCGTCGCCGACGTCAACGAGGAGGACATCCCCCGCGTCCAGGTCGGCCAGAAGGCGCTGCTGCGCACCGACGCCTTCGCCGGGCAGGTGCTGCCCGGCTTCGTCAAGCAGATCACGCCGGCAGGCGATCCCGTGTCGAAGACCTTCCGCGTCAGGATCGGGCTACCCGACGACACCCCGCTGCGGGTCGGGATGAGCGTCGAGGCCAATATCGTCAGCCGGGAGAAGCCTGAAGTGCTGCTGGTCCCCGCCAATGCGGTGGTCGACAGCAATCTCTTGACGATCGAAAACGACCGCGCGCGCTTGCGCAAGGTCGAGATCGGCATTCGCGGCACCGGCTTTGTGGAAGTCGTCAGCGGCGCAAACGAAGGCGAACTGGTCGCCTCTCCCGCCACCACCAACATCAAGAACGGATCCCGCGTCCGGCCGGTGCTGGGCGAGCAGGCCCCGCCATGAACCTGATCCTGACCATCGCCTGGACCCATGTCCGCTACCGCGCCCGTCAGACGCTGGTGGCGATCCTGGGCGTCATGACCGGAGTCGGATTTTCCATCATGATGGCGGCGATGATGGAGGGATCGCAGGACGATTTCATCAAGACTCTGGTCGATGCCTTGCCGCATATTTCGGTGACCGACGAATTGCGGCAACCGACGCGGCAACCGGCCGAGACGACCTATGCGGCGGCCGAATTTCACGGCCTCACGCCCGAGGTAAGGCGGCCCGGCATCAAGAACCCGTTTGCCACCATCGCCTCGCTGCAGACCTGGGTGCCCGGCGCGCTGACGCCTTCGGTGCAGTCGAAGGCGGTGCTGCGCTTCGCCGGCCGCAACCTCACCATTTCCATCATCGGCATCGATCCCCGCACCGAAGCCGACGTCTCCAATCTGGCGACCCACATGAAGCTGGGCACGCTGAAATCGCTCTACCGCTCGTCGAACGCGATCCTGCTCGGCGACCGGCTCGCCAACAAGATCGGCGCGCGGGTCAATTCCAATATCACGCTGGCATCCGCCGAGGGCGCCACCATGAGCTCAACCGTCGTCGGCACCTTCCATTCCGGTTTTCGCGCCACCGACGAGACCACCGGCTATGTCCTGCTGAAAACCGCGCAGATCCTCGAAAAGCAGACCGGCATCGTCAACGAGATCCGGGTGCGTACCTCCGATCCGATGCAGGCCCGGCTGATCAGCGAGAGGATCGGCGAGCAGACCGGATATAAATCGATCTCCTGGCAGGAGGCGCAGGAAGACCTGCTGTCCGCGATCACGCTGCGCAACGTGCTGATGTACACCATCGTCGGCGCGATCCTCCTGGTCGCAAGCTTCGGCACCTACAACATCATCTCCACCATCACCCATGAGAAGACCCGCGATATCGCCATCCTCAAATCGCTGGGCTTCCGGGACCGGACCATTCGGGCCATCTTCATCCTTGAGGCGCTACTGGTCGGTCTCGTCGGCGCGGTCCTTGGCTGGGTGCTCGGCTATCTCCTCACCCGCGGGCTGGCATCGCTGGAATTCAAGACGCCGTTCTCCGACTACAACCATCTGCCGGTGCTCTATTCGGCCAAGCATTATTTGCTGGCGACCGGCGTTGCGCTGTTTTCGAGCCTGGTCGCCGGATATTTCCCGGCCCGCGCCGCGGCGCGGCTGCATCCGGTCGACATCATCCGGGGCGCGACATGAGCCCGGCGCTGATCGAGGCCCGCAAGGTCACAAAGATCCTCGGCGGGATCGTGCCGGTGACGCTGGTTCAGGACATCACCCTTTCCATCATGCCGCGCGAGTTCATCGCCATCACCGGGCCTTCCGGCTCGGGCAAGTCGTCCCTGCTGTATTTGCTGGGGCTGCTCGACCTGCCGACCAGCGGCGACGTGCTGATCGACGGTGTGTCCACGACCGCCATGACGGAAGCCGAACGCGCCGAAGTGCGGCTGAGCCGCCTCGGCTTTGTCTTTCAGTTTCATTTTCTGCTCCCCGAATTTTCGATCACCGAGAATGTCGCGTTGCCGATGCGCGCACTGGCAAAACTCTCGCCGCGCGCCATCACCGCGCGCGCCGAGGAGCTTTTGGCGTCGCTGGGGCTCGGCGACCATCTCCACAAGACACCGGATCAATTGTCCGGCGGCCAGCGGCAGCGCGTGGCGGTGGCGCGCGCGCTCGCCAACGATCCCCCGGTCATCCTTGCCGACGAGCCGACCGGCAGCCTGGATTCCGCCGCCACAACGCAGGTATTCGGAATTCTTAAGGACTTGGTGGCGCTGCGCGGCAAAACCGTGGTCGCCGTCACGCACGATCTCAATCTCGCATCGCAAATGCAACGCCGCATCCGCATCGTCGACGGCCGGCTCGCGGGGGACGAACTGATCGCAGCGTCCAACGCCCCCTCATGAGTGCGGTCGATCTCGGCGTCCGCCGCTTTCACTCCTCGAAAGCCGGCGGCTCCCGCTTGCCGTCGTCCGGATCGATGCGCTCGACCGATTGATTGTCTTCGGCGGGGATGTCGCGCTCGATCTCGACCTCTTCCCGCTCGATCAGGCCGGGGGCTTCGTCGGTCTGTTCGGAAGGGGAATTACGTGGGTCCCGGGGAGGCGCGTTTTCAAACTTGCCCCGATGCCGCATCTCAGGCCTCCGCCGTGAGATGCTTCTCGATGTCCCAGACCGGATGCTTGGTCAAATCCTTGTGTATCTCGGCAATCACGCAGGCCTTTACGTCGGCGTGCAGCGCGTCTCGCAAATCGGCGAGCGTCCTTGGCGGCGCCACCACGACGAGGGCTTTCACCTTGCCCGCCCGGACCGCCTGCTCCATGGCAGCGGCGACCTTTCGCACGAAGTGATGCTCCTCGATATCGTGCCAGTCGGTCGGCTCAACCGCGCTTCTGCGCCCCTGTGAGCCCTTGCCGATGTGCCCCGGCCGGTCGGTGCCCTGTTCGTGGCTGGGCGGATTCTCATCCTCGAAAACCTCTTCGGTCTTGAGATTGGGAAATTTCTCGTCGCCCTCGTTGCGCAGAAACAGGGCTTTCCGGCCATCGCCGACAAACACCAACGCATGATGCGGAATCTTGAGCTTGTTCATTTGGTCCTCTTAACTGATCTGTGATCTCCCGATATCCGTCAAAAGATCGCCTGCTTGCTTCCTGCTGTTATGGGGGATCAGCTGAGCCGCGAAAGTCGCGCAGGAAATATCCCGGGAAGTGGGAATTGCAGGACATGACATGCGTGATGGCTTCGCGATCATATTCATCGCCGGAGCGGAAGCTATCGAAGAATTGATTCAGCCGCAGCACACGTTGGGGCATTTCCCTTACCGCCTGAAGTCCGACCGAGACGCCATAATTGGTAAAAGCAATCTTTACGTCGGCCAGTTCCGGTTCGCGACAGAAATAGCTGTCCTTTTGCCACATTGCGTCGAGTTGCCTCAGGCAGCGGCCCCGCTGCGACACCGCCCATTCTTCTTCCGGGAAGAAGTGGGTCATCCACAACATCATTCCCAGACCCAAATCCTGGGTAATGAACAATTCCGGCGCAGACAGATCAATCAGCGCCTTCATTTCCGCGATTTCCTGGCGCAGCAGCTCTTCGCCAAGACACCGGTACGAAATATAGCCATCGAAGGCGTCGAGCGCACCCAAGCCATAGCCGGGATAAGGCCCGGACAGATCTTCCTTCATTTTCCAGATCACGCCCTGTCCCGGCAGCACAAATGCGCGATGGGTCTGGCGCACGAGATCGACGCCTTTGCGCCGGTATGCGGGCAGATAGCGGGCGAGCGTGGCGAGAGCATACAACCAGACGGCCAGATAGTGGAAATACTGCCCATCGCGATCGGGCGCCTCGCCGATACGAACGCCCCGAGCACGCCCGAGAACGCGGTCTACTTCCGCAACCAGCCACTCGGCCTGATCGAGGAATTTCTCGTCGCCAAGTTCCGCATAGAGCGAAACCAGCAGGACGAGCCCGAAGGCATCCGTCCACAAATAGCGCAAGCCATTGGGCCATATTCGCTCAACGCGCATCCAGTCCATCTTCTTGAGAACATAGGCGGTAGCGTTGCGGCTCATGATGGGATCACACCCCGAATGGATAGGTGTCAGGCAGTCCCTTGATTTCGGCCGTATCCAGCGGAGTAACGGCATGGGTATCGTCGAACCACACATACTCGTCGAACTGCCGCGGCAGGTTGGCGTGGAAGTAATGACTTTCGAGTTCGGTTTCAGGCCGGTAGATCACGCCGATCGCCCGTTGAAGCCGTTCCTTGCCGAGCCCTTTGGGGCCGCAAAGATCGCCACGGCCGCGCAAGCCCACCATGAAGCGCGCAAGGCCCGTGGCGTGACACAGCTGCTCATAGCTGTTGGCAAGCGCCGGCCGGACCTTCTTCACTTCCATCGGGCCGTCCCATTCGGACGCCGCCGCCACCGAGCCGCTGTGGGTGCCGAAGCCGATCAGATAGGCCCCCTCGCCGAACGCCTCGCGGCAGAGCTGGCCGATATTGTGCTCGCCGCGCGCCGCCATCTCGGTCGCCGCGGCGTTTCCGACATGGGAGTTGTGCGCCCAGACCACCGCCCGGGAGTCCGCGCCATGAAACGCCAAAAGGTTTTTCAGGGTTTCGAACATGTGGGTATCGCGCAGGTTCCACGATGCGCGCGAGCCGTAATACATGATGCGATAATAGCGCTCGGCATTGGCGACCAGACGCGCATTCTGCTCGGCATCGAGGAACCGCTCGCCGTCGTGTTCGGCGTAGGCCCGGCGTTTCGCCAGCAGGTCGGCGAGCGTGTGCGCCACATCGGACTCGCAGGTCGGATAGGATCCGGTCAACGCGGCATGGCCGTAGGTCGCGGGATCGCGCTGCCATGGCGTCAGGCAGCCATAGCGTTCGCGGGCCACCTTCGCCGATTCCGGATCGACCTCGTCGAGATAATTCAGAACCGAGCGGATCGAATCGTAGAGGCTGTAGAGATCGAGGCCATGAAAGGCGACGCGCTCGCCCTGCTCCGCCGTCCCATTATATTTGCGCAGCCAGCCGACGAAATCGCGCACCTCGGTGTTCCGCCACATCCAGGTCGGAAACCGCGCAAAGGCGGTCCACTCCGATGGGGGATACTGGAAATGCCGCACATAGTGATCGACGCGGGCGGCATCCGGCCAGTCCGCTTCGATCGCCACGAAGCGAAAGCCCTTCCTGACGATCAGTTCGCGGGTGATGCGCTCGCGCATCCGGTAGAATTCGGAGGTGCCGTGAGTCGATTCACCGAGCAGCACGATGCGCGCCGAGCCGATCCGCTGCAGCAGCGGATCGAGATCGGCGGCCTCGATCGAGGAAAACGATTCGGCGGCGTCGGCGAGATTTCGGACCAGCGCTTCCTCGCCTGAAGGAACCGGCCGCCGCGCCCGGCGCACCGGCGCACGGCTCTCGTCCTGCGCCCCTTCCCAGCCCTCCTCGCCGATCAAAGGAACGAAACGAACGTCGGCAATATCTTCGCTGAGATATTCGTCTTTCGAAATCCTGACGACTCGCACCAGTTCCTGGGTGCGCTGATCGGCGCCGACCGGAATCACCAGCCGCCCGCCGATCTTCAACTGCTCCTTCAGCGACTCCGGAACCTGCGGTCCGCCGGCGGCCACGACGATGGCATCGTAGGGAGCATGCTCCGGCCAGCCCTTGGTGCCGTCGCCGTGCAGGACGTGAACATTGTCGTAGCCGAGTTCGGCGAGCAGCGCCGCGGCCTTGTCCGCGAGCTGACCGAGACGCTCGACCGTGTACACATGGCTCGCGATCTCCGACAGCACCGCGGCGGCATAGCCGGAACCGGCGCCGATCTCGAGAACCTTCTCGCCGCCCTTCAGCATCAGGGCTTCCGCCATGAAGGCGACGATATAGGGCTGCGAAATGGTCTGCTCCCCGGCAATCGGGAGCGGCGAATCCTCGTAGGCGAATTCGCGCAGATTTTTCGGCAGGAACGACTCGCGCGGCACTTTGCGCATGGCGTCGAGGACGAGTTCGTCGCGCACGCCGCGCGCGGCGATATTGCGCTCGACCATATCCGCGCGGAGTGCGGCGTAAGGCTTCACCTCGCCGGAGCGGTTTTCCTTTGACGCCGGAGGTCCCATGTCGATGGCTCCTACATCTCAGCAATTCCCAAACAGCCTACGCCCCCTGCCGGTTCACCGGTTTGATCGGTATCAACGATGAAGCAGCCGCCGGAAGCAGGCCGTCACTCTGCCGCCTGATCCCGCACCGCAACCGGACGCAGCGGCGCAAATTCCTCCGCAGTCAGCGTCTCCCTTGCGATCAACAGCGCCGCGCCCGCGTCGAGATCGGCCCGGCGCTTCTCGAGAATGCCGCGCGCACAGGCGCCACCGGCCTCGATCAGGTCGCGCACCGCCAGGTCGATTTCGCGCCCGGTGGCTTCGGCTGCGCTGACGACCGCATCCTGCGCCACCGGCAAGAAGGTTTGCGGCCGCGGCGCATAAGTCCGCTGGCCCACTTTGGCGTCCATTCCATATTTCGTCACCATCTCGATGGCGATTTCGGTTGCCCGCTGCAGGTCGTCGGCGGCCCCGGTCGAAACATCGCCGTCGAAGATCATCTGCTCGGAGGCGCGGCCTCCCATCAGCACCGCAATCCGGTTCTTCAATTCGCTGACCGCGAGCAGGAAGCGGTCCTCGGTCGGACGCTGCATGGTGTAGCCGAGCGCGCCGACGCCGCGGGGAATGATCGATACCTTCTGCACGGGATCGACGCCCGGCAGGCTGGCTGCGACCAGTGCATGGCCCATCTCGTGGTAGGCGACCCGCCGGCGCTCTTCCTTGCTGAGCACCCGGCTCTTTTTCTCGATGCCGGCCACGATCCGCTCGATCGCAACGGTAAAATCGTCGAAGGAAACCTCGTCGGCCTTGCGCCGGGTCGCGGCGATCGCCGCCTCGTTGATCAGGTTGGCGATGTCAGCGCCGGTGAAACCGGTGGTGAGGCCTGCGACCTTGTCCAGATCGACATCTTTGGCGATCTGGATCTTGCGGACATGCACCTTGAGGATGGCGACGCGGCCGCTCTTGTCGGGACGATCCACCAGCACCTGGCGGTCGAACCTTCCTGCCCGCAACAGCGCGGGATCGAGGATTTCGGGCCGGTTGGTGGCGGCGAGCAGGATGACCCCGGCTGAAGGATCGAAACCGTCGAGCTCGGCGAGCAGCTGGTTCAGGGTCTGCTCCTTCTCATCGTAGCCGCCGAACGCGCCGGGGGAACGGCTGCGCCCGAGCGCATCGAGCTCATCGATGAAGATGATGCAGGGCGCGGCCTTGCGCGCCTGTTCGAAGAGATCGCGAACCCGCGCGGCGCCGACGCCGACGAACATCTCGACGAATTCGGAGCCGGAAATGGAAAAGAACGCGACCCCGGCCTCGCCGGCCACCGCGCGGGCGAGCAGGGTCTTGCCGGTGCCGGGCGGCCCGACCAGCAAAATCCCCTTGGGCACATGCGCGCCGAGCCGGCCGTAGCTCTGGGGATCCTTGAGAAACGACACCACTTCCTGCAGTTCGAATTTTGCTTCCTCGACGCCGGCCACGTCGGCAAAGGTGACCTTGGTATCCTTCTCGACATAGACCTTGGCCCGCGACTTGCCGATCGACATCAGCCCGCCAAAGCCCTGGCGATCCGCCAGCTTGCGCCCGAGGAACACCCAGATCAGGTAGAACATCAGCGCCGGCACGATCCACGACAGGA
>Ga0208714_1000192_pt1 | contig 18278 bp, 18 predicted proteins | sample NGESurshal072012_3_FD_184461 | JGI IMG/M metagenome (GOLD analysis project Ga0208714, IMG submission 184461) | Arctic peat soil microbial communities from Barrow, Alaska - NGEE Surface sample 415-1 shallow-072012 (SPAdes) | ecosystem: Environmental > Terrestrial > Soil > Wetlands > Peat ... | reverse complement strand
GCTCGCGCTCGCGGGCGATGGCGCGACGGCACGCGCCAGGCGGGTGCGCGAGCCGCTGGGCGCACGCGCCGCGCAGGCCTGGGGCGCGGTGTCGGCGGCGTGGCGCGGAGCGGGGGAGCTGCTGCGCGACAACCCGCTCACGCGCGCGATCTCGCGCGCCGCGCTCGTCGGGGCGGTGCGCCGGCCCGGGCGCGTGCTCGGCGTCGGTCTGGCGCTGGCCGCGCTCGGCTGGGGCCTTGACACGCAGACGAAGGTGGAGACGGACATCACCAAGCTCGTGCCGCAGAACCTCAGCTCGCTGGAAGGCCTCAACGCGGTCGAGCAGACGACCGGCGTGGGCGGCGAGATCGACCTGATGGTCAGCTCCAGGTCGCTGACCAGGCCGGCGACGATCGAATGGATGAGCGCGTATGAGACCGCGGTGCTCAAGCGCTTCGGCTACAGCACGGCGAGGGGCTGCGGGCGGGCGCGGCTGTGTCCGGCCTTCTCGCTGCCCGACCTGTTTGCCCAACAGACTGCGCCGGCGAGGACCGGCAAGGCCGTGGCGAAACCCAAGAAGCTGACGCAGGCGCAGGTGAGCGGCCTGCTGGCGGCGATTCCGCCGTACTTCTCCCAGGACGTGATCACGGCCAATCGCCGCGTGGCGACGCTTGCCTTCGGCATCCGCCTGATGAGCCTGCAACGGCAGCAGCAGCTGATCGACCAGATGCGCTCGAGCCTGCACCCGCCGGCGGGCGTCAGCGCGCAGCTCGTCGGGCTGCCGGTGCTCGCGGCGAAGTCGGCCGCCGAGGTGGCCTCGCCGCTGCGGCGCGTGGAGACGCTGCTGGCGAGCCTCGCCGTCGTCGCGCTGGTGCTGCTGATCGCCTTCGGAGGCGATCTGCGCCGGGCGCTCGTGCCGCTCGCGCCGATCGCCCTGGCCAGCGGCTGGTCGGCGCTGATCCTGTTCGCCGTGCGCGTGCCGCTGAACCCGATGTCGGTCACGCTCGGCGCGCTCGTGATCGCGGTCTCGACGGAGTTCAGCGTGCTGCTCGCCGAGCGACATCGCCAGGAGCGCCTGGCCGGCCACGATACGATCGAGGCGCTGCGGCGCAGCTACCGGCGAACGGGCGCGGCCGTGGCCGCGTCGGGGGTCACGGCGATCGCCGGGTTCGGCGTGCTGGCGCTCTCGGACATCAAGATGCTGCGCGACTTCGGCCTGGTGACGCTGATCGACTTGAGCGTGTCGCTGCTCGGCGTGCTCGTGGCGCTTCCGGCCGTCCTCGTGCTGTCCGGCGCCGCCGCCGAGGACGGCGGTCCGGGCGAGCCGGTGAGACTCGGCGGCGGCCCGCGCGAGCCGGTCCATGAGCCCGCCTGAGCCCAGGCGCCTCCCGCGCTACGGCGGCTATGCGGGGCTGCTGGCGGTGCTGATCCTCGTGCTGATCACGATCAACACGATCGTCACCAAGCCCAACGGCGTCAAGGGCCTTGCGCCCGGTGAAAAGCTGGCGCCGTTCGCCGTCCCGCTGGCGCTGGGCAGCCTCAACGGCGACGCCGACACGGCGACGCGGGCCAACGAGGGAGCGGCCGGCCGCGTGCCCGCGTGCCGGGAGCGCGGCGCGCAGATCCTCAACGTCTGTCAGCTCTATGAAGGTGCCCCCGTCGTGCTCGCGCTGTTCGTCGACGCCGGGTCCTGCGCGGCCGTGCTCGGCGACATGCAGGCGCTGTCGGGCTCGTTCGCCGGCGTGCGCTTCGCAGCGGTGGCGATCAAGAACGGCCGCGCGCAGATTCGCCGGCTGATCTACTCGCGCGGGCTGACCCTGCCGGTCGGCCTGGACAGCGATGGCGCGCTGGCGGCGCTGTACAAGGTCGCGACGTGCCCGCAGGTGACGTTCGCCTACCCCGGCGGCGAAGTGCAGAGCAAAGCCCTGCTGGCGCGCCCGTCGCGCGCGACGCTGCGCCGGCGGGTCGCCGAGCTGGTCGCGGCATCGCGCGCGCATGGTTGGAAACAGCCCCGCGCCGCCCGGGGGAGCGCCGCCGGGTGAGCGCGCAGCCGCCGCCGGGCCCTTGGCCGGCGCCGCACGAGGACCGGGCCGCGGGGCTTGCGCCGACGCCGGGATGGTGCGCGCGCGAAGTCGAGCAGGAGCTGCCCGGATTGCGGCTGCTCACCGCGCAGGTCGACATCGCGCGCAAGGGCTCGCTGACGGGGCAGTCGCCGGCCGACGTTCAGGGACGGCTGCGCGAACTGTCCAACCGCTTTCGCGGCGCCGCGGCGGTGGCGGTGCGCCGCGAGCCCGTCCCGTCGGCCTACCGCATCTTCTTCCGCCACATCGGCTTGGACCCCGAGGTCGTGCGCACGCCGATCGAGGCGGCGGTGCTCGAGCGGATGATCAAAGGCGGCTTTCTCAGCGGCGGCCTGCTCGAGGATGTCCTGCTGATCGCGCTGATCGACACCGGCGTGCCCGTGTGGGCGCTGGACGCCGAGCACGTCGACGGGCCGCTGGGCATTCGCGCGAGCGTCGCCGGGGAGCGCTTGGGCCGCTCGCCCGACGCCCCCGTGCTGCCGGCCGGGCGGCTGGTGATCGCCGACGCCTCGACGCCGCTGGCGATTCTCTTCGGCGAGCTCGCCCCCGGCCACGCGCCGCAGGCGCGCAGCCGGCGGCTGGCACTGTTTGCCGTGCAGGTCGCCGGCGTGCCGGAGCTGTACGCCGAAGAGGCGCTGTGGAGCTGCGCATCCTCGCTTCAATCGTCGTGAGCGGGCGCGTGTTCTGCCCCGCGAGCGCTCGCGTCAACCGTCACATCGGAGTGGGCCGCACTGGTAGACTCGGACGCGTCCGCCGTTACCAGGAGGAGTCGGAGGCGTGAGCCAGTCCGAGCAGCTGACGATCGACCGCGGCAGACCGGCCGTCGAGTCGGTCGACGAGCGCGCCGCCCGGCGTTCGCTGCGCGCGCAGGTTGCGCGTCTGGAGCGCCAGCTTTCACAGGTCGTCGCCAGCGGGTTTCCGCACATCGCGGCCGACGCCGCGCGCGACTTCGCCGGCGAGGCGTTCGGCGGGCCGCGTCTGCTCAGCCTGGCGCAGCTGGAGCGCCAGCGCGACGCGCTCGCAGGGCGCGTGCAGGACGTTCGCGCAATCGCGCGCAAGCGCGCCGAGCACGAGCGGCGCTCGCACGAGCTGCTGGAGCGAATGAAGCTCGAACCCGGGCGCTACAAGTTCGTGCGCCTGCCCGTCCGCGATCTCGGACAGGGCGGCTGCGGAGTGTGGGAGGTGCGCCCGCGGCTCGGCCTGATCGGAATGCTCGCCGGCTGGTGGCAGCTCACGCTCTCGTCAGGCTGTCCGTTACCCAGGGGGTCGCGCTCCAGGCGCGGCCCCGCTCAGCGGACGTGAGCATCGCTGCGAGCGTGCGTCGCTGACGGTCGGTCATCGAGCCGATCGTCTTCTTCTCGGACATCGGTACCTGCGCGAGGAACTTGCGGCAGCGCGTCTGGCCCCAGCGACGCTGACTCATCAGCAGGTCGGCCACGGCCATGCTCTGCGCCTCCCACGGGCAGGCCAGGATCACCTCGGCGGCATCGATCTCGTCCATCGAAACCTTGCGCTTGAGCTCCGCGCGGGCCAAGCGAACCTTGTTGGCGCGCTCCAGCGCGCGCATGTACTGCGGAGCGGGGGCGATTGTCGCTGTCGCGTTCATTGGGACTCTCCCGGTTGCGGTGCTGACTACCGCACCGCAACATCCGTGCTTGTTGGTTGACGAGTGCGCTCGTCATAGCCGTGCGAAATCAACCTCAGGTCCCCGGCATGTGACCCTAGAAGGTGTTCCGGCAATTGCAGATTGGGGCGAACCCGAACGTCATGCAGAGCGCTCCCGAAAGCTACGTGCGGTGGGACGTGCGGTCAACAGCGATCTCGCTCATCGTACGCTAGAAGCGACCTTTTTCTGCCGGCCTTGCGCTTGTGAAGATCTGGACAAGAGAAGCTCGCCGGTGCTCGCCGGGGCGCAACAGGCCGTCAAGCAGGCGAGGCGTGCTCGTGCGGGCGCGGAAGCGGACCGTGCTCGGACTCGAACTCGTGCTTGACGGTCGCAAAGACGTCCAGCGCGCGCGCCAGCGTGGCCTCGTCGTGCGTAGCCATCACGCTCGTGCGCAGCAGCGCGCCGCCGGGTGGCACGGCTGGGTGCAGGGCCGTGTTGACGAACACGCCGGCGTCGTAGAGCGCGCGCCACAGCAGCGCCGCCTTCCAGTCGTCACCGACGAGAACCGGCACGATCGGCGTGACGATCGTCTGCCGGCGCGGGTCCGAGCCGGCGTCTGCAAGCAGGCCCGGGGCGTGCTCCTGGACGTGGGCGTCGAGTGCCAGCGCCTGCGCGGAGACGACGGCGAAGCCGCGCTCCTCCAAGCCGTCGCGCAGCTGGCGCGCATTGGCGAGCACGCGCTCAAGCAGCGGCGGGCCGTCCGGCGAGCGCAGCACGCGCAGGGCTGCGAGCGCGGCGCCGACCGCGGCGGGCACGGCGGAGGCGGTGAACAGGAAGGCGCGCGAATACAGGCGCAGGTACTCGATCACCTCGGCCGAGCCTGCGACGAAGCCGCCGCACGAGGCCAGCGACTTGGAGAAGGTGCCCATGCGCAGGTCGACGCGATCGGCGACGCCGAGCAGTTCTGCCGTGCCGGCGCCGCGCGCGCCGAGCACGCCGGCGCCGTGGGCCTCGTCGACCATCAGGCGCGCGCCGTAGCGCTCGCACAGGTCGCAGATCTCGCTCAGCGGCGCGATGTCGCCCTCCATCGAGAACACGCCGTCGACGACCACCAGGATGCCGCCGCCGTCGTCCTGCGCGCGCTGGAGCATCCTCTCCAGCTTGTCCAGGCGGTTGTGGCGAAACGGGCGCAGCTTGGCGCGCGAGAGCAGGCAGCCATCGAGGATCGAGGCGTGGTCGCCGGAGTCGACGATGACCGTGTCCTGGGGGCCGAGCAGCGTCCCCAGCGTGCCGATGTTCGCCTGGTGGCCGGTCGTGAAGACGATCGCGTCCTCGGTGCCCATCCACTCGGCGATCTCGCGCTCGAGCTCCAGGTGCAGGGGGATCGTTCCGTTGAGCAGCCGCGAGCCGGTCAGGCCGGTGCCGAAGCGGTGCAGCGCGTCCTCGGCGCCCTGCATCACGCGCTCGTCGCCGGTCAGGCCGAGGTAGTTGTTGGAGCCGAGCATGATCCGCTCGGCGCCCTCCATCTCCACGATCGGCATCGCCGCCGAGGTGAGCACGTGGAAGTAGGGCAGGACGTCTGCCTCGCGCGCGGCAGCGAGCAGCTCCGCGCGGTCGTGGTCGCGGGCCTTGGCGAAAACGTCGGTGGAGGTGTGCATGTAGTGTGCCTCGGCCGTGGGAGTGCAAATCAGCCCTGTCTCAGGCGCAAGGGACCTGAAGCGGTTCATCGACCTCCCCTTTCGCCTGCATGCTAACCACCCGCAGTGGGTGCCACCGCTGAAGCTCGAGCGGCGGCTGTTCCTCAACCGCCGGCTGAACGCGTTCTTCAGCCACGGCGAGGCCGAGTACTTCCTGGCCCGTCGCGACGGACGTGTCGTCGGTCGCGTCAGCGCGCAGGTCAACCACGCCTTCAACGACCATCAGAAGAAGCGGTGGGGCTGGTTCGGCTTCTTCGAGGTCGAGGACGACCAGCAGGCCGCCGACGCCCTGCTCGACGCCGCGGCGGCCTGGCTGCGCGACCGCGGCATGCAGCGGATGGTCGGCCCGGCGGACTTCTCGATGAACGACGAGAGCGGCATCCTCGTCGAGGGCTTTGCGCTGCGCCCGATGATCCGCCAGCCCTGGCACCCGCCCTACTACCAGCGGCTCGTCGAGGGCGCCGGAATGACCAAGGCGATGGACCTGCTGATGTGGAATCTCGAGGTCACCGAACGCGACAAGGTGCTGCCGGTGATCTGGGAGCTCGCGGCGAAGGCCGAGAGTGAGCACGGCATCCGCGTTCGCCCGATGCGCCGGCGACAGCTGCGCAAAGACATGGACGCCTTCGCCGAGGTCTACAACTCGGCGTGGTCTGAGAACTGGGACTTCGTGCCGTACTCCAAGAAGGACCTCGACGCGCTCGCACAGGAGCTGCAGCTGGTCTTCGACAAGCACTGGGCGATGATCGCCGAGCGCCTGGACACGGGCGAGGTCGTGGGGATGGCGATGACCTTCCCGGACATAAACCAGGTGCTCGCGAAGATGCACGGCAAACTGCTGCCGCTCGGCTGGTGGTACTTCCTCAACAAGGGCAGGCTGACCGACCGCGTGCGCGTCGGCTTTCTCGGCGTCAAGCCCTCCTACCAGCACACCGGGGTCGCTGCGCGCCTGTACGAGCTGCATTTCGACGCCGCCGAAGCGCGTCCGCAGGACGGCGGCGAGATGGGCTGGATCCTCGAGACCAACACGGCGATGAACCGCGGCATGGAAGCGATGGGCGGGCGGATCGTCAAGCGCTACCGGGTCTACGAGCGCGAGCTGTAGTGCGGTCTGAGACGCTCTCTACACTTGACGACGTGAGCGGCGACGCCCAGCACGATCCACCGGCGGAGATCGATTCGCTGCCGGTGCTCGCACAGGAGGCGATCGTCCTGGGCGACCCCTTTGCAGGAGAGCTTTCGCGCTCGCGGGGGTCGGCCGCGATCCCGGCCGTGCAGGCCGCGGCGGTGGCCGCCGGAGGCTTCGTCGCGGGCGCGGCTGTCGTGCGCCTGGTGACGCGCCGCCACCGGCATTCGCCGGCCCTGGTGAAGGGCCGTCGGGCCGGCCGACGGCTCGGGCGTGGCGGTCGCCGCGCGACGCCGGGCGCGAGCGAGCTCGTCCAGATCGTCGGCAGCCGTTCGCTGCTGGTGGACGTGCATCTGCTCGGCGGTCGCGACTAGCGCCGCAGGAGGCGCGCGTGACCAACGTCGAGCTGCGCGTGGAGATACGTCCGGCCGGGCCGTTTCGCCTGCCGCGCGGGGGCATGGACGGCGTGCTGCGTCGCCGCGGCGGCGTGCTCGAGCGCCTGCTGCACCACGATGGCGAGCCGGTGGTGGTGCGCGCGGCGCAGACGGCGCCCGACCGCGTGCTGCTCGGCGCGCGTGCGAGCACCGCCGCGGCCGCCGGGCACGGGATCTCGCGCATGCGCTTCGCGCTGGGCGTCGACGAGGATCTGCGCGCCTTCCATCGCCGCTTCGCGCGCGATCCGCTGATCGGCCGTTCGCTGCGTCGCCGGCCGTGGCTGCGCTGCAGCAGGCGCCCGGAGCCGTTTGAGGCGCTCGCGTGGGCGGTCTGCGAGCAGCTGATCGAGTACGAGCGCGCGGCGGCGATCGAGCGTCGCCTGCTCGCCGCGCTCGGGCGCCGGTGGGTTGGCTGGGACGGCGCCGCCAGCCCGCTGCGCGACCTCCCCGCCCCGGCGGAACTGGCCGGTACCGCGCCGGCGCTGCTGGAGTCCTTCGACCTGGCGGGCACGCGAGCGCTGACGCTCGTGCGCGCCGCTCGCGAGGTCGCGCTCGGGCGCGTCGACCTGCACAGCGCCGAGCACGAGCACGGCTGGCGCCGGCTGCGCGCGATCCCCGGCATCGGCAGCTGGACGGTGGAGATGCTCGCGCTGCACGGCCAGGGCCGCCACGACCAGGTCCCCGCCGGGGACGTCGGGCTGCTCAAGCTCGTCGGGCGCCTGCTCAGCGGCGGCGATCCCCGCGCCCGCGCACAGGAGCACGAGGTGCGCGAGTTCTTCGCGCCGTATGAGGAGTGGGCGGGGCTCGCGGCGACGCACATGTATGCGGTCTGAGACCGGCGGCGGGCGGCGGGCGCGCTTGCTAGCGCAGGATGCCGGTGTGGCCGATCGAGTAGCGGCCCGGCTGTGGCCACACGCAGAGCCCGTGCGGTCCTTCGCCGACCTTGATGCGGTGCAGCAGGTGTCCGGTGGCGGTTGAGATCGCGTACACCTCGCCGTTGTAGCGGCCGGACAGCCACAGCACCTTGCCGTCGGCCGACAGCCCGCCCATGTCGGGCGAGCCGCCTCCGGGCAGCCGCCACTTGGCGATCGGCCGACCGCTCGCAAACGACAGCACGCTGATCGAGCCCTCCATGCGATTGGAGACATACAGGACCTTGGCGTCGCGACTCGGGTACAAGCCGTGGGCACCGGCCCCGGTGAGCTGCAAGCGCTTGACGCGCAGCGTGCCGGCGTTGACCAGCCACACGCCGTTCAACCCCATGTCGGCGACGTAGAAGGTGCGCCCGTCGGGTGACAGCTTGACGTCCTGGGGCATCGCGCCGGGGGCGAGCGCAATCGTCTTGACGATCCGCTCGAGCTGCAGGTCGACGACGATCATGCGTCCGGCGAACTCGCACGAGACGAGCGCGTAGCGCCCGTCGGCGGTGTAGTCCATGTGATCCACGCCGGCGCACTGTGGCGTCAGCAGCGCGTGGTGCAGGGCCATCGTGCGCGGGTCGCGGAAGTCGAGCTGGTGGTCGGCCTCGGCGACGACGATCGCCCAGCGCCCATCGGGGGTGAAGTACATGTTGTACGGGTCCAGCGTTGGGATCGGTTTGCCTGGACGGGCCGTCCGCGGGTCGATCGGCGTAAGGCTGTTGCCGGTGTCGTTGGTGACGTACAGCGTGCGCAGGTTCCAGGCGGGAGTCACGTGCTGAGGCAGCGATCCCACCGCGAAGTGCTCGATCACCTTGAACGTCCGCTGGGAGATCACGTCAACGGTGTCGGACTTGCTGTTGGGCACGTAGACGAGCGCCGGGTCGTGGCGCACGACCGGGCTGAGCAGCCCCGGCCGGCCGGCGGCGTAGATGTTGTTGCGGTCCAGCGTCGGCGGGATGCGGCCGGGCGTCGGCACTTCCACGGCGCTACCGCCGCGACCGTGGCGGGCGCCCTGGCTCGTCGCGGAGGTCTGTCGCCCGGCCGTCGGGCTGCTGGTCGATCCGCCGCAGCCGGCGATGGTCAGTGCGACCGTCAGCAGGGCGGTCGCGAGGGCGCTGGCACGTGAGCTCATCGTGGCGCGCGCCGCAGCGTCAGCGCGCGGTCGGACACCGTTCCGGCTTGGTTGCGTCCGCCAACGGCGAGGACGTGGTCTCCCAGCGAGGTCGCGCCCACGTCCGACAGCGCTTCGGGCAGGCGCCCGGCGGGGCGGACGGATCCGTTGCGAGGATCGACCGCGAGGATCGACGAGCGCTGCCCGGAGAGGCTTTCGCCGCGACCTCCGAGCAGGTAGAACGAGCCGTTCAGCGAAGCGCCGCCTGCGTGGGTGACGGGGTAGGGCAGCTCGCCGATCTGGCGCGTCGTGCGCGTCGCCGGGTCAAAGGAGAGGATCGCCCGCTGCGCGGTGACCCCGGAGGTGCCTCCGGCGATCAGCACGTGACCGTCGACGGCTGCGACGGCGGCATAGCGCAGCGGTCGGGGAAGCGACCCGACGATGCGCGCGCCCGTCCCCGGTGTGAACGCGACGATCGTTCGCAGCGGGTTCGACACGGTGTAGCCGCCGACCACGTAAGCCGTGTGCGCGATCGTCGTCGCGGCGATGTCGGAGGCGCCGACCGGAAGCCGGCCGGCGCTCTGCACGCCGGAGGCGCCGACGCGAAAGATCGATCCGCTGGTGCCTCCCGGCTCGCCTCCGCCGAACAGGTAGGTCTGCCCGTCGATCTGCGCCGCGGCGGCGTCGTGAAGCGCGAGTGGGAGCTGCGCGACCTCGCGGGCGCCGGAGCCGTCGATCAGGACGACGCTCGCGACAGAGGAGTCGCCCGCGTCGAGGCCCCCGACCGATAGCGCGCCGCCGTCGCCAGGGGCGACCGCGGGCAGCTGCACCGCGGCCGGGAGCGTCGTCGAGGAGACGACGCGTAGGGCCACGGGCGCGCTCGCGCTGCGCTTGGCAGCGACGGCTGCGGCCGCGGCGGAGCCGGTCGCGCGCGTGGTCGTAGTGGTCTGCGTGCCGCCGCAGGCGCTCAGCGTCAGCGCGAGCGCCAGGCCGAGCAGCGACGCGAGGACGATCGCCCGCGCCGAGGCGCTGCTCCGGGCCGGCCGGCGCGCCTGTGTGCGAGCTGCCGCGCGGTCTGCTGCAGCTCGCCCGCTCGTCGACACCCGCGCAGCTTCTTCGCGGCGCCTAAAGCCGGTGTGAGCGGCCGATGAGAACCCGCTTAGGACCGCCGCGCCGGTGGCTCCGGCGGGCATCTCGGCGCTAGGGAACGATCACGGCGGCGCCGGTGAAGCGCCCGGCGCGCAGGTCGGCGAGCGCCTCGTTGGCGTCCTGGAGCGGGTAGCTGCTGACGCGCGTCTTGACAGGCAGCTGCGGGGCGAGCGCCAGGAACTCCCTGCCGTCGGCGCGCGTGAGGTTGGCGACCGAGCGCAGCACGCGCTCCTGCCACAGGGCGCTGTAGGGGAAGGAGGGGATGTCTGACATGTGGATGCCGCCGCACACTACGGTCCCCGCCGGGGCGACCGCGGCCAGCGCCAGCGGTACGAGCGAGCCGACGGGCGCGAAGATGATCGCCGCGTCCAGCGGCTGCGGCGGCGCCTGCTCAGAGGCGCCGGCCCACACGGCGCCGAGCTCGCGCGCGAACGCCTGCGTGGCGTCGTCGCCGGCGCGCGTGAAGGCGTAGACCTCGCGCCCCTGCGCGCTGCAGACCTGCGCGAGGATGTGCGCGGAGGCGCCGAAGCCGTACAGCCCGATGCGCTTTGCCTCGCCGCACATGCGCAGCGCGCGGTAGCCGATCAGCCCGGCGCACATCAGCGGCGCGGCCTGGTCGTCGGGATAGCCGGGCGGGATCGCAAAGCAGAAGCGCGCGTCGGCGACTGCGTACTCGGCCATTCCGCCGTCGATGTCACAGCCGGTGAAGCGCGCCTTCGGGCACAGGTTCTCGCGCCCGCTCAGACACCACGAGCATTCGCCGCAGCTCCAGCCCAGCCACGGCACGCCCACGCGATCGCCCGGTGCCGCGGCGGTCTCGGTCGCCTCGCCGGCGGCCTCCACGGTGGCGATGATCTGATGGCCGAGCACGCGCGGCGGGGACTCGATCTCAACCTCGCCGTCGAGCAGGTGCAGGTCGGTGCGGCAGACGCCGCAGGCGTGTACGCGCAGCAGCAGCTGCCCCGGACCCGGCGAGGGGGTCTTGCGCTCGACTGCGCGCAGCGGCCGGCCGACACCCTCGAAGATCATCGCGCGCATCGTCAGCCGAAGAACAGCTCCGCGGTCCGGAACAGCTCGGGGTCGAGCAGCTTGGGCTCGCGCAGCGCCTCGGCCAGTGGCGTCTCGACGATCTGCGTTCCGCGCACCCCGATCATCGCGCCGAAGCGCCCGCCGATCGCGGCGTCCATCGCGGCGACGCCAAAGCGGGTGGCGAGCACGCGGTCGAACGCCACCGGGGTGCCGCCGCGCTGCACGTGGCCGAGGATCGTCACCCGGCTTTCATACCCCGTCAGGCGCTCCAGCTCGCTCTCGAGCGCGACGCCGATGCCCCCGAGCCGGGCGTGTCCGAACGCGTCGGTGGCGGTGCCCTCGCGCGTATGCAGCGTGCCCTCGCGCGGGGTCGCGCCCTCGGCGACGACGACGATCGAGAAGCTCGGGCCGCGCGCGTGGCGGGCGCGCAGGTGCGCGGCCACCTCCTCGACGTCGAACGGGCGCTCGGGAACGAGGATCGCATCGGCGCCGCCGGCGATCCCGGCATGCGTGGCGATCCAGCCCGTGTGCCGGCCCATCACCTCGACGACCATCACGCGGTTGTGCGACTCGGCGGTCGTGTGCAGGCGGTCGATCGCGTCGGTGACGATCTGCACGGCGGTCTGAAAGCCGAATGTCACGTCGGTGCCGCCGACGTCGTTGTCGATCGTCTTGGGCACACCCACCACCGCCACGCCCTCCTCGTGCAGTCGCTGCGCCACGCCGAGCGTGTCCTCGCCGCCGATCGGGATCAGCGCGTCGATTTCACGTGCGCTCAGCGTCTCTGAGATCGCCGCCGTCCCGTCGCGGCCGTCGGCGTAGGGATTGGTTCGCGACGTGCCGAGGATCGTGCCGCCGCGCGGCAGGATGCCGGCTGTGCTCGACAGCGTCAGCTCGAACGCGTTGTCCTCGAGCACGCCGGCCCAGCCATGGCGGAAGCCGACGAAGCTGTGTCCCTGGTCGGCCAGTCCGCGGCGCACGACGGCGCGGATCACGGCGTTCAGGCCGGGACAGTCGCCTCCACCCGTTAGCAGTCCAACGCGCATCGCTTCAGCTTAGATGCCCTGGCCGGGCAGGAACTCGTTGGTGAACGGTGGCAGTTCGGCGCTGGGGTCGTGCGTGAGCAGCTGGTGGGAGAACATCCAGCTGCCAAACGACGCCCACGCCGACGGACTCTGCCAGCCGAACGGCTTGCCCGCTTGCGTCGGGACCGCCGCCGGCAGGGTCTGCTGGATCGAGGCCAGCTGCAGCTTCGGTTCCAGCGACGGGTTGGCCTTGACCACCAGCGCCGCCGCCGCTGCGGGGTCGCCGCGCACCTCGCGCTGGCCGCGCGTCAGCGCCTGCAGGAACGCGCGCAGGTCCTGGCCGCGCTTGTGCGCCTCGTCTGCGCGTACGACGAGAACCAGCTCGTCGTACGTCGGCACGCCGGCGCGATCGACGGGGATCGTCAGCGGACGCTTGTGCAGCTGCGCCAGCTGCAGTGCCTCGTAGTTCCAGAAGCCGCCGAGCGTCGCCGCCACCTTGCCCGAGAGCATCGCCGGCACGAGGTTGAAGCCGACGTTGACTTCCTTGACGCTCGCCGGGTCCGCGCCGGCGGCCTGCACGGCCGTCTTCAGCTCGGCCGCCTGATACGGGATGCCGGCCGTGCCGACGGTCTTGCCCGCCAGGTCGGCGACCTTCTTGATGTGGCTGGCGGGCAGCGCGATGATCGAGGTCAGCGGGCGCTGCACGAGCGCGCCGATGGAGACCAGCTTCAGGCCCTGGTCGCGCGCGATCAGCAGCTCGGGCTCGTAGGAGATCGCCATGTCGGCCTTGCCGGCCGCCAGCAGCTTCAGCGGCGCCGATGGATCCGACGGGGTTTGCGGCTGCACGTCCAGGCCGACCGCGCGGAAGTCGCCATGCGCGATTGCCGAGTACAACGCGGCGTGGTCGGCGTTGGGGAAGAAGTCGAGCACGACCGTGAACGGCTTGGCGCCGGGCGCGGAGATCGTGTCCTGCTTGGATCCGCACGCGCTCAGGCCGATCAGCGACGCGAGCGCGAGTGCGACGACGACGGCGCGGCGCGGGATGGGCGACAGGGTCAAGGCGTTTCTCCTCCAGGTCGGCTGGCCCAGGGCGCGAGAGCGCGCTCGGCGAGCGTGAGTGCGTAGAAGCAGGCGATCGCCAGGGCGAACAACACGAGCGCCGCAGCGTATGCGCGGGGCGTCTGCAACGCCGTCAGGTCGGCGTTGATCTCGTGGCCGAGCCCGGCGTGGGCGCCGCTGGTGATCGTCTGGGACTCGGCGATGTAGGCGCCGATCACGCCGACCGCAAGCGCGATGCGCGCGCCGCTGATCGCCGCCGGCAGCGCCGCGGGCAGCTCGGCGAAGCGAAACGCCTGCCAGCGCGACGCGTCGAGCGTGCGCAGCAGCTTGAGCTGGTCGCGCTCGATGCGCGCGAGCCCGTCGACGGTCGTCACGAGCACCGGGAAGAAGCAGATCAGCACGACCACGGCGAGCTTGGGCAGCACGCCGAAGCCCCACCAGAAGACCAGCAGCGGCGCGATCACTGCGACAGGCACCGCCTGCGAGCCGACCGCCAGTGGATACACCGCGCGGCGCAGCACGCCGGAGAAGTGGATCAGCACCGCCAAGGCGAAGCCGAGCGCCAGCGCAAGCGCGATGCCCAGCACGATCTCCTCGGCGGTCGGGCCGAGGTTGCCGGCGATGAAGCCCGCGTTGTCCCACAGCGATGCCGCGACCGAGTGCGGGGCGGGCAGCACGAACGAGCTCGTCGCGCCCGAGTCGGCGTACGCCTCCCATGCGCCGATCACGATCGCCAGCAGCGCCAGCGGCGGCAGCAGCGCACGCGCGGCCCGGCTCACGAGCTCGCGCCCCGGGAGAGCAGCTCGAGGGCGCGCTCGCGCAGGGCGATCACGTTGCCGTCGGTCCGCGCGCGCGGGCGCGGCGCGGACACGACGAGCTCGCCGATCACGCGTCCCGGGCGCGGAGAGAGCACGAGCACGCGGTCGGCGAGCAGGATCGCCTCCTCGACGTCGTGTGTGACCAGCACCGTCGTGCGCGGCTCGCGCGCGAGCGCGCCGGCGAGCCATTGCTGCATCTCTGCGCGCGTGATCGCGTCGAGCGCGCCGAACGGCTCGTCCAGGCACAGCACGGGCTTGCCCGACAGCAGCGTGCGCGCGAACGCGACGCGCTGGCGCATTCCGCCCGACAGCTCCGCCGGGTGGGCGTGCTCGAAGCCGTCGAGCCCCAGCTGCGCGAACAGCGCGGCGGCGCGGCTGCGCGCTGCCGCGCGCGGGACGTGGGCGATGCGTAGCGCAAGCGCGGCGTTGTCGACGGCGCTCAGCCACGGCAGCAGCAGGTCGCGCTGGGGCATCAGTACGGCCGGCTCGCTGTCGATCGTCCCCTGCTGCGGCGCTTGCAGCGCGCAGATCAACTCCAGCAGAGTCGTCTTGCCACAGCCGCTGGGCCCGACCAGCGCGAGCAGCTCGCCGCGCTGGGCCTGAAGCGACACGTCTGCGAGCGCGTGCACGGCGTTGCCGCCACGGTCGGCGAACGTGTGGCCTACGTTGCGTAGGACGATCGCGCGGTCGCCTGCCCGCTTGCCGGCCGGCGGCTGTGCGGGTTGGGTGATTGTGGTGGCCACTTCACTCCCTTCGCGGGCATTACCCCACAGGTTCAAAGGGTCGGCGCCGGGGGAATCGCTTCCCGTGCGCCATCTCAGCCGGCCTTCCCGCCAGCCCCCCTGGTGTGTGTTCGCTCTCGCGCTGATGCTACCGCGCGGCGGGCAGGCCGTATTGCGCGGACGCGTCGGCAGACCGCGTCGTCAAGCCGCGCCGTCAGACGGCGACGACAGGGCGCGTCAGCGCGCGCACGAAATCCTCGAGCTGGGCGGTCGTCCAGCACTCGAACGCCGTGCAGAACTGCTCGTAGGCGGCGATCACCGAGTCGCCGTAGTTCCAGTACAGCCGCGGCTCGGGATTCAGCCAGAACGTGCGCCCGGCGCGCGCGGCGATCTGCGCGAAGATGTCCGCGCGCGGGTCGCGGCCGTTGGTGCGCGCGTCGCCGAGCACGATCACGGTGGCGCGCGGGTGCAGGTCGTCCTCGACCTGCACGAGGAACTCCGACCACACGCGCCCGTAGTCGGTGTAGCCGGAGATGTCGGCGACGCCGGCGTCTGAGCCGATGCGTTCTGAGACCGTCTTGAAGTTGCGCTCGTGTTCGAAGATGTCGGTCACCTCGGAGATGCGCTCGATGAACACGAACGAGCGCATCTTGCGGAAGGTGTCGTGCAGCGCGTGCAGCACCGACAGGAAGAACACCGACGCCGAGGTGACGCTGGTGGAGACGTCGCACAGCACATAGATCTCCGGGCGGCGCGGGCGGCGCGGGCGGAACTTCAGCTCGACGGGCACGCCGCCGGTCTGCAGCGACGCGCGCATCGTACGGCGCACGTCGACGTGCGCGTGGCGGCGGTGCCCGCGCGCCTGCAGTCCCTGCGTGGCCAGCCGCCGGCGCAGCTGCGCGACGACGCGGTGCACGGCGGCCAGGTCGGCGAGCGGCCCCGACGGCAGCGCGCGGTCGAGCTCGCCGAGCGGTCGCGACGGCGGCAGGTTGCCGGTGCGCTCGATCTGCGAGCGCTCCAGCTCGCGGCGCATCAGCGCCTCGAAGCGGCGCAGCGCGTCACGCGGCAATCCGTCGCGGCGCGGGTCGTCCTCGGGCAGGTCGGGCTGGGGCTCGGCGCGCAGGCCGAGCGCGCGGCGGATGCGCTGCACGTCGACGCCGATCACCCCCGAGCCCTCCTGCCGGCGTGCGAAGGCCGCGATGGCCATGCGCGCGAGGTCGCGCATGGCGCCCTCCGAGCCGTCCCTCAGCGCCGCCGCGATCTCCGCGCGCAGCGCGTCGAGCTCCTGCTCGGTGAGCTCGCCGAGATTCGCCTGGTCCTGCTCGCGCACGCCCTCGCGCGAGGCCGCCAGCTCGACGGCGCGGAAGAAGAAGCGCTCGAACACCAGCTCGAAGATCCGCCGGTCCTCCTGGCTCTTGGCGAGCGTCGCCGCGAGCGCCTCGCGGAAGTCCTCCTGCGAGGTCCAGCTGATCTCGCGCAGCACCTCGAAGGCGTCGAGCAGCTCCGAGGTGCCCACAGCCACGCCTTCGCGGCGCAGTTCCTCGCCGAGCTCGAGAATGCGCGCCGGCATGCCCTCCGGCGCGGCCGGGTCCTGCGGCGCGGTCGGGCGCTCAGGCGACATCGGCGGGCGATCCGAGCTTCAGCCCGACCCGCTCGGCCACCACGTCCATGTCGGCGCGGTGCTTGACGATCACCGACATCGTCTCGTTGAACGTCTCGGAGTCGATCTCCTGCACGCCGAGCAGCAACAGTGCGCGCGCCCAGTCGATCGACTCGGCGATCGACGGCGGCTTCTTCAGATCCAGCGCGCGCACCATGCCGATGACCTCGACCAAGCGCCGCGCGATCGTCTCTGAGAGGTCGGGCGCGTGCAGGCGAACGATCTCCAGCTCGTGCTCGAGCTCGGGGTAGTCCAGCCACAGGTACAGGCAGCGGCGCTTGAGCGCCTCTGTGAGCTCGCGCGAGTTGTTCGACGTGAGCAGCACGATCGGGTGGGTGCGCGCCTGCACGCGGCCGAGCTCGGGGATCGAGATCTGAAAGTCCGAGAGCACCTCCAGCAGCATCGCCTCGAACTCCTGGTCGGTCTTGTCGATCTCGTCGATCAACAGCACGACCGGCTGCTCAGAGGCGATCGCCGTCATCAGCGGCCGCGCAAGCAGGAACTCCTCGCCGAAGATGTCCTCCTGCACGGCGCTCCAGCCGGTGTCGGCGGCCTCGGCCTGGATGCGCAGCAGCTGCTTGCGGTAGTTCCACTCGTACAGCGCCTTGGCCTCGTCCAGGCCCTCGTAGCACTGCAGGCGCACGAGCTCGCGCCCGAGGTAGCGCGACAGCGCCTTGGCCAGCTCGGTCTTGCCGACACCGGCCGGACCCTCGACGAGCACCGGCTTGCCGAGCTTCGTCGCCAGGTAGGCCACCAGCGCCGTCGACTCGCCCGGCAGGTAGCCCACCGAGCGCAGCCCGGCGGCCACGTCTTGCACGGAACTCGGCGCGGGGTGGCTGGACTCCTGCGCCTCGGTCGGGGTGACGGACATCGTCAGCGCAATGATAGGCGCCGGCCGACTCGCGGCCGCGAGCGGTCGCCTACTCCTCGCCCGGCGGCGCGTCCTCGAAGGACATCTGCTCAGACGGCGCCGACGGCGCCGGCGGATAGCGCGGTCGCCCGCGCGGCGGACGCCGCTCGCGCGGGGCGGGGCGGGGCGCCTCGGCTGCCCGCGCCGCTCCCGGGCGCGCCGGCACGGGGCCGCTGGCGGCGGGCCGAGCGCGCTCGTCGGCGGCGCTGTGCATCCCGCGCCGATCATCGTCGTCGGTGAAACGCACGATCGTCTCTTCGCGCTCGCCGTCGCGCTCGGCCTCGGGCATGTGCGCGCGTCGGCGCGGGCGCGAAAGCGGCGGTTGGCCGCGCTCGCCGGCGCGGATGCGCCCGCCGGTGTAGAGCAGGCCGAGCGCGAGCAGCAGGGCGATGAAGATGCCCCACTCGACGCCGACCGTCGCGGTGATCCTCTGCGTTCCCTGCAGGCTTGGCTTGTCCAGCAGCCTGTAGAAGATCAGCAGCGCTGCCCAACCTCCGGCGATCATCACGATCGTGCCGTCGCCGCCGGGCAGCTGGAAGTCACGCCCCTCGGCGCGTGCGAACAGCATCGCCAGAACGCCGGCGCTGACGAGCAGGACGGCGGCCTCGACGAACGAGAAGGCCTGGAACGCGCTGAGGCTGGCCTGACTGGTCGGGAGCCTGGCCTGGCCCGCCTTCGCGCTTTCCACGACCGTCTTTGAGTACCACGGCAGCAGCATCGACACGAACAGGCCGAGCGCCGTGAGCGCGGCGAGCCGCTGCTCGCGCCCGAGCTCGCGCCAGGCTCCTGTCAGCCGGTTCATCGCCCGCCTTTCCTCCGCCACGTCGTCTGTGAGCGGTTCACCGCACCAGTCTAGGAGCGCGTCGGCGGCGACGGCGCGCTAGCCGTGCGAGACGACGATCGAGCCGGTCGCCGTCGCGAAGTTGCCCGCCGGGTCGGTCGCGCTGAGCGT